>Ga0207664_10000871_pt1 | contig 20405 bp, 17 predicted proteins | sample LARL83metaG_FD_184349 | JGI IMG/M metagenome (GOLD analysis project Ga0207664, IMG submission 184349) | Corn, switchgrass and miscanthus rhizosphere microbial communities from Kellogg Biological Station, Michigan, USA - LAR L8-3 metaG... | ecosystem: Host-associated > Plants > Roots >... | reverse complement strand
TTACTCTCGTGCACGAATTCGATCGGGTCCTCGACGGTGATGATGTGGTCGCGGCGATTCTTGTTCGCGTAATCCACCATCGCGGCGAGCGTGGTCGATTTGCCGGAGCCGGTCGGGCCGGTGACGACAACCAGGCCGCGATGCAGCATGGCGAATTTTTTCAGCACCGCCGGAAGGGGGGCGTCGAATTTTTCAAAATCCTCGAAGGAAAGCACCTTGCTGGGAATCTGCCGGAAGACCGCCGCGATGCCGTTCTTCTGGTTGAAGAAATTGGCGCGGAAGCGGGAGATGTTGGGAATCTCGTAGCCGAAATCGACGTCGCCGGTTTCTTCGAAGATCTTGATCTTGTACTCGGGCGCGATTTCGTAGAGCATGGTTTTCAACCCGTCGTTTTCGAGCGGGGGAAAGTCCACGCGCTGCAGCTCGCCGTTGATGCGGAGCATGGGCGCGTTCCCGGACGAAAGGTGCAGGTCCGAAGCCTTTTGCTCGAACATCAAATTGAAGAAAGCATCGATCTTTGCCATAACTTCTGTATGGTCCAATAGCTAAATCCGCACCACACTGCCACCTTGAGCGAAATCACCGAAAAAATCGCGGACAAAATCAGAACGCGGGGAGCAATCCCCTTCGCGAGCTTCATGGAAACCGCATTATATTGTCCCGATTGTGGATTTTATGAAAAAGAAAAGGACAATGTCGGCCGGCGCGGGGATTTCTTCACCAGCGTGAGTGTGGGCAATCTATTCGGCGAACTACTGGCCTTTCAATTTACCGAATGGCTGGAGACAAAAGACGGGACACCCGACGCGCAATTCGGAACACGAAATCCGGAGTTCCGAATCGTGGAAGCCGGGGCGCATGACGGCCAATTGGCCGCCGACATTTTAAGTTGGTTGCGGGCCCGGCGGGAACGCACGTTCGGCCGCCTCGAATATTGCATCGTGGAACCCTCCGCTCGCCGGCGCGAATGGCAGCGGAAAAAGCTCAAGGATTTCGAAAAAACGGTTAAATGGGTTTCGGAAATGGCCGCACTGAAACGGGATCTTCAGTCTTCCAACACAATTATTTTTTCGAACGAATTGCTCGACGCGATGCCGGTTCGCCGGTTCGGTTGGGATGCGGCGGCGAGAAAATGGTTTGAATGGGGAGTGGGGTTCGAGGGTGGCAAATTTGTTTGGGCGCGCTTGGAAAATTCCGGATTCCAAGTTCCCAATTCCGGGCTGGAAGCGGTCCTGCCCGACGGCTACGTCATCGAGACCTCGCCGGCGGCGGAAGCCTGGTGGCGCGAGGCCGCCGAAACTTTGGCGCAGGGCAAATTGCTGGCGATCGATTACGGATTCACCGCGGACGAGGAGTTTTCCCCCAGCCGGCTTAACGGCACGCTGCGCGCCTATCATCGGCACCGCCTGGCGGAGGATGTCCTGGCCAATCCGGGCGAACAGGATTTGACGGCGCACGTGAATTTTTCGGCCATTCAAAAAATCGGCGAGGCGGTCGGCTTGCGGACGGAGACGTTTAGCGCGCAATCGCAGTTTCTGTCGCGCATCGTGGAAAAGATTTTCCAGCAACCCCCCTCGTTCGGCGAATGGGCGCCAAAGCAGACACGGCAATTTCAGACGCTGACGCACCCGGAACACCTGGGTCGCGCCTTCCGTTTGCTGGTGCAATCACGCGGAATGCGTCAAGAAGCCAGTTCGTAATTCAGGAACGACAGGCAATAGATCGCGGCGGTTTCCACGCGCAAAACCAATTTGCCCAGCGTCACGGGCAGGGCGCCCGCGGATGCGATGGCTTCGACTTCCTGCGGGGTGAAATCGCCTTCCGGACCGATCCAGATGCAGGCGGATTTCGGCTTGCGCCCGTGTTGCGCTTCGAATTTCTGGAAAAAATTCCTGGAATGCTGCGCGCCAGGTTGCAACGACGCGACGAGCGGCAGTTCGAATGCCTCGTTTCGCTCCAGAAACTCCGCCGGGGTCATGGGCGCTTCGACGCGTGGCAGCCAGGAGGTTCCGCATTGTTTGATGGCCTCAATGGCGACCTGCTGCCATTTCTCCGCTTTTCGTCCGGCATGTTTTTCATCGAGGTCCGTCACGACGCGCTCGGTCAGCAGCGGCACGATGCGCGCGACGCCCAGTTCGGTGGCTTTTTGGATGATCGACTCGATGATTTTTCCCTTGGGCACCGCCTGCAACAGCGTGATGGAGCAGGGCGGGGCGGGAATCGTTTTCGTTTCCAGAACGGCGAGCTGGAGTTTATCGCGATCGAAGTTTTCGACCGCACACAGCAGTTCACGGCCCGCGCCATCGAGGATGGTCACCTGGTCGCCCGGGCGCACGCGCAGGACATGCAAGGCATGATGGGCCTCGCGCCCCGCGAGCGTCAGCGGGCCGGTCTTGGATTCCCCGGGCGGCAGATAAAAACGGTGCATGAGTGTGAACGAAACGTGAAGCGTAAAACGGGAACGCCGGTTTGGCGTCCAGCTCACGTTTCACACGTCACGTTTGGCAGTTCATTTAAAGAGTTTCTTCGCCTTCTCAAAAAACCCCTGGCTTAAAGGGCTTTCCTTGCCGTTGCACAATTCCGCGAATTCCTGGAGTTTTGCTTTTTGGGCGGCGGTCAGGTGCGTCGGCACTTCGACCAGCACACGCACGTGCAAGTCGCCGTGGCCATAGCCCTGCACGTTTTTCACGCCTTTGCCTTTCAAGCGGAACATCGTGCCGGGTTGCGTGCCTGGCGGAATCCTGATTTCCGCTTTGCCTTCGAGCGTGGGCACTTCAATCTCGGTGCCGAGCGCGGCCTGCACAAAGCCGACCGGGACTTCGCAGAGCAAATCGTCGCCGTCGCGCTGGAACATCTCGTGCGGTTTGACGTGCAGGATGACATATAAATCCCCCGGCGGCCCGCCGCGGAGGCCGGCTTGTCCGTTGCCGACCGAGCGCAGGCGCGAGCCGGTATCCACGCCGCCCGGGATGCGCAACTTAATCTTCGACTGACGATCGCGCCGGCCGGCGCCGTGGCACGCTTTGCAGGGTTTTTCAATCACGCGCCCCGCGCCCTGGCAAGCCGGGCAGGTTTGCGCAATGCTGAAAATGCCGCGCGAGGTGATCACCTGTCCGCGGCCGCCGCAGGTCGGGCAGGTTTTGACGCGCGAGCCTTCTTCCGCGCCCGAGCCGTCGCACACCTCGCAACGATCGGGTTTGGTGACGGTGATTTCCTTTTCGCAACCGTGCGCGGCTTCCTCGAAACTGATTTCCATGTCGTAACGCAGGTCTTCGCCGCGCTGCGGCTGGGTGGGATCCGACCGTCCGCCGCCGAACAGATCGTCGAAAATGCTTCCGCCACCGCCGCCGCCGAACACTTCGCGGAAAATATCAAATGGATCGTGGAACCCGCCGCCGCTCCGGGCGAAGCCGCCCGAGCGCCGGTCGAACGCCGCATGGCCGTGCTGGTCGTAGAGCGCGCGCTTCTGCGGATCACTGAGGATTTCGTAAGCCTCGCCGAGTTCCTTGAATTTTTCCTCGGCCGCTTTATCACCCGGATTTTTATCCGGATGATATTTCACCGCCAGCTTGCGGTAGGACTTCTTGATTTCCTCGGTGGACGCCATTCGTTCCACACTGAGGACTTCGTAGTAATCGCGTTTGGACACAGGTAAGTGGTTGAGCAGTTAAATTGGTTAAACGAGTTAAATTGGTAAAGCACTTAATCGTCAGGTCAGTCAAATGGGCTCCAGGCGCAAAATTGATCCGCTGGGCGAGTGCGGCCAAATCGCGGGGACCTTCACATCAGGCGGGCTTTTTTGCCACGACCACGGTCGCGGGGCGCAACAGCCGGTCGCGCAATTTGTAGCCTTTGCGAAGCTGCTGGAGAACCTCTCCTTCGGCAACCTCGGCCGATTCCTGTTGGGAAACGGCTTCATGCAAGTTGGGATCGAATTTCTGGCCGGTGGCATCCACTTCCTCGAGGCCGGATTCAGTCAGGACTTTCTTGAGCTGCTGAAAAATCATGGCGACGCCGGTTTGCAGCGACTGCGCGGCGCCATCGGAACTCGCCTGGGCGGCTGTGAGCGCGGCATCGAAATTATCCAGCACCGGGACGAGCTTTTCGAGCAAGCCTTCGTTGGCGTAGCGGATGGCTTCCTGCTTTTCGCGCGCGGCGCGTTTCTTGAAATTGTCAAAATCGGCCGTCGTGCGCAGGAGCCGTTCCCAATTCTCATCGGCTTTCTCGGCGCGGTTCTTTAATTCTTCCAATTGTTCCGGCGTAATCGTCGCGGCCTCGATGTGGACCAACGGTTCCCCCGTTTCGGCCGCATCCGCCTGTATACCCGTATTTTCTGTTTCTGGTTTCTTCATGGAAAACACTGCGTTCCTCAATTTATGAGGCAGCCAAGTTAATCTATTGTTTACAGGTGGGCAACCCCTTCCGGGGCCGAAGTCGGAGGTTTGGGGCGAAAGTCCGAGCGCGGAGGGGTTTGGGAAAAGCGCCTTCCCGGCTGCGCTCCGCCGGCGCCCCCCATAAGAGGCTACTTCGCCAGCAGGGCCTTGTATTCCTGGGTTTCGCGCAGTTTGCTGAATCGGCCGTCGCCAGCCAAGGTGGTGCGGAGATCGTTGGTCTTGGGATTTTGTGCGACGCGCTTGGCGTTCAAATCGAGGGCTTTCTTGAGCGCGTCGAGCGCTTGACTGTTTTGGCCCATGGAAGCGTAGGATGCGGCGAGGTCATACCACGCTTCCGGGGAGTCCGGCGCCAGATGGGTTAATTTTTCCAAGGCGCCCTGCAATTTGAGCGGTTGGTTGAGCTTGTTATAGGCGTCGGCCACGGACATCACCATGGGAAGCGTCGCCTGCGGGCTGGCGATTACGCTGTCCAGGACCTGGAAGGCGCGGTCGTTCTGGCCGAGTTGGATGAGCTTTTGCGCCAGGTCAAACTGTTCCAGGAAATTCGTCGGGTTCTTTTTGACGTCATTTTCCAGCTGCGTGACCTCGCTTTGGAGTTGGGTGACCGATTGCGACATCGCGCTGGATTGGGCGCTGATGGCTTTCAGATTGTTGATGAGATAAATGAACTGGCCGTTATAGGGATCGAGTTTCTGGGCGGTTTGCGCCACCAGGAGCGCGTCATCCACCCGGCGCATGTTCACCAGTAGTTGGACGTAGCGATACACCGCTTCGGGACTGTACGGACAGAACGCGAACGCTTGTTTGAAGGCGAAATCGGCTTCGCGTTCGACCAGCGCGCGGTTCGCGCCGGTGGCGATGTATTGTGGGGGCATCACGCCGCCGCTGGGCGGCTGGCCGACGCGCCAGCTATAAATCCCCGCGATGGAACTGCGCAGCTTGGAGAAGGCTTTCTGGCCCTGGTCGTCGCGGATGAATTTCAGGTCGCCTTTGAACCCGGTGAAATCATGGTGCATGTAAACGCGCTCGGCGAAATCCGTAATTTCCTTGACCGGCGTGTCGTAGGTGATCCAATTGCCAATCAGGCGCTCGGAATATTTGGCCCAGAATTCGTGGTCGCGCTTCAGGATGTCTTCCGAGAGCGTGGGCAGGGGCTCGCGATTGATTTTCATGATGACACCAAACGGCGTCAGGTGCGGAAACATCCAATCGAGCGGGAAACTTTCCTCAACGAAAAATTCATTGGTCGGGTTGCGGTCGAAAATGACTTTGGTGAGCAGCCCATTGATGGCCATGACGGCCACCTGGCCGCTGACCTGGACATGGCCGCCGGCGTCCACGTGGACATCTTCGCCGGGCTTTACCTCGCGCGGTTCATTGGGGTGAGTCTGGTCGTGGTAAATGCGCTGCTGGGCGTCGGACATGTAATCGGAGAAAGCCTGCTGCGAATCCTCCGGACTCGGGGTGTAGATTTCCTTGGGCGGGTAAACTCCTTCGCGGCGGCGGCGCGCTTCGACGCGGGCGCCCATTTCCGTGATGGGTTTATCCAGCAGGTTGTAAGCGAAACGGGCGAGCCAATTGGTGCCGTAATAAGGCGAATACTTGTCATGCTCCTCGCGGCCACGAAGCACTTCCTCGAAAAACGGCGTGTCATATTGGTGTTCGTCGCTGGCGAAATATTGCGAGCGGATGTATTGGAGATACGTGGGGTCGGCCAGCGCGTTTTGGGTGATGATATAAACGTCGCGGCGATCAAAGTTCTGGTCGAAGATCGGCTGGCATCGGTGGGGGATGAAGCTGTCGCAGAAAATCATGTAGGTGGGCGCGAAACGGCCGGGGTCGGTGCCGCCAAACAGAATGGCATCGCGCGTCATCTCGGGATAAACCATTTTGCCGTTCGGCCCTTTCATCATTTGCTCGCGGACCTTGGGGTCATACGTGAATTTCCCATCCGGTCCGGCGACCGGCGGCGTGAACATATCGTGGCCGAACCAATAGCCGAACCAATGATTGCGTTGTTCGTTATCGAACCAGTGATTGAAGATCGAATAGCTCGGCATGATTGCGAAAACGGCCAGGGTGATGATCAGAGGAGCGCGGTTGCGATACACTCCGAGCGCAACGAGGAAGATGATTCCCAACCCGAGCAGGACAAAGGCCGCTATCACGGGCAGGCCGTAATGCATCGGTTTGAAGGCGTCGGCAATTCCCTGGATCGTGTCGGGCAGGCCGCTGAAATTGAACGGACTTTTCAAGCTGGTGAGCGCCAGGATGGTTGGCATCAGCGAAAGGGTCGCGAAAAAGCCGGGAATGCCGTAAGCAATGAGCTTGTCTTCCTTAAGGCCTTCCCGCCAAAAGATAACCGCGCTGATTGCGGCCAGCATCCAGCACAGGACCTTGGCGTAACCCAGCGCCGATGCCCAATCGGCCATATCCAGGTCAAACCGATCCTGGCTTTGGATGACCAACATGAACAGCGCCATGTCCACAATGCACCAGCCGACCACCATGAAAATCCGCCGCGACGATTGGTAATGCGTCGCCAAAAAGGTGGCGAGCAAAGTCAGGCCGTATCCCACGAATATGGAGATAATGACGTGCGACGAAGTGAGGAACACGCGATTCAATTCCAACGACTGGCGGTCGGAGGGGAAGTTCAGCAGCAGGACCAGGAACGGCCCGAGGCAGATAAAAATGGCGATCAGGCCGATAATCCAAACCCGTTCGCGCTGTTTCATCTTGCGATAGAACAGAAAGACGACCACGGCCGCGATCAGCAGATAGAGCATGTTGAACTCGTCATCCAAGCCTTCGAGGTAGCGCCAGATTTGCGTCAGGTAGGTGCTGAAAAAGCTCGTGACCAATTCCAACCCGACGCCCTGCCCGTGGGTGGGAGTGATTTTTTCGTACTGGCCGCGGGTAATGGCGTGGATGAAGCCCTCGAGCGTGCGCGGGAAACCCCATTCCATCGGCGGGACCGTGGCGCCGGCAATCGGCATGTAAAGGTAGAAAGCCGCGCCAACCAGCCAGCTTCCTCCGCAAGCGAGCGTGACCAGCCAATCTTTGTAAAGCGACTTGGTTTGTCGAATCAGGTAGCTGAATCCCGCGATGGACGCGACTGCGACCAGTGCGAGCAGCGTCAGCGCGCCGGTGCTGCTGAATTCGGTCTTGTGATGGGTGATCCCCGCCAGGATGCCGCCGATCGATCCGAATGCCGCCAGCATCACCAAATCGCGCCCGAATTCGACCGCTTTTTTCTTGGTAACGATTACCAGCCAAATCCAGCTCAGGATGGAAATGATTCCGATGATATTGTAAATGACGCGCACCGGGCCATTGCCCCAGAGGACATCCGGTTTGAGAATCGCACCTACCGCGTAAATGAGGCTGTTCCAAAAAAGCATCTCGCGTCCGACTCTGCGATCGGCGAAAACGATCAGCGTTTCCATACCCATCGCAATCACCAGCAGCGATTGGTGGTTGTTCACGCAGATGCCGTAGAGGAAAAACGCGCCGTAGAGATAACGGTGTTGATAGGGCGCGTAGACCCATCGCAGAAGACACAGCAAAACGCCAATCAGCGAAACCACGCTCAGCGGATATACTTCCACGATGACGGCCTGGCTCCACATGTAGCCGTTGAAACCGATGAGCAGGCCGGACACAAATCCGGACACGAGGCAAATGGCGTTTTCCCAGCGGCGATCGAAGTTTTTCAAATCATCAATGCTTTCGATGATCATGCTGCTGCCGCGCGAAACAATGAAGGCAAGCATGCCGGAAGCGAGCGCTCCGCTGAAGGCGCTTGCCAGGCCCACGCGCCAGGCGACGTTGCCGATGGGGAGCAAGGTCCAGAGATGCGTGAAGATGGTCCACACGGGGTAACCCGGCGGGTGCGGAATGCCGGCGTAAAACGAGCCGGTGGCGAGCTCACCGGAATCTTCCAGCGTCATTTCCGGCGCGATCGTCAGGTAATACGCGACGAACACGAAAATAAAGGTGACCAGCAGCGCGATCCAATCGATCTGGCGGAACAAAGCCGGCGGCGCGACGCGGACCGGGGAAGGGGGGGCGGTTTTTGACGGTGGCGGCGCGGCGGTTTTCGCGGGCGTTCCGGGGGTGGTCTTCGCGGGCGCGGCGCCCGGAGACGGTTGTTTTTTATCGTTCGACACGTTCGGTTTTTCCATTCTCGGTTTTGTTTGCCACAGTGACTGGTGCCGGTCGGCGAAACAGCGGGCTATCCGCCTGCGCTACAGAGGCGCTTTCGCACTTAGGCAATCGATTTCAATTGCACGGCTAATTCACTCGGGCCGGCGAAAAAGGGCTTATACTAGAAGTGATTCCACTAAGGTTTGTCCACTCAAAACTGGAGGGTGAAATTGCGTTGCGGCCGGGAGAGCGGTTGGTGTAGCTCAAATTGCTGGAAATCAGGCCCATCATGGGGTCGTGATTCGAGGAACTGGCGGAAAAGCCGGGTTCCTGGTTCACGATCGTGAGCGCCAGAAACAAGCATGCCGCGGCGGGCGCGAGCCAGCGCAGGGTCAACCCGGCGCTTTCGCGGCGTTCTGCGGCGGGGAAAAGCCGGCGTTTAATTTTCGGGGAGGGCCGGCGCAGTTGCCAGGAACGCAATTGGTTTTCCAGCAGATTCATTTCTTTCTCGTTCATACTCTTCTCCTTCCAATCGGACTTTTATTTTTTGCAATCCGTAACGGTATCGGCCCGCGGCGGTGTTCGGCGAGATGTCCAGCAGTTCGCCGATTTCCTCAAAGGTGCGGCGCTGCCAGATCTTCAGGACAATGACCTCGCGCTGTTCCAGGGGCAATTCGGCCAGGCAACGCATGGCTTCGCGTTCGGCGGGGCTCTCGTCGGTGGAACGCTCAAACCAGCGCCGCGATTCCAGCTCGCGCGTCAGCCGCCGCCACAGGGAACGGCGGTAATTGAGGGCGCGATTTCGGAAACTGCGCACGCAATAATGTTCCAGCTTCGCGGGCCGCTGAGTCTGCTGCATCAAAACGACAAAGGTTTCGTGCAGGACATCCTCCGCCTCGGCGTGGCTCAGGCCGAGCGCGCGTCCATACAGGATCAACTCCGCTGCCTTCGTTTCGTAGAGCCTTTGGCTCCAATGTTGTGAATCACCGTTCACGGTTTTCATCCCATAGACACCGCTGGCGTGGGATTTGTATAAAGTTTTGTCAGCGCGGTTAAATAAGTTAAATAGGTTGAACCAGTTAAACAAGGCCCATCGCCGAGCGGTTCTGCCCGGTTTAACCTGTTTAGCCCCATTAACTTATTTCGACCGGTTCAGCCCCATCCCAGCCAATGCCCGAGGTGCAGGGTAATAAAGGACAGCCCCCAAGCCAATATTCCCATATAGGCCCATTGAAACAGCGGCCATTTCCAGGAATTGGTCTCACGGCGAACGATCGCGACCGTGCTCGCGCATTGCATGGCGAACACATAGAAGACCATCAGCGTGACCGCGAGCAGGGGGGTATAAAGGGGACGGCCGTTCTTGGGATTCTTTTGTTGCTTCAAGGTCTCGACGAGCTTGGTTTTAGTTCCGGTGTCTTCGCTGCTGCCGACATTGTAAACGGTGGACATGGTGCTCACGAAAACTTCGCGGGCGGCAAAGGAGGTGATGATGCCGATGCCGATCTTCCAATCAAATCCCAGCGGAGCGATGATGGGTTCGATGGCGCGGCCCATTTTACCGGCGAAGCTGTTGCGGAGCTGTTCACCGGCTTGGGCTTTATCCAGCGATTGCAGGGAGTCTAGAACCTCGGTTTGCGTGGCGTCCCTGTTCGCGTTGGCCTTCAATTCGCCAGTGAGCCGGTCGATTTGCTCCCTGGTTTTGGCATTCGGGTTGATTTTGGCGGCTTCGGCGGCGCGCGCCTGCAAGTATTTGGCTTCGGAGGCCGAGTTCTTCGGATACGTCGCCAGGAACCACAGCAGGATATTGATGCCCAGAATGACCGTGCCGGCGCGACGCAGGAAAACCTTCGAGCGATCCCACATATGCCGCACCACTACGCGAACCAGCGGACGCTTATACGGCGGCAATTCCATGATGAGCATGGGAGTTTCGCCTTTGAGCAAAGTTTTCTTGAATAACCACGCCATCAGCAGGGCGACGACGATGCCGAGCAAATACATCGCGAGCATGGTGAGGCCAGTGAGCTTGAAGAAGCCGAGCACGGTAATGTTCGGGATGCAGGCGGCGATGAGCAGCGTGTAAACCGGCAGCCGCGCCGAGCAACTCATCAGCGGTGCCACGAGGATCGTCACGAGCCGGTCTTTCGGCGATTCAATCGTGCGCGTGGCCATGATGCCCGGGATGGCGCAGGCAAACGAGCTGAGCATCGGAATGAAGCTTTTTCCGTGCAAGCCGACCTTGCTCATCAAACGATCCATCAAAAAGGCCGCCCGCGCCATGTAACCCGTGTCTTCCAGCAGGCCGATGAACAAGAAGAGCAGCAGGATCTGCGGCAGGAAAACCACCACCGCCCCGACGCCCGCGATGACGCCGTCCACAATGAGGGAATTCAAATCGCCCGGCGGAATTATTTTTGCCACGGTGCCGCCGAGCCAATCCACCGCCGACTGGAGGGCATCCATCGGGTAATGCGCAAAGGTGAAAATGCTCTGGAACATCAAGGCCATCGTGGCGATGAAAATCAGCGTGCCCCAGAACTTGTGGGTCAGCACGCGATCGAGTTTGTCGCTGAAAATTTCCCCGGGCGGCGCGAGTTCCGAGGTGACCGCCTGCTGGATTTCCGCGATGCGCGCATAGCGCCACTCGATGGGCGCTCCCCGCCAGTCGATTTCCTGCGCTTCGAGCCGCTTGCGTGCGGCCGCCACTGCGTCCTGGATTTTTTGGGGATAATGCGAGGTGCTGGACGCCAGCGCCTTTTCATTGCTGAGCAGGAGCAACGCCTCGGCCGTGGCTTGCAGCCGGCGTTCCTTGAAAGTTTCCGCCAGCAAATCCGCGAGCGCGGTCGCCTCGATGCGGAACAAACCGGGCAATTGGCAGAACAATTGCGGTTTGTAGGGGGGCGGCACGTTCGCGCCGCTCTCGCTGGCCACATCTCCGGCGCGCACAGAGTGACGCGCCCTGCCAATTTCAGAAATAACCGCCTGCTTCAATTCCGCCAGGCCGGTCCCGTTGCTCGCGATGATGGGCATCACCGGCACGCCGAGCAGTTCGGATAGTTTTTTCTCATCGATGTGATGCCCGTTGGCTTCCGCCACATCGATCATGTTGAGCGCAATGATTGTGGGATGTCCCAGTTCCACAACTTGCGTGGCGTAATAGAGATTGCGCTGGAGGTTCGACGCGTCGACGACGACTGCGATTAAATCCGGCGGCGGCAATTCGGGCAGGCGATTGAGCAGGACGTCGCGGGAAATCTGTTCATCGAGCGAATTGGGGCTCAGGCTGTAGGTGCCGGGCAAGTCGAGCACCTGGATGTTGGAGCCGGCTGGCGCGCCGAGCAGCTTGCCTTCCTTGCGTTCGACGGTGACGCCCGCGTAATTACCGACCTTCGCGCGCAGGCCGGTGAGCGCGTTGAACAAAGTGGTTTTGCCGCAATTCGGATTGCCCGTCAGCACCACGTACGCCGTCCCGGACGTCCGGTTGGCGGATTTTTTTTGTTCAACTGCCGCAGAATTCATAGTTCCGACACACTGGCCGGCAAAGGTTTAACATTTTACCGGTGCGCGGACTTGCGGCGGTTTGCGAAAAATCTGCCCGGGCTTGCGGAAATGCCATATCACTGCCGCGCTAGTTGAGGTTTACCAGAATTTGCTCGGCCTCGCTTTTACGGAGGGTGAGATTGTAACCGCGAATCTTGATTTCGACCGGATCGCCCAGGGGAGCGAAGCGGACGAGTTCGACCTTCGTGCCGACGAGCAGGCCCATTTCCATCAGCCGGGCACGGCTGGCCGGAGGGACGTTGATTTGCGCGACGGTGGCAATGGCGCCTTTGGCGACCAAAGTGAGGGGTTGGGGCGCGGCCATGTTTAAGCGGCTTTCGCGCCGGCGTGGACGGGTTCCACCAAAATCGTTTCGGCGAGTTTCTCGCTGATGCCCAAGCGTGCGTTGCAAACCTGGCAGATGAGATTCGTCTGGCGGCTGAGGAGTTTGACGATCTGTTTCTCACCAAAACCAAGTTCGCGCAGGCGGACCCGGACTTCGGGCGAGGCGGAAAGTTGCTTGATGCAAACGACCGTCCCGGCCTTGACGTGGCTCAGCGGGCAAACGTTGGTCCCGGCGCATTCGCCGTCAACGACCACGCAGGATAGCGGTTTCTTTTGTTTGCTCACCGGGGACCAAAATAGGGCAAGGAACCCGTAGTTGCAAGAATCAGTTCGAGGCGTTTGAGCGGGTTAAGTAAGTGAAATTGGCTGAATAAGCTAAATGAGGGAAGGGCGGTGAGCGAGGCCGGAGCAGTCATCGGGTTAAATGATTTAGCCGATCGCTCGTTAACTCCGCATAACTTTTCGCTTCTCACCGATTGTTTCCTGCGGCAGTCTGCGTCCGCTCATGTATCGCGATAAAAAAGTTGTGGTGGTGATGCCCGCCTACAATGCCGCCCGGACATTGCCGCAAACCTACGCCGAAGTGCTGGAACAAGGCGTAGTGGATAAGGTAATCCTCGTGGACGACCGAAGCCGCGATGACACGGTGGCGGTTGCCCGCAGTCTGCCGGGAGTCGAGGTGCACGAGCATGAGAAGAACACGGGCTACGGGGGAAATCAAAAGACGTGTTATCGCCTGGCGCTGGCGGCGGGGGCGGATATCGTCATCATGGTCCACCCGGATTATCAATACACTCCCAAATTGATCCCCGCGATGGCGTCAATGATTGCCAACGGGCTGCATCCGTGCGTCCTGGCCAGTCGCATCCTGGGCGGCTACTCGCTGAAGGGCGGAATGCCCGTTTGGAAGTATGTGGCCAATCGTTTTCTGACCCTGGCGGAAAACATCCTGCTGGGCGCGAAATTATCGGAGTATCACACCGGTTACCGGGCGTTCTCGCGGGAGATTTTGGAAAAAGTGTCGCTCGAAAATAATTCCGACGATTTTGTGTTCGATAACCAGATGCTGGCGCAAATCCTCTGGCACGGTTTTACGATCGGCGAAGTCAGTTGCCCGACGAAGTATTTCAAGGAAGCCTCCTCCATCAACCTGCGCCGCAGCATTCAGTACGGCTTCGGTTGCCTGGGCACGGCGCTGGCCTTTCGGCTGGCCCGGATGGGGATCGTGCGGTCCAGATTATTTCCGCCCCTGGTCCACAATCCGCAGTCCACAGCCAAACCCATTGCCGGCTGAGGACTGACGATCGCGGACTGGGAAATTATTTAAGCGCGTTGAGGCGTGCGCTGAGCCGGGATTTCTTGCGGTCCGCCATCGATTTGTGGATGACCCCCGTCTTGGCGGCTTTATCAAAAGCGGAACTCACGGCGCGCAAGCTCGTGGCGGCGTCCTCTTTTTTCCCGGAAGTGAGCAGGGCCACGTATTTTTTCTCCAATTGATGAAGGCTGGATTTAATGCTGCGATTGTGCAGGCGCTTGCGGGCGCTGTTTCTCATCCGGCGTTCGGCTGATTTCGTATTGGGCATAAAGCAAATTGTTCTATGGTCTCGTTATTAGAGCGCGCCACGGTAGCGAAACGATGGCGATTGTCAACGGCGAACCTGCATCCCTTAAAACTGAATCGAGAACAATTTCAGGCCCGAAACCCGGTGGGTGATCGGATCGCGCGCGGTGTTGTCCTCGGCGGAGCCGTATTCCGCCGGCGCGGCTGGGTTGATCAGTTCCAACGGGTGGCCCGTTTTGGCGAGTTCCACCAGGATACCGCTGTAGCTGAGGCCGTTTCTTCGAATTTCATTGGCTTTCTCAAACCGGGGCGTCAATAGGCTTTGGCTGGGCGGTTGCCGGACCAGGTTTTGGGTGATCTGGGTCTGCATGGCATCGTCGGGAGGCGTGACGGTCTGCGCGTGCACGGCAGTGGCGGCCAACAAAGAAACGGCAAGCGTGAGAAGTGTTTTCATACTGGTTTTCTCCTCTCCCCAACAATTTCGGCCTCCCGCGGGACGATGTCAAATGGCGGGGCGGTTAATTTGTGAGCAAGTTCGACTCGGAAAGTCGACGGAGTTTTTGGAATTTTGGAATTTCCCTGGGCGCTATTGAACGATAGGATTCGCTTTTGGCACCCGTATTGCTGATTTTCGGGTTCCGAACTGTATGGAAAAACCACTGCGCATTTTGCATCTGGAAGACGATCCGGATTTTGTCGCCTTGGTGGCGGACATGCTTAAAGCCGAGGGGTGGTCGGCGGAGACAACGTCGACGCAAAATTTGCAGGAGTTCATTTCGACGGTCCGCAAAAACGCCTTCGACCTGATTCTGGCCGATTATTCGCTGCCGACCTGCAACGGTTTGCAAGCCCTCCATGCAGTGCGCGAGAAAGACCCGAATACGCCGTTCGTGATGGTTTCCGGGACCATCGGGGAGCATGCCGCTATTGAATGCCTGCGCTGCGGTGCGACGGATTACGTGCTGAAAAACAAGCTGGAGCGTCTGGCGCCGATCATCCGCCGGGCCGTCAAAGAGGCGGAAGAGCGCTCGCATCGCAAGCGCGCTGAAACGGAACTGGTCCGGCGTGAGAAATATTTCCGCACTTTGACTGAGCATTCCCTCGACGTCCTGACGATTCTTGGCCGCGACGGGCAGTTTCTGTACAACAGTCCGTCCCTCAAGACGGTGCTGGGTTACGAACCTCGGGACATGCCTGGCCGGGACGCTTTCGCACTGGTGCACGCGGAGGATTTGGCCGGCGTGCAACGGGCGTTTCAACGCGCGCTGGAAAACCCGGGGATGGTCATCACCCATGAATTCCGCTGCCGCCGCCAGGACGGCTCTTGGGCCTATCTGGAAACCGTGGGGCAGAATCGTCTCGACGACCCGGAAATCGCCGGGGTGGTGCTCAATTCCCGCGACATCAGCGACCGCAAACGCGCCGAGGCGGAATTGCGCGAAGGCGAAAAGCAGTATCGCCTGATTTTTGAAGGCAGTCCCACGCCAATGTGGGTGGTGGATTCGGAGACCTTCCAATTCCTGGAGGTCAACGAGGCGGCCGTTGAGCATTACGGTTATTCGCGCGAGGAATTCCTCAGGATGAACAGCCGCGAAATCCGCTGCGATGGCGAAACCGAACGCTATCTCAAATTCATCAGCGACGTCGTAAAAAGCGAACGCGAGTCCACCTTTGGCCGCGCCGGCTTGTGGCGGCACCGGAAAAAGAACGGCGAACTCCTGCACGTGGAAATCAAGTGGTCTAAGATCACCTTCCGCGGCCGCGCCGGGTTGTTGATCATGGCCCACGATGTCACGGAGCGCAGACGCGCCGCCGAGGCGCTGGAAAAAAGCGAAGGCAGCCTGGCTGCGGCCCAGCGCATCGCCCATCTGGGCAGTTGGGAACTTGACCTGCATAACCGGGAGAATGTCAATGCCAACGAGCTTCGCTGGTCGGATGAGACCTACCGCATTTTCGGATACGAGCCGGGGCAGGTGATGGTGACCAACGATCTCTTCTTTCGGGCCGTGCATCCGGACGACCGTCCGCGGATCGCCGCCGCCGTGGCGGAGGCTTTGAAAAGCGGCGTGGCTTACGATCTGGAACATCGGATTGTGCTTCCCAGCGGCGAGGAGCGCTGGGTCCGCGAGCGCGGCGAGTTTTTGAACAACGCCGAAGGCAAGCCCGTGCAAATGCGCGGCATCGTCATGGACGTGACGGAGCGCCGGCAATTAGGCGAGCAGTTGCGGCAATCGCAAAAGATGGAAGCCATCGGCCAATTGGCCGGGGGCGTGGCGCACGATTTCAACAACATCCTGACGGTTATTCACGGTCACGCCTCGCTCTTGCTGGTGGACGAGGACCTGAGCAAAAGCGCCGCGCGTTCCGCGCAGCAGATCGCCCAGGCCGCCGAGCGCGCCGCCGGTCTGACCCGCCAATTGCTCACCTTCAGCCGCCGCCAGGTGATGCAGCCGCGGCGGCTGGATCTCAATCAAGTGGTGAGCAACATGACCATCATGTTGGGGCGCATTCTGGGCGAAGACATCACGCTGCAACTTAATTTTTGGCCGCAGCCGGCTTACGTGAAAGCCGATGCCAGCATGATGGAGCAGGTGCTCTTGAATCTCGTGGTCAACGCGCGCGATGCCATGCCGAAAGGCGGGAAACTATCGATCCGAATCACCATTTCCCCGGTGGAACCGCATCGACGGGGTTACCAATCCGAGAAGCCGGGCGGGGAGTTTGTTTGCCTGAATGTTACCGACAACGGCTGCGGCATTGACCGGGAAACGCTCCGGCGGATTTTTGAACCGTTCTTCACGACCAAAGAAGTGGGCAAAGGCACGGGATTGGGATTGGCCACCGTTTACGGCATTCTCAATCAGCACGAGGGCTGGATTGACGTCGAAAGCGAACCGGGCAAGGGCTCGAGCTTTCGGGCATTTCTGCCTTTCGCGGCCGAAGCCACCGAGGAGGCTGCCGGCAAGGCCTCTCCCCGCGAAGTGCGCGGCGGGCAGGAGACCATCCTGGTGGTGGAGGACGAGATTGCCCTTCGCGAGTTGGTGTGCAGCGTCCTGGAGGGACACGGCTATAATGTTTTGCAGGCTGAAACCGGCGTCAAGGCGCTGGAGATTTGGCAACACCATAAGCAGGAAATTGATTTGCTGCTGACCGACCTGATCATGCCGGATCACGTGAACGGGCGCGAACTGGCGGAACGGTTGCTCGCCGACAAACCGGGGTTGAAAGTCATTTTCACCAGCGGCTATACCGCGGATGTGGTGGGAAAAGATTTCGTTTTGCAGCGCGGGCTGCATTATCTCCAAAAGCCCTATGAACCGCGGAAACTGGCCTTGACCGTGCGGGATTGCCTGGACAGCTCGCGTTAAGCGCGAATCACGCCGAGCCATGCGCTGCGCTCGCAGCCTGGGAAGATTTTACCGCAGGGGCCGGCGGAATGGAGGATTTGTGAGGAGCTTACCAGCAATTCCGGTAATAAAAGTCTGGCGTTCAATATCGTCAAGGTTATGATGAAGCCCCCAGATGCCGGTGCCAAAGAAAAGAATTCTCGTCGTAGACGATGAGCCGTTCGTTTGCGACGCAGTCAAAATGATGCTCGCGTTCGATGGGCATGAAGTCGTCACGGCGAATGACGGCAAGGAAGCGCTTTCGATATTTGAAAAGGGGAAGTTTGATCTGGTGATCACCGATTTTGCGATGCCCGGCATGAAGGGAGATGAACTGGCTTCGGCGATTAAATCGCGGGCGCCCGGCCAGCCGGTGGTCATGATCACGGCCTACGCTGAAATGCTGCAATCTTCCGGCAAGCGCATGCCCGGGGTCGATTTTCTCATCAGTAAACCGTTTCTTTTGGAACATTTGCGGGAGGCAATTTCCACTGTGCTCCCGGATAATCCTTCCTAGGGCGGACGCGACTCTGGATCCGGATAGGGCGGATTAGTAGTCATTCTTCCGTAGTTCTCCCGGTTCGATTTTGCGTAATTTACCCCAATTGTATTGGGGCGAATGGTCGCGCATTATTTCATCAACCGTAGAACCAAAGTACGAAATGAACGGACAGTTTTTTTCCATCCGCCAGACGGCCAGTGCTTCGCCGGGAAACTCAGTTTGCGCCGTTCCGGGGCCCACTCCGTCCGCCTTGAAGCAATTTGCGCAATTCGTGGTCGTCGCCGTGCTCGCGGCCGCGAGTTATTTTCTCATCAGCCATTACGTCCTGCAATCCGTGCAGGTGGTCGGCGCCAGCATGTGGCCGACGTTACATGATGCGGACCGCTATTTTCTTAACCGCTGGGTTTACGATCTGCGCGAGCCGCGGCGTGGAGAAATCGTGGTATTGAAGGACCCGACCGATGGCGCCTATTGCGTGAAGCGGGTCATCGCGCTCCCGGGTGAAGCCGTGCTGTTCAAAGACGGTCGGCTCTTCGTCAACGGCCGGGAATTATCCGAGCCTTATCTGCCGCAGGGCGTCAAAACCTTCACCCCGGAAAGAGTCCAGGACGAAACCGTCGCCTGCGGGAAGGATCGATATTTTGTCCTGGGCGACAATCGCAACAACAGCTTTGACAGCCGTTTTTACGGACCCGTCTCCCGCCAAAATATTTTGGGCGTGGTGATGCGCTAGCCAAAACCACAGGCTATTATTATTATTACGCCCGTTCCGACTGCGAACATGCTGCAGTTCGCAACCCGCGCTTCGCAGACTAAAGCGCTGTCCCTGTCTTCCCTGAAAGAACATTTGAGGCGGTCATGCTTTTCTGACAACTTGTGGGCTCATGGCCGACGCGGAAATGCCAAAAGTCAGTTTCGTGATCCCCACGCTGAACGCGGGGGGCATCCTCGGCAATTGCCTGCAGTCCATTCGCCGACAGGATTATCCGCAGGACAAAATTGAAATCCTGCTGGGCGATGCGGGCTCCAAGGACAACACGCGCGAGGTGGCGCAACGGTTCGGCGCGCTCGTTTTCGATGATCATGGCCGAAATATCGAAGACGGCAAACGCGCGGCGTTCGTTCACGCGTCCGGTGATTACGTTGTTTTTGTGGATGCCGATAATGAAATCGCGCATCCCGATTTTCTCCGGCGCGCCATCGAGGCCCTGATTCAAAACCCCGCCGCGTACGGCCTGGAAAGCTACTATCTTTATACGCCGCGCATGAATTCCTTTTGCGCGTATCTCACCTGCCTGTTGCACATCAGCGACCCGGTGGCGTGGATGATGAGCATCAAGCCGGTTTTCCTGAGCGCTGAGGGCGAAGTGGAACACTGGACTTTTCCGAAGGGTAGCCTGGCCTATCCCATCGGCTCGAACGGTTCGGTCTTTCGCAAATCCGAGTTGGACCTGGCTCATGCGGGTGAAGATTACTCCGACACACACACTTCCGTGAACCTGATCCAGGCCACCGGCAAGCGCGAGTGGCTTCGAATTCGCGGGCGCGGGGTGTATCACTATTACGTTTCCGCGCGCGGTTTTTGGGCGGCGTTGCGGGATTTTTTAAAGAAACGCCAGCGCGCAACCTGCCATTTTTTTGACATGCAAAAGCAGCACGGGTTTTCGTGGACGGAACGAAAGCCGCGCATTCCCGGCTGGCTGGCGGTGCTTTTGTGCCTAACCATCGTCGTGCCGGTTTTTCAAACCATCATCGCCCTGATACGCACTCGCGATTCCCGGTGGTTGTGGCACCCGTGGACGTGTTTCTTCTCCGCCTGGGGCGTGATATCCGGAGCGTGGATTTATTTCCGGCGCGGAAAGGACGCAAAGCTTATCCATAGTTTGCAACCGCGGCAGAAATTGGACGACGCACCGCGAGACGACAGCAAAGAGAAGCAGGGGAAATAGCTCCGAGCGGTTTTTATCGCGGCCGGACGACCGCACCCAGGTATCGGTAAAGCAATTTGGCCTGGGGTTCGACGCCTTGATTCCACCAATTCACCACGTCCATTCCGCAATGTTCGCAGATTTCCTTGAGCGCCTTGGCGGTGAATCCGCGAATATGGCCGGAGGGCGGGAATCCTTTGACTTTTTCTTTTCCGAGTCCTTTGCCGTAGGTGACGGACTCGGTGCCGCACTCCAGACCCAGGGGCATGTATCCGAACAGAAACATAAAACGCGAATACCAGTTGCCGATATTCGGAACGCCCAAAATAATCAAGCCGCCCGGCGCCGTGACGCGCTTGAGATCGCGCAAGGCCTTCTCGGTTTCGAAGACATGTTCCAGGACGTGATTGCAAACGACGAGGTCGAACATTCCATCGGGAAACGGCAGAGGCTCGTCGCCCAACTGGCACGCCGCAAACCTGCCCAGTTTCGCGGCCTCGGGAGACAGATGGTTGTCCATGTCGGAAAAACAAACCTCAGAAGCGGTGCATCCTCTCTGTTGAAGCCGCGCCACCATTTCGCGGGGAAACAGGCCTT
>Ga0207664_10000869_pt1 | contig 20441 bp, 14 predicted proteins | sample LARL83metaG_FD_184349 | JGI IMG/M metagenome (GOLD analysis project Ga0207664, IMG submission 184349) | Corn, switchgrass and miscanthus rhizosphere microbial communities from Kellogg Biological Station, Michigan, USA - LAR L8-3 metaG... | ecosystem: Host-associated > Plants > Roots >... | reverse complement strand
CGGCACCATGGTGCCCAAGCCCGATGGCGCCATCGGCATGACTCGGACGGTGCGCGTGGCTGTGGCTGGTGGGGCGGCGTTTACATTTGGGTACACCGAGCAAGTGGAGTTGCTCGAGGCCGCCGGAGCGGAAGTTGCGCGGTTTGATCCGCTGGGCGACGAGGAGCTGCCGGAGGGGACGGACGGCCTGATCATCGGCGGCGGATTTCCCGAGGTGCACGCGGCGGAGCTGTCCGCCAACGAGCGGCTGCGCGCCCGGGTCGCCGCGCTCGCCGCTAGCGGTGCACCGGTGGCGGCCGAATGCGCCGGCTTGCTGTACCTGGCGCGATCGCTCGACGGCCGGCCGATGTGCGGGGTGCTTGACGTCGACGCCACGATGACGCCATCGCTGACCCTCGGCTACCGCCAGGCGCGGGCGCTCACGAACTCGCCGGTCGCCCAGGCCGGCGACGTGGTCCGCGGTCACGAGTTCCACCGCACCGCCGCCGCGTCCGGCGCCCAGGCGGCCTGGTGCCTGGAGCCGGGCGGTCCTGAGGGCCATGTCAATGGCGCGGTCGTCGCCTCCTACCTGCACACTCACTGGGCCGGCCACCCGGCCGCCGCGGCCCGCTTCGTGGCTCTTGCCCGGGGGGACCGCCCCCCGGATCCCCCCGGGCGGACCCGATGAAGACGCTGATCGGGGTCGGCATGGGCCCGGGCGACCCGGAACTCGTCACAGTGAAGGCCGTCCGCGTGCTGCGCGAGTCGGACGTCGTCGTGGTCCCCGTCCTCGGCGGCGTGGCGGAGCCCGGCCGGGCGGAAAGCATCGTGCGCGCGTACGTTAACGGAGACCGGGTCAAGCGGCTGGAGTTCGCGCTCGACGACACCGGCGGCGTCACTGCGCGCCGGGCCGCCGCGTGGCGGGACGCCGCCGCCGCGGTCGCCGCCGAGTTCGACGGCGGGGCGCGGGCCATCGCGTTCGGCACGCTGGGAGACCCTAACCTGTACTCGACGTTCAGCTACCTTGCGCAGACCATCCGCGACCTTGTGCCCGACGTCCAGGTGGCGACCGTGGCCGGGATCACCGCGATGCAGGACCTCGCTTCCCGATGCGGCATCTCCCTGGCCGAAGGCACCGAACCACTCACCCTCCTCCCGCTCAACGCCAGCCCCGAGATCCTCGACCAGGCGCTCGCGCACGGCGGCGCCGTCGTCGGCTACAAGCTGGGCGCGAAAGCGAGCACGTCCCCCTCCGCGCTCCGCGCCCGCCTAGCCGCCCACGGTCGACTAGACACATCCGTCATCGGCGCCCGCCTAGGTCTCCCCGGCGAGCAGATCGCCGCCGCCGCCACCCTCCTCCCCGACCCCACCCGCGCACCGCGCGCCGACCCCGCGCCGCCAGGTGACGGCGCGCCCGCCCTACCCCCCAAGTCCGACATTCCGTATTTGTCCACGCTCATCGTCCCTGCTATCCGCCAGCCGGGGACCGGCAGCAGCCTGGCAAACCGCGGGGAAGGGCGGGCCGGGGGCACCGGGCGCGATCGGGTGGTTGCGGCAACGCACCGTAAAGGTGCGGATTGTGACATTGATCCGGCTGAGGCGGGGCTTGCGGGTGCGGCTGAGGCGGTGCGTGCTAGTGGGATTGAGGCGGTGCTTGCGGGTGGGGTTGAAGTGGGGTTTGCGGTTGGAGAGGCTGGAGAGGCTGGAGAGGCGCGCGGGGGGCGGGGGAAGGTGGCGTTTGTGGGGGCGGGGCCGGGGGCCCCGGATCTGCTGACGTTGCGCGGTGCCCGGGCGATCGAGGCGGCGGACATCGTGATCTGGGCGTCGAGCCTGGTGCACCCGGACGTGCCGCGGCATGCCGCGGCCGGTGCGGAGATCGTCGACTCGGCCGCGCTGCCGATGGAGGGCGTGCTGCCGTTTTACCAGCGGGCCGCCCGCGACGGGCTGCGGGTGGCGCGGGTGCACTCCGGCGACCCTTCGCTGTGGGGTGCGATCCAGGAGCAGCTCGAACAGTGCGAGCGGCTCGGGCTGGCGACCGAGATCGTGCCCGGCGTGTCCAGCTTCACCGCGGTGGCGGCGCGGATCGGGCGGGAGCTGACGATCCCGGAGGTCGCCCAGTCGGTGATCCTCACCCGGCTGGGCGGTGGCAAGACGCCGATGCCGTCGGGCGAGCAAGTGGCCGAGTTCGCCCGGCACGGCACGACGATGGCGCTGTTCCTGTCCGCCGCGCGTTCCGGGCAGCTGCAGGACGAGCTGCTCGCGGGCGGCTATCCGCCGGACACGCCGTGCGTGGTCGCGTTCCAGGTGACCTGGCCGGACGAGCTGATCCTGCACTGCGCGCTGGCGGACCTGGCCGGGACGATCCGCGAGCACAAGCTGTGGAAGCACACCCTGGTCCTTGTCGGACCGGGCCTGGCGGCAGGCGGCAGCCGGTCGCACCTGTACCACCCCGGGCACTTCCACGGGTACCGCAAGGCGGATCGCGAGGCGCGGAAGGAACTGCGGGGGACCAGACCGTGACCGGGCCGGAGATCCGCGAGCCGGACCTGCCGCGCACCGCGAAGGTCCGTCCCAAGGCGCTGCGTACCGGCTGGACGACCGGCAGCTGCGCGGCGGCGGCCGCCAAGGCGGCGGTGACCGCGCTCGACACCGGCGAAGTCCAGCGGACGGTGGAGATCGGCCTGCCGTCCGGTCGCCGGGTCCGGTTCCCAGTGGACCAATGCCGGATAGCGCGGCAAACGGCGGAGGCGGTCGTGGTCAAGGACGCCGGCGACGACCCGGACGTCACCGATGGCGCGCGGCTCACCGCCGCCGTGCGCTGGCGCGACGAAGCGGGCATCGAGCTGGACGGCGGCGTCGGCGTCGGCGTCGTCACCAAGCCAGGCCTCGGCCTGGCGGTCGGCGGGCCGGCCATCAACCCGGTGCCGCGCGCGATGATCACCGCGTCGGTCGGCGAGGTGGTCGACCTGGCCAGCCGCGGGGTGCGGGTGGTGATCTCGGTGCCGGACGGCGAGGTGATGGCGCGCAAGACGACCAACGCGCGGCTCGGCATCATCGGCGGCATCTCGATTCTCGGCACCACCGGAATCGTCCGCCCGTTCTCCACCGCATCGTGGCGGGCCAGCGTGGAGCAGGCCGTCTCGGTGCTCGCGGCGCAGGGCGAGGACACGGTCGTGCTGTGCACCGGCGGCCGCACCGAGCAGGGCGCCATGGACCTGCTGCCGGATCTGCCCGAGGTGTGCTTCGTCGAGGTCGGTGACTTCACCGGCGCCGCGCTGCGGCGGGCCGTCGAGCATGGCCTGCGGCGAGTGGTCTTCGTCGGGATGGCCGGCAAGCTCACCAAGCTGGCGGCCGGCGTGGTGATGACGCATTACACCCGCTCGAAGGTGTCCCTCGGCCTGCTGCGCGACATCACACTGGCGGCCGGCGGCACCGCGGAACTCGCGGACCAGGTCGGCGCCGCGAACACCGCGCGGCACGCGGCCGAACTCTGGGAGACCGCGGGCATGCTTCCGGCCGCGGGAAAAGAACTGTGCGAGCGCGCGGCCGAGGTGCTGAACCGGTTCTCTGGCTTGCCGGTTCAGGTGATCATGGTCGACTTCACCGGCCGCAACCGGATCGCTGAATCCAGGGGGGTGCCGGGGGGAGGGTCCCCCCGGTCGGGAGGCGCTGGGCAATGATCACCGTGATCGGCTGCGACGGCTCCGGCCCGCGTCCGCGGGCGGCGCAAGCGCTCGCCCAGGCAACCCTCGTCGTCGGCGCACCCCGGCACCTGGACTCGGTAGACCTCCCGGCCGGGGCCGGGCACGTCGAGCTCAAGAACCTCGACGACGCGCTCGACGCGATTCTCGCAGCCGATGCCGGGCACGTGGTGGTGCTCGCGTCCGGCGACCCAGGGTTCTTCGGCATCGTGCGCGCGATCCGGGCGCGCGGCGCGGAGCCCGCGGTCGTGCCGGCCGTGTCGTCGGTCGCGCTCGCCTTCGGCCATCTCGGCTTGGACTGGGACGACGCGCTGGTGATCTCCGCGCACGGCCGCGATCCGCGCCAGGCGGTGGCCGCCGCGCTCGCGCACCCCAAGGCGGCGATCCTCACCGCGCCGGGCACCGCACGCGAACTCGGCGCGGCGCTGCGGGCCGAGGGCCGCACGGTCTATGTGGCGGAGCGCCTTGGCACGAAGGAGGAACGGGTGGTCGGTACCGGTGACCGCGATCCCGCTGAGCCCAATGTCCTCATCTCGATAGCGGAGAGCACACCGGGCGCGAAAACGCCGCGCTGGCTGGCCGGGCACACCGGCGCGCCGCACGGCTGGGCGCTGCCCGAGGACGCCTTCGAGCACCGCGACTCGATGATCACCAAGGCCGAGGTGCGCGCGCTCTTGCTGGCCCGGCTCGGTCCCGCACCCGGCCGGGTGATCTGGGACATCGGCGCCGGTTCCGGTTCGGTCGCGGTCGAGTGCGCCAGGTTCGGCGCCTGGGCGATCGCGGTCGAGCAGGATCCGGACCAGTGCGCGCGGATCCGCCGCAACGCCGCCGCGCACGGTGTCCTGCTGCGCGTAGTGACCGGCAAAGCGCCGCACGCGGTGGCAAACCTGCCGCACCCCGACGCGATCTTCGCCGGCGGCGGCGACCGCGCGACCCTTGAGCAAACCCTCCAGGCCGCCGGCCCGGAAAGGGTTGTCGTCACGCTCGCCGCCGTGGACCGGGTCGGCGAGGTGCACGCCGCGCTGCGACACCTGGACTACCGGGTCGACGGCGTCCAGCTTCAGGCGTCGCGGCTGGCCGGACTGCCGAACGGCACGCACCGGCTCGCCGCGCAGAACCCGGTTTTCGTGCTATGGGGGGACCGGCGATGATCGGACTGATAGCGGTGACCCAGTCGGGCCGCCTGGCCGCCAAGCGGCTCGCGCGCGAGTGGCCGGACGCGCACGCCTACGAGGGCCCGGCGGGCGCGGCGCTGCCGCGCGCCTTCGGCGAGTGCGAGGCGGTCGTCTGCTTCTTCGCGGTCGGCGCCGCGGTGCGGCTGCTCGCCCCGCTGCTGCACGGCAAGGGCGCCGACCCCGGCGTGGTATGCGTCGACGAGGCGCAGCGCTACGCGATTCCGCTGCTCGGCGCGCACAGCGGCGGCGCGAACGCGCTCGCCCAGCGGGTCGCCGCCGCGCTCGGCGCCGAGGCGGTGATCACGACCGGGAGCGACGCGGCCGGGACCGTCGGCCTCGACGAATTCGGCGCCGACCTCGGGTTCAGCGTCGAGCCGGGCAGCGACCTGTCCGGCGTCGGCGCGGCGGTCCTGTCCGGCCAGCGGGTCACGCTGGTGACCGATCAGGAGTGGCCGCTGCCCGCGCTGCCGTCGAACGTGGTCCGCGCCGCAGAACCGATTCGTCCGGCGATCGTCGTGACCGAGCGCGCGGACAGCGGGCCCGGTCCGGGGCTCGTGGTGTACCGGCCGCCGTCCCTCGTGCTGGGGATGGGCGCCAGCCGGGGCGTGTCCAGCGATGAAATCCGCCAGCTTATCGACGCGGCGCTCGGTGACCTGGGTGTGTCACCACAGTCCGTTCTGACCATCGCCACAGCGGATGTGAAGGCGGACGAGCCAGGTCTGCGGGCGGCAGCGGCGGAGAAGGGGTGGCCGGTCGCCACGTTCCCGGCGGACCAGCTCGCGGCGGTGCCGGTGCCCAACCCGAGCGAAACGGTGCGGCGGGCGGTGGGGACACCGAGCGTGGCGGAGGCGGCCGCCCTGCTCGCGGGCGGCGCGGGAGCGACGCTGGCCGCGGCGAAGCGGGCCAGCGCGCACGCCACGGTCGCGGTCGCCCGGCGGCGGCCACGCGGCCGGCTCGCGCTGATCGGGATCGGACCGGGCGCCAGGGACCTGACCACACCGCGCGCGGTCGCCGAGTTGCGGCGCGCCGCCGTGGTAGTGGGGCTCGATGCGTACCTCGAGCAGGTGGCCGACCTGCTGCGACCGGGGACACGGGTGCTGTCGAGCGGGCTCGGCGCGGAGCAGGAACGTGCCGAGGCGGCGGTGGCGGAGGCCCGGGCGGGCCGGGCGGTCGCGCTGATCGGCTCCGGGGACGCGGGCGTGTACGCGATGGCCAGCCCGGCCCTCGAGCTTGCCGACGACGGGATCGACGTGGTCGTCGTGCCCGGGGTGACCGCCGCGCTCGCCGTCGCGTCCGTGCTGGGCGCGCCGCTGGGGCACGACCACGCGATGATCTCGCTATCGGACTTGCACACGCCGTGGGAGGTCATCGAGCGCCGGATCGCCGCGGCCGCCGACGGCGACCTGGTCACCTGCTTCTACAACCCGGCCAGCGTCAAACGCGACTGGCAGCTGCGCCGTGGCTGCGAGCTGCTGGCCGCGCGGCGACCCGCGACGACCCCGGTCGGCTGGGTACGGGACGCGACCAGGGACGGTGAGTCTGCCGGGCTGAGTACGCTTGCCGAGTTCGACCCGGCGGTGGCGGACATGCACACGCTGGTCGTGGTCGGGTCGTCCCGGACTCGCGTGGTGGCCGGCCGGATGGTCACCCCGCGCGACTACCGGTGGGCACCATGACCGCGGCCGTGATCACTGACCGCTGTCAGGGATGCGGCGCCTGCCTGCTGACCTGCCCGGAGCACGCGATCCGCCCCGCGCCGCGGCTGGTCGTGGTCGACGAGCTGTGCACCCGGTGCGGCGAGTGCGTGGAGGTGTGCCCCGTGGATGCCGTGGAGGTGAGACTTTGACAGATGATCCGATCGAGGTTCATCCGATAGAGACCGAGTCCTACCGGATCCTGCGATCCCGAGCCGACCTGAGCGCACTGCCTCCTCTCACTCGAGCGGTTACCGAACGGGTGATCCATGCTACGGCAGATTTCGATTATATCACCGATCTGGTGTGTGAAGAGACGTCGCTGGCGGCCGGTGTCGAGGCGCTGCGGCGCGGCGCGCGGGTCGTGGCCGACGTCGGCATGGTGGCATCCGGGATCACCGGCTACCCGGTGATCTGCAAGGTCGGCGACTCGCTGTCCAGCCGGCTCTCGCGGACGACCGGGATCACGGTCAGCGCGGCGGCGATGCGGCTGGCGGCGAGCGAGGCCGGACCCGGCGCGATCTGGGTGGTGGGCTGCGCGCCGACGGCGCTCACCGAGGTGCTGAGCAGGGGCGTCGAGCCCGCGCTGGTGATCGGCGTGCCGGTCGGGTTCGTCGGCGCGGCGGAGTCGAAGCGGCAGCTGCGGGAAAGCGGACTCCCGGCGGTGAGCAACGTGTCGGAAAAGGGCGGCTCGGCGGTGGCCGCGGCGGCGTTCAACGCGCTGCTCCGGATCGCGAAGGGAACACGGCCATGAAGACACCGCTGCTGCTCGCCGCGCACGGCACCCGCGACAGCGCCGGAGTCGACGCGTTCACGAGTTTCGCCGCGCGGGTCGGGCGACTGGTCGGCGGCCACGGCATCGCGTCGGCCGGCGGCTTCATCGAACTGTCCGCGCCGCCGGTGCGGGACGCGGTCGCCGCCCTCACCGCCGGCGCCCGACCAGCGAAGATCGTCGCCGTACCGCTCATGCTGTCCGCGGCCGGGCACGCCAAGGGCGACATCCCCGCCGCCCTGGCCAGGGAGCAGGTCAGGCATCCCGGCCTGAACTGGCACTACGGCCGGCCGCTGGGTCCGCACCCGGTGCTCCTGGATCTGCTCGACGCAAGGCTCAAGGCGGCGGGAGCCGGGCCGGACACGGCGGTGCTCGTCGTCGGACGCGGATCCACCGACCCGGACGCCAACGCGGACGTGGTGAAGACCGCCCGGCTGCTGTGGGAGTGCCGCAACTACACGTTCGCGGAGACCGCGTTCGTGTCGCTGGCCAGGCCGGACGTCGCCGAGGGGCTGGAGCGCTGCCGGCTGCTCGGCGCCCGCCGGATCGTGGTGGCGCGGTACTTCCTGTTCCCCGGCGTGCTGCCGGACCGGGTCGCGGACCAGGCAACGGCCTACGCCAGCAAGAACAAGGAACTCGACATCACGACGGCGGACGTGCTTGGCGACTGCGACGAACTCGCCGGGCTAGTGTACGAACGATACAAAGAGGCCTTGTCAGGAGATATCCGGATGAATTGCGATATGTGCGTCTACCGTGCTGCGATGCCCGGATTCGAGCACCGGGTCGGCGAGGCCCAGCACCCGCACGACCACCCGCACGACCATACTCACGCTCATGCCTGACGCAGGCTTCCCCGCGGAGCAGCGGGAGGTCATCTACCGGGTCATCGCGGAACGCCGGGACGTCCGTCGCGGCTTCCTGCCCGACCCCGTCCCAACGGACGTGCTGCACAGGGTGCTCCAAGCCGCGCACCAGGCGCCGTCCGTTGGCTTCTCCCAGCCGTGGGACTTCATCGTGATCACCGACCGGGAACGCCGGGAGCGGATCGCCGCCCTTGCCCGCGGTCGCCGGGAGGACTACGCGGCGGAACTCCCCGGCGCCCGCGCCAGGGCGTTCGACAAGCTGAAGATCGAATCGATTCTCGACACGCCCGTCAACATCGTGGTGACCTGCGACCGGACCAGGGGCGGGCGGCACACGCTTGGCAGGCAGACCCAGCCGCGCACCGCGGACTTCTCCAGCGTGCTCGCGGTGTCGAATCTGTGGCTCGCCGCGCGCGCCGAAGGCCTGGGCATCGGCTGGGTGAGCTTCTTCGGCGAGGACGAACTGGCCGCGGAGCTCGGCCTGCCGTCCCACATCGAGGTCATCGCGTACCTGTGCGCGGGGTACGTCACCGAGTTCGGCCCGGAGCCGGAGCTGGCCGTCTCCGGCTGGGCCCGCCGCCGCCCGGTCGCGTGGGCGGTGCACGCCGAGGAGTACGGCCGCCGTGGACTGCCAGGGGAGGAAACCATGAACCCGCTCGACGAGGTAATCGATTCGATCACGCCGCCGGACGAAACAGCCATGACCGCCGCGCGCGAGCGGCAGGACCGGATGACCAAGCCGCGCGGTTCGCTGGGCGAGCTGGAGGACGTGTCGGTCCGGCTGGCCGGGCTGGCGGGGGAGTGCCCGCCGCCGCTGCCCGAACCCGCGTGCGTCGCGGTGTTCGCCGGCGATCACGGCGTGCACGCGCAGCTGGTCACCCCGTGGCCGCAGGAGGTCACCGCGCAGATGGTCGCGAACTTCCTGGCCGGCGGCGCCGTGGTAAACGCGTTCGCCGCCCAGGCCGGCGCGGAGGTCACCGTGGTGGACGTGGGGGTGGCCGCCGACCTGGATCCCGTGCCCGGGCTGCTGCCGCGCAAGATCGGCCGTGGCACCGCGGACTTCACCGCCGGCCCGGCGATGAGCCGCGACCAGGCGGTCGCCGCGCTGACCGTCGGCGTCGAGGTGGCCAGGGACCTGGTCGCGGCCGGCAACCGGTGCCTGCTCACCGGCGACATGGGCATCGCGAACACGACCGCGTCGGCGGCGCTGATCTGCGCCTTCACCGGCGCGGACCCGGTGGCGGCGACCGGCCGCGGCACCGGGATCGACGCCGCGACGTTCGCCCGCAAGGTGGACGTGGTGTGCCGCGGGCTGGCCCTGCACAGAACCAGTGACCCGGTTGACATACTCGCGGCGTTCGGCGGCTTCGAGCACGCGGCGATCGCCGGGTTCATCCTGGGCGCCGCGGCGCTAAGGATCCCCGTAATCCTGGACGGTGTGATCGCGGGCGCGGCCGCGCTGGCCGCCGTGGCGCTGGCGCCGGACGCCGTCGCCGCCTGCTTCGCGGGTCACCGCAGCGCCGAGCCGGGGCACACTATCGCCCTCGACCACCTGGGACTTCGGCCGATGGTGGACCTGGGACTGCGGCTGGGCGAGGGGACCGGCGCGGTCCTCGCGCTCCCGCTGGTGCAGAGTGCCGCCCGGGCGCTGCGCGACGTCGCCACGTTCGACTCGGCCGGCGTCACCGACAAGGACCCGGACTGAGGGCACAATGCATCCGTACCTGCTGGGACTGCGGCTTGACGGCCGCCGGGTGGTCGTCGTGGGCGGCGGTGCAGTCGCGACGCGCCGGATTCCGGCGTTGCTCTACGCCGGCGCGGACGTCGAGCTGATCTCGCCCGAGGTCACCGCGTCGCTCGAGGACCTGGCCGCCGCGCAACGGATCCGCTGGACCAGACGCGGCTTCGCGAGCGGCGACTGTCACGGCGCCTGGCTGGTGTGCGCGTGCGCCGACGAGGTGGCGGTCAACGCGGCCGTCGCCGCAGAAGCAGAAGAGCGGAAAATCTGGTGCGTGCGAGCGGATGACAGGGAAGAGTCCGCGGCCTGGACGCCCGCGTCCGGCGCGGCCGGCGACGTGCGGATCGGCGTGCTGACCGGCAACCCTCGGCGCAGCGCCGCGATCCGCGACGCGATCCTGCGATCGGCCGCCGTCGCCCAGGGCCAAGCAGCCGAACAAACCCGCGGTCAGGTGGCGATCGTCGGCGGCGGGCCCGGCGACCCCGGCCTGATCACCGTCCGCGGCCGGGAACTGCTGGCGCGCGCCGACGTGGTCGTGACCGACCGGCTCGCTCCGCTCTCACTGCTCGCCGAGCTACCCGGCGACGTGGAGATCGTCGACGCGGCCAAGATCCCGTACGGCCGCGCGATGGCGCAGGAGCACATCAACCAGGCGCTGATCGAGCACGCCAAGCGGGGCAAGTTCGTGGTCCGGCTCAAGGGCGGGGATCCGTTCGTGTTCGGCCGCGGCGCCGAGGAAGTGCTCGCGTGCCTGGGCGCGGGCGTGCCGGTCACGGTTGTGCCCGGAGTGACCAGCGCGACTGGAGTGCCCACCGCGGCCGGCGTTCCGGTGACCCACCGGGGGATCGCACAGGATTTCCACGTCGTGTCGGTGCACGTACCGCCCGGCGACGAGCGCTCGACGGTGGACTGGAAGGCGCTCGCCGCGAGCACCGGGACGCTGGTGCTGCTGATGGCTGTGGAGCGCATCGAGGCGGTCGCGGACGCGCTCATCGGCCACGGACGCGACCCGCGGACACCCGTGTCGGTGATCGCGGACGGCACCCTCCCCACGCAGCGCACCCTCGACTCGACGCTGGAGCAGGTCGCCGGGCTGGTGCGGGCCGAGGCGATCCGGCCGCCCGCGATCGTGGTGGTCGGCGACGTCGTCGGGGTGGCCGCCGAGATAGCGGGACTCGAGTGACATCGAAGACCATATTTATATGGCTGAACGACATGAGGTGACACCTCCGGAAAACGCCGGCTCGCCAGCGGACGAGCCTTGCCTGCGGGTGGTACGCGGCGCGGCGACCGCGGCGGAGATCGCCGCGCTGACGGCCCTGCTGGCCATCGCCGCCGCGGGCGAGGTCGAGGTCAGCCCTCGATCCGGCAGATCGTCGCCCCAGTGGTCACGGCCTGGCCGACCGTGGCGGACAGGCCGGTGACGATGCCGTCCTTATGGGCGGTCAGCGGCTGTTCCATCTTCATCGCCTCGACCACCACCACCGGCTGGCCGGCCGAAACGTGCTGGCTGTCGGTGACCGCGACGCTGATGATCGTGCCCTGCATGGGAGAGATAAGCGCGTCCCCGCCAGCCGCCGAGCCAGCCGCCGGGGCGGACGTCCGGCGGGTGGCTCGCCGGACCGGACCGGGCGCCGCGGCGGGTGCGAACGAGGTGCCGCGCGGCACGACGACCTCGAGGCGCTTGCCGCCCACCTCCACGGTGAGTCCGGTCCGGCCGGCCGGCTCGGCGAGCGTTGCCTGGTCCTGGGATGGCAGGTCGGCGGCGAACTCGGTCTCGATCCAGCGGGTGTGGACCGCGAAGGAGTGGCAGGAGAAGGCCGGGTCGGCGAGTACGGCACGGTGGAACGGAAGTACGGTCGGCATGCCGCCGACCTCGAATTCGGCCAGGGCGCGGGCGGCGCGCTGGAGTGCCTGGCGGCGGGTGGCGCCGGTGACGATCAGCTTGGCGATCAGCGAGTCGTAGGCCTGCGGGACGGTCAGGCCGGCCGTGTACCCGGAGTCCAGCCGCACGCCAGGGCCCGTCGGGGCCTCGAACGCGGCGATCGTGCCGGGTGCGGGCAGGAAGTTCCGCGCCGGGTCCTCGGCGTTGATGCGGAACTCGATGGAGTGGCCGCGGGCGGGCGGGTCGTCGTAGCCGAGCGGTTCGCCGTCCGCGATCCGGAACATCTCGCGGACCAGGTCGATGCCGGTGACTTCCTCGCTGACCGGGTGCTCGACCTGGAGCCTGGTGTTGACCTCGAGGAAGCTGATCGTGCCGTCCTGGCCGACCAGGAATTCGCAGGTGCCGGCGCCGACGTAGCCGGCTTCGCGGAGGATCGCCTTCGAGGCGCGGTACAGCGACGCGACCTGCTGCTCGGAGAGGAACGGCGCCGGGGCCTCCTCGACGAGCTTCTGGTGCCGCCGCTGCAGCGAGCAGTCACGGGTGGAGATCACCACCACGTGTCCGTGGGCGTCGGCCAGGCACTGGGTTTCCACGTGCCGCGGCCGGTCCAGGTACCGCTCGACGAAGCACTCGCCCCGGCCGAACGACACGACCGCCTCACGTACCGCGGACTCGAATTGCGACGGGATCTCGGCCATCGTCCAGGCGACCTTCAGCCCGCGGCCGCCGCCGCCGAACGCGGCCTTGATCGCCACCGGCAGCCCGTGCTCCGCGGCGAACGCCGTTACCTCTTCGGCGTCCTCGACCGGGTTCTCGGTACCGGGGGCGAGCGGGGCTCCCACCGACAACGCGATGTGCCGCGCCCGGACCTTGTCGCCCAGCGCCTCGATGGCCTCGGGCGGCGGGCCGATCCAGGTCAGTCCGGCGTCGGCAACCGCACGGGCGAAGTCGGCGTTCTCCGCGAGGAAACCGTAACCCGGGTGCACCGCGTCGGCGCCCGACTGCTGGGCGATCTTGATGATCTTCTCGATGTCCAGGTACGTCTCGGCGGGACTGGTGCCGCCCAGCGCGTATGCCTCATCGGCCATCCGCGTGTGCAGCCCGTCGAGATCGGGCTCGGCGTACACCGCCACGCTGGCCAGGCCCGCGTCCCGGCAGGCCCGTGCGACCCGGACCGCGATCTCGCCTCGGTTGGCGATCAGGACTTTTCGCACACCATCCTCCGTACCCTGCCGCCCCCGCGCTAACTTCCGATTGGTTCCGCGCTGGAAGTCTAGATGAGTGACGTTCGCCGACGGCAGAACCCTGGTTGCGGCAAAATGTAAGAAATGCAACAAACGGCTCTAAGCTCCCTCGCAATGGTGCTGACCTGCGGATAACTGATGCCTTGCGGGCCGCGGTCGCCGGTTTGTCGCTTGCTATACGCCCTTCCTCAACCGAAGTGTGACCTCGGGTACGTAGAGTAAGCGTCATACCGGTTGCGAGGCCGTTCCTTGGTGGGCCCGGTGACGAACTGGACCCGGTAGCCAAGGGCAAATGAGGGAGCCCGGTACGTCGGCGCTCGATGGAGAGCGCCGTCGGACGCGTATTGTCGGCAACGTTTTGTTACGAAGCGGTAACGAATACGCACGAGCCATTGGCGACGGAAGGAGCTCGCTCGGTGAGCATGCACCCCCCGGCCAGCGCACATGGGAGCATCCCATGAGCGTGCTGAGCATGCTGGCCTGGTTCGGGGCGGCGGCGAGCCTGTGGTCACGGTCGCGGCGCGGGAATAGCGCCTACCTGTGGCTCGCGCTGGCCGCCGCGCTTTGGTGCGCCGGGCTCATCGCGCTCCAGGTCGACGGGACCACGATCGGACTCTCGTTCGCCGACCTGCCGCCGCTGCTCGCGGTCGTCGCGGCGGCGATCGGCACCGTGCTGCTCACCGGCCTGACCGGTACCGGTTCGCCCGGCAACGCCCGTCGCGACGACCGCGAGACGCCGCCGTCCGTGCTGCCCGGACTTGCCGACGGCTACGTGATGGCGGTCGCGCTGCTGGTCATCGGCTGGGTCGCGCTGTTCAGCGGCGAGTTCCACCGGTCCGGCGCCAGACCGGGCACGTTCCTGCTCGACATGATCCACCCGCTGGCCGACCTGGCGGTACTCGGCGCGCTGCTGCCCATGGTCACCGCCGCGTGGCGCCGCGCCACGCTGCCTTACCTGGCGCTGGTCGCGGTGGCGGTATCGGACGCGCTCGGCGTCGGCCAGCGCGTTTCCGGCGGACACGCCTCGATCGCCGCCCAGCTCGTGGCGGTGCTCGCCGCGCTGCTGTTCGCGACCGCGCCGTGGAGCGAGGCGGCGCCGCGGCTGCCGGTGCCGACCAGGGTGCAGCTTCCCGGCATGGCGAGCGCTGGCGCGGCCACGGTCGTCGCGGCCCTTTCCGCCTGCGCCGCGACCATCGCGGTTGTGCTGAACGGCCTCGTCGGTGCCCCGTCCTCCGGGCTCGCCCTCATAGTGGCTGGCGGCGCCGGGGTGCTTGTGCTCGCGGCCAGGGTCTTCATGCTGGTCAGGGAAAACGGGGTGATGCTCGCGATCTGGCAGCAGTCCAGCCAGAACCTGCGAGAGCTGGCCAACCGCACCAGCGACGTCGTGCTGGTCTGCGACCTGGCCGGGACCGTGCGGTACGCCAGCCCCGCGGTGGCGGGGTACGGGTACACGCCGGCCGACCTCGAAGGCAAGCGCCTGGCCGACTTCGTCCATCCGGAGGACCGGCGGACCGCGCTGGCCGCGGTCCGGGCCGCGCTTTCCGGCACCGGATACGGCGCCGGGAGGTTCCCGTGCCGAGTGCGTGGCGCGGATGGCACGTGGCGGCACATCGAGGCCAGCGCGTTGCGCGTCGAGGTGCCCGGCGAGCCGCGCGGCGCGGGCCAGATGCTGGTCACCGCCAGGGACATCAGCGACCAGGTGGCGCTGCGCCAGCAAGTCACCCACCTGACCTTCCACGATGGCCTGACCGGCCTGCCGAACCGGGCCTACGTGGAGGAGCGGGCCAAGGACGTGCTGCGCAGCGGCGGTGGCGTCATCTTCCTCGACGTGGACCGCTTCACCGCGGTCAACGACTCGGTCGGGCACGGGGCCGGCGACCTCGTGCTGGCCCAGGCCGCCAGGCGGCTGCGCGCGGTGGTGCCGGCGCACGACACCGTGGCCCGCTGGGGCAGCGACGAATTCGCCGTGGTCGTCGAGGCAACCGGTGGCGCGCAGGAGATCGTGGAGATCGCCAACCGGCTGGCCCGCGTCATCTCGGGCGAGCCGTTCCGGGTGGCCGGACAGCAGATCGCGCTGACCGCGAGCGTCGGGCTGGCGCTCGCCGGGCCGGACGCGGACCTGCGAGAGCAGCCGGGCGTCGTGCTGCGCAACGCGGACGTGGCGATGTCCCGGGCCAAGGACGCGGGCGGCGACCGGGTAGAGGTGTACGCGGCGCACATGCACGCCGACGTGGTCCGCCGGCTGGAGCTGGTCAGCGACCTGCAGCGGGCGATCAGCCACGGCGAGCTGACGCTCCAGTACCAGCCGGTGGTGGACCTGGCGACCTCCCGGGTCACCGGCGCGGAAGCCCTTGTCCGCTGGTACCGAGGCGAGCAGGCGGTGCCGCCGCGGGAGTTCCTGCGGGTGGCCGAGGAGTCCGGGCTGATCGTGCCGCTCGGCGACTGGGTGCTGAGATCCGCGTGCTCCCAGGGCGCGGCGTGGCGCCGCGCGTCCTGGGACGTCGGCGTCTCGGTCAACCTGTCGGCGCGCCAGATCATGGCGCCGGCGTTCCCCGGCGATGTCGCGGCCGTACTGGCCGAGACCGGCCTGGAGGCCACCGCGCTCACCGTGGAGGTGAACGAGCGGATCCTGGTCGAGCACGCCGGTGAGGTGGTCGACCGGCTGGCGGAACTGCGCGCGCTTGGCGTCCGGCTGGCCATCGACGACTTCGGCACCGGCTACGCGTCGCTTGCTTACCTGCGCCAGCTGCCGGCGGACATCATCAAGATCGACCCGTCCTTCGTGGACGGGCTCGGCCGCGACGACACGCTCGCGCTGCTGACCAGGACGGTGGTGCAGGTCGGCCGCGACCTCGGCATGCAGGTGGTCGCCGAAGGCATCGAGCAGCCTCGCCAGCTCGCCGCGCTGCGGGAGATGGGCTGCGGTTACGGGCAAGGTTTCCTGGTGGCCAGGCCGATGGCCGCGCCCGGCGTGGAGGCACTGATAAGGATCTCCCCCGGGGGGACGACCCCTCCGGCCCAGGGCGCCGAGCCGCCCGTTTCCGATAAGCCCTCGGTCTCGGCATGTGAGACTAGTTCCGCCATAAGTTGACGCTGGCGTTCAACGAAGCAGTATGGTGGTACACGTGAGCAACTCGCTGATTCTCGTACTTGGCCGGCGCGCAGGCAGCTGACCAAGCCAGCTACTGCGCGCGCCCCTCGACTGCCGGACGGCACGAGGGGTTTTTTGTTGCCAGAGCCCATAACGCCAGGGAGATCCTCCGATGACCGAGACAACGGGCCGCAACGGCACCAGGCCCGCCGACAGCGCCGACGAGCCGTCGGCCGCTCCGGTGGCCGCCGGGACCACGGCCTCCGGGGTGCCGAGCCCGCGGGATCTGGCCGCCCGCGCCGCCCACCCGCACCCCCACCCGCATCCGCCATCCGCGCCTTCTCGCGGTGCTCAGCAGGCGGCCGCCGCCGCGAGTTCCGCCGCCGCGGGCGGCACCGCCGTAGGCGCGAGCCGCGCCCGCGTCTCTGGCGCGCAGGCGCTGGTGAGCGCGCTCGAGCGGGTCGGCGCGGAGGTAGTGTTCGGCATTCCTGGCGGCGCGATCCTGCCGGCCTACGACCCGCTGATGGATTCCACCGCGATCCGGCACATCCTGGTCAGGCACGAGCAGGGCGCCGGGCACGCCGCCACCGGATACGCCCAGGCCACCGGCAAGGTCGGGGTGTGCATGGCGACCAGCGGACCGGGCGCTACCAACCTGGTGACGCCGCTTGCCGACGCCTACATGGACTCCGTGCCGATCGTGGCGATCACCGGACAGGTGTCCACCAACCTGATCGGCACCGACGGCTTCCAGGAAGCGGACATCTCCGGGATCACGATCCCGATCACCAAGCACAATTTCCTCGTCACCAGGGCGGAGGACATCGCCAGGACGATCGGCGAGGCGTTCCACGTGGCGTCGACCGGCCGGCCCGGCCCGGTGCTGGTGGACATCGCCAAGGACGCGATGCAGGCGATGACCGAGTTCGCCTGGCCGGTGCAGTTCGACCTGCCCGGCTATCACCCGGTGACCAGGCCGCACGCCCGGCAGGTGCGCGAGGCCGCCCGGCTGATCATCGAGTCGAAGCGTCCGGTGCTCTACGTCGGCGGCGGGGTGATCAAGGCGCGCGCCGCCGCTCAGCTCGCCGAACTGGCGGAGCTGACCGGCATTCCGGTGATCACCACGCTGATGGCCCGCGGCGCGTTCCCCGACACGCATCCGCAGCATCTGGGCATGCCCGGCATGCACGGCGCGGTGGCGGCGGTGGGCGCGCTGCAGAAGTCCGACCTGATCATCGCGCTCGGCACCAGGTTCGACGACCGGGTGACCGGCAAGCTGGACACGTTCGCCCCGGGGGCGCTGATCGTGCACGCGGACATCGATCCGGCGGAGATCTCCAAGAACCGGCGGGCCGATGTCCCGATCGTCGGCGATTGCCGCGAGGTGATCACCGACCTGGTCACCGCCGTCAAGGCCGAGCACGAGCAGGGCCGCAAGGGCGATCACGCGGACTGGTGGATCCAGCTCGACCAGTGGCGGACCAGGTACCCGCTGGGCTACGACAACCCTGACGACGGCTCGCTGGCGCCGCAGTACGTGATCGAGCGGATCGGCAAGATCGCCGGGCCGGACGCGGTGTACGTGGCCGGGGTCGGGCAGCACCAGATGTGGGCGGCCCAGTTCATCGACTACGAGAACCCCTGCACCTGGATCAACTCGGGCGGACTCGGCACGATGGGCTTCGCCGTGCCGGCCGCGATGGGCGCCAAGTACGGCGTGCCGGACAAGACCGTGTGGGCGATCGACGGCGACGGCTGCTTCCAGATGACCAACCAGGAGCTGGCCACCTGCGCGATCGAGGGCATCCCGGTCAAGGTCGCGATCATCAACAACGGCAGCCTCGGCATGGTCCGGCAGTGGCAGACGCTGTTCTACAACGAGCGCTACTCCAACACGACCCTCGGTGGCACCCGGGGGGACGACCCCCCGGGTACCCCCCGCGTCCGGGGGGACGATCTCCCCCCGAGTCCCCCCTCAGGAACCCGGATCCCCGACTTCGTCAAGCTCGCCGAGGCGTACGACTGCGTGGGCATCCGCTGCGAGCGGGTCGAGGACGTGGACCGGACCATCGAGCAGGCCATGGCGATCAACGACCGCCCGGTCGTCGTGGACTTCATCGTGCACCGCGACGCGATGGTGTGGCCGATGGTCGCGGCCGGGACTTCCAACGATGACATCAAGCACGCCCGGGGCATGGCGCCCGACTGGGGAGGTCTGGACGATGAGTAGGCACACGCTGTCGGTGCTGGTGGAGAACAAGCCCGGCGTGCTGGTCCGGATCGCGGGACTGTTCGCCCGGCGCGGTTTCAACATCGACTCGCTCGCGGTGGGCCCGACCGAGCACGCCGAGCTGTCCCGGATCACTATTGTGGTCAACTGCGAGGAGCACCCGCTCGAGCAGGTGACCAAGCAGCTCAACAAGCTCATCAACGTGCTGAAGATAGTCGAGCTGGAACCGGGGGCAACGGTGCAGCGCGAGCTCATCCTCATCAAGGTCCGGGCGGACAGTGAATCGCGGTCGAAGGTGCTGGAGACCGTACAGCTGTTCCGGGCCAAGGTGGTGGATGTTGCCCTGGACGTTATCACCGTCGAGGCGACCGGCCACCGGGACAAGCTCGATGCCCTGATCAGGATGCTGGAGCCGTTCGGTATCAAGGAGCTCGTGCAGTCCGGGATGGTCGCCATCGGCCGTGGCGGACGGTCCATCACCGACCGCGCCCTGCGTCCGGTGGAACGCAGCGCTTAGCCCGCGGGGTCTGGGGGGACGGTTCCCCCCAGTAAGAAACTGAGGAGAACAGTGGCAGAGATTTTTTACGACGACAGCGCCGACCTGTCGATCATCCAGCGGCGGCACGTCGCGGTGCTCGGCTACGGCAGCCAGGGGCATGCGCACGCGCTCTCGCTCCGCGACTCGGGGGTAGACGTCCGGGTCGGGCTGCCCGAGGGATCGGCGAGCCGGGAGAAGGCGGCCAACGACGGGCTCCGGGTCACCACGCCCGCGGAAGCCTGCGAGGAAGCCGACCTCGTCATGGTGCTGATCCCGGACCACCTGCAGCGCGAGGTGTACGCATCGGCGATCGCTCCCGCGCTGGTTCCCGGGGACGCCCTCTTCTTCGCGCACGGCCTGAACATCCGGTACGACCTCATCGACCCGCCGGAGGGTGTGGACGTCTGCATGGTCGCGCCGAAGGCGCCGGGCCACCTCGTCCGCCGTCAGTTCACCCAGGGCCGCGGCGTGCCGGTGCTGGTCGCCGTGGAACGGGACGCCACCGGGAACGCCTGGCCGCTCACCCTGTCCTACGCCAAGGGCATCGGCGGCACCCGGGCCGGCGCGCTGAAGACCACGTTCACCGAGGAGACCGAGACCGACCTGTTCGGCGAGCAGGCCGTGCTCTGCGGCGGCATCGCCGAGCTGATCAAGGCCGGGTTCGCCACCCTGGTCGAGGCCGGCTACCAGCCGGAGGCGGCGTACTTCGAGTGCCTCCACGAGATGAAGCTGATCGTGGACCTCATGTACGAGGGCGGCATCTCCAAGATGTACTGGTCGGTATCGGACACCGCGGAGTACGGCGGGTACACCCGCGGGCCGCGGCTGGTCAACGAGCGGACCAGGGAGGAAATGCGCCAGATCCTCGGCGAGATCCAGGACGGCTCGTTCGCCCGCGAGCTTGTCGAGGAGTTCGACGCCGGCAAGCCCAACTTCCTCAAGCGCCGCGAGGCCGAGCACGCCGAGCAGATCGAGCAAGTCGGCGCCCGGCTGCGCCCGCTCATGTCCTGGCTCTCCGAGGACGAGTAAGCACTCCGGAGCCGGAGCCGGAGCTAACGCCGGAGCTAACGCCGGAGCTAACGCCGGCGCCGGAGCCAACGCCGGCGCCGGAGCTAACGCCGGCGCTAGCCCCGGCCTGGGCCGCCCCTTGCCGCTGTCGAGGCCCCGGCCGCGCCGCTCGCCCTGTGACCAGTGTGACCACCGGTGCGCAAGCGGCCACGGTGGCGAGAGCGCCGAAGTTATCGTGGCAGAAAAGGGTCGTGTGGTAGATAAGGCGCCAGATCTGGCGCCTTATCTACCACGAAGCCCTTTTCTAACATGAAAGCCATGCGTCGCGAGCGGGCATAACGCCCAAATCGGCCGCACTGCGGCCGCCGCGCCCGCGTCTACCGCGCATCGCGCGCACCGCGCCCGCGCCTTGAATGCCGACCTTGCCGTTCCCGCGCCGCCTTGCCGTCGAAGTGGTTCGCAAAGTCGGGACGATCCGGACATTTTCGCGCCACTTTGGCGGCAAGGCGCCCGTGGGCGG
>Ga0207664_10000868_pt1 | contig 20463 bp, 18 predicted proteins | sample LARL83metaG_FD_184349 | JGI IMG/M metagenome (GOLD analysis project Ga0207664, IMG submission 184349) | Corn, switchgrass and miscanthus rhizosphere microbial communities from Kellogg Biological Station, Michigan, USA - LAR L8-3 metaG... | ecosystem: Host-associated > Plants > Roots >... | reverse complement strand
CGCTTGGATCCGGCACCCGGCTGGAGGGGCGATAAAGGCGGGTGAATGGCGGAAAAAGCGACCGGCGACAAGCTGCTTTACTGTTCCTTCTGCGGCAAAAGCCAGCATGAGGTGAGGAAGCTTATCGCCGGGCCTTCGGTGTTCATCTGCGACGAGTGCATCGAGCTCTGCAACGACATCATCCGCGAAGAGGGCGCGACCGCCGACGCCAGCCGTACCGACAAGAACAAGCTGCCCACGCCGCACGAGATCCGCCAGATCCTCGACCAGTACGTGATCGGCCAGGAATTCGCGAAGAAAATCCTCTCGGTTGCAGTCTACAACCACTACAAGCGGCTCGAGACCAGCGTCAAGGAAGACGACGTCGAGCTCGCCAAGAGCAACATCCTGCTGATCGGGCCGACGGGGTCGGGCAAGACGCTGCTGGCCCAGACGCTGGCGCGCCTGCTCGACGTGCCCTTCGTCATCGCCGATGCGACGACGCTGACCGAGGCCGGGTACGTCGGCGAGGACGTCGAGAACATCATCCAGAAGCTGCTGCAGAAATGCGACTACGACATCGACAAGGCGCAGCGCGGCATCGTCTATATCGACGAGATCGACAAGATCTCGCGCAAGAGCGACAACCCGTCGATCACGCGCGACGTTTCGGGTGAAGGCGTGCAACAGGCGCTGCTGAAGCTGATCGAAGGCACGATCGCCTCGGTTCCCCCGCAGGGCGGGCGCAAGCATCCGAACCAGGAATTCGTTCAGGTCGACACGACCAACATACTGTTCGTCTGCGGCGGCGCCTTTGACGGCCTGGAAAAGATCATCCGCCAGCGCACCGCCAAGACGGGCATCGGCTTCGGCGCGGAGGTCGCGAGCCCGGACGATCGCAAGAACATCAGTATCCTGCTCCGCGAGACCGAGCCGGAAGACCTGATCAAGTTCGGCCTGATCCCCGAGTTCGTCGGCCGGCTGCCGGTCGTCGCCACGCTCGAGGAACTCGACGATGCGGCGCTGATCCAAATTCTGGTCGAGCCGAAGAACGCGCTGATCAAGCAATACCAGAAAATGTTCCGCATGGAAGGCGTCGAGCTCGAAGTGCGCGAGCTCGCCTTGCGCGCGATCGCCAGCAGGGCGCTCGCCCGCAAGACCGGTGCGCGCGGGCTGCGCTCGATCCTGGAGCAGGTGCTGCTCGACGTCATGTACGACCTGCCCTCACAGGCCAATCTGTCCCGCGTCATCGTAGACGAGGCGACGATCAACAACGACGGCAAACCGCTATTGATGTTTGCCGAAGCCGCCAAGGTCGCGGCGGCGCACTCCTGAGCACGCCGCGGCGGCGCCAGACGCCCCGGCAGCCGGCTTGAAGTTGCCGGTCGCCGGCCCCATTTCATGCTTTGCCCCTACCACCTTTTCCGGACCTTAGCCGCATGGCCACAGACCTTACCAGCGCAACACCCGAGCTGACGATTTTTCCGCTTCTTCCTCTGCGGGACGTCGTCGTATTCCCGCACATGGTCATTCCGCTGTTCGTCGGTCGCCCGAAATCGATCAAGGCACTCGATGTGGCGATGGAAGCGGGCAAGCACATCCTCCTGGTCGCCCAGAAGTCGGCGGCCAAGGACGAGCCTGCGGCCGACGATCTGTACGACATCGGCAGCGTCGCGACGGTGCTGCAGATGCTCAAGCTGCCGGACGGCACGGTCAAAGTGCTGGTCGAAGGTACGCAGCGCGCGCGTATCGTTCGCGTGACCGATCCCGGCGAATACCTGTCGGCCGAAGCTACGCTGCTGACCGGCGTCGAGAACGGCACGCACGAGATCGAGGCGATGCGCCGCGCGCTACTCGGGCAGTTCGACCAGTACGTCAAGCTCAACAAGAAGATTCCGCCCGAGATCCTGACGTCGATGTCGGGCATCGACGACGGCGGCCGGCTGGCCGACGCGATTGCCGCGCACCTGCCGTTGAAACTCGAGCAGAAGCAGGAAATCCTGGAAATGCAGGACGTCGGCAAGCGGCTCGAGCATCTGCTCGGCCTGCTCGAAGGCGAGGTCGACATTCTCCAGGTCGAGAAGCGCATCCGCGGCAGAGTCAAGCGGCAGATGGAAAAGAGCCAGCGCGAGTATTACCTGAACGAGCAGGTCAAGGCGATCCAGAAGGAGCTTGGTGAAGGCGACGAGAACGCCGACCTCGACGAGATGGACAAGAAGGTCAAGACCGCCAAGATGTCGAAGGAAGCCGAGACCAAGGCTCTGGCCGAGCTCAAGAAGCTCAAGATGATGTCGCCGATGTCGGCCGAGGCGACGGTCGTGCGCAACTACATCGACACGCTGCTCGGCCTGCCGTGGCGCAAGAAGAGCAAGATCAACAAGGACCTGTCGAACGCAGTCAAGGTGCTCGATGCCGACCACTACGGGCTGGAGAAGGTCAAGGAACGCATCGTCGAATACCTGGCGGTGCAGCAGCGGGTCGACCGGTTGAAGGCGCCGATCCTCTGCCTCGTCGGCGCGCCCGGGGTCGGCAAGACCTCGCTCGGCCAGTCGATCGCGCGCGCCACCAATCGCAAGTTCGTGCGGATGAGTCTGGGCGGCGTTCGCGACGAGGCCGAAATCCGCGGCCATCGCCGGACCTATATCGGCTCGATGCCCGGCAAGATCCTGCAGAACATGACCAAGGTGGGCGTCAGGAATCCGCTGTTCCTGCTCGACGAAGTCGACAAGATGGGCATGGACTTCCGCGGCGATCCGTCATCGGCGCTGCTCGAGGTGCTCGATCCTGAGCAGAACAACACGTTCGTCGACCACTACGTCGAAGTCGAATACGATTTGTCCGACGTGATGTTCGTGGCCACCGCGAACACGCTCAACATCCCGGCGCCTCTGCTCGACCGCATGGAAGTAATCCGGTTGTCGGGTTATACCGAGGACGAGAAGATCGCGATCGCCAAGCAGTACCTGGTCCCCAAGCAGATGAAGAACAACGGGCTGAAGGACCACGAGTTGCATATCGCGGAGTCGGCGCTGCGCGACATTACGCGCTACTACACGCGCGAGGCCGGCGTGCGGGCGCTGGAACGCGACATTTCCAAGATCTGCCGAAAGGTCGTCAAGGCGCTGCTGCTGAAAGTCAGCGAAGGCAAGCCGCGCGCCGCGCGCCATCCCGTAGACGTCAACGCGAAGAACCTCGACAAGTATCTCGGCGTGCGCCGCTATACGTACGGCATCGCCGAAAAGAAGAACCAGGTCGGCCAGGTCACCGGTCTCGCCTGGACCGAAGTCGGCGGCGACCTGCTGACGGTCGAGGCGGTCGCGCTGCCGGGCAAGGGCAAGACGACGACTACCGGGAAGCTGGGCGATGTGATGAACGAGTCGATCGCGGCCGCATTGTCGGTCGTCCGTCACCGGTCGAAGCAGCTCGGCATCGCGGCCGACTTCTACCAGAAGACGGATTTGCACATTCACCTTCCCGAGGGCGCTACGCCGAAGGACGGCCCTTCCGCCGGCGGTGCGATCGTTACGGCGATCGTGTCGATCCTTACCGGCATTCCGGTGCGCGCCGACGTCGCGATGACGGGGGAGATCACGTTGCGCGGCGAAGTTCTGCCGATCGGCGGGCTGAAGGAAAAACTGCTCGCGGCCGGACGCGGCGGCATTCGCCAGGTATTGATCCCGGAAGAAAACGTCAAGGATCTGGTCGAGATTCCCGAAGAGATCAAGAATCGGCTCGAGATCCATCCGGTGCGCTGGATCGAACAGGTCCTCGAGTACGCGCTGGAACGTCACCCCACGCCGCTGTCCGATGCTCCTTTGCCGGAAGCTCCCGCGGTGCCGGCGGCGCCGGTCGAAGAGCCGACCGCGCTGATCAAACACTGACGCTCGCGGTCAACAGGGCGCTGCAAACAGGCGCCGCGGCAACTCGCTCACGAGCGCGGCCGCGGCGTTTTTGTTTTGCTGCATCGCGAACGGAAAACCGCTTGACACGATGAATTCGCGATTGCTATAAAGTGCGCTCAGCTTCGTTCCGCAGCACCTCCCGACTCAAATCAGCGCATCCGGCCTTCTCGCGGCACCGCGGCACTTCGCCCGGCAATGAAAGGGGACATTCGTGAACAAATCGGAACTGATCGACGCAATCGCCCGTCATGCCGACATCTCGAAAGCGGCCGCCGGCCGCGCGCTGGATGCGATGGTGAATTCGATAAAGAATTCATTGAAGAAAGGCGATATCGTCACGCTGGTCGGTTTCGGTTCGTTCTACGTGGGCAAGCGCACCGCGCGCCAGGGCCGCAATCCGCGCACCGGAGCGACGATCAAGATCAAGGCTGCGCGCGTACCGAAGTTCCGGGCTGGCAAAGCGCTCAAGGATTCGGTAAACTGACAGGCTTTTCCGCACCGGTCGCCCAGCGCAAGCCCCGAGCGAGTCGCGACGAAAGATACCGGCGCGGCGGCGGGTGCTTAGCTCAGTTGGTAGAGCGTCGCCCTTACAAGGCGAATGTCGGGAGTTCGAGCCTCTCAGCACCCACCAACAGGAGCAAGCAAGCGAATTCGCAGGAGTGGTAGTTCAGTTGGTTAGAATACCGGCCTGTCACGCCGGGGGTCGCGGGTTCGAGTCCCGTCCACTCCGCCATAAATCAGCAGCAACGAAAACCAGCGAGGGTCAACAAGCGGTGGCCGACCCTCGCGCCGGTAGCAATTCCCTCTAGCCTCACCCTTCCCGAGCAGCAACGACGCGCAACAGCGCTTTGCTAAAGCCAACACTAAGCGGGGGGTATCGCCCGGGGGCATCCTTGGCCTGTTATCACTAGATGTCCAAAACGGGGGTATACCGGTGAAGCCATCAATCCCAGATCCGATCAAAATAAGAGCAATCCGACGAATCGCATTCCAGCCCGTCCAATCCGGCAACCCTGATGGACGCCCGCCCGGCCTCGTGTCACACGCTGATGCGCTGGTAGCTAAGGGGTTATCGCTATCGCAGTGCCGCAAGAATCTTTTCGTTCTCAAATAACAGGCTCATCTTGCTGGCGAAAGCATTCGTCGCCGTGGCTTCCTGGGAGATCAACTGCGTTCCCAAGTTGTCTCGTCCGTTAAGCGCGTTTGTCGCTAGCACGTTGCCTTTGTCGTCCATCACTTCCAGCGAGACGGCGTAAAGCAGTGCCATATTCATGTAGGTATCGCTCTTCCACTCGTCCATTCGCACGAGCACCAGCCGGTGGGCCTTCGTGGCTAGTAGTGTCTCTTTGGCTCGCTCCGGTGTTTCTGAAGGATGAATGACCACCGGTACTACCGTAGCGTTCTTTGTCCTTAGCGAAGCAACAAGCGCGTCCCGAATGTCGATCGCTAAAGGACCGCCGGAAGGAGTGTTAACGTCGAAAGGATTGCCGAAGCCGCCACGCATCAGACCTACAAACTTCTCTTGCTTGTTGCCGGACAATATGTACGAGCGCCTGTCTTGGACGCCGACAGCTATGGACCCAGTCGCGGAGAGACCTTGAAGGGTTACCGGGGCGTTGGAGTAGTTGTACGTTTGGCCGAATGCGCACGCGCCAAGCGTCGCAACAGCACTTAACAGCAAGGCGATTCTCATATTTTTCTCCCCCTCTTAGTGATACGTCGGCGGTCGCCCAAGTCTTACCATGAACCTTGCGCGCACAAGTAAAGCCATCCAATCTACGCTCAACACCTTCCGAACAAATCCGCGCTGTAGTAAGTGTAGCGACCTAAGTGAATCGCCACGCCCGGGCAAACGTGAATAACCCTGGGTTCGCGCCTATTCTCTGCGAATCAATGGGTTAACCTTGGATACAACCCCATTCCATCTTACTCGGGGCCCCACCAAGTCAGTTCATCAAATCAACACAGAATCAAACCGTTACCATACCGCCGGATATGATTTGCCGCCCTCGGCCGGAAAGGGAATGGCCGGCCGGATGCGAAGCGTTACCACCTATACATCAGCGGCTTAATTGAACCCGGTTGGGCGCGCTAGCGTGCGGCGTCCCGGTGCAACAACAAATAGCAATGGCGAGGTGTAGCAACTGTAGCGAATGTAGCAGCACGGACATTCCAGCCGCCCCCGGTCGCCAACTGCCCATTTGCGGCGGTAGGCGGAGGTCGTCCGAGGGCTGCCCCATTCGAGGGCTGCCTGGCAAATCAATTGGTACGAAAGATGCGGCTCCCTTCGGCTTTGCCAAGTCCAGGGAGAACCACCATGCGCGCACTTCGCCTATTGCTTGCCTCGTCGCTGATCGCGTTGTCGCTGGTCGCGGCCCCAGCGTCCGCAACCTACTTCTCTACTGACCAATCCGACCTTTGGTATATCCCGGCAGAGTCTGGGTGGGGCATCCAGCTAGTGCAGCGCGGCGCTGTCATATTTTTCACTATGTTCGTGTACGACGCCACTCACAACCCGGTTTGGTACGTCGGGACGCTCAACCACCAAGGTTCGGGCTATGTATGGACCGGCGATATGTATCTGACCACCGGCCCATGGTTCGGAGCTGCATTTAATCCCGCCCTGTTCGGGGGACGCATCGTGGGCTCGATGACTTGGAACGGAACCACCGTGACCACGGGCACGCTCAGTTATTCGGTGGACGGCGTTGCCGTCGTCAAGAACGTTGTACGCCAAACCCTTGTTAACGAGGACTATAGTGGCCGTTATGGCGGCGGCCTTCATGAAGATAGAAGCGGCTGCTTTTCGTCTCTCAACAATGGCACCTTTGAAGACGCCGCGGTTTTGGTTGTCTCGCAAACCGGGACTGCTGTGACTATGTCTACGCAGACGTTGAGCGGCGGAGTCTGTTCGTATAGTGGGACTCTTACGCAAGATGGGCAGATGGGAACGATTGCCGGCGTTTATAGCTGTTCATCGGACGGCGACCACGGGAATTTCACGCTCTTTGAAGTTCAAATCACCCGATGGGCGATCTCCGGTCGGCTCGACGCAGCGAGCGTCCCGACTGGTTGCCACGGCACGGGATGGTTTGGCGGCGCGCGGACTACGACGTTCTGATAGGAGGGCTTGACGGAAGACTTTCGGCGCTGATTGGCGTCCAGAACCAGCTACGGAACCGGCCGTGCTTGTGCGTCATTCGCTGGTATGTGATCCGCACGGCACCGAAAATAGATTGGGAAAATGCATCAAGACAAAGCTCTCCTCGTGAGGGGTTTGTCGTTTTGGTGCTTAACATGCGCAATCACGGCTCCCTCGAAGCCTAGCGCCGGGAGAGTGGGGGTACGAACGGGGGTATTTGCCGGGGCATTTTAGACCGCACCCCGCAAAGCCACGCCTGGCGCGGACTATGGCGGACGTCCACTCCGCCACAAATCAGCAACGAAAGCAGCGAGGGCCAACAAGCGGCATCCGGCCCCAGCAGGTCCGCTCGGCGCGCACCGACGCTATCGTTACGCCTCGTCGAGGATGAAGCAGTGTTCCGCTCTCGCACACGAACTAGCCGAGTGTTCTAGGTCCGGGGGAATTGTCCTATCGGAAGCGCAGCCTTGGTGCTCTCTCACTATCGCGCGGTCCTTGGTTAGTACCGTGCTCGCTTTCTGGAACAAATCGTTTGTAGCCTTCGTGTAGCAGACGACGGTTTCCGTATCGATCGACATAGCCTATCTCTCAAGATGGCGCACCGGACACAGCGTGCCATTCGAGCGTGCCATTTGGATGGCCGACGCGTCCGTGCGGTGCCGCACCCCAGCAAGAGATCTGTCGCCGCGCCCATGATTCTCCGTGGCATGTCGCTATGTACGTCACCGCATAGACCACACCCGGCGGTGTACTCCATGATCCTGTGAACTTCGCGTGCTCGCCAGGGAGGCGCATTGTTTGTGGGTTTCGCCGCGAATTCTAAGTGGCCGACACTTCACCCGTTCCACAGTACACCGGAGAATTGCATGGACAATGACAGCAAAGACGGCACCAAAACACAGGTCGCAACCAATCTTGACCCGATTACTGGCGCCGCGGGTGCGCACCCAGTTGGAGTCGGACTGGGCGCAGCGGTAGGTGGTATCGCTGCCGGTGCGGCGGCTGGCACGGTCGCTGCTGGGCCGCTAGGCACGGTCGTAGGTGCAGCTGTTGGCGCGATTGCGGGCGGACTTGGCGGCAAGGCGATGGCCGAGCATTTCGATCCCACCCTGACGGGAACTCGGCCGGACGACGACCTTCGAACAACTAGTCTCCCGCGCCTAGAATAACGGGAGTTCTGTTCGCCACGGCCGGTCACGCTTGTAAGGACCTGGCCCACGCCTAGCGCCCCCAAAGCGCGGGCACAAGCGAGGGTCGGGGCCTTCGCGTTGGCCGCACACGGCCGATTCGAGCGCGAATTACCTGCGCATTCGATTGGCGACGCCGGCGAGCGCAATGGCGAGCGCAGCACTGCCGAGCGTTTTGACGAGCTGCGGATGTTGCGCGTAGAAGCCGCCGATGTTGTCGAGCACGCTTGGATCATGCTGCTCCGCCCGCGTCGCGATCTCCTGCACCTGCTGCGGCGTCAGCTGAGAGGCCTGCTCGGGCGTCACTTGCGGGACGCCGGCGTTGGCCGGCGCCGCGATCCGGCCCAGGATGCCGCCGCCGAGCGCGGAAAGCACGCCCGGACCGATCGAGCGCAGCAACTGGTTGAGCACGCCCGCCTGCTGCTCGGGGTTGGACTGGCCGAACATCTTTCCAACCATTTCGCCGAACGGCGGCGTGCTATCGGCGCGGAAGGCGTCGGCGACGCCTTTGCCCACGATCTCCGGCGGCGCTGCGCGTGCGACTTCGTCGAAGTGCTGATGTGCAAGGTCCGGGTCGGAGCCGGAGGCATTGGCGTATTGCTGGAGTATGTCCATCAGTCCCATCGCGATCTCCTCGTGAGCTTCGAATGAATCAGTTTTCCCTCGGGCGCCTCTAGGCCGGAGGGTTACGCCTGATCATGTGATAAATCACCAGAAGAATGATCGCGCCGACCAGCGAGCCGATAAAGCCGGCGGGTTCGCCAGCCTGATAGAACCCCATCGCCTGCCCGCCGTAGGTGGCGAGTAACGATCCGGCAATCCCGATCGCAGCGGTGATGAAAAAGCCCGCGGGATCGCGGCCCGGCGTCAACATTTTCGCCACCAGGCCGACGATGAAGCCGATGAGTATGGTCCAGATGATGCCCATTGCTGTACTCCCTTCTGTTGATTTTGGCCGAGCTTGCAGACAGCGCGAGCGGAAAAGAAGAACCGCAGTCGGGCGCAAGGGCCCCGGCATGCACGGTGGCAAGACCGTAGCCGTTAAAGCGACGCAAAGGTATCAGTCTGCGGACTAAATAGCCGTAGGACTCGGGAAACCCGGCGTAGGAGGATCGCTGACGGGGGCGGCATCTATGGCCGGGGTTCATGGCGGATGGTAAACTCCGGCTCCCGCGGCGAAGGCGCTTAGCGACGGGACCGCATGGCGCGATGCCGCTGGCGCCGCGCCCGGCGCGGTGCGCGCCGACCGCGGGTCCCAACATCGCTGCAAGGGCGAACGCGAAGTTCGCCCTTTTTGCTCGCGCCTGCGACGCGCCGGAGAACCGGCCGCTTGACCGGCCTTACTGGAACTGCTCATGTTCGATTTCGTCTACAAGCAAAAGCGCCTGGTGCAGCTGGTGCTGGCGTTGATCACGCTGCCGTTCGCGTTCTTCGGCGTCGACTATTATTTCAGGGGGACCGCCTCGGCCGGCGAAGTGGCGCGGGTGGGCAGCGACAAGATCACCCAGGCCGACTTCGCCAATGCGATTCGCGAGCAGCAGGATCGGATGCGCCAGTCGCTGGGGGCGAACTACGATCCGGCGGTATTCGACAATCCCGAGGTGCGCTACGCCACGCTCGAGCAGCTGATCAGCCAGCGGCTGCTCGACGATCAGGCGCGCCGCGATCGGCTGCGCGTTTCCGACGACCAGGTCCGACAGTACATCAGCGAAATCCCTGCGTTTCAGGTCGACGGCAAGTTCTCACCGGAACGCTACCAGCAGTTGCTGGCGATGCAGAGTCCGCCGAAGTCCTCGCCGGAATTTGTCAACGACGTGCGCAGGGCGCTGATCCAGACTCCGTTGCAGGAGCCGATCGCCGCTGCCAGCATCGTCGCCAAGAGCAACGTCGAGCGCTACATCGGACTGGTCGACCAGAAGCGCGAGGTCGCGTATGCAACGATCGGCGCCGATGCTTTTCGCAAGGACGTGAAGGTCGACGACGCGGCGGTCAAAAGCTATTACGATGCCAACCAGACGGCGTTCCAGACGCCCGAACAGGTGAAAATCGAGTACGTTGCGCTGACGCCGGATTCGCCGGGCTTGCAGGCCAATATCGATCCTTCCGCGGTCCGCAAGCAATACGACGAGAATCTCAAACAATACGCCAAGGCGGAAGAGCGGCAGGCCAGCCACATTCTGATCGCCGTAAAGCCGGACGCCAAAGACGATGAAAAGGCGGCGGCGAAAAAGAAAGCCGAGGACCTCGCGGCGCAGGCACGCCGCTCGCCGGCGAAATTCGCCGAGCTCGCCAAGGAGAATTCCCAGGATCCCGGTTCGGCCGCGCAGGGCGGTGATCTCGGTTTCATCGCACGTGACGGATCGATGGTCAAGCCATTCGAGGATGCCGTCTTTTCCGGCAAGGAGGGCGACATCATCGGGCCGGTGCAAACCGATTTCGGCTGGCATGTGATCAAGATAACCGCGGTCAAGCCGGCGAAGACGCAGAGCTTCGACGAGGTCAAGGCGCAGATCGAGCAGGATCTCAAACGGCAACAGGCAATGCGGAACTTCGTCGATGCCGCCAGCCAATTCGAAAACCTGGTCTACGAGCAGGCCGAATCGCTGCAGCCGGTCGCCAAGGCACTCAACCTGAAGGTGCAGACGACCGACTGGCTGACGCGCGCCCAGTTGCAGGCTATAGGCCAGAACAATCCCAAGTTCGTGCAGGCGGTATTCAGTCCCGACTCGCTGCAGACCAAGCGGAACACCGATGCCATCGAAGTGGCCCCGAACACGATGATGGCGGCGCGGGTGATCGACTACAAAGCCGCGGCGCCGCGTCCCTTCGACGAGGTCAAGGCTGACATACGCCGGCAGCTGGAGCACAACGCGGCAAGCGAGCTCGCGCAAAAGGCCGGCAAGGAAAAGCTCGCATTGCTGCAGCAGGGAAAGGACGCAGGACTAGCGTTCGGCAAGCCCGTCACGCTGGCGCGCAACCAGGCGCAACCCGGATTCCAGGCCGATGCGCTGGCGCGGATCTTTCAGGGGGACCCGGACAAGCTTCCGCAGTACATCGGCATGCCCGCTCCGGACGGCGGCTTCGTCATTTACAAGATCGTCCAGGTGATCGCAGCGCCCGCGCCGGATGCGGCGCGCCTTTCGGCGTTCTCCGCGCGCGTCGGCGAGCAGCTTGGTCGCGAGCTCTTCGCAGCCAACCTTGCGAGCCTCAAGGCGAAGGCCGACGTGAAGATCAATCAGTCGGCGTTGGAAAAGGACTCGCGCTCCGGCGAAGCCCCGGCCCCTGCTGCACCGATGCCGCCGGCACGCCGGCGGTGATGCGGTAGCGCAGCAGACAACAGAGGCCGGGCGCCCGGCGCGGCGTCAGCTCGTCGGCGTTGGCGGCGCGGCAGGCGCCGACGGGCAGTTGAGATCGCGCATCATCTTCTCGTTGTCGGCGATCGCTTTCTGCCGCTCGGCGGGCTCGAAAAAGACCTTCTCGCCCTTTTCGTTGTAGCGGTAAACGTTGGCATCCTCGCGTAGCGTGCGGATCCGGCCGCGCGCCTGCGCGCACATGTCGCCTTTTCTCTTCGCGTCCGCTTGCTCCTTCTCCGACTTGGCGTCGGCGTCGGCGCGATCCTGCATGCGCTTTTTGATCTCGGCATCCTTGGCGGCCATGCTGCGCACTGCGCCCGGATCGGCGGGCGCTACGCCGGGATTGACGCGCTCCGCCTTGACGCTTGCCGGCGGTTGATCGCCGTAAACGACGCGGCCGTTCTCATCGGTCCACTTGTACAGGACCGCCTGGGCGCTTGCCGCCGCCAGCATGAGTGCGGCGCTGCAGAAGGCGGTGACCCACAGCGAGCTTCGCAACTTCATCCAGATTCCCCGGAAAAACGCGAACCGGCACAAGGTAATGCCATTCTCTGCCCAGCGTCAACCGGCAGCAGTCCAAACGGTCGCTTGAGCCGTTTACCGGACCCGACGAGGCGCGTATAATCCGCTTTTGCGCATAGGAGAAAAGGTGATTATGCGTGTCGTCCAAAAAGCCCTCACCTTTGACGACGTCCTGCTGCTCCCTGCCCATTCTTCCGTCGTTCCCCGCGACGTCAGCCTTCAGACCCGCCTCACCAAGACCATTTCGCTGAACATCCCGCTGTTGTCGGCGGCGATGGATACCGTGACCGAAGCCGGCCTCGCCATTGCGATGGCGCAGGAGGGCGGCCTCGGCGTCGTGCACAAGAACATGCCGCCGAGGGCGCAGGCGGCGCAGATCGCCAAGGTCAAGCGCTTCGAAAGCGGCGTGGTCAAGGATCCAATTACCGTGCCGCCCACGATGTCGGTGCGCGAAGTCCTGGTGCTGACGCGACAGCACAAGATCTCGGGCTTGCCGGTGGTTGATGGAAAGAAAGTCGTCGGCATCGTCACCAACCGCGACTTGCGCTTCGAAACCAATCTCGACCAGCCGGTCGCGAACATCATGACGCAGGGCGAGCGCCTGGTCACCGTCCCTGAAGGCACCGACCTCGAGCTCGCGAAGACGCTGATGCACCAGCACCGCCTGGAGCGCGTTCTGGTCGTCAACGACCGTTTCGAGCTCCGCGGCCTGATCACCGTCAAGGACATCCTGAAGTCGACCGAGCATCCGAATGCGTGCAAGGACGAGCTCGGCCAGCTTCGCGTCGGCGCGGCGGTCGGCACGGCCGGCGACACCGACGAGCGCGTCGAGGCCCTGGTCGCGGCGGGCGTCGATGTCATCGTCGTCGATACCTCGCACGGCCATTCGCAGGGCGTGCTGGACCGCGTCCGCGACGTCAAACGGCGCTATCCGAAGGTGCAGGTCGTCGGCGGCAACGTGGCGACCGCCGCCGGTGCGCGGGCGCTGGCCGACCAGGGCGCTGATGCGATCAAGGTCGGCATCGGCCCGGGGTCGATCTGCACGACGCGAATCGTCGCGGGTGTCGGCGTGCCGCAGATTTCGGCGATTCTCAACGCGATCGACGGTGTCGCGGCGCTCGGCATTCCACTGATCGCCGACGGCGGCATTCGCTATTCGGGCGACATCGCCAAGGCCCTTGCCGCCGGCGCGTCCTGCGTCATGCTGGGCAGCCTTTTCGCCGGCACCGAGGAGTCACCGGGAGAGACCGAGCTCTTCCAGGGGCGCTCGTACAAGAGCTATCGCGGCATGGGCTCGCTGGGTGCGATGCAGCAGGGCTCGAGCGATCGCTATTTCCAGGATTCGGAGGGTGAGGGCGCCGCCGAAAAGCTGGTGCCCGAAGGTATCGAGGGGCGGGTGCCGTACAAGGGCTCGATCGCCGCGGTCGTCCACCAGCTCATGGGCGGCGTTCGCGCCGCGATGGGCTATTGCGGCTGTGCGACGATCGACGCATTGCGCACGCGCGCCGAGTTCGTCGAGATTACGTCGGCCGGCATCCGCGAGTCACATGTGCACGACGTGCAGATCACCAAGGAAGCACCCAACTATCGCGCCGATTAGCGCGCGGCCGGGGAGAAGGACGGCGATTGGTCAAGCGAGTTAAGCCTGCCGGCAGGCAGGCCGGGATGCCCTTTATCCTCGTCGTCGTCTTCATCGACGTGCTGGGCATCGGCATCGCGCTTCCGGTCATTCCGATGCTGGTCGGCCTGTACACGCCCAGCCGCGAGCTGCAGGCGTACTGGTATGGCTTGCTGGTCGTCGCCTACGGCGTCATGCAGTTTTTCTGTGCTCCGCTGCTCGGGGCCCTGTCGGATCGCTTCGGAAGGCGGCCGATCCTGCTGTGGTCGCTGCTGGGCCTCGGTCTCCATTTTCTGCTGCTGGGCCTCGCGCCGTCGCTGCCGTTGATGCTGCTGGCTCGCATCATCGGCGGCACGGCTGGGGCGAGCTTTTCGGTCGCCAGTGCCTATGCCTCCGACATCACGCCTCCGGAGCGGCGCGCCAAAAGTTTCGGCATGATCGGCGCGGCATTCGGCTTGGGCTTCATCGTCGGCCCGATGGTGGGAGGCCTCCTCGGCAGCGTCGACCTGCATCTGCCGTTTTTCGCCGCGGGCGCGCTGTCGCTGATCAACGCGCTCTACGGCTACCTGGTGGTGCCCGAGTCGCTGCCGCGCGATCGCCGCGCGCCGTTCGCGCTCGCTCGCGCCAATCCGTTCGCGGCCCTGGTGACGCTGGCCAGGCACCGCGAGATCGGCAGCCTGGTTGCCGTGTTCGCGCTGATCGTGCTGGCGCAGCTGATACTGCAGACGACGTGGGTGCTGTACACGCATTTCCGCTTCGGCTGGGGGCCGCGCGAGAACGGCTTCGCGCTGTTCTGCGTCGGACTGGTGGCGGCGATCGTGCAGGGCGGATTGCTCAGTGCGCTGCTGCGCCGGTTCGGCGACGTGCGGCTGGTGCTGGTCGGACTCGGCATCGGCACCTGTGCCTACCTGCTTTACGGCCTGGCACAGCAGGGCTGGATGATGTACGCGATCATCATCGGCAACTTCCTGTCGTTCGCGGCCGGGCCGGCGCTGCAAGGGATGGTGTCGAACGCCGTCGACCCGACCGAGCAGGGCGTCACGATGGGCGCGCTCAATTCGATCAACAGCATCATGTTCGTGGTGGCGCCGTTGATCGGCGCGCCGCTCCTCGCGCTGGTCAGCCGGATGGCGCCGTCGGACTGGCGCATCGGCGCGACCTTCTACGTCAGCGCCGCGCTGCAGATCGTGGCCTTGCTGGTGGCGCGACGGCATTTCTCCGCGCGTCGCGCCGTCGTCGCAGCATGAGCGCCTCCACGCACTGCAGGATCCTGATTCTGGATTTCGGTGCCCAGTACACGCAGCTGATCGCGCGGCGCGTGCGCGAGCTCAACACCTATTGCGAGATCCATCCGTACGACGTGCCGCCCTCGTTCATCGCGGAGTTCGCCCCGGCGGGCATCATCCTGTCCGGCGGGCCGGAAAGCGTGACTGCCGGAGATACGCCGCGTGCGCCGGCACCGGTGTGGACGGCCGGCGCGCCGGTGCTGGGCATCTGCTACGGCATGCAGACGATGGCGGCGCAACTGGGGGGTGCCGTCGAGAATGGGCTGACCCGCGAGTTCGGCTATGCCGCGGTACGCGCCCGCGGACACGGCCGTCTGCTCGACGGCATCCAGGATCGCAGCGGCGCCGACGGGCAGGGGCTGCTCGACGTGTGGATGAGCCACGGCGACAAGGTGATCTCGCTGCCGCCCGGCTTCGCATTGATGGCGAGCAACGACGCGACGCCGATCGCCGGGATGATGGACGAATCGCGCCGCTTCTACGGCGTGCAGTTCCACCCGGAGGTCACGCACACCCGGCAAGGCAAGGCCATCCTGCAGCGCTTCGTGCGCGACATTTGCGGCTGCCCCGGCGACTGGACGATGCCGGCCTACGTCGACGAGGCGGTCGCGAAGATCCGGGCGCAAGTCGGCGATGACGAGGTCATCCTGGGCCTGTCCGGCGGCGTCGATTCCTCGGTCGCCGCGGCGCTGATCCATCGCGCGATCGGGCCGCGGCTCACCTGCATATTCGTCGATACCGGGCTGCTGCGGGAAGGCGAAGCGGCGCAGGTGATGGCGACATTCGCCGAGCACCTCGGTGTGCGCGTCGACCTGGTCGATGCCAGTGAAACCTTCCTGCGCGAGCTCGCCGGGGTGGCCGACCCCGAACAGAAACGCAAGATCATCGGCCGCGAGTTCGTGCACGTCTTCCAGGCGGAGGCCGCGAAGCTGCGCAGCGGTGGCGTCGCGGCGAAGTGGCTGGCGCAAGGCACGATCTATCCGGATGTGATCGAATCGGCCGGCGCGAAAACCGGCAAGGCGCACACGATCAAGTCGCACCACAACGTCGGCGGCCTGCCCGAAACCTTGCACCTCAAGCTGCTCGAGCCGCTGCGCGAGCTCTTCAAGGACGAAGTTCGCGAGCTGGGCCTCGCGCTGGACCTGCCGCGCGCGATGGTGTTCCGGCACCCGTTTCCGGGTCCCGGCCTCGGCGTGCGCATCCTCGGCGAAGTCAAACGCGAATACGCCGATCTGCTGCGCCGAGCCGATGCGATCTTCATCGACGAGTTGCGCGAAGCCGGGTGGTACGATCGTGTCGCGCAGGCCTTCGCAGTGTTCCTGCCGGTGCGCTCGGTCGGCGTGATGGGCGACGGACGCACCTACGAGCACGTCGTGGCCTTGCGCGCGGTCGAGACGACCGATTTCATGACTGCACACTGGGCCCCGTTGCCGCACGAGCTGCTCTCGCGCGTGTCGAACCGCATCACCAATGAAGTGCGCGGCATCAACCGCGTCGTCTACGACATTTCGGGCAAGCCGCCGGCGACGATCGAATGGGAGTAAACGTCGACAATGAAACGCGAGAATTTTTCCACCGGCACGCGCTGGGAGCCGCTGGTCGGCTATTCACGTGCGGTGCGCATAGGCAACCAGATCTTCGTCTCGGGAACGACGGCGACCGGCCCTGACGGCGCGCTCGTCGGCAAGGGCGACGCTTACGCGCAGGCGCGCCAGGCGATCGCCAACATCGAGCGCGCGCTGACGGCGGCGGGCGCCTGCCTGGGCGACGTCGTGCGCACGCGCATCTACGTCACCGACATCGCGCAGTGGGAGGCGATCGGCCGCGCGCACGGCGAAGCCTTCCGCGACATCCGTCCGGCGACGGCGATGCTCGAGATCCGGCGGCTGATCGACGCCGACATGCTGGTCGAGATCGAGGCCGACGCCGTCGTCGCCGATGCCGCCGTCTCGCCAGGGTGAATGCGATGGCCGGTCCGCGGCGCGATGCCGCGCCGACGTCCGCGCCGCACGCCGCGGACCCCGCCGAGCGGTGGATGGCGGAGGCGCTCGCTCTGGCCCGCTTGGCGCAGGCGCGCGGCGAGGTGCCGGTGGGTGCGATCGTCGTCCGGGACGGCGCGATCGTCGGCCGCGGCGGCAACGCGCCGATCGCGGGCAACGATCCGACTGCCCATGCCGAGATCGCGGCGCTGCGCGAAGCGGCGCAGGCACTCGGCAACTACCGGCTTCCCGGCTGCGAGCTGTATGTGACGATCGAGCCATGCGCGATGTGCGCGGGTGCGATCATGCACGCACGCATTCGCCGGCTGGTGTTCGGTGCGCTCGACCCGAAGACCGGCGCGTGCGGCAGCGTCGTCGACCTCTTCGCCGAGCCGCGTCTTAATCATCATACGACGGTGACCGGCGGCGTCGCCGCCGAAGCCTGCGCCGCGCTGCTTTCGGATTTTTTCGCGTCGCGGCGACGGGACGGCGGCGCATGAAGGGCCCCACTTACGGCATTGGCTTGTACGCGCCAGCCGGTTTCGTGGTGGAGCCCGAAGCGATAGGGCATGCCACCGCAAGGCTCGAGGCGCTCGGGCACCGCGTCATCATCGACCCGACGGCAGCGGGGCGCTGGCAGCGCTTTTCGGCGACCGACGACGAGCGCCTGGCGGCGGTAATGCGCATGGCGTCGGATCCGCGCGTCGACCTCGCGATCGCGGTGCGCGGCGGCTACGGGTGGTCGCGCCTGTTGGATCGGATCGATTTCGACGCGATAGCCGCGTCGAAGACACGCTGGCTCGGTCACAGCGACTTCACCGCGTTCCAGCTTGCGGCGTGGCGGCATGCGGGAATCGTCAGCTTCTCCGGGCCCATGGCAGCCTACGATTTCGGCGCGACCGAGCCATCCTCGTTCACAAACGAGCATTGCTGGGCATTGCTCGCCGGTCCGAGCCACGACGTCGAACTGCCGCTGGAGGGTCCCGCCGAATTCGCCGCGAGCGGGACGCTGTGGGGCGGCAACCTGGCGATGGTCGCCCATCTGGTAGGAACCGCGCATTTTCCGACGGTGTCCGGCGGTATCCTGGTGCTCGAAGATGTCGGCGAGCATCCGTACCGGATCGAGCGAATGCTCTACCAGCTGCATTTCGCCGGCGTGCTCGCGCGGCAGCGCGCGGTACTCCTCGGCAGCTTCAACGGCTTCGAGGACTCGCCGAACGACAACGGCTACGATCTGGCGGCGACGATCGCGCACGCCCGGGCACGTTTCGGCGTGCCGATCTACACCGGGCTGCCGTTCGGACACTGTCGCGACAAGCTGACGCTCCCGTTCGGCGGACAGGCCGAGCTCGCAGTCTCCGGCGGCATGGCCAGGCTTCGGCTGTCGGGCTACGGCATCGCGCCGGAGTAGCGCGCGTCATCGGCGCGCACCGGGAGGGCCGGCGCGACCCGGAAGTCGAATGCGACTTCGCCTGTCGTGCGGGCTTCGGCGTCGAAGCTGCGCTCGATAAAGCGCGCGCTGTTATCGTGCGCGATCAGCAGCAGCGTCGACGAACGCGTTCCGTACTCGGGACTGACGATGAACGATGACGACAGCAGGCTTTCCCATCGCGGCGAGACACCGGTCGCGGGGAGGTGGGCGTCCGCTGCGGGCTCGCGATCGGCCAGCAGCCTGAATCCGGCCTCGATCGACGGGTCGTCGTCCTCGAGCCATGCCGCCATGCGCGTCTTGCTGCGCACCAGCTTCGGCCAGGGCGTGTCGAGCAGGTGATTGGACAGGCCGTGGATGCCGGCGCCGAGTGCAAGCGCACCGCTGGCGCGGTTGGACGCGAACGCTGCGCCCCGGTCATCGCCGACCAGCAGGTTGAAGCCGTGATAGCGACCGCCGTCGGGCAGCAGCACCGCGCCCGAGCGCAACGGTGACGCGTCCTCGCGCAACACACGGGTGACCAGCTCGCCGCGCGATGGTGCGTAGGGGTCGCGAGGTATCCCCTCGCGAAAGTTGGTGATCAGCGCCCAGCGGCCCGTTCGCGTGACGCCGAACCAGGTGCCCCCCGCGACCGCGTCGCGGCCAGCCAGCACGCCTTCGTCCCACCAATGCGCGGGGTCCGCCGCGCGGGCATGGAATTCGTCGCGGTTGGCCGCGATTACGCACCGGTATCTGGCGTGCGCATCGAGCGCGACCAGTGCCAGGCACATTTTAGTCTCCGCTGCCGGAACGCCCCACGCAGCCGCGTTTCATGCGCCGCTATTGGCCACGAAGCGCTCGATCTTCCGCGCCGATCCCGGCGCCAGAAATCGCGCAAAGCGGTGAGTGTCGAGCAGGTCCGCAAGCATCTCCTCGAACCGCGCCGGATCGCGGATGCTCTGGTAGACCTCCATCCACAGCAGCGGCTCGTCCTGCCGCTGCAGCAGGCGGCCGGTGACGCCGAAGCGCTCCTCGATGCTGGCAAGCACCGCCGCCATCGTCTGGCGGGCGGCGGCCGCGTGCCCCGGATCGACCCGGTAATAGATGTAGCAATCGACCGGTCTTGCGCTCATGCGATGCGCCCCCGCGGCGCCGCGGGGGCAGGTGCATCGTAGGGAAGCGGGGATAAACGCAGCGCCGGGCCGTCGGGGACGCCGAGATGCACGTCGCCGCTTTCGGCGGCCGCAAGCTGCAGCACGGCCAGCAGGTCGCTCCCGGCATCGGGCGCGGCCGCGGCATTGACGATGGTGCCGCACGCCTGCTCGCCGAACGCAGTGCTGTACAGGCGCTCGCCCGCGGCCGGCGGCGCCGCATCGAGGTGGAGCAGTGCCAGCCGCTCCTTCAAGCGTCCCAGGTACTGCGTCCGGGCGACGATTTCCTGGCCGGCATAGCAGCCCTTCTGAAAGCTGACTCCGCCCAGCGCATCCCAGTTCGCCGCCTGCGGTACGAACTGGTCGGACGTGGCTGGAGTGATGACCGGAACCCCGGCGCGTATCGTCAACCATTGCCACGCGGTATAGCCCGCCGGACGGCAAGACGGCACCAGCCGATCCCAGCACCGCGCGGCGTCGTCGGGCGCGACGGTGACGACGTAGCGCGGACCCGGAAGCGTGACGACGAGCGCCTCGCCCAATGCGGCAACAGCGCCGATGGCCGGGGGCGCACCCAGCGCGATGCCGATCGCTTCGCCGGCATCGGGACCGCCGACGCCTAAGCGTATGCTTTCGCCGCTCACGTCATCGATGGTGACGCGCGAACGCAGGACAAACATGCGGAGGCGCTTGGCGATGGCTTCGCTCAAGCTCTGCGGCAACAGCAGCTCGAAGATCGATTCGCCGCTGCGCCGAATCAGGAAATTGGCCAGCATCCGCCCCTTGGGCGAGCACCACGCGCCGTACTCGGCTTCGCCCGAGCGCAGTGCGGCAACATCGTCGGTGAATTGGCCCTGCAGAAAAGCCGCGGCATCCGGCCCGGCGATGCGAACCACTGACAGTGTCGACAAATCGCAAACGATCGCGGCATCGCGC
>Ga0207664_10000867_pt1 | contig 20485 bp, 17 predicted proteins | sample LARL83metaG_FD_184349 | JGI IMG/M metagenome (GOLD analysis project Ga0207664, IMG submission 184349) | Corn, switchgrass and miscanthus rhizosphere microbial communities from Kellogg Biological Station, Michigan, USA - LAR L8-3 metaG... | ecosystem: Host-associated > Plants > Roots >... | reverse complement strand
CACCAACGACGGCGTCACCATCGCCCGCGAGATCGAGCTCGAGGACCCCTTCGAGAACCTCGGCGCGCAACTGGCGAAGAACGTCGCCACGAAGACCAACGACGTGGCTGGCGACGGCACCACGACGGCGACCGTGCTGGCCCAGGCGATGGTCCGCATCGGCCTGCGCAACGTGGCCGCCGGCGCGAACCCGATGGCGCTGGGCCGCGGCATCGAGGCGGCCGCCGACGCGGTCGTCGAGGCGCTCAAGGCCAAGGCGACCCCGGTCAAGGGCCGCGACAACATCGCGCAGGTCGGCACGGTCGCGTCGCGCGACGCGTCGATCGGCGCGCTGCTTGGTGAGGCGATCGAGCGGGTCGGCGAGGACGGTGTGATCACCGTCGAGGAGTCCTCGACGATGGCCACCGAACTCGTGGTGACCGAGGGCGTTCAGTTCGACAAGGGCTGGATCTCCGCGTACTTCGTCACCGACCCGGAGGAGCAGGAGGCCGTCTACGAGGACGCCCTCATACTCCTGCACCGCGAGAAGATCAGCGCGCTGGCCGACCTCCTGCCGCTGCTGGAGAAGGTCGCCGAGGCCGGCAAGCCGCTGCTATTGGTGGCCGAGGACGTCGAGGGCGAGGCCCTTTCCACGCTGGTGGTCAACTCGCTGCGCAAGACGCTGCGCGCCGTCGCGGTGAAGGCGCCGTACTTCGGTGACCGCCGCAAGGCGTTCCTGGACGACCTGGCCATCGTCACGGGCGCGCAGGTCGTCTCGCCGGAGGTGGGCCGCAAGCTCGCCGACGCCGGGCTCGACGTGCTCGGTTCGGCGCGCCGGGTCGTCGTCACCAAGGACGACACGACCATCGTGGACGGTGCCGGTTCGGCCGAGGCCATCCTGGAGCGGGTCGAGCAGCTCCGCAAGGAGGTCGAGGCGACCGACTCCGACTGGGACCGCGAGAAGCTCCAGGAGCGGGTCGCGAAGCTCGCCGGTGGTGTCGCGGTGATCAAGGTCGGCGCGGCCACCGAGACCGAGCTGAAGGAGCGCAAGCACCGCATCGAGGACGCGGTGTCCGCGACGAAGGCCGCGGTCGAGGAGGGCGTGGTGCCCGGTGGCGGCGCGGCCCTCGTGCACGCCGGTCGGGTGCTGGCCGACGGCCTCGGCCTGACCGGTGACGAGGCGACCGGCGTGCAGGTGGTGCTCGGCGCGCTGTCGTCGCCGCTGCACTGGATCGCCGCGAACGCCGGCCAGCAGGGCGCGGTCGTGGTGCACCGGGTGCTCGAGTCGACGGACTGGGGTCACGGCTTCAACGCCCAGACCCTGACCTACGGCGACCTGGTCCGCGACGGTGTCGTGGACCCGGTGAAGGTCACCCGCTCCGCGGTGACCAACGCCGCCTCCATCGCACGCATGGTGCTCACCACGGAGAGCGCGATCGTGGAGAAGAAGGAGGACGAGAAGCCGGCGGCCGGTCACGGTCACGGTCATGGCCACGGGCACGGTCACTGACCTGGTGAAACACGAAGGGCGGGCATCGTGAGATGCCCGCCCTTCGCTTTCGCTCCCGACCTCCCCGGGGGGGCCTTATCTGCGCGTCTGCACCGGGATCCGCTCCAGTGCGAGCTGCCGTTTGCGGGCCTTGATCATCGTGTCTCGCTCGGACTCCGACAGTCCGCCCCAGATGCCGTAGGGCTCCTGGACGGCGAGCGCGTGCTGGCGGCACAGGTCCAGCACGGGGCACGCCTGACACACCGCTTTGGCCCGAGCTTCACGTCGTGCCCTGGCCGGACCCCGCTCGCCGTCGGGGTGGAAGAAGAACGCGCTGTCCATCCCTCGGCAGGAACCTTCGAGTTGCCAGTCCCACACATCGGCGTTGGGACCGGGCAGCCTCCGGGTGTCCGCCATGTCACCGCCTCCTCCCGCCGGGCCCGTTGGGCTGCTCCATTCGGCCCAGCGTGATCGACAGTAGAAGCGCGTCAAAGCTTGTTCAAGGGGCGGGGAGCAGACGACCGCGCAATTCATCCGATGGGGGGAGGCGGACGACTTGGCCAGGTCGGCGCCATGATCGTCCCGTCCGGTTGCCGGCCGCCGCGACCGACCCGACGATGGGGGGCGTGGAGCCGAACCCCGGGTCGGCAGGGGCGGCCGAACCGGCACTCACGGTGGCCGCGGTGGCCCGCCGTCTCGGTATCGCCCCGGCGACGCTGCGTACCTGGGACCGCCGTTACGGTCTCGGTCCCAGCGACCACGCCAGCGGCCGGCACCGCCGCTACGACGGCGACGACGTGGCCCGCCTGGAGCAGATGCAGCGGGCGCTGCTGCGCGGCGCGTCCCCGGCCGAGGCCGCCCGGTACGCCCTGACCGCCCAGCCCGACGACCTGCCGGCACCGCCGGAGCCGGTGGCCCGCGTGTTGCGACTGCCCGGTGCGTCGGTTCCCGCGGGCTACGCCCGTGGCTTCGCCCGTGCGGTGCTCGCGATGGACTCGGCGGCCGCGCAACGGCTGCTCGGTGAGGCGATCGCGGTCGGCGGCGTGCCGCACGCGTGGGACGACGTCGTCCGGCCGGTGCTGGCCGCGGTCACGCACCGGTGGGCGCACACACCCGATGCCGCGATCGAGACCGAACACCTGTTGTATGAGTGCGTGCTCGCCGCGCTGATCCGGGCCACTCCGCTGGTGACCGAGCCGTGCAACCCGCGCCCGGTGCTGCTGGCCGGCGCGCCCGGTGAACAGCACACGCTGCCGCTGTACGGGCTGGTCGCGACGCTGGCCGCGCGCGGTGTCGGCACGCGGATGCTCGGGCCGGCGCTGCCGGTCGACGCGCTCGTCGCCGCGATCCGCCGGTTGGCGCCGGCCGTCGTCGTCGTGTGGGCCCAGATGCCGGCGCGGGTCGAGGCCCGCATCCGGCACCGCCGAACCCGGCTGTTCCTGGGCGGTCCCGGCTGGCGCGGCCGGACGCCGGACCTCGCGCTGGCCGACGGCATGGAATCGGCCGCCAGCGAGATCGTCGGCGTCGTTCGGTGACGGTCGATCTCGCGGCGGCCGCGTTCGGCGGCCGCCCGGACGCCGACGTCCACGGCGTGGCTCTCGATCGGGCGGCGGATCCGGACGAGCGATGGCTGGCCGCGGTCGTGCTCGGCGGCCAGGGGCACTACGCGGCGGCCGCCGCCACAGCGCGTGACCTGCGGACGCATCCGCGCCTGGGTTCGCTCGCGTACTCCACGGCGGCATCACACGCCCGTCAACTGGGCTGCCACGCGTACGCCCGCAGCCTGGACACGGTCGCGCTGCGCACCGCGAGCACGGCAGAAGCCCTGGTCGACGCGTTGCTCGGGCTCGCGGCCGACGCGATCGGGCTGGGGCGGCCGGACCAGGCGGCGCGGTTGCACGCCGAGGCGGGGGCGCGGGCGGTGCGGGTGCCGTGGCGGACTACGGTGCGTGTCGACTGGGTGGCCACCGAGGTGGCCCTGGCCACCGGCCGGGCGATGGACGCGGTGTCGAACGCGGAGCGTGCGCTGGCCCTGGCCGAGGCCGCCGGGGGTGTTCGACACACCGTGAAGTCGACCATGATGTTGGGGGCGACTCTGACAGCCGGGGGAACCCCGGACGGGCGGACGCGCGCCGAGGGTCTACTCACGGCGGCCCTCAAGGCATCCCTCACTTGGGGGATGTTTTCACTGACCTGGCCGTCCGCGTCATTGCTCGCCGAAATCGTTCCAGAAGCCCGAGATCATCACACCAAGATCGCCTCCGACGCGCTGACCAGCGTATACTGGCGATCGGACCCGGTGATTCGGCGCGCTGCGCTGGCGTCACCGTGGTTGCCGACGGCGCTGATCCGTTCCGGTGAAGCCACTCGAACGAGTGCTGAGTTAACAACTTGACGGATTAAGCACCAGATCGTGTCAAGGTCTGCCCCCTGCTGGCCGATACCGGATTTGGAACGTCACTCGGCCGCTGGAAGGAGTCCCCGTGACGACGGTCCTGATCTGCGACGACCGGCGCAGCGTGCGGGAAGGTTTGACGCGCGTGATGTCTGCTGTGCCTGGCGTCAGTCGCATCGACTGTGTAGCGCACGGTGACGAGTTGTTGGCCCGGTTCACTCGCCAGCCGGTGGACGTCGTGCTGGTGGGAACCCAGCGCGCCGTGCCAACGGGCGTTGAGGCGACCCGGCGGCTCGTATCGGCCAATCCGCAAGCCAACGTCATCGTGTTCGGCGCACCGGACGACGCGGGCAGCATCGCTGCCGCGATCGCCGGCGGTGCCCGCGGCTACCTGCGGTGGGACGCGTCCCGCCCGGAGCTGGTCGCGGCCCTGGCGCACACGCTGGCCAGCACGTCGGTGCCGGCACCACGGCAACCGTCCGACCCCGGCGTGCAGCTCACCGACCGCGAGTTGCAGGTGCTGCGCGGCATGAGCCAAGGCAAGAGCAACGGCCAGATCGGACGTGAGTTGTATCTCTCCGAGGACACGGTGAAGACACACGCACGCCGGCTGTTCCGCAAGCTCGGGGTCCGTGACCGGGCACAGGCGGTAGCGCACGGTTTCCGGCGCGGCCTTGTTTCCTGACTTGTTTTCGCACTTGTAGTAGCGCGAACTACTCCAAACGGGCGGGCGTGCGCACGGATGCGCACGCCCATTTGGCCACTGAGCGCAGTCGGTCCGGTGCGTCCGCACCGGACCATTTGTTGTTTCCAGATCGTAACCTCGCCATTCCGGGTCGGGTAACCCCTGCTCAAACCATGCCTTGGGCGCCCTCGGCAGAAGCCACTGTGGACCGGTACGGTGGTGGGGATCGAAACCGGTGACTCTGAGTCACCGGTTTCGATGGTCGATCTGCCGCCTACACGTAACACCAGGACTGTTGTCTGCGATGACCAACTCGGGGGACGGATTGGGTGCCACAACGGTGGGCGCCGCGGTGGGCGGCGACCAGCCGTCTCTCGAGCGTCTGCTGGAGTGGCTCCGTCCCTTGGTTGTTCGGTACTGCCGTGCTCGGGTGGGACGGCAAGAGAGGTCGTTCGCCTCGGCGGACGACGTGGCACAGGAGGTGTGTCTCGCAGTGCTGACAGCACTGCCTGGCTATCAGGACCAGGGGCGGCCGTTCCTCGCCTTCGTGTACGGGATCGCGGCGCACAAGGTGGCGGACGCCCATCGAGCAGCGGCGCGCAACCGGGCCGAGCCGGTGGCGGAACTGCCCGAGGAACCCGAGTTGTCGGCGGGACCGGAGCAACGCGCGATGCAGGGCGAACTGTCGTCCAGGATGGCATCGCTGTTGCAGGTTTTGCCGGCGAAGCAACGGGAGATCCTGGTTCTGCGAGTCGTGGTGGGGCTGTCTGCGGAAGAGACCGCTGCGGCGGTCGGTTCAACGCCGGGCGCGGTGCGAGTGACGCAACACCGGGCTTTGGCAAGGCTGCGAAGGGCGCTCGCGGCGCAGGAGGTGGTCTGAGTGGCAGACCAGCGTGAACACGGGGTCGGCGGTCTGGAGTGGAGAGACCTGCCGGCTGGCACCCCGAGACAACCGCTGGTTCCGTCGACGGAGAGGTACGGGATGACCGATCATCCCGCCGACCCGTCCCAGCAAGAGGTGTCTGCCGGCGATCATGCCGGGGGTCCGCGCCATGCGCGGCACGGCGAGGCGGACGGACCCCTCGACCTGTCGGCGCTGCGCGCCGACGACGAACTTTTGACGGCGTTGAGCCCGCACCACCACTCCATGGCGGATCCCGACCAGGAGCCGGAGCTGAAGTCGCTGCTGCTGTCGTGGCGGCTGGACGTGGACGCACCGCCGATTCCCGAACTCGTCGACACCGACACGGCGATGCGCGCCATCGAGGCGGGTGTGCGCAACCAGCGCCGCCGGCCGAAGTACATGGTGCCGCTGGCGTCGGCCGCGGCCGTGCTGGTGATCGTGTTCGCCGGCATGAGCCTGGCCGCGCGGGACGCGCACCCCGGTGACGCCCTGTGGGGCCTGTCCGAGGTGCTCTACGCCGACCACGCCCGGTCCGTCGAGGCGGCCGCGCTGGTCCGTGACGACCTCTCGCACGCCACCCTGGCCCTGGCGAAGGGGCACCTGTCCGAGGCGCGCCACGCGCTGGACGCGGCGCAGGCGTCGCTGCCCTCCGTGGACGAGTCCGACGGCAAGGCCGGCCTCCAGACGCAGCAGCAGTCGCTGCTCATCCAGCTCAACGCGACGACCGGCCAGACGAGCCCGGTGCCGACCCCGCCGCCGACGTCCGTCCCGGCGGTCGCGCCGGTAGCGACCACGACGGAGACTCCGGCCCCGACGACGACCACGACGCCGCCCCCGCCGACGACGACCACGCAGCCGCCGCCGACGACGACAACGCCGCCGCCGACGAGCACCAGCAGCGAGCCGCAGAGTCAGACGCTCTCGCCGCAGCAGCAGGGGAGCAACGGGCCGACCGGCACCAACCAGAACAGCCAGGCCAATCAAGGCCCGAACGCGACAACGAGCTGACGAACGCCACGAGCGGACGGTCAGTTGATGGTTACGCCGTCCGCGAAACCGCGGCAGTACTCCCACGTGACGTAGTCGCGCGGATTCGGGTCGAACGCCGGCTCGTGCGGCCGCATACGGCCGTCGTTGAGCAGCTGTTCCAGGCTGGCCCGTAGCAGCGCCCAGTCGTGATAGTGCGGTTCGTCGCAGTCGGCGCAGTCCACCACGATGCCGCGGACCCCGCGCGCCTGCAGCAACGCCTGGTAGACGGCGATGTCGGCCAGGTCCTCGATCAGTTCCTCGCGTTCCGTGTCGCTGATCGGCTGCTCCGGTTCGTCGCCGTCGTCGGGCAGCTCCCGGGTGGGGTCGTCCGGGTCGTCGGCGAACGGATCGGGTGGCAACGCTTCATGGGGCACGCCGGCACGGTACCCGTCCGGGACGGCGATGACACTCGATACCATGGGTACCGATCCGTAGCACCTGCTCTACGGGCTTTGTTGACCGCTGACCCGACCGGTCTCCCCCCTCGGCCAAGGAAGGCTCGTCGTCCCACCATGACACCCACGATGCTCGACCCGGCAGACGGCGCCGCGACCGAGTTCGTCGCCTCCTCGGTGCCCACCAAGTTCGCCATGCTCGGCCTCACCTTCGACGATGTCCTGCTGCTGCCGGCGGAATCGGACATCATGCCCAGCCAGGTCGACACCAGCACCCGGCTCTCGCGCAACGTCACACTGCGCGTCCCGCTGCTGTCGGCCGCGATGGACACGGTGACCGAGTCACGGATGGCGATCGCCATGGCCCGGCAGGGCGGAATCGGCATCCTGCAACGGAACCTGTCGATCGAGGAACAGAGCCGGCAGGCCGAGACCGTGAAACGGTCCGAGGCCGGCATGGTCACCGACCCGGTGACGTGCTCGCCGGAGGACACGCTCGCCGAGGTGGACGCGCTGTGCGCGCGGTTCCGCATCTCCGGCGTCCCGGTGACCGACGCGGACGGCACGCTCGTCGGCATCATCACCAACCGCGACATGCGGTTCGAGGTGGACCACACCCGGCCGGTGCGCGAGGTGATGACGAAGGCCCCGCTGGTGACGGCGCAGGTCGGCGTCACGGCCGAGGCCGCGCTGGGCCTGCTGCGCCGGCACAAGGTGGAGAAGCTGCCCCTGGTGGACGGCGCCGGCAAGCTGCGCGGCCTGATCACCGTGAAGGACTTCGTCAAGACCGAGCAGTACCCCAATGCCACCAAGGACCCGGACGGCCGGCTGCTGTGCGGGGCGGCCGTCGGTGTCGGGGCGGACAGCTTCCAGCGCGCGATGAGCCTGGTCGACGCGGGTGTCGACGTGCTCGTGGTGGACACGGCGCACGGGCACTCCCGCAACGTCTTCGAGATGGTCGTGCGCCTGAAGCGGGAACTCGGCGACACGGTCGACGTGATCGGCGGCAACGTGGCGACCAGGGCCGGCGCGCAGGCGATGGTCGAGGCGGGCGCGGACGGCGTGAAGGTCGGCGTCGGTCCCGGCTCGATCTGCACCACACGCGTGGTGGCCGGCGTCGGGGTGCCGCAGATCAGCGCGATCTACGAAGCCGACCAGGCCGCCCGGCCGCACGGCGTGCCGGTGATCGGCGACGGCGGCATCCAGCACTCGGGCGACATCGCGAAGGCCATCGCGGCCGGCGCGAGCTCGGTGATGCTCGGTGGCGTGCTGTCCGGGACGGCGGAGTCGCCGGGTGAGCTGATCCTGGTGCAGGGCAAGCAGTACAAGACGTACCGGGGCATGGGCTCGCTGGGCGCGATGCGCTCGCGCGAGGGCGGCAAGTCCTTCTCCCGCGATCGCTACGCCCAGGACGACGTGCTGGCCGAGGACAAGCTCGTGCCGGAGGGCATCGAGGGCCGGGTGCCCTATCGCGGGCCGCTGGCCCAGGTGGTGCACCAACTCGTCGGCGGCCTGCGGTCGGGCATGGGTTACACCGGTGCCCGCACGATCGCCGAGTTGCAGCAGGCGAACCTGGTCCGGATCACCGCGGCCGGCCTCAAGGAGAGCCACCCGCACGACATCACCATGACGGTGGAAGCCCCCAACTACACCACCACCCGCTAGTTCGGTGGCGAGCACATCCGGGAGGGGCGCCGTGCGCGACCTCGTCGAGATCGGCATGGGCCGCACAGCGCGCCCGGCGTACGGCTTGGACGACGTGGAGATCGTGCCGTCCCGGCGGACGCGGTCGTCGCAGGTGGTGTCGACTGCGTGGCAGATCGACGCGTACCGCTTCGACATCCCGCTCGTCACGCACCCGACCGACGCGCTCGTCTCGCCGGACTCGGCGGTGGCGATCGGCCAGCTCGGCGGCCTCGGCGTGCTCAACGCGGAGGGCCTGTGGTCGCGGCTGACGGACGTGGAGGGCGCGCTGGACCGGCTGGTGGCGGCCCAGGCCGACGGTCCGGCCGCACTGGTGCGGGTGCTCCAGGAACTGCACGCGGCGCCGATCCAGCCCGACCTGCTGGCCGAGTCGATCAAGCGGATCCGGGATTCCGGCGTGACGGTCGCGGCCCGGGTGAGCCCGCAGCGTGCGGCCGAGCTGACACCGGAGCTGATCGCGGCCGGCGTGGAGATCCTGGTCGTGCAGGGCACGATCGTGTCGGCCGAACACGTGGCCACCGACGACGAGGAACCGTTGAACCTCAAGCGGTTCATCGCCGACCTGGACATCCCGGTCATCGCGGGCGGCGTGGCCGACTACCGCACGGCGATGCACCTGATGCGCACCGGCGCGGCGGGCGTGATCGTCGGCCACGGCCACAGCACGGGCGTGACGAGCACGGACGCGGTGCTGGGCATCGGCGTGCCGATGGCCACGGCGATCGTGGACGCGGCCGCCGCGCGCCGGGACTACCTGGACGAGACCGGCGGCCGCTACGTGCACGTGATCGCGGACGGCGGCGTGCACGTCAGCGGTGATCTGGCCAAGTCCATCGCGTGCGGCGCGGACGCCGTGATGCTCGGCGAACCGCTGTCCAGGGCGGCCGGCATGCCGGGGCGTGGCCTGTACTGGACGGCCGCGGCCGCGCACCCGTCCCTGCCGCGCAGCCGCGTTCAGCCCGGTTCGGCCTCCGAGATCGACCTCAGGACGCTGCTGTTCGGCCCGTCCAGCGATCCGGACGGCCGGGTGAACCTGTTCGGCGCGCTGCGCCGGGCGCTGGCCAAAACGGGTTATTCCGACCTCAAGGAGTTCCAGAAGGTCGGCCTGACCATTCGCGGTTGACCTAACCTACTGTCGGTCAGTTACTCTCGGGTACATGGCGGACTATGACGTGGTCGTGGTGGGCTCCGGGTTCGGCGGCAGCGTGGCCGCGCTGCGGCTGACCGAGAAGGGCTACCGCGTGGCCGTCGTCGAGGCCGGCCGCCGCTTCGCGGACGACGAGTTCGCCAGTACGTCCTGGGACCTCCGCAGCTACCTGTGGGCGCCCGCGTTCGGCTGCTACGGCATCCAGCGCATCCACCTGCTCAAGGACGTGCTCGTGCTGGCCGGAGCGGGTGTCGGCGGCGGCTCGCTGAACTACGCCAACACGCTGTACCGGCCGCTGCGGCCCTTCTACTCCGACCGCCAATGGGCGCACATCACCGACTGGGCGGCCGAACTGGCGCCGTACTACGACCAGGCCACGCGGATGCTCGGCGTCGTCACGAACCCGACCGTCACGCCGACCGACGTGGTCATGCAGAAGGTCGCGGCCGACATGGGGATCGCCGACACGTACCACCCCACGCCGGTCGGCGTGTACTTCGGCACACCCGGTGAGCGCGTGGCCGACCCGTACTTCGGCGGCGCCGGACCGGACCGCACCGGCTGCACCGAATGCGGCGCGTGCATGACCGGCTGCCGCGTCGGCGCGAAGAACACGCTCGTCAAGAACTACCTGTACCTGGCCGAGCGGGCCGGCGCGCGGATCATCCCGTTGACCACGGTGACCGGCATCGAACCGAGCGCGGATGGCTACACGGTGGCGTTGCGCCGCACCGGAAAGCGGTGGCGCACCACGATCACCGCCGAGCACGTGGTGCTGGCCGCCGGCACGTGGGGCACGCAGAACCTGTTGCACCGCATGCGGGACACCGGCATATTGCCGGAACTCTCGCCACGCCTGGGTGAACTCACCCGCACCAACTCCGAGGCGATCATCGGCGCCGGACGGCTGCGCGTCGACCCGGACCGCGACTTCAGTACCGGTGTCGCGATCACGTCGTCGATCCATCCGGACGAGCGCACGCACATCGAGCCGGTCCGCTACGGCAAGGGCAGCAACGCGATGGGCCTGCTGCAGACGGTCGCCACCGACGGCGCCTCCCCGGTGCCCCGTTGGCGCCAGGCAGTGCGGTTCATGCTGCGGCATCCGGTGCGCACCGCGGCGCTGCTGTCGACGTACCGGTGGAGCGAACGCACCGTGATCCTGCTGGTGATGCAGAGCCTCGACAACTCCATCACCACGTACACCCGACGCGGCCGGTTCGGGCGCCGGAAGTACACGTCGAAACAGGGGCACGGCGAACCGAACCCGGCCTTCATCCCGGCCGGGCACACCGCGAACCAGTTGACCGCCAAGCACATCGACGGTGTCGCCGGCGGCACATGGGGCGAGCTGGCGAACATCCCGCTGACCGCGCACTTCATCGGCGGTTGCGCGATCGGGCTGGACGCCGAGTCCGGCGTGATCGACCCGTATCACCGCGTGCACGGCTACCCGGGGATGTCCGTCGTGGACGGTTCGGCGGTGTCCGCGAATCTCGGCGTCAACCCGTCGCTGACCATCACGGCGCAGGCGGAACGGGCGTTCGCGCTGTGGCCGAACAAGGGCGAAGCCGACCCGCGGCCGCCGATGGGTGCCACGTACCGACGGATCGACCCGGTCGCGCCCACCCGCCCGGCGGTGCCGGACACCGCACCGGCCGCGCTGCGGCTTCCGACCGCCTGACCCAACCGCGACCACCCCTCGCGCGTCTCGTCGTGCGAGGGAAGGCGCGGTCGGGGAGGGTCGCATGGTGATCAGCAGAAGGTCGTTCCTGCGAGTAGGCGGGCTCGGCGCGGCCGCCGCCGCACTGACGGCGTGTTCCGGCGGTACCGGAACCCCGGCGACGTCGCCCACCATGACTCCCATACCGGCCACCACCGCGAACGCTGGGGTGCCGATGAGCCTCCCGGACCTGGCCCGGCGCCTGACCGGTCACCTGGTGACCCCGGGCGACGCCGGCTACGACCTGGCCCGCCGGTCGTTCAACCCGCTGTACGACGGCCGTCGCCCGGCCGCGATCGCGCAGTGCGTGCGCGTGTCCGACGTGCAGGAGTGCATGGCGATGGCCGCCGCGACGCACACCCCGATCGCCGCCCGTTCCGGCGGCCACAGCTACGCCGGCTACTCGACCCCCGACAACGGCCTGGTCGTGGACCTCACCGCGATGTCGGGCATCCAGGTCAGCGGCGACCAGGTGGTGATCGGCGCGGGCGCCCGGCTGATCGACGTCTACGCCGCCCTCGCCGCGGCCGGTCGTTGCCTGCCGGCCGGGTCGTGCCCGTCGGTCGGCATCGCCGGTCTCACGCTCGGCGGCGGCATCGGCGTGCTGTCCCGGAAGTTCGGCCTCACGTGCGACAGCCTCACGTCCGCCACGATCGTCACGCCGGACGGCCAGGCGCGTACCGTGTCCACATCGGACGGCGCGGACCTGTTCTGGGCGTTGCGCGGCGGCGGTGGCGGCAACTTCGGCATTGTCACGTCCTTCACGTTCACCACCGTCCCCGCGCCCCGGCTCACCGTGTTCCGGCTCGGCTACCCGGACGTGTCCGGCGCGTTCGCGGCGTGGCAACCGTGGCTGGCCGGCGCGCCGGACGAGCTGTGGTCCAACGTCAACATCACCGGCAACCCGGCCACGTGCACCATCAGCGGCTGCTACGTCGGCACGAACGTGCAGCCGCTGTTGAACGAGCTCACCGCCGCCATCGGCGGCACGCCGACGTTCCGCACGGTGCAGACCATGGGGTACCTCGACGCGATGCGCTACTTCGCCGGGTGCAGCGGCATGTCGATGGCCACGTGCACGGCGCGAACCCGTGGCGCGCAATGGAACCGCGAGGCGTTCGTGGCGTCCAGCCGGATACTCACCGGCCCGGTGCACGATCCCGGGACGCTCGTCGACGCGGCCACGGCGTACCCGGCGATGCACCTGATCATCGACGGCCTCGGCGGCGCGGTCGACCGGGTCAACCCGGTCGACACCGCGTTCCCGTACCGGTCCGCGTTCGCCAGTGTGCAGGCGTACCTCAAGACCACGCGGGCCACCGACATCGGCGCGGTGCAGGCCGTCCGTGACGCGATCACCCCGGACACCGGTGGGACCGGCTACGTCAACTACATCGACGCGACCATGCCGAACTGGGGCCAGGCGTACTACGGCGCGAACCTGCCTCGGCTGCGCTCGGTCGCCAAGACCTACGACCCGAACGGCGTCCTCACGTTCGCGCAGTCGATCAGCCGGGCCTAGAGCGCCACGTTCGTCAGCACCATCACCTGGTCCTGCGTGTACTCCAGCATCGACGAGCGCACACCCTCCCGGCCGGTGCCGGAGTCCTTCACGCCGCCGTAGGGCATCTGGTCGGCGCGGTAGGAGGGCACGTCGCCGACGACGACGCCGCCGACGTCGAGCCTGGCCGTCGCGGCGAACGCCGTGGTCACGTCGTGCGTGAACACCCCGGCCTGGAGGCCGTAGTCGGTCGCGTTCGCCTGCTCGAACGCCGCGTCCACACTGTCCACAACGGACACGGCGAGCACCGGCCCGAACACCTCGTGCCGCCAGACCGAACTGTCCGGCGGCACGTCGCGCAGGAGGGCGGGTCGGATCGTCGTGCCCTCCCGCGTCCCGCCGGTCAGCAGTTGCGCGCCGGCCGACACCGCCTCGCCGATCCACTTCTCCACCCGGGACGCGGCGTCCTCGTTGATCAGCGGGCCGACCTCGACCTCGGGATCGTGCGGATCACCGGTCCGCAGCCCGCGTACCGCCGCGACCAGCTTCGGCACGAACCGCTCCGCCAGGTCCCGGTGCACGATGACCCGCTGCACCGCGATGCACGACTGGCCGGCCTGGTAGTTGCCGAACAGCGCGATCCGCGCGGCGGCGTGGTCGAGGTCCCGCTCCGACGCCCAGTCCGGGCACACGATCGCGGCGCTGTTGCCGCCGAGTTCCAGCACGACATGCTTGCGGGACGCGGCATCCGCGATCGACCAGCCCACCCCCGTCGATCCGGTGAACGAGATCACCGGCAGCCGGGGGTCGGTGACCAGCGGCCGCATGGCGTCACCGGCGATCGGCAACACCGAGAACGCGCCGTCCGGCAACCCGGCCTCGGCCAGGATCTCGCCGAGCAGCAACGCCGTCAGCGGGGTCGCCGACGCCGGCTTGATCACGACCGGCGCACCCACCGCGATGGCCGGCGCGACCTTGTGCGCCACGAGGTTCAGCGGGAAGTTGAACGGCGCGATCGCCAGCACCGGCCCGCGCGGCCGCCGCCGCACCACGGCCAGCCGGCCGTCCCCACCGGGATCGGTGTCCAGCCGTTGCAGGTCACCGACGAGCCGGCGCGCCTCCTCGGCCGCGAACCGGAACGTCGACACCGCGCGCCGCACCTCGACCTCGGCCCACATCAGCGGCTTGCCGTTCTCCGCTGTGATCGTCTCGGCGACCTCCTCGGCCCGCCGCGCGATGAGATCGGCGATCCGCGTCAACGCCGTCGCCCGCCGGTGCGCCGGACTCGCCGCGAACGACCGGAACACCCCGGCCGCCGCCGCGACCGCCCGTTCCACCTGGTCCGCACCGGGCACCGCCACGTCGGCGACCTCGGTCCCGTCATACGGGTGATACACGGTCAGGGTGCGTTCGCCCTGCTCGGCGTGGCCGGCGATCCAACACGGCCGCGGCCGGACCTCGATGGCGTCGGTGTCAGTCACCAGGCCACGCTATAAGGGTCGTCGGATGCCTGCCGGACCGGCCGGTAGAATCCGGAAAGTCGCCTGTCGGATTACCAGTTGACGTAGCGAGAACAGCCGTGAGCACACCGTGTTGAACCAGCCGTCCGGCCCCGTCCTCGTGGTCGACTTCGGCGCCCAGTACGCCCAACTCATCGCCCGTCGGGTCCGTGAGGCGCAGGTGTACTCCGAGGTCGTCCCGCACACCGCGTCCGTCGCGTCGCTCGTGGCGCGCCAACCGGCCGCGATCGTGCTCTCCGGCGGCCCGTCGAGCGTGTACGAGCCAGGAGCGCCCGCCGTCGACCCCGAGTTGTTCGACACGGGCATCCCGGTTTTCGGCATCTGCTACGGCTTCCAGGCGATGGCCGGAGCGCTGGGCGGCACGGTCGCGCACACCGGTGACCGTGAGTTCGGCCGCACCGAGCTGAGCCTGGCCGTCGAACCGGGTGTCCTGCACGCCGAACTGCCGGCGCGCCACCCGGTCTGGATGAGCCACGGCGACAGCGTCACGCAGGCACCCCCCGGTTTCACGGTGACCGCCGGCAGCGACCGCGCGCCCGTCGCCGCGTTCGAGGACCGCGCCCGGCGGTATGCCGGCGTGCAGTACCACCCCGAGGTCGGCCACTCGCCGCACGGCCAGGAGGTGCTGCGCCGCTTCCTGCACGACATCGCGGGCATCCGTCCACAATGGACCACGTCGTCCATCGTCGACGAGCAGGTCACCGCGGTGCGCAAGCTCGTCGGCGAGGGCAGGGCCATCTGCGGCCTGTCCGGCGGCGTCGACTCGGCCGTCGCGGCGGCGTTGGTGCAACGCGCCATCGGCGATCGGCTGACGTGCGTGTTCGTCGACCACGGCCTGTTGCGGGCCGGTGAACGGGCGCAGGTGGAACGGGACTTCGTGGCCGCGACCGGCGTGCGGCTGGTCACCGTGGACGCGCAGCGCACGTTCCTCGACGCACTGTCCGGCGTGACGGACCCGGAGACCAAACGCAAGATCATCGGCCGGGAGTTCATCCGCGCCTTCGAACAGGCCGCCCGTGACCTGAAGGAAGGCGCCGACTACGAGTTCCTGGTGCAGGGCACGCTGTATCCCGATGTCGTCGAGTCCGGCGGCGGCACGGGCACCGCGAACATCAAGAGCCACCACAACGTCGGCGGCCTGCCCGACGACCTGAAGTTCACGCTCGTCGAGCCGCTGCGGTCGCTGTTCAAGGACGAGGTCCGCCGCGTCGGCACCGAACTCGGCCTGCCGGAGACGATCGTGCACCGCCAGCCGTTCCCCGGCCCCGGCCTCGGCATCCGCATCATCGGCGAGGTCACGTCCGACCGGCTGGCGACACTGCGGGCCGCGGACAACATCGCCCGCGAGGAACTGACCGCGGCCGGTTTGGACCGCGACATCTGGCAGTGCCCCGTCGTGTTGCTGGCGGACGTGCGCAGCGTTGGTGTGCAAGGTGATGGCCGCACCTACGGTCATCCGGTGGTGCTGCGACCGGTGTCCAGTGAGGACGCGATGACAGCGGACTGGACGCGGCTGCCGTACGACGTGCTGGAGCGGATCTCGACCCGCATCACCAACGAGGTGGCCGACGTGAACCGGGTGGTGCTGGACGTCACCAGCAAGCCACCAGGCACCATCGAGTGGGAGTAACGGCGCACGGAAACCCGTGCAGCGCCAAGCCAAACCCAAGATCAACGCCACAAGGGGGTCCCCTCCGAAGGGGATCCCCTTGTCTTAATTCTAGTCGATCTTGGGTGGCGGTTCGAGCGAATTACCGGCTGCCTGTGGACAACTCGCGGCTCGGCATGGTTCGCGGTTCGCGGTTCCCTCAGCGGTTCCGGCGTCGCCTCGGTCGGACCGACGCACCCAGCAGCATCAGGCCGACGAACAGCGCGCCGCCGGCGATCAGCCATCGCGGGTCGGCCGATGGCAGGTTCACCGCGCCGTCGGACAGCGCGTAGGCCGACACCAGGAGTGTGACCAGGCCGATGATCAGGCTCCACGCGTCCGGGAAGCGCCAGCGCCGGCACGTTTCGGTCGGGACTGTCGTCGTCTCGTCGTTCCAGTCGTTCATCTCGTCATCCCTCAAGAATCGGGTCGAGCCGGTCAGTGGGACGGTGCGGCGGGCACGTCGGGCGCCCCGGGCGGGGCCGGCACGGCGGACAGTTCGCCGCTGACGACGCTGAACGATCCCGTGCCGCCCTCGACGTGCAGCACGATCGTGAGGTGGTCGCCCGACCCGGACGCGGCCCGGTGCACGGTCACACTCGGATCGTGCGCGCCGCTCTCGCGCTGCCCCAGGCACGTCACGTCACCGATGCTCGCCGAACACGTCGCCGTCACATCGGCGCCGGGCGGTACGTCGATCCGCGCGTCGCCCAGTCCCAGCTTCACCGTCGTCTCGACCCTGCCGTTGTTCGGCAACTCCGTGAGGTCCAGGCGCAGGGTGCCGACCGACCGCTCGTACAGCGGCTTGACGTCCCCGATGCTGGTCGGCGTGTACCGCGCGTCGCCGACGCCGCGCCAGTTCGTGATGTGCGCCGACGTCATCAGGAAACCAGCGGCGGACAACAGGAGCGCCAGCGGGATCAGGCCACGCCCGCCCCGTACGAACGAACCGGCCACCAGGCCGATCCCGACCACGCCACCGAGAATGCCGATGATGTGCGGCACGGTCAGCCAGCCACCGTCCGGTGCCACCAGCCCCAGCACGGCACCGACCACGAGGGCCAGGCCAAACGTGGCCAGACCGATCCGGGACCGGCGACGACGCTCCGGCTCGACGACCGGCTGCGGCGTGACCGGCTGGGTCACGGTCGGGTCGGGCAGGTCCCACGCGAACGGCGCGGCGCCCAGCGGATCCCACGCGGGTGGCACCCGGTCCTGCGGGCCGTCCGATTCGGATCCGTCCGGGTGGAGTGCGGAAGTAGGTGTGCTGTCGGTCATCGGTCCGACCTCCGTGTTGGTGCCGGGCGTGACAGTGCCGGTCGAGTCGGTGACGATGCCCGCCGTGCTCCGGTACCGGTGCAGCAGGAACAACCCCCCGAGCAGTGCCAGCATCCCCGCCAGGGTGCTGTAGTGACCGCCGAGGAAGACGAACTCGCCGGCCGGGAACAGGGCGATGCACAACAGGATCGCGAATCCACGCGACATCGAGCTGCGGCCGCGACCGATCATCCCCTCGAAGCCGGACACCTCGTCGTCGTCCGCGGCCAGAAACAGCCAGCCGAGCAGGTACACGATGACGCCGGCGCCCCCATAGAACGCGCTGACCACCAGCGCCACCCGCACGATGACCGGGTCGATGCCGTACCGGCGACCGATCCCGGCCGCCACACCGGCGATGATCCGACCACGGTGCGGACGGCGCGGCCGGGTGGCCACGAAGTCCTTCACCGTCTCCTCGACGTTGATCGAGGAGTTTCGCTCTGTCGTACTCACGGCACAGAGCATCGCCCGAACCCCGCACCGCGGGCATCCGGGACGCCCCCGAGAGTCCCCTGGTTTCGTCGGGGCGATCCCGGATGAATCCGCCGCGTCGGCATGTGACCCTGTAGTGGTGAGCCAACCCACGACAGCACCGCCGAGCCGGCGCCGATGGCGCCGCGAGACGCTGCGCGCCCGTGCGGACGGCACGCCCGCGCTGCGCCGGCACCGCACCGGCCGGGTGATCGGTGGGGTGGCCAGCGGTCTGGCCGACCACCTCGGCGCCAAGGTCCTGTGGATCCGGGTGGCGTTCGCGCTGCTCGCGGCGTGCGGCGGCGCCGGCCTGGTGGCGTACGCGCTGTTCTGGGTGTTCACGCCGCAGGAGTCGCCTGCCGCTGCCGAACACCGGCAGACGACCCGCGAGCGGCAGCAGGCGTTCGGCCTGATCGCGCTGGCCATCAGCCTCCTCGTGTCGATCGGAACGTTGTCCAACTACGTCAGCACGTGGGTGTCGGTGCCGGTCGGCGTCGCGTTGTGCGGCGCGGCCGTGGTGTGGCAGGAGGCCGACGCGGCGCAGCGGCGCCGGTGGGTGCAGGGGGCCCGGTCCGGGGTGTCCGGCGCGCTGCTCGGCGGCGGCGGGCGCAGCGCTTTCGTGCGACTGGGCGCGGGTGTCCTGCTCGTGCTGGTCGGGATCGGTGTCGTGCTGCTGCGCAGCACCACGCTGGGCCAGTTGCAGATCGCACTGGGCGCCGTCCTGGCCACGCTGGTCGGGGTCGCGGTGCTGACCGTGCCGTGGTGGTTGCGCCTGGTCCAGGACCTGGGCGACGAGCGGCGGGCTCGTATCCGTACCGAGGAACGGGCCGAGATCGCGGCGCACCTGCACGACTCGGTCCTGCAGACGCTGGCGCTGATCCAGAAGCAGCCCGACGTGTCCCGCGAGGTGCTCCGGCTGGCGCGTGGCCAGGAACGCCAGTTGCGCGGCTGGCTGTACGGCCCGGACGGCTACGGCGGCAACCGGGGCACGCCCGGCCCGACCACGCTGTCCCAGGCGATCGCTGAGGCGTGCGGTGAGGTCGAGGACACGTTCGCCATCGCGGTGCGCCCGGTCGTGGTCGGCGACAGCAAGATGGACAAGGACCTGGCGGCCCTGGTGCAGGCCACCCGGGAGGCCGCGGTCAACGCGGCGAAGCACTCCGGTGCGCCCGAGGTCAGCGTGTACGCCGAGGTGGAACCGGAGAACGTGACGGTGTTCGTGCGGGACCGGGGGAAGGGCTTCGATCCGGAGGACGTGTCACCGGACCGGCACGGGCTTGCCGACTCGATCCGGGGGAGGATGGAGCGGCACGGCGGCACCGTGGGCCTGCGGACCACGATCGGGGAGGGCACCGAGGTGCAGTTGACGATGCCGAGAGCGGCAGTGGGCGCGAAGAGCGGGAGCTGATGATGGCCGACAGCACAGCCGACAAGCCGGTGCGGGTGTACCTGGTGGACGACCACGCGCTGTTCCGCGCCGGAGTCCGTGCCGAGTTGGACAACCTCACCGACGACGTCGAGGTGGTCGGGGAGGCCGGTTCGGTGGCCGAAGCGGTCGTCGGCATCGCGCACACCAGGCCGGACGTGGTGCTGCTGGACGTGCACATGCCCGATGGCGGCGGGGCCGAGGTGTTGCGCCGGATCAGGCCGGAACTGCCGGACGTGGTGTTCCTGGCGCTGTCGGTGTCGGACGCGGCCGAGGACGTCATCGCCGTGATCCGGGCCGGCGCCCGTGGCTACGTCACGAAGACCATCTCCAGCCGCGAACTCGTCACGGCGATCACCCGGGTCGCGGCCGGCGACGCCGTGTTCTCGCCGCGCCTGGCCGGTTTCGTGCTGGACGCGTTCGCCGATCGGCCGGGTGCCGCGCCGATCAGCGACCCCGACCTGGACCTGCTGACACCGCGCGAGCGGGACGTGTTGCGGCTGCTGGCACGTGGCTACGCGTACAAGGAGATCGCATCCGAGCTGTTCATCTCGGTGAAGACGGTCGAGACGCACGTGTCGAGCGTCCTGCGCAAGACGCAGCTCTCCAACCGCTACGAGCTCTCCCGCTGGGCCACCGACCGCAGGCTGGTCTGAGAGACGCTCGCGGCCGCTTTCGCCGCGCGACGCCGCGACAACGCGACACCGACGAGCACGACGACCATCCCGGCCACGATGCGCAAGTTCAGCTGTTCGTGCAGGAAGAACACGCCCAGGAGCACGGACACCACCGGCAGCAGGTAGCCGACGGACGTCGCCGTCGTCACACCCTCGTCGACGACCAGCCGGTTGGCCAGCACGAATGCGACGCCGGTACAGAAGATCCCGAGGATCACCACCGCGACCAGCGACGAGACGCCGATGTGGATCGGTGCCAGGCCACCGGACACCGGCAGCGCCACTGCCGTGAAGACCACGGCGGCGCACAGCTGGGAGGTCGTCATCGCGACCGGTGACAGCGTGCCGACCAGCTGCCGCCCGATCCACGAGTAGCTGACGGCGTAGCTGATCGCGGCCACCAGGCACGCCAGCGCACCCCAGCTCGCCAGGCCCGCCGAGTGCCAGGGCGCGAAGATCACCAGCGTCCCCA
>Ga0207664_10000864_pt1 | contig 20503 bp, 10 predicted proteins | sample LARL83metaG_FD_184349 | JGI IMG/M metagenome (GOLD analysis project Ga0207664, IMG submission 184349) | Corn, switchgrass and miscanthus rhizosphere microbial communities from Kellogg Biological Station, Michigan, USA - LAR L8-3 metaG... | ecosystem: Host-associated > Plants > Roots >... | reverse complement strand
AGGTTGTATTAATCGCCACTACCACAAAAACGTCGTCGCCCGCCGCGGAAGCGATAGGTGTCGAGAGGGTTGTCCCGGTTCCCGAGGTTGTCCAGCTGCCGGCCACCCGGAGTGGCACAACTTGCGTTGTTCCGGTGCCGTTTAAAGCTATTGTTTGCGGGCTACCGTTAGCATTATCGGTGACATTCACGGTCGCCGTTCTGCTACCGTTACCCGTTGGCAAGAATGTAACGGTGATGTTGCAATTCGCTCCTGCCGGTAATGAAGCACCGCAATTGTTTGTCTGAGTGAAATCAGAAGAATTCGAACCAATGATCGCCACGCTGCTGATGCTGAGGGGAGCCGTCCCAGTGTTGGTCAACACTGTGACCGCATTGCTGCTGGTACCTACCTGCTGGGTTCCGAAAGTGATGCTGGACGGCGAGAAACTTGTGCCTGGGATCGTTCCCGTACCGCTCAAGGTCACTGGTTGGGGGCTTCCAGGAGCATTGTCGTAGACGCCGACATTGGCACTTCTGTTTCCCGCCGTCGTCGGCGTGAAGGTGACTGAGATTGTGCAGCTCGCACTGATACTGAGGGAACTCCCGCAGTTATTCGTCTCGGCAAAGTCGCCGTTGTTGGGTCCGTCAATTTCAATGCTGGTGATGGTCAGAATAGCGTTACCAGTATTCGTCAGCGTGACGCTCTGTAAGACGCTTGTGGTCCCCACCAGTTGATTAGCGAAACTAACACTGGCGGTCGATAGAGTCGCCGCGGGGCTTGTTCCAGTGCCGCTCAAATTCACTGTCTGTTGATTATTACCGACCGCATTATCAGATATGGTCAGAACAGCCGACCTCGCTCCGCCTGCAGACGGTGAAAAGGTCAAATTTATGCCGCAGCTCGATCCAGCCGCGACAAAAGAGCCACAGCCGTTAGTTTGAGAGAAATCACTGCTGTTCGTGCCAGTGATCGTAATGCCGGTGATATTCAGCGCGGCATTGCCGGTATTACTCAAAGTCACAGTCTGAACCAGACTGCTGGACCCCAGCAATTGATTGCCGAAATCCAAGCTGGCGGGCGAAAGGCTCACTACGGCGCCGCTTCCGCTTCCTCCCAAGGTTACTGTCTGCGGGCTGCCGCTCGCATTATCCGCAATGCTGAGAATGGCTGAGCGGCTTCCGGCAGCTGATGGCGTGAATGTTACGTTTACTGTGCAAGTTGCCCCGGCTACAAGTGACACACCGCAGTTGTTGCTTTGAGAAAAATCACTGGCATTTGTACCCGTTATGCTCAGATTCGTAATGCTCAATGTCGCATTGCCGGTATTCGTCACATTCAGGGTCTGCGCTGCGCTAGCAGTGCCGACGGCTTGGTTGCCAAAACTGAGATTTGCGGTCGAGAGTGTCACAACGGCAGAACTGCCGATGCCAGTTATATTAATCACTTGTGGACTACCGGCATCATTGTCAGTGATGGACAGGACCGCGGTTCGGGTTCCGTTCGCCGATGGGGTGAACGTCAACGAGAGCGTGCAGCTTGCTCCCGGAGCAACGGAGGCAAAACCTTCGTCCTCTAGCGTTCCGCAGTTATCGGTCTCCGCAAAATCATCGGCGCTGGTTCCTGAGAGTCCCAGGCTCGTAATCGTCAACGTCGCATTCCCGGTGTTACTTAACGTAACGCTCTGAGCGATGCTGGTTGTACTTACTGTTTGACTAGGGAAAATCAGGTTTGTTGCTGAGAGAGTCGCTACCGCGCCGCTTCCGGTCCCCGTCAATGGTACGCTCTGGGGACTCTGCGCCGCATCGTCGGTTATGGTGATCGACGCATTGCGCGTTCCTATGCTGGACGGACTGAACGTAACAGTGATATTGCAGGTCGCGCCGATCGCCAGGTGGCTACCGCAAGTGTTCGTCTGGGCGAAATCTGCTGCATTCGCCCCGGTAATGCCCAACCCCGCGATATCCACGGCCGTATTGCCTACATTGGTTAGGCCTACAACTTGGGTCGCGCTCGCGCTACCCGTTGCCTGACTCGCAAAGGTGAGACTAGCTGGGGACAGACTGACGGTTCCTGGCGCCGATTGGCTCAAGACCGCGGCTAACTGCATGGTCCAGTTTGTTGATGCGGAGTTGGTTTCTGTGCCGCTGTAGTTGCCGGTGGTGGCCACCGATTGCTGTTCCACCAGAACGTTATTGAAATAAATCAGCGGAGCGTATCCCGGGCCCGCCGATGCCGTCCCCGATGCCGCCGTCCCCGCCCCCACCAGCAACTCCAGCGAAGCATTGGTCGTCGCCGAACCGCTGTTCAGCGCCGTCCCGTTCCCCGCGCTGGCGGCAGTCACATCCAGCAGCGATGAGGTCGCTTGTTGCGAGAACTCCATCACATGCACATTGGCCGACGTTATCGCGCTCGAGAACGTTACCGTCACTTTATTTCCCGCCCCCTGCGCCTTGATGTTGCCGGCATAGTAGATCGCTTGTTTCCAGCTGGTGCCCGGATCTGTCGTCGGCCCCACCGCCAGACTGTATGTGTTCCCTGCCGTATCCGTAACCGATGAGATCGAAACACTCGCGTTGCAGCGCACCACCGCCACCAGCAGGTCCCCCACCGTGTTGGCCAGCGATAATGTCGCCGTCGTGGTCGTACCCCCAGTGGCCGTCTTCCCTGCCACCAGCTGCACCACCGGACTGGGCGGAGTAGCTGCCTGCAGCTCTATCACCACCCCCGACCAAGCTTCTGAGGCACTCAGGTTAGCCGACTCCACGATCCGCGCCCCTTGCGCCCCGGCAGGCGCCGCATTGTCCACCAGCGCCCCCCCAATATCGTTGCTCCCCGTGTTGCTCACTGCACTGCCACGTAAGTTCCCGGTGTTGCCGCTGTAGCTGGCCGTGCCCACCGAGGCAAATGCTGCGATCAGCCAGTTGCCACCGGTCACCGTTGAATTACTCACCGCCGGATTGGTGCTAGTGCTACTGTTGGTGTCCGAGCCTCCATACCCCCCTACTCCCGCATAGTCCGCTACTACCACGCTCAGGTTGCTGGAGCGAACAATATTCACCGTGACCGATGTAGCCGCGGCCACCTTACGCGCTGACCACAATTCCACACGCGACTTGAGATTGGTATTGAAACGCCGCAATTGGTAGCTATTGCCCGCGTTGTCCACAATGCTCGACACTGAATTAACGCCCGACGTTGTATTAATCGCCACTACCACAAAAACGTCGTCGCCCGCCGCGGAAGCGATAGGTGTCGAGAGGCTGACGCCAGCGCCAGAGTTCTTCCAGGTATTGACCGGCGTAATGGGTGACACGCCCTGTCCAAAGCCCATACCCGATAAAGTTACACTCTGAGGACTATCTACAGCATTGTCGATTATAGATAGCGTCGCCGTACGTGTTCCAGCGGCTTTAGGGCTGAAGGACACGCTGATAGTGCACCTTCCGCCGCTGGATAAGGAACTGCCGCACGTGTTTGCCTGGCTATAGTCGAGCGCATTGCTTCCGGTAATAGAAATATTGTTCAGATTTAAAGTAGCACTCCCAGAGTTTGTAATCGTAACGCCTTGGGCCGAACTGCTTGTCCCCACCAATTGAGAGCTAAAACTGAGATTCGTCGTCGAGAGAGTAACCGCAGCGGCCGTCCCCAACCCGGTGAGGACGGCAGTCTGGGGGCTGCCGGTTGCGGTATCGGAGATCACCAGGTTTGCTGTACGGGAGCCGATTGCTGTAGGCGTGAAAACCACGTTGATTATGCAACTGCTTCCAGCCGCCAGCGAACTTCCACAATTTCCGCTCTGAACAAAATCGTTAGGATTGCTGCCAGTAATGCTTATACTTGTGATCACTAGAGACGTCGTAGTATCTAAATTATTCAGGATAACAGTTTGGGTAGCGCTGGCGGTACCAACCGGCTGGCTACCAAAGTTAAGGTTGCTGGGAGACATACTTACACCCACTGACGAGGAACCTGCAAGGCTAACACTTTGTGGACTGTCGGCAGCACCGTCCGTAATGGAAAGTGTTCCCGTGCCTGTACCAGGCCCACTCGGTGAGTAACTGACACTCACGACACAAGTTGAACCCGCGGCCAAAGCACTTCCGCAAGTGTTCGTCGAATTGAAATCACCAGTTGTGCCTATAGTGACTATGCTTGTAGGTGCGGTACCGGTATTACTCACAGAAATAGTTTGCGCGCTGCTGGTCGTGCCCACTGCCTGTGAACCAAACGTTATCGAATTGTTAGAAAGACTTATAATTGGCGCTAACGAGATTTTCGCAATGAAAGCATCACCGTCTTCACCGCCAAATTTGGTCTGTAGCGCGTTAGAAACGTGAAAATCGACAGAAACGGTTTCCCCTGTTAGATAACTGTTTCCTAAGGTATCTACGGCGATACCACTTCCTTGATCTCCGCCGGTACTGCCTCCACTACCTCCCAGATAAGAGGAAAAGACCGGAGCAGAGCCAGCAGCGTTAAGCTCAGTGACGAACACAGTGCCATTTCCGCAGCTTCCCCCGGGGCAACTGCTTTGAATCGCATTCAGCATCGGAAAGTTATTCGAATACGAATCCCCAACTACATATGTGTTGCCCATGAGGACCGCGATGCTTTTACCAAAATCGACATCCCCCCCTCCCAAGTACGTCGAAAACAATTGTGCGGATCCATCGGGGCTTAACTTTGTTACAAAAGCGTCGGCCAAACCGCTTAACGATGTCTGCCATGCTCCTGATGTCGCCGGAAAATTGTTCGAGTATGTGAAACCAGTGACGTATGTACTGCCTGCCGGGTCTACTGCGATAGCAACTCCTTGATCGTCGGCGCTGCCACCCATGAAGGTTGAATAGACCAATGACCCGCCGCCAGCAATTACCTTGGCTATAAACGCGTCCGCATATGTTGGGCAACTTGCGCAAGCAGCTTGCAGTGCTCCAACGATCGGGAAGTCAGAAGATCGCGTAAAACCTGTTACGTAAGCATTGCCGGTGGCATCGACAGCGATGCCATTTCCCCGATCCAGATCACTTCCCCCGAGGTAAGTCGAATATACTAGTGCGGAACCGCTTGCATTCACTTCGGCGACAAAAGCATCCCCATCCAAACCGCCTGCCAAGCCTGCTTGGATAGGGTTGACGGTCGGAAAAGCGGTGGAGTACGTTATACCTGTAAGGTAAGCATTACCCGACGAATCGAGGGCGATCGCAAATCCGCCATCGAAACCGCTATTTCCCAAAAAGCTCGAATAAATCAAAGATGATCCGTCCGCGCTTAATTTGGCCACGAATGCGTCTACGGCACCGCCGTACGTTTGTTGGAGAGCACCGGCTGTCGCAGGAAAGTCCCTCGACGAAGTAAGGCCAGTTACATAAGCATTTCCCGACCCGTCTATAGCGATTCCCTTGCCCGAATCAACTGACGTCCCGCCAATATACGTGGAGTAAATCAGTGTTGAACCGTCAGGACTGAGTTTCGTCACGAATACGTCGGAATCGAAGTCACTACAAATGCTGCCAGCCCCACCACAACTCGGGTCTAACGAACCAACACTGGAAGGAAAATCATTCGAATTAGTGGTGCCGGTAACGTATGCGCTTCCGAGAGAGTCGACTGCGATGGCGGATCCTGAATCGTAGTGGCTTCCACCAAGGTATGTTGAATAGGTCAGCACAGGATCGATGATCAAGGACTTTCGTGTGTCGTATCTCCCGATTTCAAATCCGATGCGGTTTCCAGAAATACAAAATATATCGGACGAAATAATGGTTCGTCCGGACCCGCTTAGCTGATATGCGAGCGGCCGCATCAATGCGATGTCACCAACTGAAGTTTTTAAGATAAGATTCCCATCGCCATTGATCTCCACATTGTTTATCCCGTTCAACTTAAGGAGGATACTGTTGGGCGAAGCGCCCGGTAAGACTTCAAAGTCAAATTCCAAGTGTCCTTTGTTTCCGTGATAAAAAGTGTTAATTCCCGGATAAATATTGCTGTACTTGATGCTTTGAAATGTGGGAATTTGCCGGATCCAGAGCTTTGGGCTGTTACCTTTAATATAGTTAACTTTTCCCGTCAGCTCGTTGATTCCTGTAATATCAGCAGCCGGATTAGACTGGAGCAACTGCATTTCAACGGTTGTGGGCGACGAGGAGTCACGTCTGGGTTGCTTCGCGTCAGGATTTGAGTTGGAATCCGAGTCAGACGAAGGTGAGCGCAGTGCCAGTACTAATCCGGTAGAATTAAAGAATACTGTGTATCCACTGCCCCGCGAGAGAAACTTCACATTACCGTCGCTCTGGCCGTAATTGGGCTCGAAATAGAGCGGGAGCTTGCCGAATGTGTTCGCGATTGTTTTGCTGTCGGGATGAGCTTGTGACATCAGGTCCCAATTCGCGTCACTCACAGCGGAGCTTTTGGGAACCTGAGCGGAGGCACAGAGGCACATACAAACAGTGAACATCATCGCGATAATGAATACGGTGCTTGCTCTACGGGGTTGATTTCCTGTCATCACGAAATCCCTCATTTCTTGCAAATAGCTACTAAATGCCCGGGCGGAACGAGACAGCAGACAGTAGTTAAGTTGTGAAATTCAGTTGTGAGTGCACGCCAGACACGGAACTGTGAACGGTCTAACCGCGTTAAGCCGTATGCAGATACGAGTGCTGCGGATTGAATCCCAGCCGCATCGCGAGGAGTGATTCGTATACGGCACGGCGATTATTTTGCTCGGCAGCCCTGACAGCTATGTCAGCGCTCGCGGAGAACGCGTGCTCATCGAAAGGGGACTGGCACAGCATTGAAATTCGTGCGAAACGCGTAGCTTGCAGGATTTCTCCGGTCCCAACCAGTTCTTCATTGAGTTTTTCTCCAGGGCGTAACCCAGTAATCCGAATTTGTATATCCTTTTCCGGCTCAAGTCCGCAGAGAGTGATCATCTGATGTGCCAGATCCAAAATTTTGCGGGGGCTTCCCATATCCAGCACGAATACCGTTGCAGAACCAGCTAGACTTCCCGCGCACAGTACCAACTGGACAGCTTCGGGTATTGTCATAAAGAAGCGAAGCATCTCGGGATGAGTTATGGTCACGGGACCACCCCTGGCGATCTGTCTCTCAAAAAGTGGAATAACACTCCCCCTGCTGCCCATCACGTTTCCGAACCTTACACAAGCAGCACGCAGACCGCGTTGTTCAGCATAGGTTTGAACTAATTTCTCGCCAGCTCTTTTTGTGGCGCCCATCACGTTCGTGGGGTTGACCGCTTTATCGCTGGAAATGAACACGAACCGCTCTACCCCTATATCGCAACAGGCGTCTAGAACATTTCTGGTGCCATACACGTTGTTCATGACCGCCTCACAAGGATGCTTCTCCATTAAAGGCACATGCTTATGAGCGGCAGCGTGGAAGACGACTTCAGGCCTGCAATCTGCGAAAATGCTGTTTAGCCTCTTTGCATGGCGTAGGTCAGCAATTTGAGACTCTATCCTGACTTCTGGCATGCGGACCCTAAGTTCCTGCTCTAGTTCGTAGATTGAATTCTCATCCTTATCCAAAATGGCGACGTGAGCAGGGGAAAAGAGCAGTAACTGGCGTACAAGTTCACTTCCAATGGAGCCTCCCGCGCCCGTCACCAGAATGCGTTTCCTGGCATACAGTTCACGGACGTCCTCATCAAAATGGCCAATGCTAACGGCTTCGCGGCCTAGCAAATCATTTATCCTAAATTCTCGAATGCGACTGATGTTGACCCGTTCTTTAACGATTTCTTCCAAGGTGGGGACGATCTTTACTCCAACATTAGCTTCGTTGCACCTTGCCAGAATTGTTGCCAGTACTTCTGCTCTGGCGGAAACGATTGTGACAATTACCTCCTTTATGCCATGGCGGCGGACTACTTCATCCAAAGATCTGCCGTCCGTCAAGACCTTGGTCCCTGCGATGATGCTTCCAATTTTTTTCTGATCGTCGTCAATAAACCCCACGACCGCTATATCGGAGCGGTTTTGGAGTTCTCGCAACAGCATGATGCCTGCCCTGCCAGCGCCATAAAGAAGTACCGACTTAGTTTGTTGTCCGGGAAAGAGGCCTGATCTGTGACTTTTTTCGTACAACATTCTTCGAACCGAACGAGCGGACAACATCGCCACCGATGAAAGTAGATATTCGAGCGCTATGATACTCAGTGGTAGCCGCAACCAACGTGAGAACATTCCATGCGGCGGGTAAATAAGAGCCAACATCAGCAATGCCCATGTCAGAATCAGATTTGAATAGCCAATCGTGCTGGCGTCGGAAAGGCACACGAACCTCCAGATGAAGCGATTTACACCCGTTATTGAATTTATGAGCAGTCTGGCAACGGTCAGGCAGGGAATCCACGCCATCAATTGCAGTGCGTCGAAGCCGGCAGGTAAACCCTCAAATCGGATCAGGAATGAGGCAGTTAGCGACAACGCGAATATGTTGCCGTCAAGGAGCAATTGGTTCTTTCGAGAATACAGATCATACTCAGTCGCCCTGCTCTGAATGATTTGAGTCAAGCCTGTGAGAACGCGCATAAGTTGCGCCCGAAACGACCGGTCTGCTGTTTCTTTGATTGCGAGAGTTGAGACGGTGGCCATGGTTGACCTTTCTGACTACAAGGTTTTAGTTTCAGGGGGAGAACTTAGTTCCGCGGAACAGAAATCAATAGCAACGAACCGACGCGTGGATGGAGATGTCGTTAGGCAGTCTTATGACTTAGCGTTAAGTGATGACTGGTACAGTCGGGGAATGAAAAACAAGTGGCTCGGGTACAAGAGATCCGGCCGCTAGTCTGCCGCGATAGCCGGCTCGTCGTATCCCGCGAAAACGTTCTTGTTAGCGTGCTTAGATATGACTTCGCTAACTGCCGCAATCACCTTCCTTACGTCTTGGTCAGTCATACCAGAAGAAATCGGCAATGATATTTCGCGAAGGTACTGCTCGTTGGCGACGGGATATTGTTTGGCAACATAACCATATTTCTCCCGATAATAAGGATGCAGATGAAGAGGGATAAAGTGCACGCTGGTGCCTACATCTCTAGACTTCAATTCCGTTATAAATTGGTCCCGGCCAATATCGAGGCGTTCGAGATTTAGCCGGAGCATGTAAAGGTGCCAAGCGTGTTCGCTGTCGGACCGGTCTGCAGGAATTTGAATTTCCGGGAGATCTGCGAATGCTGCGGTGTATTGCCTCGCCACTTCGCGTCGACGGTTCCGCATCCGCTCCGCTTTTTGAAGTTGCGACAATCCTAGGCCAGCCGCAATGTCCGTCAAGTTGTACTTGTAGCCTGCAGCCTCTATTTCGTAATACCAAGAACCGTCGGCCGCATATCGCTTCCACGCGTCCCGCGTGATTCCGTGTAGGGCCATACTCCGGCATCGATCCGCCCACCCCTTGTTATTGGTGCAGATCATTCCCCCTTCCCCGGTCGTCAAGGTCTTGGTGGCATAAAAACTGAAACACGTGAAGTCACTTGCTCCGCCGATTGTCGTTCCCTTGTACTTAGCTGGAAAGGCGTGGGCTGCGTCCTCGATCACCCGAAGATTGTGCTGTCGCGCCAACTTGTGAATTGCGTCAAGGTCAGCCGGTAATCCAGCAATATGCACTGGAATAATGGCCTTGGTGTGTGGACCTATTGCTTTGGCAATGAGTTCCGGAGAGATATTGAAATCCTCTGCATTGATGTCAACCAGTACTGGATGCGCGTCGAAATAGCGGATCACTTCGGCAGTAGCCGCAAACGTATATGGTGAAGTTATAACTTCATCGCCGCGTTGCAGTCCAATTGCCTCCAGGGAAAGATGCAGCGCAGCCGTGCAAGAGTTAACTGCAATAGCGTGTTCCGCACCTACGTAGGCAGCAAATTCCGCTTCAAATTGCTGTACCTTAGATCCACTGGTAAGCCAACCTGAGCGGACCACTTGTGCAACTGCGTTTACATCTGTTTCATCGATGTCAGGGACTGCAAAGGGTAAAAACTTGTCTGCCTCTGCTTTTGAGACTTCTATTGCAGCCCGAGCGTCGCGAGATTGGTCCAGTTCTCGAACCAAAACAAACGCCTCAGCGGCTTTCATGGCTACGCTGATGCCTCTGTGCAGCGCGTATATTTTGACAGCTTCCATTGACCGCGGATGGGGAAACGGCCTCACTTCACAATGGAATGTTTTGCGGTACGCCTCAAAAGCTTTCAGTTTTGTATCAAGAGTCTCCGTTATGTCCGTGTATACGTTAGGCAGAAAAACCCAATCCGCGAACGGCGGACCCCATTCCGTCGAAGATGCGACTTCATAACACAGGACACGCTCCACGGGGTTGTCCCCGAACGGCCTTACCGCTACAAGCGTCGCGGAAAATACCGTGCGATGGTCCTGGTTCGCATCTCCGGAATGGTGAGTGTAAACAATTTGTGGACGGACCTCGGACACGGCTTTGGAAATTGGACGGATTACATCCAGGAGTGGCATACCGTCCAGTTTTTGATCCGGCAGTTCGGCAAACCGCAATTCCTGCACGCCGAGCAGTCGGCAGCATTCGCGTGCCGCAGCCTTCTGCAGTTCAATAACACCATTACGCGACGTGACCCCATCAGTCATTATCAGGACGCATACGTGATCGCCTTGCCGAATGTGATGTGCGATGGTTCCACCTACGCCCAACACCTCATCGTCAGGGTGAGCAGCAATAACCAACACTCGTTTCGTATTTTTCATTTTCCCTTAGCCTTAATTAAAATTTTGGCGTTCTACCCAATTCCGCGCTGTGCCTGCCGACCGCGTGGCGGGACCGCGAGCTACCGGCGAGTTTGCACGGTCACGATACTTCCTGCTCGGGCCTGGCTAGCTGAAGAGGAAATCGATTGCAGAAGAAAACACCCTCCGCAAGCATTAACACTCCGATGGTGGTCGTGACATCATCCCTCGTTACTGATTGCGGAGTGTTTTCGCGACTCCGGTATTGAAGTCTGGCGCTCGGGCAAACGCCACGAACGGACCAGGATGCAAGCCGCCGTTTGTGCAATTACCTTGAGGTCGATCAGCAAATTGTGATGCTCCACGTATCGGATCTCTTCAGCCAGCCTGGCCGGCAGATGCTGGGCCAGGTAATGCTGCTGCAGAGGTACCCCCGGAGGAGGCGGGAACCGATAGGCGAGGTCAGGGTACCAGCGCACTTCGGCCGGCGAGGTGATACCCGGGCGGAGCGTCAACGTGCGCCGGTCACCCTGACCGTAGTGTTTCTTCACGATCTCCCAATCTTCGGGGCGTGGGCCGACAACGGACATCTCTCCTCGCAGAACGTTCCAGAACTGCGGCAATTCGTCGATTTTGAATTTCCGCAGCGGCCGTCCCACGAGCGTAACGCGCTCATCCTCTGGTTCGGTAATTCGCCGGTCAACCGCATCGCATCCCACCGACATTGTGCGCAGTTTGAACATGTCAAAAGGCACTCCGCCCAAACCCGCTCGCCTGGCGCGGTAGAAGGCAGGGCCGCCATAAGTCAGTTTCACGGCCAAGGCTCCGAGGAGAATCAGTGGCCAGCTCAAAAGGAGCGCGCCCGCAGCAAATATGACGTCGAAGACGCGCTTCGCTACAGAAGATGTCGTCCAAGCATTACGCAAAGCTGATTGGGAATGACTCATGCCAATTTCCACAGGAGAGAGCGAATCACGCCTTGGCCGCGCCACACTCGCGCGTAGTCGCGGCGCCAGGAGGAGAAAGAAGGCGTTCCCTCATCAATTGCTCGTACACCGAGCGCGTTTGATTAACCACGATCGACAGGTCGAACCGTTCGACGGCTTGCCGCTGCGCGGCTTGGCCAAGCCTCCGGCGCAGTTCTGGTTGTTGGAGAAGACGCAGAATGGCACGCGTGACGGCGGCAGCATCCCGCAAAGGCACCAGAAGCCCGTTGACACGATCCTGAACCACCTCCCGGCAGCCAGCAGCATCCGTGGTCACAATAGGGAGGGCCATGGCGGCGGCCTCCATGAGCACGCGTGGAATGCCTTCTCGATATGCCGTTGGAAGTACGAACAAGTCGGAAATGGCCAGCAGCGCTCCCACATCTTTCCGTGGGCCGATCCAGTTCACCGCCTCCCTCAATTCTCTGAGTTCATTCGGGCTGGGCTGATCAATGCTGTCCAAGTCAGCTGGACCGACGAGCAGGAAGCGCACCTTGGGAAAGCAAGTCCCAATCTCGCGCGCGGCCCTGGAGAACTCCATTATTCCTTTAGAACGAATCAGGCGCGAGATCATCGTTACCACCAGCTCCCCGGGCGCGATGCCCAGCTCCTGCTTTAGCTCGTCCCGCTCGTGCTGCGAAAACTGCGATGGATCGAACAGGTGAGTAGGCACCCCGGAGCCCAGAATTACCGTACTTTTGCTGCTCGATACAACTCGGGCAGAGATGAACTGTCGGGCGACATCATGATTTTGGAAAATGGTTAAATCGGAAACCCAGCAAGTAAAGGTTTGTAACCGCTCATAGATCCACCAGGCTACTCGGGTTCGAAAACCGGGATTCCCAGACAGAGAGCCTCCTAGTCCGGTGATGGTAGTAATAATGATCGGAACCTTCGCCAGCAATGCGGCCAAGCATCCGCAGAGCCCCGGCTTCGTATCGAAGGTGTGTATGATATCGGGTTTCAAAGAGCGGAAGATCCGAACCAGCTGAGCGACGGTTCTTAAATCGGAGATGGGGGCTACCTGGCGGCTAAGCGTATAGTGACGATAAGGGAAGCCCGCCGCGGAAAACTTACTGGCCAGTATGGGGTCCGAGCCTATTGCAATGACCTCAAATGCTGGGCTCAAGCCGTGCATGAGATGGATCCGAGCGTCAATGTCTGGACCACCGACTATCAAAACCCTTGGCAGGCAGGGTGTCATAGCGAGCTCCAAATCAGGCGAGTGACTGTAGCAAGCGTGTCAGCCAAAGGTCGCTCGGTTTCTATCTCGAAGACGCAGCGGACGCCTGACATCTGCCAGCCGCGGTATTGTTGGTGTCGCCTTTCTAAATAAGCGTCATCTTCCTTATCGACCTTGACGCGCTCGCGGTTCCGCATCTTTGCTTTCTCCAGCGGAACGCGAAGTTTCACAACGATATCCGGCGGTGGAAGCTGCCGGTAAAGCCGCCGCTCAAGGCGAGCGAGCAGATTGTAGACGGCCCCCACGAAACCACGCGGGTCGGGACACTCAGTGAGGCGCCAGCTATCAATTCCGCCACAGTTGGAGGGATACCGATCGCATAACACGATCTCTCCGCCGGCTGCCCGCTGTCTGGCTGAAATCAAAAGGCAGCTGCGCGCCCAAGCGAGGGAAACAGCACGCACAGCATGGAGAACAGATCCCCAGCCTACGCGAGCGGAAGCACTATCGGAGGAGTCATCCACGTTGCCGATCTCAAACCGCGTCGATCGGATCCTGGGCAGAAGCCGGCGGAGGAGGGGCAAAGCCAGTTGCAAAGGCGCCGTGAGCCAGGTTGCAGGTGGCTTGCCGCCATGGATTGCCCCTACGGCCAAGTCTTTCCCAAAGCAGCGCCGGCATTCCGCCACCAGCGTTGACTTGCCGCTAGCCTCAGCCCCCACAAATGCAATTACCGCGCCGCCGGATTGCAGCACCTTCTTCTTTCTCTTGCTGAGCAGGCAGCGGAGTGCGCCCGACAGCAGCTGAACGTAGGCAGCCACGCGCCCGCGAAAGCTGCGTATCGCATAGGCCCGAAGGCGAACCCGAATACGCCTGGCTAATCGCAAGCGTTTAAGTAGTGAGCCACTCTCTAGCGAGCTTACGCACTCCGCGAACAATTGCCTATCGACCACGGGGCAGTAGGTCTCAAGCAGCTGCAGCGGCTCAGAAGCGGAAGTCCCTCTGAGTAGCCACTCCAGTTGCAGGGTAATCTTCTCGCGATTTCGTGCAAGCTGCATCAGGTCGAGTAAAGAACCATATCTGATCAAGGTTCGTATAACGAAAAGAACCAGTTCGGCGGGCTTGGAGGGTACTCGGACGTTGCCAATAACGCCTCCGTTTTCGAGCAGCATGCGTTCCCACGGGAAAATGTGACTGGGGATGAAGCTCTCTCCTGACGCCACCCGGCTGTAGAGATGAACGTGGATAAGTTGGCCGCTCCTCTCCTCAAGACCGTAGTAATGAACCACCCCAGGCGTCACAGGTTCCCATTTGACCGTCGCCAATTTGTATCCGAGCTTCGTGAGCACAGTTGTTGCTTTACCAAGCGAGCAGCGGTCGACCAGCAGGTCGAGGTCTTTTTCGCCCGCAAGACCTTGCTGAAGCGACCGGTTTCCCTTCCAGTGGCAGTAGTCGACTTCCTCGTCGTTCAAAATGTCGAACAACCGCGCAATGGCGGAAATGGGAGGGGGCGACAGGGAAGGCCAATTCTCCCTGGGGTTTCTGATTTCACCGGCCATTGGGCTGACGAATGTGTTCATACGGTTAATCCTGTCCGGAATTCCAGCACAGCCGGAATTATGGCCGTCACCGATTTTTGGAGCGAGGGCTGCCCTGTTTCCGGGCAGATGAACTCCCGTGCCGGGTACACCGAAAGCCATCGTGCTGCCAGCCGAGGGTGATCTTCTAGGGCTGAAAACACCGCCAACCCGCGGCGCACAAATAGCTCAACATTCTCCCGCGTACCAAGTCGAATCCGTTTGTGCCCGCGCTTCAGTGTTCTTCCGACCACGGCCTCTTCATTGCCAGTGAGACCGACCGCGACCTCGGGAAGAGGGATCAGTTCGACAAACTGTCCCAACTGGTCCCAATCCGGCTCCCGGCAAAGGTGCACGAACAGGTTGTGGGCGGCATGGATCGTGCCCTCATCCACCAGTACGAGCCGACCGTCGCGGTTGAAGCGCTGGATAATCTCGTAAGTACCTATTTTTTTCAGGACGTTCCGCATGAGATTGAGCTTTTCCAGTGCGGAAGTCTGCAGTCCAAGCACGATTCGCAGGCTGAAGGCGTAATAGGCACGACGGGTTCGCCAAGTCAGGAGAGCGGCTGTGAGCGTCATCAGATCGATAAGCATGATCCGAAGCAGCCTTGCCTTAACCCTGTTCAGCTTAATCAGTTGCAGGGTGAAATCGTCAGCCTCAACCGTCGCAATCCCTTGCAACCTGCAAGTCTCCAGGACGGAACGGAGCAGACTCGTTTTTCCCGTGCCAGTGCACCCTGTGAACTCTACCTGCATACTAGTCCGCCACCTTGATCAGTTCTGCATAGAGCGCACCGTAGCCTTGTTGCATATTTGCCAGTCGAAATCTTTCCTCCACAATTCCTCGGCAAAGTTCGCCGATGCGGTCTCTAGCCTCGGGTGACATATTCCTGAACCGAGTGATCTCCCTGGCGAAACCAGCCACGTCGTGAATTGGGACGAGAGGAATGAACGGAGCGCCCATGGCAATTTCCCGGTGAGGCCCTATATCCGACAAGATCACCGGGCAGCGGCACGCCATGGCCTGCAGCACTGAGAGAGGCAACCCCTCGCCGACCGAGGCCGAGATGAATAGGTCCGCCCGGCTAAGCCTTTCGTACACTTGCTCTCGCGGAATCAGTCCGGTTAGTTCCACCTGGGTGCCAAGGCCCAGGACTTCTCGCTCGCGCATCAGCATCTCGCCGTACTCTCCTAAGGCGAGGTCCTCGCTGTTGTTGGCCCCGATAAACACCAACCGAGAGGTGGATTCAGCAGCCTGATGGAAAGCGTGCATCACTGTAATCGGGTCCTTGCCTTTGATCAGCCGACCGACGGATATCACACTGAACGTTCCCGTCTGGGGTCGGCGCGAATGTCTTCCAACCACCTCGTCGAGACGTTCGAGGTCCAAGCAGTTCTCGATCGCACGAAGTCTACTTCCTGCCACCCACCTGAGATACCGCGGCACGGAATCGAGGCTCGAGTAGCTGCAGCACACCACTCTCCGGAAGAAAGCAAAAACCGGCATTAGGAGCAGCTTGTTACGCGGCTTGTAGATAGGGTAGGAACTATGGATAGTGTGCACCGTTCTGGCCATGTATCTCCACCCCGTGAGCGCGTTCCACAGGATGAAGAGAAAGGCGACATGCTGCATGTCGGTGTGAATAACGTCGTAGCGCTTTGCTTTGAGCGCAGTTCTCAGCGCCCGCAGGAACCCGAACAGGGTGTCGTCACCCGCGAACAGCGTAATTTCCTCGGGAGGCACGACGGAGGGTCGGAAATACGTGCATATGCTGATGTCCCGCTCTTTGCGCATGGGGATGCAGTGGTCGTTGTAGGGCGCATTGGTTTCACTGATAGAAAGCACAACGTGCAAAATCTTCAGCCGTCTGCCCGGTCTTGGTGCCGGCCGACTAGGCTGTTCGCATGTCGGTGCCGTCTCAGTCTCGACTCGCATAAGAATATTGGCCTTCGATTGGAAAAAGCAATGCAGGGGCATTTAGCGCAGCCAGAGCAGGGTTTCGTAGGTTCTCCTCGCCCAGTGATTAGTCTTCACGCGGAATGTCAGGCGGCCATTCGGCTGATACACACCGATCCGGCCGAGCGTGTATTCAGAGTGAGGGATGCCCGCGCGGGTTGGGGTCACCACCCCGCCGAGATACCCTGCCTTTGCAACTTGAGAAATCACATCCGGGCTGAGGCATCCGCGAGGATAAGAGAACGAAACCACTTCCTGGCCCAGCCGGGTGCTCAGTTCCTTCCGAGAGCGGGAAATCTCATCCCAGCGTTCGGCTTCCGAAAGACCGGGCAACTCGCGGTGCGAACAGGTGTGAGAACCAAACTCGATTCCGTATTTTGCCATTTCTTCCACCTGGTCCCACGTCAGCACTTCGTACAAAGACCGTTCCTCAGTGCGCGCTATCTTTGGCTTGTCCCAAGGGAAGACACGGTCCGTATTGACGTACTCGGAGACCAAGAAAACTGTTGCCACGAAGCCGTAGCGTTGGAGGATCGGGAATGCCAGACTGTAGTTATCGGCATAGCCATCGTCAAAGGTAATGATTACCACCCGGCCTTGGGAACGCTTCCCACCCGCCAGAAAATCCGCCAAGGTCAGCGAGTGATACCCACGCTCAGAGAGCCACCGCAGTTGGTACTCGAAATTACTTCCAGAGACTGCCAGCGCATCATTGCGGCGCTCACTGATACTGTGGTAGCCGAGTATCAAAGGTGAATTGTGGAAGAGCGGGCCGCTCACGCCTCGGCCTCACTCAGCTGTCCAACCGCGAGTCGTCCTTCGCTCGCCAGAAAGCCCGAGCACACGGGCATGCCTGCGCTGATCACAACCAGGTTAAAAAGCAGCCAAGTTTGTTTTCTCTGCTCCCAGTTATGGCTCGTCGCCCCGATAAGCCACATTGCGAGCATAGCGAGCCACAGCCGCGATTCCCACTTGGGCTGTCGCCAGGCGTAGCGGAACAGCAACACCAAGATGAGGGCGAAGATGGCTGAGCCCACCAGGCCGTCTTCCACCAGGAACAGGATGATGAAGTTATGAGCAAAACATCCCTGACCCTCAGCGTTGCGGCAGGTAACCGCGGTGCGAAACGCCCCTGTGCCAAAGCCCACTAACGGACGCTCGTTAAAAGCTGAGATGCCTGCTCGCCATATTCTCATCCGGCCGTTGATATCCCCACCTTCCATTTCCGAGCCGGTGGTGGCCAGGCGCTCGACCGAGGCTTCCGGGACGAACGGCGCTGCCAGAACCAGGGCCGCCACTAAAGCGCCGCACAGCAGAATCCGCTGGTGGATTTTGAGCCGCTTTACTGAACCCAGAATAAACAACGCCGCAGGCAGCATCCCCAGAAATGCGGCCCGAGATTCGGTGAGCACCACGCCCACGACCGCCGCCGGCACATAGAGGTAATTGATGAGCTTGAGCGCGTTAGCCGACCGGCTCCGAGACTTGCCAAGTGCGAGATACCAGGCCATGGGAATACCCAAAACCAAGATGAACCCGAGATCGTTTACATAAAAGCCCATCTCGCTGTAGTTCGCGCTTGTGACGTGGAGCATGCGACTGTGTGATGGACCCGCGTTTTCCGCGAGATAATTGGCTACCAGGCTGGAAACCGAAATATAACTACCAAGCACGTATGCCTGCAGCGCAGCTCTAACGTCCTCCGGCGTCTCGTAGAGATCCCAAATGATCGCCACCAGTCCCAGCAGCTGCACGTAGGTGAAAACGCTGGTCAGAGTGCTGTCTAGATCGACTGTCCAGAACAGCGTGGCGGCATTCCACAAAAAAAAGACCAACACCACCGCATGGAAAGCGCTGGGTCGGCGTACCCGTGCGCCTAGAACCACGGCCGAGAACCACGTGGCCGCCAGCAACAGGCCCACCATGCGCGCGATTGTGCCCAGGCCTGCCACATCGAGAAGGTTTTCCCAAGGCATAGTGAAAATCAGCACCAGCGACAACCAATAGGCGATGCGTCGCATTCTTAGTTAGGCAGCAGAGTACTTAGATACTGGTCGACGATGGAGTCAATCGCAAAAGGACGCCAACTTTGAGGATCAGGCCCAGGAGTTTTTTTATCCAGAGTACTGGCGATAGCGCTAGCCATTGCCGCTTCATCGCCTACTGGCACTAGTTGACCGTACTTGCCGTTGTCCAATATCTCAGGAGGACCACTCGGACAACGTGTCGAAACGACCGGAGCCCCACAAAAAAGGGCTTCAATCAGAACAGCTGGTAATCCTTCCCATTTCGACGAGAGCACGAAGACAGATGCCTGCCTCATGAAGGGATAGGGATTGGATAGAAACCCGGGTAAACTTACGTCCTGGTGAACTCCTAAGTTACATGCGAGCGACTCGAGCGCAGTTCGCTCAATTCCTTCACCGAGGATCAACAAACGGGCGACGCGCTCACGACGTACTCGCGCGAATGCGCGTATGAGCGTCGAAAAATCTTTTTGCGGAGTGAGTCGGCCGACACCGAGAATCACCGGCGGACCGCCGGGCTCAAACCAGGGATGGCTGATCTGCTCCAGCGCCCTTTCGTGGACATCGGGCCTGGCTACTGGGTTATAAATTACCTTAATGCGAGTACGCGCGATACCGCAGACATTTGCCAAATCATCCGCTACCCCGTGAGATACCGCAGTAATTCCATCTGCCCAAGGATAAAATTTGGTCATGAGATGTGGCATAAGCCGTTCAACTCGGCTGGAAGAGTTTTCTGTCGAAGATGTCAGAGTGTTGCGCTCGCTGACTACGAGCCGGGTCTGGCCGCCTATTAACCTCTTCGCCCATAACGCTACAATGTTGGCATGATTCATGACCGCCAGCATTGCTGTGGGCCGTTCCCGATGCATGTATCGCGCCAGGGCGAAGATACTCGATCGTATCCTCGGCGCCTTCAGGTCAATCACGCGCACTGCCGGCGACACTTCTGAAAGGTGTGGTCCCTCTCCTTGAGCCAGCACCAAATCCACCGCACAGCCGCGCTTTGTCATTTCACCGCTCAATACAGCCATCGCACGTTCAGCTCCGCCTTCCCGGAGTGATGGAATGAAAATACTTACCCGGTCACGCGTTTCAGTTCTCATTTCAGAAAAGATACTTATGCGGGAACGTGCAGGGCAACCAACCTCTGCAATAATCGCCGACGATATTGTGGAGGTAGTCCGAAATAGAATGCAACCGGCGAAATCAAAAGAACTGTCGTCGCGACGCCCACAACTAGACCCATCCAGGACGCCGGGTTAAGAAATCGATTCGCAATAAACACAGACGACAGAAGTGAACTTGTAACCAGCAACGGCCTCAAGCTCGCCCAAAATTGAGAAATCGCGGAGATGCCCAGCCGCCGGCCAACCAGTAAAGGATAAGTTACTGTCAGAAGTAACCTGCCGGCGATAAATCCGAGACATAAGCCGGCAATCCCGGACTTTGTATATCTAATCAAAAATGCCGCCAGCGCAATTGACAGCACGACAGATAGCGCCCCAAGTAGCACTTTCCAGCGGAGATCCAGCGTAATGTCAATGATACTTCCGTCGTTACGGATCAGGACGAACTGCATCGTCATGACCAGGATTAGCAGGACGCTACTTAAGCCGGCATCGTATGTCTTGCCTACCCACAACTGAATAAAGGACTGGTTCCAAAGCAGAGTCGTGGTGCCGACCACAGTCAGAATAAGCCAGGTCAGTGACATGATCTCACTTCGAAGTTGAACAGCCTTCTTCAGGTCTCCTGATCCGACGATTCCCGCCAGCCCTGGAGTAATCCCGAATACCACGATGGCGACCAGACTTACGGCTGCCTCTGGAACATACTTCGTTAGCGTGTACGTGGTTACTAGCTTGACCGACTTGAGTATTCCTAACATCACGACGTCACTGGCGGTCATAAGCTGAAAAACTATGCGCCATCCCAGAAACCATCCGCTCAATGCCAGAAATCGTCGAATCTCCTGATAAGAGGGCATGATGACGCCGAACCAGACCACGCACGCCCGAACCACCTGAAGGAAAAACACCCCAGTTAGCAGCGTGGTAGCGAGATTTGC
>Ga0207664_10000862_pt1 | contig 20546 bp, 16 predicted proteins | sample LARL83metaG_FD_184349 | JGI IMG/M metagenome (GOLD analysis project Ga0207664, IMG submission 184349) | Corn, switchgrass and miscanthus rhizosphere microbial communities from Kellogg Biological Station, Michigan, USA - LAR L8-3 metaG... | ecosystem: Host-associated > Plants > Roots >... | reverse complement strand
GCCGGCCAAGTTTCACGTAGCAGCAACCAAATCGCGCCAAAGTGTCTCATTATGCACAGTTCCGCGTGTTCCCTGCGGTGTAGAGTCGTCTTAGATCCACGAAGACCCACCGCGCGCTATTTCCACCAAAAACCTTGCGCCTTCGCGATGGAGAGGTCATTTCGACCCGAAGAAGGTGCTCCATGACTCCTCGGAAAATGGGTCGGTGGACTGGCATCTTGTTGGAGGTGTTGCTTACCCCAGCATTCGCAACCACAGGGAAGCTTTCACCTTCTTTTCCAACATGCAGTTCTAAACACCATAGTCTGATACTATTCCGCGGAATTCCATCCGGCCTGACGCTGAATAGGCCGGCGTACACACAGTCCCCAGACGCTACCGATGTGCCGCAAGCGGTTCCAACTGAGCGCGGGAGCCCGCCCCTGAACAATCAGACCGAGACCGTCCAACATCAGAAACTTGTACCACACGACGAAGAACATTCTGGCGGCCGACTTTGGACGCCTCAGAACCTTCTGCCGGACGCACCCTCGCATTTTGCGTTGAGCAGCCGCGATAAGCTTGATTTCTTCCCGGGAGTAATTTTCGATGCCGGCTGGGCACAGCTAATGAACGACTGGCCGGGATACGGGCGGGGCATGGATGGGTTCGGTAAGCGATTGGGTGCGCTTATGGTGGACCGGGCAGCAGGTAACTTCCTCGGTAGCTTTCTTCTGCCGACATTGTTGCATCAGGATCCACGATACTTCCGCTTGGGCGCGGGTGAACCCTTGTTGCATCGCCTTGGATACGCATTGAGCCGCGTTGTTATCACCCGCAAGGATGATGGAAGCACTACAATCAACAGTTCGCTGGTGCTGAGCACCCTGCTGGTCAAGTCACTGACCAACGCATATTACCCGCAACAGCAGCGGGGATTCTCGCCTATGATGAACCGCGTCGGAGGATCTTTGCTCGGCAGTGCGCAAAGCTTCGTGCTCGGGGAATTCCTGCCGGACATCGTAGGCACTCTTCGAAAGTACGCGCCCGAAAGACTCAAAGGGCTGGAGCGCAAGCTGCCATTTCGCGAACATTGGAATCCCGACGTCCCTCACGAACTGAACTGTAAGCCTTGTGCTAATTGAGAGGGGCCTGGACACTGGTAGACGCGGCAAGAAAACTTGGCGCATTCATGGTCTGCGCACCCAGACGCGAAACCATTTCCCCCCTCACCTCTATTGCCGGCGGGCCTTGGTCGAAACTGGGTTCTCCGCGGCCAAGCGAAAACTCTCCTGCCGTGCGCCCAGCCGCTGTCTGCTGACACAGCTCCGCTAAGCTCTGCTGCTTGGCCTCACGTACAATCTTTACCGCTTGTAGCACGCAACTCACCACCTCAGGATGTCAACAGAGCCAACCCATCTCATAAACCAGATTTCTGTAGGCGGAACTAGTACTCGGTTTTCTGAGGGCCCTACTCCTTGCAGTACTACAGAAGTTGAGATTGTCAGGCCCTGCTGTCTTGCAAGTGCTTCAAAGGATTCCGCTGCGGCCCAGAGGCGTATCTGAATTATGTTCAGAACCGAGCAATCTTGAACATCGCCCTATCATCGGCAAGGCGCACCATCATTGTAGAGAGGGTTACAGGGTCGCGGCTGGAAACCGTGGCCGCCCCTACACGGAGTAGCCATCATGCGCAACATCATGCTTAACCATCCTGCCCCCGACACAAAAAAGTCTCCCAAACCACCGCCGCCATATCGAGGAGCACCGCCTGACTCGGAGCGTGCCCAGAAGCCACCCCTCCCTGAGCCTCCTTATGAGCCGTACAAGGGCATGTAGTCCCTGGGCGACAAACACTGGCGATGCCTTGCGAAGCGGGTCTTACAGGTCAGCCTGTTCGCCTGTCATCTGCGAGTGCGATGACAGACTGCGACCTTCTGCGAATTGAAAAGAAGGCCGTGATGCTTGCACTTCCATCGGGAACAAACATTGTCAGACCTGTTTGTACGATACTTATTGGCGCGGAACATCCGATATTGAAGGATTTGGTAGACCAACTCTTCAATTCGAGCGGAAAACGATTAGCGGAAGTCGGCTCACCCATGCCTTTTAAGGCCATTCTGACACGAAGCTGAGCAGCTCAAAAACATGAGCGGACGTCTTGAGTTGCTTACGGATCAACATCCTGGGGCAGAAGCACTCATCACTACCTCAAGGAATATCCGCAGCACTGCCACCGTCATGGAAGTTCTGGTGGCGACTAGAACATCAACCAATCTCGGCAGAGCGTCACAGCCTGGCTCCTCGCCTTCGTCATTGGGGAATATAGGAGAAGGGCTCCTCTTAATACATGTCTCCCATGCCGCCGTGGCCGCCGGCAGCGAAAGCGCCCTTCTTCTCCTCCACAATGTCCGCGACGAGGGCTTCGGTAGTCAGCATCAGCGCCGCGATGGAACCAGCATTTGTAAGGGCAGTGCGCACGACCTTGGTCGGATCGAGCACGCCGGCCTTGACCAGGTCTTCGTACTCTCCGGTCAGCGCGTTGTAACCGAAGTTGTTGTCTTTCGCATCGTTCACCTTGCCCAGCACGAGGGCGCCTTCTTCGCCGGCGTTCTCGGCGATCTGGCGTAGCGGCTCTTGCAGGGCGCGCTTCACAATGTTGACCCCGATTTGCTCATCACCTTCGACCTTCAACTTGTCGAGCGCGCTGACGCAGCGGGCCAGGGCCACGCCGCCGCCCGGGACGATACCTTCTTCCACGGCCGCACGGGTGGCATGCATGGCGTCTTCGACACGAGCCTTCTTCTCCTTCATTTCGGTCTCGGTCGCAGCGCCCACTTTGATCACAGCCACGCCGCCCACCAGTTTCGCCAACCGCTCCTGCAGTTTCTCGCGGTCGTAGTCGCTGGTCGTCTTGTCGATCTGACTGCGAATTTCCTTCACGCGGCCTTCGACGTCGATGTGCTTGCCTCTACCTTCGATGATGGTGGTATTGTCCTTGTCAATCGTGATCTTCTTGGCCTGGCCGAGGTCGCTGATCTGTACATTCTCGAGCTTGATACCCAGGTCTTCGGTGATGGCCTTGCCACCAGTAAGGGTGGCGATGTCCTGCAGCATTGCCTTGCGGCGATCGCCGAAGCCCGGGGCTTTGACCGCTGCGACTTGCAGCGTGCCCCGCAGCTTGTTAACCACAAGGGTGGCCAGCGCTTCGCCTTCGATGTCCTCTGCGACGATAAGCAGCGGTTTGCCATTCTTGGCGATCTGCTCGAGCAGGGGAAGTACATCCTTCATCGAACTGATCTTCTTTTCGTTGATGAGGATATAAGCGTTCTCGAAGGCAACCTCCATGCGTTCGGGGTCGGTGACGAAGTAGGGCGAGAGATAACCGCGGTCGAACTGCATGCCCTCGACAACCTCGAGTTGCGTCTCGATGGTCTTGGACTCTTCGACGGTGATGACACCGTCCTTGCCGACCTTCTTCATGGCCTCGGCGATGATCTTACCGATGGTCTGGTCGTTGTTTGCAGAAATCGTACCAACCTGTGCAATCATGTCCCCGGTGACGGGCTTGGAAAGCTTGTCAAGTTCGCCCTTGGCGTGCTCCCCGGTCTTGGGGTCGATTGCGCCGCAAACCACGGTGATGGCTTTCTCGATGCCGCGCTTCATCGCCATAGGATTAGCCCCGGCGGCAACGGTCTTAACGCCTTCACGATAGATGGCCTGCGCCAGAACAGTGGCTGTGGTAGTGCCGTCGCCGGCGACGTCAGATGTCTTTGAAGCCACTTCGCGCACCATCTGGGCTCCCATGTTCTCGAGGCCATCCTGTAGTTCGATTTCTTTAGCGACGGTGACGCCGTCCTTGGTGATGGTCGGCGGACCAAATTTCTTCTCAATGACAACGTTGCGGCCCTTGGGGCCGAGGGTCACCTTCACGACGTCCGCCAGAAGATTGACGCCGCGGAGGATCGCCTGCCGCGACTCTTCTCCGTGTACGATCTGCTTTGCCATAATTCTTTTCTCCCTAAGAAATGTCGTTAGAACTTGTCAGCCTGAGGTGACATAGTTTTCGTCGCCGAAGGATCTGGGTTCGAGACCGCGTGCGAGCGGGCCTGCACGGTTGGTAATAAAGCGCGAGACCACCATTTTTATCTGCGCACGCCCGCCGCCTCTTTCTTGGCCGCACCCGTAACGATCCCCAGGACTTCCTCCTCTTTCATAATGAGGAAATCTTCTCCATCAATTTTGATCTCGGTGCCAGAGTACTTCCCGAACAGGATGCGGTCCCCTTCTTTCACCGCGAGAGGGAATAGTTTGCCTTCGTCGTTGGTCTTGCCCTTACCAACGGAGATGACCTCGCCTTCCTGTGGTTTATCTTTGGCAGAATCCGGAATGATGATGCCGCCCCGGCTGGTGCCAGCTTCTTCTACGCGCCGCACCAGAATGCGGTCATGCAGTGGAGTAAATTTTGTTGCCATACTTGCAAACTCCATTCATTCGTATCTAGTCGAGCAAACGAGCGAGGCACGAAAGCCAACAAGCCGATTCCCCTTAGATGCGCAGGAACGCCTATGCTCGCGTCAACTTTATTCGTCTCCGCCTTCCGAGGGCGGTGGCGGCTGAACCATCTCGGAACCGCTCTACACATTATCCTCTAGGCGTTTACAAAAAACTGCTCAAGATTGAACATCTCATGTCCCACAACCGCCGGCTCTTGGAGGCCTCGAACCTCTTACAACATCCCACCAGTCTTGACCGTCAGGTGACTCAAGGCTACTTCCAAATTTGTAATCGCCTTGTCTAATTCAGCGTGCCCCTCGGCTGCTTCTTCCAGCTTTTCGCGCAGAATCTTCAGGAGATGATGAGCACTTGCTATGTGCTGAACTGCTTCATTGCCAGGTGTTTGGGCCTGTTGCTTGGCCGCGGTTTTCGAGCGCATTCGCCACCTCCTCCCTCAACGTACCAGCTTTCGTGCGCCAGAACCGGGGGCACGCTGCCTGGTAGAATTAGCCTTGCGCAGACTAGCCATTTCCACAAACGCTGTTCGGTTGTGAACAGACGCCTTTTGCCAGGCAGGTGACCTGCTTTTACCGCACTACAAAGAAGCCGTAGTAGCGCCGGACAATGTCGTATCTCGGACCTGTTCCAGGTTGGCAGCGTCGGCGAATTGTGCGATGGGCCACTGCCGGTGCTTTTGCTGGCTACAAGGTGCCCTTAGGGCTGCCGATGCAACTGATCTCTGACATCGGCGTTCTCCGATAGGTGATTCGTTAACACGATGATAGCTTCTTTCCACGTTAATCCAAACCCCCAGTTCTCTTTGCCAGCAACGTTGATGGTTGGCGGGTGCGGTCTGCGGACGCTCAGGTCGTACGCAGTGAAGAACGGGGGTCTAGTATCCTTTGTACGGTCTAGCTTGATACGAATTCTGTTGTCTTTGGTTTCTAGTATGCGGCAGTCGTGCTGATGCCTGGACGCAGGAGGCATGATGCTGTACCGCTCTTTTTCGACCAACTTAATCATCATGGCTACATCCCCTCTTAACCCGTATGATAGCGCTTTCCTGAAGTAAGTAGGATTGCCGAAAACCACGATCCGCCAAGCGTCGGGTTTCCTATAGGGAGAACCCGCACGGTGAGGGGGAATTAACGGCCCTGGGGCGCAGCGCGCTCAAGTGCCCATGACGGTGCGCCGAACTGGGCCGAGAGGGGTGGGACGGGACCTCTCGGTGTAGGGCTTCGGTTGCCAAGTACAGAGAAAGTCCTTCGGCGGAACAACAGGTTCCACACAAAGGTTCTAAACACGTCTTGCCGGATGGGAGCCTGTTGGTGGTGCCCTTGCTCCGTCACGGCAAGGAGGCATCCATCGGCAATTTCCGGCGGTACCGGATTGTAGAAGAACCAGGACGCCCACTCGAACCCCGTCACGCGGACGATCTGCGGCAAGATTTGCAGGTGCCAGTGGAAGTCGTCTTCGATTGTGTTCCAATAGCCTTCTCTGCGACGTAGAAAGGGTCGATTCCTGCAGCGACAAGTTGTACGGTGGCCCGCCTAGCGTGTGATCTAACCTTTGCAGGACGTCACGCAAGCGCGCCCGTGTCGAGATCACACTCGTTCACACACGCACACGCTGGCGATGAGGAGAAGCCCTTTCCTCTCTTTTTCCTGCGTCGTTCCGGCTACAAACGCCTCGCTGACCAATCTTTATGTGCCGCTCTACCGCGAGCTTTAGGCGTAAATACCGCGCAGCCGCAGCGTAGAGGCTACTCTATCGATCGCCAGCATATATGCTGCGATCCGGTTGGTCACATTGTGTGCCTCGGCATATCCCAGCACTTCTGCAAAGGCAGTCCTCATGATGTGCTCCAGTTGATCATTGACCACCGACTCCAGCCAAAAGTAGCCCTGCCGGTCTTGCACCCATTCAAAATAGGAAACTGTGACGCCGCCTGAATTCGCCAGGATGTCGGGAATAATGAATACTCGCTTTTCTGCGAGGATATCGTCGGCTGCAGCTGTAGTTGGCCCGTTGGCACCTTCGCAGAGGATGCTGGCTTTCACTCGGTCAGCATTCCGGCTGGTGATCTGGTTTTCGGTAGCGGCGGGAATGAGAATGTCGCAGTCCGTGATTAGCAGGTCAGCAGGATCGACACCTTCCGCTCCAGGGAAACCCTGAATGGTGTTGCTGCGGTGGTAGTACTGCCAAAGGGCAGCGACGTCGATGCCGTGCTTGTTGTATAGCCCTCCCGTGCTTCTCGATACCCCAATAATCTTGTAGCCACGCTGATGCATCAGGTGAGCGGTGTTTGAGCCAACGTTGCCAAAGCCCTGGATGATCACCCGTGTCTGGTCGCGGTTCTTGTTGAGCTTCTGGAGGGCCTCGTCGCAGACGACCATCAGCCCGCGGCCAGTGGCTTCGCGACGGCCCCGCGAACCCCCGAGGTCCAATGGCTTCCCTGTCACCACGGCATTGGTGGTGTGACGTACATGCATGGAGTAGGTATCCATGATCCAGGCCATGATCTGTTCGTTGGTGTTGATGTCGGGTCCAGCTACGTCCTTTTCAGGACCGATGAACTCAAATAGCTCCGCTGTGTACCGACGAGTGAGCCGCTCCACCTCACGAACAGACATCTTGTCCGGGTCACAGACCACACCTCCCGCTGCGCCCCCAAAAGGGATATTCACTACAGCACACTTCCATGTCATCCAGCTTGCGAGAGCCCGCACCTCGTCCAGGGTCAAGCGGGGGCTATAGCGCACACCCCCCTTAGCGGGCCCCGGAGTCGTTGAGTGCTGCACGCGAAAGCCGGTAAACACCTCCAAGCGCCGGTCGTCCATCTGCACTGGGATATGCAGGACGATCTCTCGCTCGGGCTTACGGAGCATCTTCCACAAACCTTCGCTGAGGTTGAGTTTCCTCGCGGCAAGTTCGGAGCGCGCGGCTTGCGCCTCCCAGGGATTGAGTTCTTCGGAATACGCAATCGTCATCATTCTCCCTGAGTCGCTCTTAGAAAAGGTTCCACAGGAACTGATTGTAAACGTCGTGGTGATACTGCACTTCGGGCGCTTTGACAAACGTTCCCAAGAGCCGCGCGCAGCGATCGGCGGAGGCCTGTTTCAAATCCGCGTAGCGGCCCTTCACCTCCGCCCCAAGAAGCTTCGTTGTCCAGTCGGCCTTGCGGAAGTTTTCAATCGCGGTGTAGATGTTGTCTGGCAGGTAACGCTCGGCCTGGCGGAGATTCTCGATTTTCGCTGTCTCGCCCTCCAGACCGGTCTTGAAGATCGAGTACATGACCATGTAGGGATTCGCGTCCGGAGCGACCGAGCGAATTTCCACTCGCATGCTCCTTTCGTTGCCGATCGGGATGCGGACCATCGAGCCGCGATCGGTGGGCGACGCTTTGATCTGGTTGGGGGCTTCGAAGTGCGGATCGAGGCGGCGGTAGGCGTTGACGCTGGAGTTGAGTACGAGGCAGATATCGTTCGCGTGCGTGAGCATGCGATCAATGAACTCCCAGCCAAATTTACTGAGCTTCTCTTCGCCCTTCGAATCCCAGAACAGGTTGTTACCGCCCTTGCTGATGGACACATTCGTATGCATGCCGTTGCCGTTGACCCCGACAACCGGCTTCGGCAAAAAGCAGGCTGTGAGACCCATTTTGGTCGCTACCTGGCGACAGATCAGCTTGTAAAGCTGGATCTGGTCGGCCGCGGTCACTACTTCAGCGTAGCTGTAGTTGATCTCGAACTGTGAGGGTGCCACTTCAGGGTGATCTTTTTCGTTCTCGAAGCCCATCGCGCGCTGCACTTCAGCGGTGGTATCGATGAAGGTCCGCAGCGGGTCGCCGGGTAAGGAGTGATAGTATCCACCCGTGTTGACGTACTCAAACTTTCCGGTTTCGTGGTAATGGTGCTCGGCGTCCGAACCCTGAAAGAGGAAACCCTCGATCTCGTTAGCCGCGTTCAGCGTGTAGTCTTCCCGTTGGTTGAGTTCCTCGGCAAACAGTTTCAGGATGCCGCGGATATCGGCACAGTATGGCGTTCCCCCCTTGTCGATGACATCGCCGAATACCAGCACTTTGCCGGAACCGAACACGTCAGCGGGCGCCCAGTAGAAGGCGCTCCAGTCGATCCCCAGGCGCAGGTCGCTCTCCCGCTGGGCCGTGAAACCGCGGATCGAAGAACCATCAAAAGTGAGGTTGTTCCAGCTCTTGATGAGGAACTTCTTATCGTAGTCGAGCATGTGCAACCGGCCCTCGAGGTCACTGAAGAGCACCGTTATGGCCTTGATGCGCTTTTCGTCGATCAGGTACTTTAGTCGCTCCTCCTGAATCTTGTGGGCGGCAACGCGGTTCTTGCGTTTCTCTTTCGCCTGTAGATTCATTTCTTCCAGTTCGTTATACGGGAGCGCCAGGAAATTGCGCAGGTCGTTCGACATGAGTCTCCTTAGATCCGGGTAACAACTCAGCCGCCAAAGGCTGAAACCCAGACATTCTAACTTGGCAAAGCACGGCCCATTCAGCTTCCGCCGTTGGCAGAAAAAGTCCCGCTGGCACCACGACGCGCGGCCTGCTTTCCCGGCGCTCGCGACCATTCAATATCTAGCTGTGGACCGAATTTAGCTACGTCGCTTTTGACTCTACCGGTGTGTGTCGAGATGTTCTCCACAACGGCCTTGGGCATTTATTCAAACTCAAAGCCGGCTGCCGTATCGGAGCACTAGCAAACTGGAAGCAAGTTATAACGGTCCAAATGGGGCCAATACGCCAAGTCAACGCAGGTTCTCGATAAGCCAAACGGCGCTTAAGCATCTTCCCCCACCCTGCGCTGCGCTGCACAACGGCCCCAGCCGTTTCAGAGCAGCGCATGCCGACGATAGAACCAGGATTTAACGGCCTGCACCAACCAAAGGTAGGTTGCAGCAAGAAGGGCAATCGCCCCCAACAACGACAATGGCAACCGAGTGAACCGCAACAGGTGCGCAACCGGCGTATAAGGCAGCACGGCGGCAACCGCCACGACCGCTAACACGCTGATCAGCAGTGGACGGCTAGGACGGCTTTTAACAGGGTTGGTGGCCGTCCGGATCACAAACACCACGAGCGTCTGTGTCGCCAAGGACTCCACAAACCATCCGGTACGGAATAGCGCTGCGTTCATCGAAGCATGAAACAGCCAGAGGAGTACCCCAAAGGTGACGAAATCATAGATTGAGCTGATCGGGCCGATGATCATCATGAACTGGCGAATGAACCCAATTTGCCATCGCTTGGGCCGGTGCAGCAGCGCGGGATCAACATTGTCGCCAGGGATGCTGATCTGGGAAATGTCGTAAAGAAAGTTGTTGAGCAGGATTTGAGTCGGCAGCATGGGCAGAAACGGCAGGAAGAGTGATGCCGCCGCCATGCTGAACATGTTGCCGAAGTTTGAGCTCGTACCCATGATGATGTACTTCATAATGTTGGCGAAGGAACGCCGCCCTTCGTTCACACCATCGTTCAAGACCGCGAGATCCTTTTCCAGCAGGATGATCTTGGCAGCGTCTTTGGCCACTTCCACGCCGTTCATCACTGAAATGCCGACGTCGGCGGTGTGCAGCGACGGGGCATCGTTGATCCCGTCACCTATGTACCCGACGACATGCCCACGTGCTTTCAGAGCAAGGATGACCCGGTTCTTCTGTTCAGGAGACATGCGGGTGAAGATGGCACCGTTCTCGGCCTGATAGGCCAAAGCAGCATCGTCCGTCGTGTCGACCTGGTTCCCGGTCAGAACGGTGTCAGCTCCCAGCCCAACGTCATGAGCGATCTTCTGAGTCACGTACTGATTGTCGCCGGTCATGATAACCACGGCAATCCCGTTTTGTCTTAGTGCCTCAATAACAGAGAGAATCCCCTGCTTGGGTGGGTCAAGGAATGCAGCGAATCCGATCAGTGTCATATCGTGCTCAGCCGCCACGGTGTAGACATCCTCCTTCTCCACCTTCCGCACCGCGACCCCAAGAGTTCGGTAGCCATCGGCACTCAGCTTCTTGAAAGTATCTGCCGCCTGAGCGCGCTGGTTTCCATCGAATGGCTGGGGAGACTCTTCGATGCTCACGGTCTGGCAAATGGCAAAGACGCTCTCCGCCTCGCCCTTGGTGATGAGGAAATGCTCGTCACCACGCCGCAGCACCACGGAAAGGCGCTTGCGGTTGAAGTCGAAGGGGATCTCGTCCGCCTTCTCATACTTCCCTATGGAACGGGGCTCCCGTCTCAAGATCGCATCGTCAAGAGGACTCTTGATACCAGCTTCAAAGTAACTGTTCAGGTAGACGAGCTGCAGGACCTTTTCGTCGTCATGCCCTCGGACATCTACGTGGCGGTCAAGCACTATTTCCCCTTCCGTGAGTGTGCCCGTTTTATCGCTGCAAAGAATATCTATGCTGCCGAAGTCCTCGATTGCCGCCAGTTGCTTGACGAGAACCTTCTTTCTAGTCATCCGTCTCGCACCATGGGCCAAGGTGACTGTGATGATCATTGGCATCATCTCGGGGGTCATCCCTACCGCCAGCGCAACTGAGAAGAGGAAGGATTCCAATAGTGGACGGTGAAAAACGATGTTTACCAGCAGAACGAAAAGGACGAGCAGCATGATCACCCGAGTGATCATCAGTCCGAAGTGTCGAATACCACGACCGAACTCGGTTTCCGGTGGCCGCATAGCCAGCCGCTGGGCAATTCTGCCGAAGGCGGTATCCCTGCCTGTGCAGACGATGACCGCAGTGGCAATCCCGGTCTGAACCGCAGTGCCCAGGAAAATGCTATTGCTGGCGTCGGTAACGCCATGTTCTCCCTGTGGAAGATCAGCCGCAGCCTTCTCGACCGGCAGAGACTCTCCCGTGAGCGCTGACTCGCGCACGTGCAGGTCTCGTACCTGCAGTAGACGGGCGTCCGCTGGCACAAGATCTCCGGCGTTGAGGCGGATAATGTCCCCTGGGACGAGGTCTGCTATGGGTAATTGCTGTTCCCGCCCGTCACGAATAACGGTGGCAGTTGTGGCAACCTGCTTTCGAATTTCCTCCATTGCATGTCGTGCCTGGAATTCCATGGAGAAGTTCAGCAACACACTAAGCAGCACGATGCAGATGATGATTAGTCCGCCGACCGGGTCGCCCAATACCAGAGATATGCCGCTGGCAACAAGAAGGATGATGACCAGAGGATTGGTGACCAGCCGGAGAAAACTGACGAGAGTTGTGAAACGCGCTTCCTGCAGGAAACTGTTGGCTCCATAGAGACGCAGTCGTTGTGTCGCCTCAGCGGAACTCAGCCCAGCCGGGGTTGTCTGCAGCAGATGCAGCAGGTCCGGCAGCGGCCTATCCCAGAACCGCTCCAACGAGATTTCTCGCTTTCCCATGCACTCTGCCGTGATTGGGCATTAAGTTTTCATCTTCCCGGGCGCTCCGCGAAACTCAATCGGACCGTGCAGCACTCTCTGCGTTCCAGGCCGCACCAAGAAAGACGATCATCACAGAGAACTCCATCCACACCATCAAGCCGATCGCTGCAGCCACCCCGCCGTAGACAAGTCCATACGGCATCTTTCGGACGTAAAGTCCAAACAGCAAATTGACGCCCCACCACAGAATCGTCGCCGCTGCCGCTCCGGGAAGGACGGAACTCCAAGTCGTTGCAGCCGGTCGCGCAACACGATAAATCAAGGCCAGGACGACCATTGCCAGGATCATTGCCAAGACCGGAAGCATAACCGTCCAGATGCCGCGCACCACCGGGGACTTGCCGAATCCGCGAATCATCCACTGGCGCACTGGCCCGCCAAAGACACTCAGCGCGACGGCGACGAGCCAGGCCACGACGGACACGGCGAACAAGATCAAACCACGTAGCTGCCGGCCGAGAAACGAATGTCTCTCGTGATCACCATAAATCAATTGGATACCTACCATCATGAGCTTCATCACCTGCGAGCCAACGAGCAGCGTTCCGACCCAGCCGAGAAACACCCACTGCCAGGCGTTCACTTCCTGGTGCAACAGAAATTCGGATACGAGTCGCCAGCTGCCTGGGGGAAGAATCTCCGAAAGCCGCACCGGAAGTTCTTGACCGTTCTTCCCGCGCAGAGAACTGCTCACCAGACCCAGCGCAACCAGCAGGATCGGGAAAAACGCCAAGAACATATTGAATGCCACGGCTTGCGAAACCATGCCGCATTGTGGAATGACTCTTGCGAACGTGCGGAACAGTTTCTTCGCAAGGGAACGGGGCGCCATTGCCGGGAATTATACCGTTGGCAGCGAGCAGTGAAGCGCGAATGGGATCCTTTTGACAGCTGGTGCAACCAAACGACTGTTGAAAAACTCTTTTGAGGGGTGTGTCGGAAGTGGAAGTGCCCGTAAGTTGCCGAGTTTGCGTTCGCCGCAATCGCCCACATTCGTTCAAGACTACTGCTTTGGTTCCTTTTTCAACAGTCTCAAAATGTTTTACGCACGCCACTGCCCCGCACCGTGAGATTGTCCCGTTTTGTGAGCGAAGATTAGTCGGAGCGGCAGCACTGCCCTGCTTCAATCGCATTTGGCAACTCCTCACCTTGCTTTGGAGCTGACGCCTTCGGGCGAGGAGCTCTGTTGCTCCTCCTCGGCAGAGTTCCTGATTGCTAGTTCCGCCCAATCGCGTCTCTTCTGTTCGCGGTGATCGAGATACGAATCGCGCTACAATTTCTGATGAGAGGATACGCGGGAGGTGTTTATGCCCGTTTACAAGTGCATCCGCAAAGATTGCACTCAGTCCTTTGAGAAGATTCTCACCCTGACGGAGCACGACCAGCAGCAGATCTCTTGCCCGCACTGCGGTGGCAAAAGCGTGAAGCAGGAAGCAGCTGCGTTCTACGCGGTGACTTCCAGGAAGGGCTGAATGCTCCGCCCGCACAGCGATGGACAATGCAAAATGGCCAAAGTCAGCACTAGAAGAGGTGCAATCGGAATACTGACCGGCGGAGGCGACGTACCTGGTCTGAACCCGGCGATTCGGGCGGTCACCATCAGGGCGCTTCGGGAGGGCTACCAAGTCATAGGCCTGCGGCGGGGGTGGGCAGGCCTGATCGACATTGTCCGCGAGAATGACCACGATAACAGCAATAACTTCCAGCTTCTCTCGGAAGAACTTGTCAATCGCGCAGGCCGCACCGGAGGTACGTTCCTGCACACCTCACGCACGAATCCGAGTCAGGTAAAGAAATCCGACATCCCCCACCTACTGCAAGAAACGTACACGGAGGAGAGAAACGACTTGACGCCCGAAGTGCTGAAAAACCTTGAGTGGCTCGGCATTGATTACCTGATCCCGATCGGAGGCGATGACACACTGAGTTATGCTCTTCGCCTCCACCAGGAAAGTGTGAAAGTGGTAGCAATTCCCAAGACCATGGACAACGATGTTCCGGGAACCGACTACTGCATCGGGTTCAGCACTTGCGTCACGCGCACAATTCAGATGACCAACAGCCTGCGGACCTCTGCCGGCTCCCACGAGCGCTTCTTGGTGCTCGAGGTATTTGGCCGATATGCAGGCTTCACAGCGATGCTGCCGACAATGGCCGGAGCAGCAAATCGGTGTGTTATTCCGGAGTTCAAATTCAACATTGAGCATCTGACGGAGTTGCTGGTGGCCGACCGCCGCAAGAACCCGAGTCGATACTCCGTTGTGCTGGTGTCGGAAGGAGCGATGTTCGAAGGCGGGGAAATGACGTTTGAGCGTGAGACCACAGATGCATTCGGGCACAAGAAACTAGGCGGAATGGGCGATCTGGTTTCCGAAAAGCTAAAAGAACTCTCTCCGAAGTTCAACAACGGCAAGGCCGTCGATGTGATCAACCAGAAACTGGGCTACCTCGTTCGGTGTGGCGACCCTGATGCGATCGATTCGATCGTCCCCATGGCCTACGGCAATCTAGCTCTCGATCTGATTTTGAATAAGGCCTACGGTAGGCTGGTCGTGCTCAAGGCTGGGCACTACGACAACGTGCCGATTGACGCGGTTACCGCCTCGAAAAAAGTGGTGAACGTTAAGGAACACTACAACACCGACCGACTGCGGCCGCACTACAAGAGCTTCGAGATGAAGCCCCTCTTCATCATGACAAGTGATCTTTCTTAAGTGGTATCCGTCCCGATTCAGAACCGTTGGGCAGGGCAGCAGGGGACACAGTGCTGATTCAGTATGCTCCATCGACCTCTGCATTTCTCCGCCTCTTCTGCAGCCTAGTATTGACGCGCCTACTTGCGACAGCAGAGCTTATGCAGCCATTGCGCGAAAGCCGGAGCAGTATTGTGTGTCATGCAGAGCTTGGTGGGACCGCCCAAATTGCAAACCGAGTGGATTCCAGTCACCGTAGTCCTCGCCCTTGCCCGCTGGCACGGGCCTCTGTCTTACCGGTTCTGACGCATGTGCCTAACGGCTTGCAATCGTCAGGCGCTTGCCTGGAAGTACGCAGTTTTTGATCTGTTCTTTGATCCCCTTGTACGTACAGGCCAAGCCCTGCTCCAGGGAGATTTTACTCGCATAGTTAGGGAAATTAGTGTTAAGGCATTGGCCTCTCACTGGCTTCCAGTCCGCTCAACGAGAGTGAAATCTGGCAGAACGCGTGGGTTGTCCAGCGTAGAGTAAACTGAACACCAGGCACAAGGAGGCCGTCTCGCATGAGCAGGTCTATTAGGGGACCGGGCCTACGACGCGGAGCACATCCGCCGCGCTTTGCACGTCCGTAATGCCCCAGCTTGCGATGCGTAATACGAAACATGGTAGCGGCCTCGGCCGATGGCGCAGGGTCGTAGAGCGTACCTTCGCATGGCTGAATCAGTTTCGCCGTCTTCGCGTGCGATATGAGAAACGGGCCGATATGCACCTAGCATTTCTAACACTCGGGTGCATTCTGATCTGTTGAAGGTTCCTATAAGTGCAGTCCCTGCAGTCCCCGCAGTACCCGTAATTGTCCCGCTTACCAACTACACGGCCAAGTGGATTTTCTTCCGGGTCGCCGGCCATCCGGCCGAGGATCCGAGGGACAAGTGCTGCAGGGTCTGTTGTATTCCCGACAATACTCGGGCCGAGCAGAGGCATGGCGGGGAGTAAAAAAGGTAAAGCGCAAATTGCGAAGCTACCAGCAGCAAGAAACAACGAGGAACATGTATATGCTTGTTCCATGCTGCACGCCGTTTGCCCTTACCGGCGAGAATGTCCTCCTCCCGTCGGTTCGGCTTCCCGGCCCTCGAACATTTGCGGTGCGTTTCCCTCTACATCTTTTTGCCCTTTTTGGCCCTGAAGCGATTCGCGGGCCTATAATTTGTTGATGATGGCTGCCGCATCACAATCCGCTACCAGGTTACAACCCTCAACCCGCTTGGTCCTGGAGCGCAATGATTTTGAGCAATTGTTGCAGACTTTGAAACGGCGGGACTATCGCCTAGTCGGGCCGACCGTTCGCGAGGGGGCCATCGTTTACGGCGAGCTGGACTCGGCAGCTGACCTTCCAGTGGGATGGACGGACGAACAGAACGGAGGCAGCTACAGGCTCAGACGACGTGGTGACCAGGCTCTTTTCGGCTATGTGGTGGGCCCGCACTCCGCGAAAATGTTCTTTCATCCACCGGCGGTGCGCTTGTGGCAGGCAAAACGCGAGGATAGGGGCTTCCAGGTAGAAGAAGAGAAGAGTGAGAGCCCTAGGACGGCGCTAATCGGGCTCCGCTCGTGCGATCTGCACGCCATTGCGGTTCAAGACAGGGTCTTCCTTCATGGTCCAAAGGTTGACCCCCTGTACCGCGCCAGGCGGGAGAACGCTTTCATTATTGCCATCAACTGTGGGAAGGCTGGTGGCACGTGCTTCTGTGTATCGATGAATACCGGGCCGAAAGTCACGTTGGGCTTCGATCTGGCGCTGACGGAAGTGCTGAAAGATGGACGACACTATTTCGTTGTCGAGGCTGGCACGGAGCGAGGGTTCGAGGTCCTCAGCGAGGTTCCCAACAGGCCAGCACAAGACAACGAGGTTGCGGCCGCCGACCTGCTGGTGCAGAGGACTGCGGCGCAGATGGGCCGGAGCATGGAGACGACCGGCATCAAGGAGTTACTCTGCCGCAGCTACGAACACCCACGGTGGGATGACGTTGCGCGGCGATGCCTGACCTGTGCTAATTGCACCATGGTTTGCCCAACCTGCTTCTGCACCAACGTAGAGGATGTCACAGACCTCACGGGCGAGCATGCTGAGCGCTGGCAAAAGTGGGATTCGTGCTTCACGATGGATTTTTCCTACCTACACGGCGGCAGTGTCCGCCCGTCGGCCAAGGCACGATATCGGCAGTGGATGACCCACAAGCTTGCCACCTGGATCGACCAGTTTGGCAGCTCAGGCTGCGTCGGGTGCGGCCGCTGTATCACGTGGTGCCCAGTCGGCATTGATATCACCGAGGAAGTTCGTGCCATTCGCGAATCCGAGCGGTCTATCTCTACTCAAGGAGCCAACCATGGAAACCCTTGAGGCCATTCTGGCCCAACACCCCTTCTTCGACCGGTTGGAACAACGCTACCTCGACCTTTTGGTGGGATGTGCCTCCAACGTACGCTTCGATGCCAGGCAGTTCATCCTTCGTGAAGGCGAGGAAGCCAACCACTTCTACCTGATCCGACATGGCAAAGTGGCGCTTGAGATTTTTGCCGGCCACCGTGGGCCTATTACAGTAGAAACGCTGGAAGACGGTGACATTGTGGGGTGGTCGTGGCTGTTTCCACCTTACCGTTGGAGGTTTGATGCTCGAGCAGTAGAGATCACTCGAGCTATTGCGCTGGACGGCAAGTGCCTGCGCACCAAGTCGGAACAAGATCACGATCTCGGCTACGAACTTCTGAAGCGGTTCGCCCGCATTGTGGAAGAACGCCTTCAGGCCACAAGGCTGCAACTGTTGGATGTGTACGAGGTCCGGTCCTGATGGTCGCATTGATGCCGCCTCCGATGGTTGCCTCAGCCCAACATCCGATGGTTCCCCGACCCTACACGGTGTGCGGGGTGCGGCGTGAAACTTACGACACTTTTACGCTGGAGCTGGGATCGGAGCATGCGGCAGAGTTTGCGTTTGCGGCCGGTCAATTCAACATGCTCTATGTCTTCGGCGTAGGAGAGGTGCCAATTTCCATCAGCGGGAACCCGACCCAGCCCAACGTACTGATACATACGACTCGTGAAGTAGGTGCTGTGACCAGGGCGATGAGGCAGCTCAGCGCGGGTGACGTGCTGGGAGTGAGGGGCCCTTTCGGAAGTCACTGGCCGGTCGAGGAAGCTGCGGGGGCAGACGTGGTGATCGTGGCCGGTGGAATCGGGTTGGCACCCTTGCGTCCGGCTTTGTACCACATCCTGGCGCATCGGGAAAGATACGGGAACGTTATCCTTCTGTACGGTACGCGCACCCCCGCCGACATCCTGTACAAGAAGGAGCTGAAGCAGTGGGAAGCCGGCCTCAGGCTTCCCGTCCATATAACCGTCGATCGAGCCGCCGGGGCATGGCGTGGATCCGTAGGAGTAGTCACGACACTGATACCGCGAGCGTCATTCGATCCACGTAATACCGTGGCAATGGTGTGTGGCCCGGAAGTAATGATGCGCTTTACCGCGCGTGAACTCGAAAAGCGAGGCGTCAAACCGGAAAATATCTACGTCTCCATGGAACGGAATATGAAATGTGCCGTCGGTTTCTGCGGGCATTGCCAACTCGGGCCTACTTTTATCTGCAAGGATGGTCCGGTGTTCCGCTGGAGCCGAATCGAGCCGCTGATCGCGGTGCGAGAGATCTGACATGCCAGAAAAGCGCAAACCCAAGCTAGCTGTCTGGAAATTCGCCTCCTGCGACGGCTGCCAGCTGAGTCTCCTCGACTGTGAGAACGAGTTGCTGGCCATCACCGGGCAAGTGGAGATCGCGTATTTTCCGGAAGCATCGCGGAATGTGGTGAAGGGCCCGTATGATCTATCGTTGGTAGAGGGATCCATCACTACGCCGCACGACGCGGAGCGGATCCATGCCGTGCGGCGCGCGTCGAAATATCTGATCACTATCGGCGCCTGCGCTACCGCAGGCGGCATCCAGGCGTTAAGGAACTTTAAGGACGTCAAGGAATTCGTATCCATCGTCTATGCCACCCCCGCCTACATCGAGACACTTGGGAAATCCACGCCCATTGCTGAGCATGTGCGCGTAGATTTCGAGCTGCGTGGCTGTCCCATCAACAAGCAGCAACTGGTGGAAGTGATCAGCGCATTCCTGCATGGCCGCAAGCCGAATACACCGCCGCACAGCGTTTGCATGGAATGCAAACGGCGCGGGACAGTGTGCGTGATGGTAGCCCACGGCACGCCCTGCCTGGGACCCGTGACCCATGCCGGCTGCGGCGCCATCTGCCCCTCGTATCATCGCGGTTGTTACGGGTGTTTTGGCCCCATGGAGACGCCGAACACGACCTCCCTGAGCAACTGGTGGCGTCAACTGGGAGTGACGGAAGCTGAGTTGGTGCGCGCATTTCGGAGCTTTAACGCGTACTCTGAGCCGTTTCGCCGAGAGAGCGAGGCCGATGAAAACAAAAACCATCAAGGTTGATTACCTGGCTCGTGTTGAGGGCGAAGGTGGTGTTCATATCACGGTCCGGGATAACAGGGTTAGGAGTGTCCGGCTCAATATTTTCGAGCCTCCACGCTTTTTCGAAGCCTTCCTGCGCGGCCGTAGCTACAGTGAGGTCCCTGACATCACGGCCCGGATCTGCGGGATTTGTCCAATCGCCTACCAAATGAGCGCTGTACACGCAATGGAAAGCGCTTTCGGAATAACCGTGGACGGCCAACTGAGAGCGTTACGGCGACTCATTTATTGTGGAGAATGGATTGAAAGCCACGCTCTGCATATTTACCTGCTGCACGCGCCTGACTTCCTGGGCTACCCGGATGGCATCCATATGGCCAGGGATTTCCCCGAAATTGTGCAGCGCGGCTTGCAGCTGAAAAAAGTCGGCAACGAAATCATAGCGCTACTGGGCGGAAGGGAGATTCATCCCATCAACGTTCGTGTTGGGGGTTTTTATAAAGTTCCCAGCCGCCAGGAGTTGGCTCCCTTGGCAGAACGGCTGAAGTGGGCCCGCGAGGCGGCCCTGGAGACGGTGCGCTGGGTGGCAGGACTTCCATTCCCAGAATTTGAGCGAGATTATATCTTCGTTGCCCTGTGCCACCCGGACGAGTATCCGTTCAACGAAGGCCGAGTGATTTCGAACCGAGGATTGGATATCGACATTAAGAGCTACGAAAACCACTTTGTCGAAGAACATGTGCAGCATTCGAACGCTCTGCACTCGATGCTCAAGGACCAGGGCGCCTACTTTGTCGGCCCTCTGGCGCGTTACAACCTGAACTTTGACCGGCTTTCCCCCCTGGCCCAGGAAGCGGCACGCAATGCAGGGCTGGGCCCACTCTGCGGCAACCCATTCCAAAGCATCATTGTGCGCAGCGTGGAGGTCCTTTACGCATGCGATGAAGCATTGCGCCTGATCGATCAGTACCATACGCCAGACAAACCGGCTGTCGAGGTCCAGGTGCGTGCTGCCACGGGATACGGCTGCACCGAGGCCCCACGTGGCATTCTTTACCATCGCTACCGATTGGACAAGCAGGGTTTGGTTCTCGACGCGAAGATTGTCCCGCCAACCTCGCAGAATCAGAAAATTATCGAGGACGATTTAGGGCAGCTGGTCGGAAAGTATCTCGACCTTCCTCAGGAGGAGCTTCGTTCCCGCTGTGAGCAGGCTGTACGCAACTACGACCCGTGCATTTCTTGCGCTACCCACTTTCTGAAGCTGGAAATCGATCGCGAGTGAGTCGACAGCACGGTTTGTTTGTCACCGATGCATACTTAATGGAAGCCAAGCGACAAAGGAGGCCGACTCTGGTTATCGGGGTCGGGAACGAGTGGCGCGGCGATGACGCGGCAGGTCTGTTGGTGGCTCGCCAATTACGAAGGTGCGGGCGGACTTCTTTGGCAGT
>Ga0207664_10000861_pt1 | contig 20549 bp, 14 predicted proteins | sample LARL83metaG_FD_184349 | JGI IMG/M metagenome (GOLD analysis project Ga0207664, IMG submission 184349) | Corn, switchgrass and miscanthus rhizosphere microbial communities from Kellogg Biological Station, Michigan, USA - LAR L8-3 metaG... | ecosystem: Host-associated > Plants > Roots >... | reverse complement strand
GCCGCGTGAGCGTTGGTGATGCCCTGGCGCAGGCGCGCAGCCAGGCCGGTCTCACCATTGCGCAGGTCAGTCAGCAGACCTGCATCAGGGAGACGATCATTCGGGGAATCGAGCGCGGCGACTTCTCCGCATGCGGTGGTGATTTCTACGCTCGGGGACACATCCGCAGCATCGCGCGGGTTGTCGGGCTCGATCCCGAGGAACTGGTTCGCGAGTACGACGCGATTCATGGCGCGCCGAACGCGATTACCGCTGCTGACGTCTTTGAACCCTCGACCCCGATCCGGCTGAAAGAACGGCGCTCCGCGAACTGGAGCGTGGTGATGGTCATCGTCCTGGCCGCGGTGCTCGGCTACGGCGTGTTCCGGCTGGTCGATCACGGAACCTCGCCCCGGCCGGTCGCGGCGGCCGGCGGCACGCATGCCAAGGCGTCCAAGTCGCCTGCTGCCAGGCCGTCACCGACACCGTCCGCGGTGCACCACCGCCGCCTGACCATCCGGCTCACCGCCACCCAGGACTGCTGGGTGCAATTCACCAAACCGCACGGCCAGTTCCTGTTCCAGGTCTACGTGCTCAGCGGCAGCACCCGCACCTGGCACTTCAAGCACGCGGTGTCCATGCAGATCGGCAACCCGGGCGGCATCATACTCACGGTCAACGGTAAGGACCTGGGCCATCCGGGTACCTACGGCCAGCCGGTGACGCTCAACTTCGGCCCGGGCCAGAAGCTGCCCCACACGGCGACCGGCTAGCAAGCGCCACCGCGGCCTGCGAGCGCCGCCGTGGGCTGGCGAGCCGGCGGCCCGAGGTCCCGGCCTGCGCACGGGCGCGGTTACCGTAGTCTGCCGGTGTGCCTTCCAGTCATGCATCCGTTCCCGGGCGGCGCACCGTCAGCCTGGTCACCTTGGGCTGCGCGCGCAACGAAGTGGACTCCGAGGAACTCGCGGGCAGGCTCGAAGCCGCTGGCTGGACCCTGACCGGCCGGGACGAGGCCGCGGTGGTGCTCGTCAACACCTGTGGCTTCATCGAGGCCGCCAAGCAGGAGTCCATCGCGGAACTGCTGGATGCGAGCGGCTCTGAGGCGAAGGTGGTGGCCGCGGGCTGCCTGGCCGAGCGGTACGGCTCCGAACTCGCCGGCGCCCTGCCGGAGGCGCAGGTGCTGAGCTTCGACGACTACGGCGACATCGGTGCCCGGCTGGACGCGGTCCTGGCGGGCGAGCGGCGCCCCGCGCACGAGCCCAGGGACCGGCGCAGGCTGCTTCCCATATCCCCGGTGGGCCGGCGCGACGCGGCCGCGGGCCACGTACCGGGGCACGGCATCCCGGGCAACGAATCCGCGCTCGCCGACCTGCCCCAGGGCGTCGCGCCGGCGTCCGGGCCCCGGGTGCTGCGGCGCCGCCTGGACGGCGGCCCGGTCGCTCCGCTCAAGATCGCATCGGGCTGTGACCGGCGCTGCTCGTTCTGCGCTATCCCGGCCTACCGCGGTGCGTTCCTGTCCCGCCCGCCCGCCGACGTGATCGCTGAGGCGGAGTGGCTGGCTGGCCAGGGAGTCCGTGAGCTGTTCCTGGTCAGCGAGAACTCCACGTCCTACGGCAAGGACCTGGGAAACCTGCGGCTGCTCGACGAACTGCTCCCCGGCCTGGCGGCGGTCCCCGGCATCTCCCGGATCCGGGTCAGCTACCTGCAGCCCGCGGAACTGCGCCCGGGACTCGTCGACGTGATGACCTCCACCCCCGGCGTCGCGCCCTACTTCGACCTGTCGTTCCAGCACGCCAGCGGCCGGATACTGCGGGCGATGCGCAGGTTCGGGGACGGCCCCCGGTTCTGCGCGCTGCTCGACCAGATCAGGGAGCGGTGCCCGGAGGCCGGCGTCCGGTCCAACTTCATCGTTGGCTTCCCCGGCGAGACCTCCGAGGATGTCGCGGAACTCGAACGGTTCCTCTCCGACGCACGCCTGGACGCGATCGGCATCTTCGGCTACTCCGATGAGGACGGCACCGAGGCCGCGTCGCTGGACGGGCACGTGGACCCGGCGGAGATCGTGCGCCGTGCCGACGACCTGTCCGACCTCGCCGAGGAACTCATGGCACAGCGTGCCGCCGACCGGTGCGGCGAAACCATCGATGTGCTCATCGAGGAGCCGCTGGGCCCAGGCCACTACCAGGGCCGCGCCGCGCACCAGGCGCCCGAGGTGGACGGGGTGACGACCGTGCGGTCGCCGGCCCCGTTGACCGTCGGGGACATCGTCAGCGCCGTGGTGGTCGGGTCCGAGGGGGTGGACTTGCTAGCCGAGGCCCGCCTCGGCGCCCCGGCCGGGGCGCCGGCCCGGGCGGGGATGCGTTGACCCGGCGGGGCCACGGTGGCCGCCCAAGCTGAGCCTCCGGCCCGCGGGGCCGCCGGCCCGGTGGCGCCGCCCCAGCCGGGACTCGTCAACCTGGCCAACGTACTGACCGTCATCCGCCTGGGGCTCGTCCCCGTGGTGGTGGCCTGCCTGCTGGCCGGCGGCACGGCCTGGCGGGTGGCGGCGTTCGTCGCGTTCGGCACCGCGTCGGTCACCGACCTGCTGGACGGCCGCGTCGCCCGGAGCAGGGGGCTGATCACCGATTTCGGCAAGATTGCCGACCCGATCGCGGACAAGGCCCTCACCGGCGCGGCTCTGGTGACGCTGTCCTACCTCGGCTGGCTCCCGTGGTGGGTGACCATCGTGATCCTCGCCAGAGAGGTCGCCGTGACCGGCCTGCGGTTCTGGGTCATCAGGTACGGCGTGATCGCCGCGAGCCGGGGCGGGAAGCTCAAGACCCTCCTCCAGGTACTGGCGATCTCGCTTTACATGCTGCCCGGGATTCCGCAGTGGCTGCGAGCCGTGGTGATGGCCGCCGCGGTACTGGTCACCCTGGTCACCGGCGCCGACTACGTGATACGGGCCGCACGGCTGCGCCGCCGGCCGGTCTCCGGCCAGGTCCGCCGGGCGCCTTGACGTTCCTTTGCAGGGCTGCCGTGCACGGCTGCGCCGTCGGGCTCAATGTCCGGCGGCCAGGTCCGCCGGGCGCCTTGACGTTCCTTTGCAGGGCTGCCGTGCACGGCTGCGCCGTCGGGCTCAATGTCCGGCGGCCAGGTCCGCCGGGCGCCGTGACGCAACCCCGCGCGGCGCCTTGGCGCACCTCCGCGCGGCTAGCGCCGCGGGAGGCCATGATGGTTCCGTGGACTCACGCGGCGACCTGGCGGCCCGGATCGTGAGCGCACTGGGGGAGCGGGGGCAGACTCTGGCCACCGCGGAGTCGCTCACCGGCGGCATGCTCGGCGCGGCCATCACCGCGATCCCCGGTGCCTCCGCGGTGTACCGCGGCGGCGTCATCGCCTACGCCACCGAACTCAAGACGGCTCTCCTCGGCGTCCCCGCCGATCTGCTGGCCCGGCACGGACCCGTCCACCCCGACGTCGCATGGGCCATGGCCGCGGGCGTCCGCGACCGGCTTGGCGCCACGTGGGGCCTGGCCACGACGGGTGTGGCGGGGCCGGACCCGGTGGGCGGGCTGCCGCCCGGAACCGTGCATATCGCGACCACCGCGGGGCAGCCGGCCACCCGGGCCCTGGCCCTCGCCGGCGATCGGAACGACATCCGGCGGGACACTGTCGGAGAAGCCCTGAAACTCCTGTGGAGGCAGCTAAGGGAAGATGATCCCTGATTACAGCGTTACGTCATCAGCGAACACGGCCACGCCTGCACTCCCCGAGTGTCGGTGAGGCCAGGTACCGTGGGGACTGCCAGACTCACTTCGCGAAGGGAGCGCGACATGGTCCTGCTTCGTCACTTGCTTGGTGACGCGCTGCGGCGGCTGCGCCTGCGCCAGGGTCGTACCCTCCGTGAGGTGTCCGCCGCGGCCAGGGTGTCACTGGGTTACCTGTCCGAAGTGGAGCGCGGTCAGAAAGAGGCGTCCTCGGAGCTTCTCGCGGCAATCTGCGGCGCGCTGGAAACCCCGTTGTCCCAGGTCTTCCGCGAGGTGTCGGACAACTTCGCCCTCGCGGAACTGCAGAGCGAGCCGGTTCTTTCCGGCACCAGGGAGCCGTCGCTGCGGTCGGCCAAGCAGCCCGCGCTCACCCCGCCGGGGGCGCGCCCCTTCCGCGGTGCCGTGCCAGCGGCGCTCAACCTGGCCACCGGACCCGAACTGGGGGACGGTGCCAAGCTGGGCGAGGGCGCCGAGCCGGTCATCGGTACCATCAAGCTGCCCACCGGTCACCAGACCGGGTACGACGACGTGGCCCGCCGGATCCGCGACATCACCGACATGGTGCCGGTGTAGGGGGGGCCGTCAGGCGCCCCGCCATGCTTGTTGTCCTTCGGCCAACTGTGCCGGGCCTGACTGCCCGTGCTGACCCGGGGGGCCGAGCCCCCCGGAACCCCCGCGATTGACGGTTGCCGTCGGCTGTGCGCGATCCCGCGATTGACGGTTGCCGTCGCTCTTCGCGGTCCGGGAACGGTCGGCCCGTGGCGGGCACGGTAGAGGTTGCTCAGGCCCAGGCGCGGGGGTCGTCGGTGAGTTCGCGGACCCGTTCGGGCAGTTCGCCGGTGACGATGTGTTCCATGATAACCTCATCGAGGATCGCCCGTTCGTTGGCGCGCAGCGCGATCCAGACGCTTTGCAGCGGCTCAGCCGCGCCGATATAGCCGAGGTTCTCCGGGCGCTCACCGCGCACCCCGACAAGCTGCCCGTCCACGGCGCGGATGATGTCCGCCAGTGAGATCTCGCTGGCGGGCTTCGCCAGCCAGAACCCTCCTTCGGGGCCGCGCTGGCTGCGCACCAGCCCCGCCCGGCGCAACTGGGTGAGGATCGCCTCAAGGAACTTCGCCGGAATGTTCTGCGCCCGTGCCAGCTGCTCGGCCGTGGTGTGATCACCACTGGAGGCGGCTAGTTCCACGGCTGCACGCAGAGCGTAATCAGCACGGGCAGACAATCTCATGACCAGCATTATGGCCCTTATGACGGGGTGGATGCTGCACTGGCCGGCCCGGTACGCCGCCGGCGAGCCCCCGCCAAGGGTCAGATAACGTGGTCAAAGTGACCTTCCGTGACCAGAGTGGAGGGGCTCGTCCCGCCTCCGGCCCGGGCGCGTTCCCCCTGGGTGCGGCCATTTCCCTGGCGGATCTTGACCATGACCCGCATCCCTGGCTGGCCCGGCTGCGGGACACCGAACCGGTTTCCTGGCTGCCTGCCTTGCAGGGCTGGCTGGTCACCAGGCACGACCTGGCGGTCGCGGTCATGCGGGACAGCGTGGCCTTCACGGTGGACGACCCGAGGTTCTCCACGGCCCGCGTCGTCGGCCCGAGCATGCTCTCCCTGGACGGTGCCGCGCACGGCCGTCACCGCGCCCCGTTCACCAAGGGCTTCGGCCGTGCCGAGATCCACACGAGGCTGGCCGCGTTCGTGGTCGCGGAGGCCGATCGCCTGGTGGCGGCCATACGGCCCGGCGATGCCACGGACCTGCGGCGCACCCTGGCCGGCCCGCTGGCCGTGGCGGTTGTGGCCGAGGCCCTCGGCCTGGGTGATGCCGACCCCGCGACCGTGCTCGACTGGTACGCGGCGATCGTCGGCTCCGTATCCGCCCTGACCGGCGAACACGGCCCAGGCGGCGAGGATGGCCCCGAGGACCGGGCGCACAGGGACCAGGCCCGCGTGGCCGGGGCCGAGGCCTTCGGGTCGCTGAGCGCACGGCTCACCGCGGTGATCGAATCGGACGGCGGGACGCCGTCGCTCCTTGCCACCGCGGCCGGTGGCGGGGGGGACGCCGCAACCGGGACTGCCGGGGACGGCACGGCGGAAACCGACGGCGGCGGGACCGCCGCTCCGGCGCTGGCCAACGCCGAGGTCATTTCCAACGCGGCGGTGATCATGTTCGGTGGCATCGAGACCACCGAGGGCATGATCAGCAACGTCATCCTCCATCTGCTCCAGCACCCCGGCCAGCTGGCCCTGGTCCGCGAGGATCCGGGCCTGGTGCCGGGCGCGGTGGAGGAGTCCCTGCGGCTGGAGCCCGCGGCCGCTGTGGTAGACCGCTACGCGACCCGCGACGTCACGCTCAGCGGGGCCCGGATCCGCGCGGGCGACCTGGTCACTGTTTCGCTGGCTGGAGCCGGCCGGGACCCCGCCGTGTTTCCGGACCCGGACACGTTCGACGTGCGCAGGTCCAATGCCCGGCTGAACCTTGCCTTCGCGCACGGCCCGCACTTCTGCCTGGGAGCCCACCTGGCCAGGCTGGAGGCACAGGCCGCGGTCCACGCCGTGCTCACCCTGCCGGAACTGCGCCTCGACCCGGCTCACCCGGCCGCGCCTCGCGGGCTGGTGTTCCGCAAGCCGCCGTCGCTGCGCGTCCGGTGGACCGCCTGACCGCTGGCGGGACGCGGCCGGATCAGCCGCGCAGGCGCAGGCCGCGGGGAGTCGGCCGGAACCCCGCGTCGGCAAGGGCCTGGGCCAGCGGTGTGTCGTAGACACCGGTACCGTCGGCCCGCTCGACGGTGAGCCGGCCCAGCGCGCCGCCCCGGACCGCCTCGGCGAGCCCCGCCGCCGCGGGGACAAGCACCGCCGGGTCGCTTGTCCAGGAGAGTAGGGTCTTGCCGCCGCGCTCCACGTAGAGCACGAGCTTCCCGTCGGACAGCACCACGAGCGCGCCTGCCTTGCGGCCGGGCCGGTGCGCCCCGGGTACCTCGCCAGGCCGTGGCGGCCAGGGCAGGGCCGCACCGAACGCGTTCGCCGGGTCCGCCGCCGAGAGCACCGTGATCGGCGGCCCGGTCTCCGCGGTTGTGGCGCCGCCCGAAACCCCGGGCCGCGCGCCCGCACCGGCAGCCGCGGGGCCTCCGCCCCAGGCCTCCGGGTTTCCTGCCGCGGCACTACCGCTCCGGCTCCCGCTCCCGGCCCCGCCAGCGCTGCGGTCAAAGGCTGCCGTGGCACTCCCGCTCACGGCCCCATCGGCGCCGCGGTCCGCGGCTGCCGTGTCTCCTGCCATGGCACTTCCGGCAGCCTGGTCATCGGTCCCGGCACCTTCATCGGCCCAGACAGCACCCTCCGGCCAGGAGATTCCCTCCGGCCAGGCCGGGCTCTCCGGCCGGGCAGCACGCACCGGCCGGCCTGTACCCTCCGCGCGAGGGACACCACCGGCCCGCGGCGCACCGGCCGGCGGCGGCTGGCCGGGCCAGCGCGGGTGCTCGGTATCGCCCGGCGGGCCTGCCGCGGCCGCCTCCTGGGCCGAGGCGACGGCCCGCATCCGGTCCACCGCGCCGGGCAGGGCGAACTGCGCCGCGCCGAGCCCTTCCACGAAGTACCCGCGCCGGCACTGCCCGGCCTCTTCCATGGCCCGCAGCACCGGGTACAGCGCACCGAACCCCCCGGGCACGCGCTCGGCCACCACCGAGCCACGGGTCACGATCCCGTGCCGGTCGAGCAGAGCCTGGGCGTTGGCGTGCGAGCGCCGGGTGGGGTCGGGGTCCCGGTCGGGCAGCAGCGACCACCGCCCGGTGACGGTCGGCGGCCCGGTCCGCGTCGGCACCACCGGCCGGCCGTACCCGCGCCTGCGTGCTCCGATCCGCCCCGAGCGGCCCGCCATCCGTATGCTCCCCGGGACGGCACCCGCGCCGCCCAGGCCTCGGGGATCCGGCGACCCAGCCCCCAGGCTCGCGGCACCCTGGCCCCCGGAGCCCGGGCCCGCGCCGGGGCCATGGGCCCCGCCGTTGACCCCGGAACCAGTTCCAGCCAGCGGGCCCGGTGCCGCAGGAACCGCCTGCCGTCCCGGCGGAACCCCGTCGAACACCGGCCGGCCGGTCCCGAGAACCGTGCGCAACGGTGCCAGCGTGTCGTTGGTCAGCCGTCCCGCCCAGACAAGGTCCCAGATCGCCGCCGCCACGGCCATGTCGGACAGCCCGCGCCAGTCATGGTCCTTGAGCATCCCGGCGACCCGGTCGGCCAGCATGCGGAAGAACATGCCGCCGCCTCCCGCCAGCACCGCGAGGATCGCGTCATGCACCGGGGTCATGGTGATCTCGGCAGGCGGCGGCAACAGCAGCGGCACCGCCTGCGCGGGCGCGAGCACCACCCAGCCGTCCCCGCCGGGCAGCCCGCCCGCACCGGACCACACGATCTCCCCGGCAGCGGTGAGTTCGTCGAGCACGGCGGGCTGATAGCCCGGAATCCGCCCGGGGAGCACGAGCGTCTCAAGCGCCGAGGCCGGCAGCGCCGCCCCGGCGAGTTGATCCACCGCGTCGAAGACCGCATCCGCGCTGGCCGGGCGCCAGCCACGGGCGGCCCGCCCCGCCACGCCGCGCCGTGGGGCTTCGGGGGGCTGGCCCGCGTTCTGCCAGGCAGGCAGGAATGCCGCCAGCGCCTCCGGCGGCGCGGGTTCGACCTCCTTGCGGAGTTTGGCCAGGCAGCGGCGGCGCAGCATGCGGAGCACCTCTGCGTCGCACCATTCGGTGCCCCGGCCTCCGGGCACGAACTCGCCCTCGACGACACGGTGCTCCGCGGCGAGGCGGTGCAGCGTGCCGGTGATCACCGCCACGCCCAGCCCGTACCGGTCGGCCGCGGCCTTCGCGGTGAACGGCCCGTGGCAGCGGGCGTACCTGGCCACCAGGTCACCGATCGGGTCGGGAACCGGCTCGGTGAAGGCCACCGGCACTCCGGGCGGCAGCGGCACCCCGAGCGCGTCCCGCAGCCGGCCGGCGTCCTCGATGGCCGCCCACCTGGCCTCGCCGCCGATCCGTACTTCGATCGCCCGCCGGGACGCGTCCAGTTCCGCCAGCCAGCCCGCGGCCATGCCCGGTTCGGCGCAGCGCTGCGCCACCTCGTCGGCCGACAGCGGCCCGATGACCCGGAGCAGGTCGGCCACGGCCTCCAGGCTGCGGCAGGCGCGCTCGGCGGTGAGCCGCTGTAGTTCGGCTTCTACCTGGCCGACGACCGCCGGGTCGAGCAGCTCCCGCAGATCCGCCTGGCCGAGCAACTCGGCCAGCAGCGAGGAGTCAAGGGCCAGCGCCTGTGCCCGGCGCTCGGCGAGCGGCGAGTCGCCCTCGTACATGAACGCGCCGACGTAGCTGAACAGCAGCGACTTGGCGAACGGGGACGGGGCCGGCGTCTCCACCTCGACCAGCCGGACCTTGCGGCTTGCCAGGTCGCGCATCAGGCTGGCCAGGGCGGGCACGTCGAAGGTGTCCTGCAGGCATTCCCTGACGGTTTCGAGCACGACAGGGAACGTGCCGTACTTGGAAGCCACCGCGAGCAACTGGGCCGAGCGCTGCCGCTGCTGCCATAGCGGGGACCGGTGGCCCGGCCGGCGGCGGGGCAGCAGCAGCGCGCGGGCCGCGCACTCACGGAACCGGGACGCGAACAGCGCGGACCCGCCAAGCTCCGCGGTGACGATCGGCTCGACTTCCTCGGCGGCCAGCTCGGCGATGCCCGCGGGCGGTGGCTCGTCGGTGTCCGGAACCCGCAGCACGATCCCGTCGTCGGTGTGCAGCGCCTGCACGTCCATGCCCTCGTAGCGCTCCCGGAGCCGCGCGGCGATCGCCAGCGCCCACGGCGCGTGCACGCGGGCCCCGTACGGGCTGTGCAGCACCAGCCGCCAGTCCCCGAGTTCGTCCCGGAACCGCTCCATCACCAGCGTGCGGTCATCGGGCAGGTAACCGGTGGCCTCCCGCTGGCCGTCCAGGTACCGGATCAGGTTATGCGCCGCCAGATCGTCCAATCCAGCGTTACGCAGTCTCGTGGTGGCCTGGTCCCGGCCCGCCGCGGCGATTTCCCTGCAGAACGCGCCCACCGCCCGGCCCAGCTCCGCGGGGCGGCCCATCGTGTCGCCGTGCCAGAACGGGAGCCTGCCCGGCTGCCCGGGCGCGGGGGAGACCAGAACCTGGTCGGCGGTGATGTCCTCGATCCGCCAGGAACTGGCGCCGAGCACGAACACGTCACCGACCCGTGACTCGTAAACCATCTCCTCATCGAGCTCGCCGACGCGGTGCGAGTTGCGGCCCTGGCGCTGCGGCCCGGCCAGGAACACCCCGAACAGGCCGCGGTCGGGAATGGTGCCGCCGCTGGTCACCGCGAGCCGCTGCGCACCTGGCCGACCCCGCAAGGTGCCCGTTGTGCGGTCCCAGATCAGCCGCGGGCGCAGCTCGGCGAATTCCTCGCTCGGGTAGCGGCCCGCCAGCATGTCCAGCACCGCGTCGAGCACGCCCCTGGTGAGCCCGCTGAACGGGGCCGCCCGCCGGACGAGGTGCTCCACGTCGCCGACCTGCCAGTCGTCCATCGCCACCATGGCGACGATCTGCTGGGCAAGCACGTCGAGCGGGTTGCGCGGCACGCGCAGTTCCTCGATCTCGCCGTCCCGCATGCGCTGCACGACCACGGTGGCCTCGACCAGGTCGCCCGGGTACTTCGGGAAGATCACGCTGCGGGACACGTCGCCCACCCGGTGCCCGGCACGGCCGGTGCGCTGCATCCCGCTCGCCACCGACGGCGCCGACTCCACCTGGATGACCAGGTCCACCGCGCCCATGTCGATGCCGAGTTCCAGGCTGGACGTGGCCACCACCGCGGGCAGCCGCCCCGCCTTCAACGCCTCCTCGATCTGTGCCCGCTCCTGCCGGGACACCGAGCCGTGATGCGCGCGGGCCACCTCTGCCGGGGCGCCCGCCGAGGCGCCGGACTGCGCCATGATCTGAGCCGGTGGCCCGGCGGGCGGGCCGCCCGGTCCGTCCAGGCCAGCGGCGGCCTCGTCGCGGGCCTGCGCCCGTTCCGCGGCGAGTTCGTTCAGCCGGCCGCACAGCCGTTCGGCCAGGCGGCGCGAGTTGGCGAACACGATCGTCGACCGGTGCGCCTCGATCAGGTCGAGCACCTTCTCCTCGACGTGCGGCCAGATGGACCGCTGGCCCTGGGCGGCGTCACGCAGATCGGTTTCCCCCGCGGCACCATCGCCGGGCGCGCCGCTTGCCGGGCGGAGGCTCACGGGCGGCGGATCCGGGTCGGTCATGTCTTCGACCGGGACGACGATCCGCAACTCCATCTGCTTGACGTAGGGCGGCGCAGCGATCGTCACCGGCCGGGCGCCGCCGAGGAACGTGGCCACCTCCTCCGGCGGCCGGACGGTGGCCGACAGCCCGATCCGCTGGGCCGGCCCGGCAAGCTCGTCCTGGCCGGGCTCGTCCGGCACGGCACCGCTCCGCAGCGCGTCCAGTCGCTCCAGCGAGATGGCCAGGTGAGCGCCGCGCTTGTTGCCGGCCAGGGCGTGCACCTCGTCGACGATGACGGTGTCCACGCCGCGCAGGGAGTCGCGCGCCTTCGACGTCAGAATGAGGAACAGCGATTCGGGCGTAGTGATCAGGATGTCCGGCGGCTTGCTGGACAGCCGCCGCCGTTCGTCGGCGCCGGTGTCGCCGGTGCGCACCGCTACCCGGATGTCTGGCTCGGGCAGCCCATGGCGGTGCGCGACCTGGCGGATCCCGGCCAGTGGGGCGCGCAGGTTCCGCTCGATATCCACCGCCAGGGCCTTGAGCGGGGAGATGTACAGCACCCGGCAGCGCTGCTTCGGGTCGGCGGGCACGGGGCTTCTGGCCAGCCGGTCCAGCGCCCACAGGAACGCGGCCAGCGTCTTGCCGGACCCGGTGGGCGCGATGACCAGCGTGTTGTCGCCGCCTGCGATGGAGGCCCAGGCACCCGCCTGCGCCGCGGTCGGCTCGGTGAATGCGCCGGTGAACCACTCCCTGGTCAGCGCGCTGAACCCGGCCAGAGGATCCGCGCCCGCAGCGGCACCGTTGGCCGCGGGCGCTGGGGGCGCCGCGCTCCTGGCTCGGGTCTTCGCGGGCATCCTTCCATCCTGCCCTGCCCCACGGACAATTCCGCCCACGAACATAGCGCCCCGTCCAACCCATGCCACGGTCCTCCACTCGCGGTAGGGCATGAATGTGGCGACGACGCCTATAGAGGGGCACCAAACCCACACCCACGCAGGAAGTGGGACATGGGACGCCGGTGATTGCGGCGTCGGCGCACCGGGGAATGGAGCGCGGGGCCGGGTCAGGGGCTGGAGGCGCGGACTGTGCCGGTGAGCCTGCCCTGGGTGCCGCGGATCTCGCAGATGACCATGTGTTCGCCCGCCGCCCAGGCGCCCTGGTTGGGATAGGCGTAGGAGTCGGTGAGGTCGCCGGTGCCCAGTTGCGGGTTCAGGTAGCCCACGAGCCTGGCCTGGCAGCCCAGCCGGGCCTGGTTGGCAAGGGTGATATTGCCCGGCCAATCGTGTCCCGCCAGGCGGAACGCGCCGTAGATCTCCCCGTCATGGGGCTGCGCGCAAGGAACCGCATGAGCCCCGGCGATTCCGTTCGGCAAAGAATTGAAGCACTGGCCCGGGTGCAAGCCGAACACCGTGGCGCGCAGCGGATGTGCTGGCGGGCGCGCCTGGTGCGGGCGGTGCGTGAGCAGCACGGCGATCACCGCCGCGGCGGCGACGGCCACCGCAATGCTGACCACGAACAGGAGGATGAGCAGGCGCTTCCCGCGCCGTCGGGGGCTGGGGAGTACCGGCGGAGCCTCGCTGGCTGGCCGCCCCGGCGCGCTGGCCGGGACAGGGCTCGGGGCCTTATCCTCCAGGCTGGTCGCGGCGGGGCCGGTCTCCGGCATCTCGTCCATCGCGCCCCGTCCCAGTACTTCTGTCGGAGAAGTTTCCCCGGGATACTCGTACCCGGTCATGCCCCAGACATTCGCGGACATTTCTTGGCCGGGCCTGCAGGCCGGCTGAGACTCCGCTGTGCCGTGGAACGGGCAAAGGGATAGCGTCGAACCCGTGAGGCTCTCGGGGCGCTCCGCCGTCGCGATCGCGGCTCTGGCTCTGGCGGCCTGCACCTCAGGCGCGCCGCCCGCCACGCCGGGTCCCCGGCCGGTGTCGACAAGTCCCGTGGTGTCCAGCGTCGCCGCGCCCGGCTGCAGCGCCGCGGCCGCGCCCGGGCGCCAGCTTCCGGCCGGGCTCGCCCGGCTGTCGGCGGTGCCCGGCGACCCGTTCGGTGTCGCGGTGACGGCGGACGGGCGCTGGTCCTTCGTGTCGCTGGTGCCCAACGGGAGCGGGGGCGCGCTCGGTGTGTTCGCGGACACCGGTTCCGCCAGCCCGAGGTTGGTCCGGCAGATCCCGCTGAGTGGGGCGGCCCTGGGCGTGACGCTCACGCCGGACGGCCGCTACCTGCTCGTCGCGAGCGGCAGCGGCGCCGCAGTGGTCAGCGTGCAGGCGGCCGAGCAGGGCAGCCCGAACGCGGTCCTGGGCACGCTGAGCAGCGGCGGTGGGCAGGCTGGCGGCGCGATCGAGGTGGCCACCTCACGCGACGGCAGGTTCGCGTTCGTCAGCCTGGAGGACTCGGACAAGATCGCGGTCTTCAACCTGCAGCAGGCGCTGGCGAGCCACTTCCGTGCCTCCGGATTCGTCGGGGATGTGCCGGCCGGGGTCGCGCCGGTCGGGCTTGCCGTGTCGCCGGACGGGGACTGGCTGTACTCGACCAGCGAGTTGCGGTCCTTCAGCGAGGTGCGCCGGGCCGCACACCACGGGACACTGAGCCTCGAACTGGGCGGCCAGGGGACGCTGGCCGTGATCAGCGTGCGCAAGGCGGAGACCGATCCGGCGCACGCGATCGTATCCACGGTCACCGCCGGCTGCAGCCCGGTACGAGTGATCACCTCCCCGAGCGGCGGGACGGTGTGGGTGACCGCCCGGGGGAGTGACATGCTGCTCGGCTTCTCCGCGTCCCGGCTGCGCGGGGACCCGGCGCACTCGCTGATCGCCTGGGCCGGGGTGGGTGAGGCCCCGGTCGGGCTGGCCCTGGTGGACGGTGGGCAGCGGGTCGTCGTCGCGGACTCGAACCGGTTCGGCCGCCGGGGAGCCAGGTCCAGCCTCGCAGTGGTGACCGTCGCCGCGGCCCTCGCGCACCGGCCCGCGCTTGCCGGGTATCTGCCGGCCGGGGGATTCCCGCGGCAGATGGCCCTGGAACCGGACGGCCGGGTATTGCTGGTGACGAACTTCAGCTCACGGCAACTGGAGACGGTGAACGTCGCGAGCCTGCCCTGAAGCGAGGCCGGGTGCCTCGGCGCGCTGCGGCGAACGGGCGCCGGGGTTGCGGGCAGGTGTCCTGCGGCCGCGGGGGTGCCCGGGCTTCCCGGCTTGCTGCGTCGCTGGTGTCCTGGGCTGCTGCGGCCCGGGCCGCCGGTACCCTGGCGCCGTGCGGCTCACGGTGTTCTGGGAAAAGATGCGCGGGCAGTTCGGCGAGGCATACGCCGCCAGCGTTGCCAAGGACTATGTGCTGGCCGGGCTGGGCGGCGCGACGGTGAACCAGGCTCTGGCCGCGGGGAAGGAACCGAAAACCGTGTGGCTCGCGGTGTGCGAGGCCTTCGAGATACCCGAAGAAGCGCGCTGAGACCATTCCCGGCCGGGCCCCAGCGGTCCGCCGCAAACGGCCGGATGTTTCCATCGAACGTGTGCGTGTCCTGCCCCGGATCGAACAGTTGTTCGTCTAGGGTAGTGAGCTGTATGGCGGGCCGCTGCAGCGGTCGCGGCGCGATCTAGATGGAGTTCACCGCGCGGGAGAGTTTTGTCGGTGGCGGCGCGTAGCGTCAGCGCGGACAAAGAAGCCCCTTATCCAATGGGAGTACTCATGGCAGGCATCGACAGGCCGGGCGGGAAAGCCGGCGACAGGGACAAGGCCCTGGAAACCGCCCTCGCCCAGATCGAGCGGCAGTTCGGCAGAGGCTCCATCATGCGGCTCGGCGACGAGGCCCGCGCGCCGGTCGAGGTGATCCCCACCGGAGCGATCTCTCTGGACATCGCGCTGGGCATCGGGGGGCTCCCACGCGGCCGGGTTGTGGAAATCTACGGCCCAGAAGGATCAGGCAAGACCACTTTGGCCCTCGAGGCGATCGCCCAGGCGCAGAAGAACGGCGGGATCGCGGCGTTCGTCGACGCCGAGCACGCCCTCGACCCCGAGTACGCCAAGAATCTCGGCGTGGACACCGATGCGCTGCTGGTCTCCCAGCCGGATACCGGCGAGCAGGCGCTGGAGATCGCGGACATGCTGGTCCGCTCTAGCGCGATCGACGTCATCGTCATCGACTCCGTCGCCGCACTGGTACCGCGGGCCGAGATCGAAGGTGAAATGGGGGACAGCCACGTCGGTCTGCAAGCCCGGCTTATGTCCCAGGCGATGCGTAAGCTCGCGGGCGCGCTGAGCCAGACCAAGACCACCGCGATCTTCATCAACCAGCTGCGGGAGAAGGTCGGGGTGATGTTCGGCTGCATGAACTACTCGACCAGGGTCACCCTGGCCGACGGCACCCAGGAGAAGATCGGCAAGATCGTTAACCAGCGGATGGATGTCGAGGTCCTTTCCTACGACCCGGAAACCGACCGCCTGGTTCCGCGCCGGATCGTGAACTGGTTCAACAACGGCAAGGCCGCGCGGTTCCTCCAGTTCACCGTCGCCAAGTCGGGTAAGAACGGGCGGGCGCAGTTCGCCGCGACCGAGAATCACCTCATCCGCACCCCGGGTGGCTGGCGCCCGGCCGGTGAGCTGCTTCCCGGCGACCGGGTCGTCGTCGCGGAGCAGCAGCTCCTCGGCGCGCAGCAAGTCCAGGTGATCCTCGGGTCGCTCATGGGAGACGGGGCGCTTTCCCCGAACCTCCGCGGCCGGTCCGGCACCCGGTTCCGTATGGGCCACGGTGCGAAGCAGGCGGCTTATCTGGACTGGAAGGTATCCCTGCTGGACAACATCCCGCACGCGAGGACGTCGAACGCCAAGGGTGCGGTCTTCGCAGACTTCACCCCGCTGCCCGAACTGGCCGAGCTGCGCGAAATCGTCTACTTCGGCGACGGAAAGAAGCACCTCACCTGGGACTACCTCAAGGGCCTCACGCCGCTCGCGCTGGCCGTCTGGTACATGGACGACGGTTGCCTTACCGTCCGCTCGAAGGGCGTTCAGGAGCGGACCAGGGGTGGCACGGGCCGGATCGAGATCTGCGTCGAGGCGATGAGCCCCGGTTCAAGGGAGCGGCTCGCCAGCTACCTCCGGGACACTTACCGGCTGGATGTGAAGCTCACCGCCCGGGGGACACGGAAGATGAGCGTTCTCCAGTTCACCACCCCGGCTTCGGCGGAGTTCCAGAAGCTCATCGCGCCCCATGTCCACCCATCGATGGACTACAAGCTGCTACCGCGGTTCCGGGGCAGGTTCGCCGTCCAGCCGGAATTCGCTCCGGCGAAAACCAGGCCCGTCCCTGCCCGGGTCCTGGACGTCCACGTCAAGCCAAGAACCCGCTCGATGAGCCGTTTCGACATCGAGGTCGAGGGATCGCACTGCTACTTCGTGGATGGCGTCATGGTTCACAACAGCCCCGAGACCACCTCCGGCGGCCGGGCGCTGAAGTTCTACTCCTCCGTGCGGCTCGACGTGCGCCGGATTGAGACGCTCAAGGACGGCACCGATGCGGTCGGCAACCGTACCAAGGTCAAGGTCGTCAAGAACAAGCTGGCGCCGCCTTTCCGAACCGCGGAGTTTGACATCCTGTTTGGTGTCGGCATCAGCCGGGAAGGTGGTCTGATCGACCTCGGGGTGGAGCAGAACATCGTGCGCAAGTCCGGTGCCTGGTACACCTACGAGGGCGACCAGCTCGGCCAGGGCAAGGAGAACGCGCGGAACTTCCTGCGCGACAACCCCGATCTCGCCAACGAGATCGAGAAGAAGATCAAGGAGAAGCTTGGCGTCGGCCCGCGTCTGGACGCGGAGGCGGCGGACAAGGAGCCGACGTCGGGTCCGGGCCTGCGCGCGGTCCCGGACGGGGCCGCAGGCACGGCAGCCGCGGCTGCCGGCAGTTCTGGCCGTGGTGTCACCAGGGTCACCGGAGGGCCCGGTGGTGCGGGATAGCGCCGGTGGCGCGGGATAGGAACCCGCCGGGACGGGGCGTCCGGAGCGCCAGGGGCGGCGGCTCAGGCCGGAAGCGCGGCACCGGGCACCTGACGGTGGTGCCGGATCCCGAGGACGAGGACATTGGCCAGGATCCTGTCGCCACGGGTTCCGCCCTTGCGGGGTCGGCGCACGCGGAGCCGGATAGCGCAAGACTGGCTCACGCGGGATCGGGCCGCGCGGAACCGGCTCACGCTGCGCCTGGCAGTGCGGGCGAGGCTCATGCGAGACCGGGTGCCGCTGCAATGGGCGGCAGTGGGCTGGGTGGTGCGGAACCAGGCAGCGAGGAAGCGGCGCGGGCGATCTGTTTGCGGCTGCTCACCGCAGGACCGCGCACCCGGGCACAACTGGCCACCGCGCTGCGCAAGCGGAGGATTCCTGACGAGGTCGCGGAATCGGTGCTGAGCCGGTTCACCGAGGTCGGCTTGATCGACGACGCGGCCTTCGCCCGGGCGTGGGTGGAGAGCCGGCACCACGGGCGCGGCCTCGCCCGCCGCGCGCTCGGCGCCGAACTGCGGCAGCGCGGGATACCGGACGGCGAGGTGCGGTCGGCGGTCGGGTTGCTCGGGCCGCAGGACGAACTGGCCACCGCCCGGCGACTGGTGGCCAAGCGGTTGCCGGCCAGCCGGGGAAAACCGGTGCCCGCCCGGGCCCGGCAACTGATGGGCATGCTGGCCCGTAAGGGCTATTCGGCCGGCTTGGCCGCTCAGGTGGTGCGGGAAGCCCTGGAACAAGAGCGGGAAAACGATGAGGGCCGCCGGGCGGATCTGGCGTGGATTAGCGAAGACGGTGCTGGTGACGATTGGCTGTGAGCGGGGAACGGTGCGTGGAGTAACGGAAGCATCACTAGGCCGAGCTTGCCCAAATTGTTATCAGCGCTTAACCTCACGGCAGCGAGGTGTTAGTCCGTAACAGGCGATTGGGAACATACGACACACCCGGCAACCGGTTGCGCCCGGTTGCCGGTAAGGACACAGATCCGGCCCGTAGCCGGACTCCGGGCGAGGTGCTGGCCAGCCAGGTCAGCCCTGGATCGGGTTCGGCTAAGCAGTGGCCACGGCCCCGTGGAAGCGGTGGCTGATAGGGGGGCGGACAGGGCTTGACGCGGTGCCGGGGCATGGACCCGCGAGGACCCGCACATGCGGGCTTGCGCGGGGCGGCCGGTCCAGGAACCGGATGGGCAGATGGTGTGCCCGGCAAGGCTCTGGTCGCGGCCGGGCTTGCGTCGGCGAGATGCCGGCGCGGGCAGGAGCAGTGCGGGCTGGCCCGCCGGCGGTCGCGGGGGACGGCGCTCACGCCGGAAGGCTGGCGGTGGCATGGGCGGTCGGTGCAGGTCACCGACTGCTGGCCGATGCCTGGCCGGTTGTCGTTGTCCCGGTCTTCTACCGGGTGCCACCGGGCTGGGGGCCCTCTGGCAAACCTGGTCCTGCGGGCGGCGCTCTCATGAGCGGCGCTATGGCGGGTAGTAATACTCCTGCGGGCGGCGCAGCGCAGGTACGGCCCTCCGGGTACGGTCCTGTGGGCGGCGGCAAAGCCGCTGACCGCGTGACCGTGCGGCGAGCGCCGAGGTACGGCTGCCGGAACCACCGGTGGCCGGGCGGGCCCGGCTGACCGGTTCGTCGGCAGTCGCCGTCCGCGCAGTGATACGCCGCGCATGGCGCGCCTGACCCCTCGCCACAGGGATCAGCCCTGGCTCCGTACCCCGGAGCCGGGGCCCGCGAGCAGGATTGAGGTGTGCCATGAGCAACACAATCGCTGTAGTGATCGCGGTGATCGGGATCATTGCGCTGTTCGCCGTTGCAGGTGCGTTGTTCGCCGTTGTGCGCAAGGCCGGGAACCGTACGGTTCCGGCACCCCAGGAAACCGCCGTCGCCCACTCATCCGCCAGCCCAGAACTGGCCGCCGAGGCAGAACGCCGGACGGCAGAGGCTGGCCGCGCCGCGAAGCGGCGCCTTGAAGAAGCCGACCGGGCCGCCGAGCAGATCCGCGCCAGTGCGGAGGCCGACGCCACGGCCGTCATGCGCCGGGCCGAGGAGTCGGCGCGCCAGGTCACGCAGGCACAGCGTGTTGCCGAGGAACAGGTCCAGGCAACCAGGGAGGAAGCCGCCCAGCTTCGCGCCGACATCGAACGCAGGGAAGCGCGGCTTGCCGAGCGCGAAGGCAGGCTGGACGGCGAACTGCGCAAGCTGGAACAGCGGTCCGCCGGGCTGGATGAGGCCCGGGCCGAACTCGACGCCCAGCGCGCCGAGCTTGCCCGCCTGGACGACGAGCGCCGCGCGGTACTCGAGCGGGCCGCCGGGCTGACCGCCGGGCAGGCCAAGACCGAACTCGTCGCCACCATCGAGAATCAGGCCAAGCGCGAGGCCGCGCTGATCGTCCGCGAGGCCGAGAACCAGGCCCGCCGCGACGGGGAAGAGCGAGCCAGGCGGATCGTGACGCTCGCCATCCAGCGGGTCGCGAGCGAGCAGACCAGCGAGTCCGTGGTCTCGGTGCTGCACCTTCCCGGCGAGGAGATGAAGGGCAGGATCATCGGTCGCGAAGGCCGCAACATCCGCGCCTTCGAATCGGTGACCGGGGTCAACCTGATCATCGACGACACACCCGAGGCCGTCCTGCTGTCCTGCTTCGACCCGGTGCGGCGGGAGGTGGGCAGGCTCGCGCTGGAGAAGCTGGTGCTCGACGGCCGCATCCACCCGCAGCGGATCGAAGAGGCCTACGAGCGCAGCAAGGCCGAGGTGGAGCAACTGTGCGTGCGCGCCGGTGAGGACGCCATGGTCGAACTGGCCATCACCGACATGCACCCGGAACTCGTGACGCTGCTCGGCCAGCTCCGCTACCGCACCTCCTACGGCCAGAACGTGCTCGCCCACCTGGTGGAGTCCGCGCACATCGCCGCCATGATGGCCAGCGAGCTGGGCATGGACCCCGTGCTGCTCAAGCGGTGCACCGTGCTGCACGACATCGGCAAGGCGCTCACCCACGAGGTGGAGGGCAGCCACGCGCTCATCGGCGCCGAGATCGCGCACAAGTACGGCGAGTCGGCCGACGTGGTCCACGCCATCGAGGCGCACCACAACGAGGTCGAGGTCCGCACCGTCGAAGCCGTCCTGACCCAGGCCGCCGACGCGATCAGCGGCAGCAGGCCGGGAGCCCGGCGCGAGTCACTGGAGGCCTACGTCAAGCGGCTGGAGCGCCTGGAGGAAATCGCGACCGCCCACGAGGGCGTGGACAAGGTGTTCGCGATGCAGGCGGGGCGAGAGATCCGGGTCATGGTGAAGCCGGACCGGGTGGACGACATTCAGGCTCAAGTCATTGCGCGGGACGTGGCTAAGCAGGTCGAAGAAGAGCTGACTTATCCGGGGCAGATCCGGGTCACGGTCGTTAGGGAGTCGCGGGCTACTGAGTTTGCGCGCTGAGATTTGGGCGAGATGAGCGTGCCCTCGCATGCCTGTCCTGGGCTCTAGGCGCGGGAGGGCTGCTCCTCGCTGATTGCTTGTCTTGGAGCAACCGGGGGTGACGCCGGCCGCTTCGTGGAGGGGGGAGCGGGAGGTGGTTCCGGGGTTGCGGTGACTGCGTGTGGTGGGACTGG
>Ga0207664_10000860_pt1 | contig 20550 bp, 17 predicted proteins | sample LARL83metaG_FD_184349 | JGI IMG/M metagenome (GOLD analysis project Ga0207664, IMG submission 184349) | Corn, switchgrass and miscanthus rhizosphere microbial communities from Kellogg Biological Station, Michigan, USA - LAR L8-3 metaG... | ecosystem: Host-associated > Plants > Roots >... | reverse complement strand
CCGACACCCCCGCGGCGATGAGCACGACGTCGGAGGCGGCGCAGATGGCCACCACGATCGTCACGTGGCGGCGCAGGGCTCCCTGCCGAACGACGAACGCGTTCTGGGGCCCGATGGCGACGATCAAAGACAGGCCGAAGAGCAGACCGGTGAGGAGCGCGCCGAGCGCGGGGGCGGCGATCACCCCCGCGACGCTACGCGCACACCCCATGTGATGCGACTAATGTTTCTCAACTACCATTAGTTGCGCTAATGTCAGAGATGGTCGATCAGGGACAGCTCGAGGCCTTGTTGGCGGCGGTCACCGAGGGCACCTTCGACGCCGCGGCGCGGGCGCTGCACGTGACGCCCTCGGCGGTGAGCCAGCGGATCAAGGCGCTGGAGACGCGGGTGGGCCGCGTGCTGGTGACGCGCTCAAAGCCGGTGGCGCCGACGGCCTCGGGCACCGTCCTGCTCCGGGCGGCCCGGCAGATGCAGGCGATCGCCATCGAGGCGCTGGGCGAGCTGGGCGACGACGAGGCGGGGCGGCCGCTCGCGGTGCCGCTGGCGGTCAATGCCGACAGCCTGGCCACCTGGTTCGTCGAGGCCCTGTCCGGCGCGGGCGCGGGGCTCACCTTCGACATCCGCCGCGCCGACGAGACGCGCACCGCCGAGCTGCTGCGCGACGGCACGGTGATGGCGGCGGTGACCGCCTCGGCCGAGCCGGTCTCGGGGTGCACGGTGCACCGGCTCGGTCAGATGCGTTATCGCCCGCGGGCGTCGGCGTCATTCGTGCGGCGATGGTTCCGGGACGGCGTGTCCCCACAGGCGCTGGCGGACGCCCCCGTGGTCCTGTTTGATCGTGAGGATCCGCTCCAGGACCGGTACCTGCGCCGGCGCGCCCGGCGCAGGGTCTCCCCGCCGCGGTGCTACGTCCCGGGCTCCGGCGCGTTCGTGCAGGCCGTTCGCCATGGCCTGGGCTGGGGCATGGTCCCCGACCTGCAGGCCGCGACCGCCCCGGGCGAGATCGCGCTGGTCGAGTTCGACGACGCCGGCGCCATCGACGTCCCCTTGTACTGGCAGCAGTGGCGGCGCAGCTCAGACGCGCTTGAGCGCGTGAGCGCCGCGGTGCGCGCGCATGCCGAGCGGGCGCTCACCACTCCGGGAAGTCGGCCTCTGACACGGTGACCGGCTGGAGCGCGCGGCGCGGGGCGTCGGCGGACGCCAATGTCGCGGTGGCCACGTCCAGCGCGCTGCGAAACTCGACGTCGCCACGCTCCAGGCCCGCCTCGATGAGGATGCGCAGCGCCTCGACCCGGCCGGCGCGACCGGACAGGAAGGGATGGCAGGTGAGCATGAACAGCGCGCCGTGGCGGCGCATGGCGTCGAGCTCGTGGACCCATCCCTCGGCCACGACGAGCGGAGAGCGAACCTGATCGCCGATGGCTGGCCGGGGCAGGAAGGCGTACTGCTCCCAGTCGTCCAGGCCCCAGAACGGCGGTAGCTCGGCGATGGCGCCGTGGCCGGTCTCCAGCACGTACGGGGCGTCTGAGTCCATCAGGCTGGAGTCATAGGCCAGGCCGTACTCGGCCACCAGGCCGGGCGTCCGCCACGTCGCCTCCCACATCGCCGCGCGGTGGCCCCTGACCTCCACGCCGAGTGACTGCAGCGTCCTGAACGCCCGGTCGAAGTCGGCGCGCTCGCCGTCGGCGTCGAGGTCGACGGCCGAGCGGTGAGACCAGGAGTGGTGGGCGACCTCGTGGCCGGCCTCGAGCACGTCGGCCACGGTCTGGGGATAGCGCTCGGCGGTGAGGCCGGGGATGAAGAACGTGGCCGGGAGCCGGTACTCGGCCAGGAGGGAAAGGATCCGCGGCACGCCGACCCGCGGGCCGAACGCCTGGTGGGTCATGGCCATCGCGTGGTCGGCGTAGCGGCGCCCGACGGCCAGGATCGCCGACTCGGCGTCCACGTCGAAGGAGAGCACGGCGGTTGTGGTCATCGTGGATCCTCTCTGTGGATGGTCGGCCCGCCCACCTTGGTCAGCCCGCGCCGCCGCGGCGGGCGATCGCCGTGAGCGCGAGCATCTCGAACGCGACCGTCGCGGCCTGCAGCGCGGTGATCTGACCGGCGCTGTCGTAGGGCGGCGAGACCTCGACGACGTCGTAGCCGACGAAGGCGCGCCCGGCGAGCGAGCGCAGGAAGGCCAGCGCCTCGTGGGGCAACAGGCCCGCCGTTTCGGGGGTCCCCGTGCCGGGCGCGAACGCCGGGTCAAGCACGTCGACGTCAAACGACATGTAGGCGGGTCCGTCGCCGAGCCGCCGCGCCACCTCGCGGGCGTAGCGCGCGGGCGTCCAGGTGCGCAGCTCCTCGCAGGGCACGATGGCAAAGCCCCACTCGCGCGGCTGCTCGTAGTCGGCCGCGGCGTACAGCGACCCGCGCATGCCGGCCAGCAGACAGCGATGGGGGTCGATGAGGCCCTCGTCCAGCGCCCGGCGAAACGGCGTGCCGTGGGTGTAGCGCTCGCCCCAGTAGGAGTCCCACGTGTCGGCGTGGGCGTCGAGCAGCACCACGCCGACGGGGCCGTGGCGCTCCGCGTGGGCGCGCAACTCGCCCAGGACGATCGAGTGGTCGCCGCCGATGACCAGGGGAATGGCGCCGCCCTCCAGCACGGGGCCCAACGCGGCGGCGATCTGCCCGGCGGTCCGCTCGGCATTTCCCGGCGTGGTGGTGATGTCGCCGCCGTCGATGACCGACAGCTCGCTGAAGACGTCCACCTGCAGCGACGGGTGCCAGCGGCGCATCATCAGGCTCATCTCACGCACCGCCGCCGGCCCGTAGCGCGCGCCGGGGCGGAAGCTCACCGCCGAGTCGAACGGCACGCCCAGCACGGCGACGTTGGCCCCGGCCCAATCGTCGGACAGCGGGCAACGTGCGTAGGTCCGCACGCCGGTGAAGCGCGGGCTCTCCGACGAGTCGGTGGGCTGATAGCGCGGAGGCACGGCGCGATCCTAGACCCGCCGACCCGGCGAGCTGACTTGGTCACTTGCCCAGCCACCCGGCCCGGCATTTGGTGCTTGACCCAATGGCAGGGCCCCAGGCTTCTTTTTAGCGTCGGCTCGCAGGCGTACGCACCGCACTCACGAGGAGAGAGGGTCGATGTCATCGGGTATTGATCCTGGCCGGAGCGCCGATCCCAGCGGGACGGCGGCCGCGCTCAGGGAGGACCTCGAGCACGAACGCGTCGAGGAGCTGCACGGAGGGGCGCCGACCCGGGACTTCAAGTTCTCGTCGGCGTTCGCCCTCGCCTTCTCTGACATCTCGCCGATCGTCGGCATCTACTCGGTGTTCGCGATCAGCTTCGCCCTGGCCGGGCCCGGCTGGTTCTGGGCACTGCCGATCGTGCTGATCGGGCAGCTCCTGGTCACCGGCGTGTTCGGCGACCTCGTCTCCAAGTGGCCGTTCCAGGGCAGCGTGTACGCGTGGTCCAAGGAGCTGGTCGGCCCGCGCTATGGCTGGATGACCGCGTGGGCGTACATGTGGGGCCTGACGCTGACCCTGTCGGTTCTGTCGCTCGCCGCGGCGCAGTATCTGCTGGCCGCGCTGAACATCACCAGCTTCGGCAAGGAGGCCACCGCCGCGGTGTCGCTGGGCGTGATCCTGCTGTGCACCACGGCGAACATGCTGGGCGGCAACCTGCTCAAGCGGCTGCTCTACATCACGCTCACCTGCGAGATGGTGGCGTCGCTGGGCATCGGCTTCGTGCTGTTCTTCTTCCACCGCACCAACTCGTTCTCGACCCTGTTCCACGGCGCCGGGAGCGGGCCGTCGCCGTCGCTGCTACTGGGGCCCTTCCTGGGCGCGGTCGCCTTCGTCGGCTATTCGTTCGTCGGCTTCGAGGCCGCCGGATCGATCGCGGAGGAGGTCAAGGAGTCGCGCCGGGTGCTGCCCAAGGCGATGGTCCTCTCCCTGGCGGTGGCCGGCTGCCTGGTCATCTTCGCCTGTCTGGGCATCAGCCTCGCCATCCCGGACATCGGCGCGGTGCTCTCGGGCAAGGTGGCCGACCCGATCACCACCACGCTGGAGACCCGGCTGGGCTCGGCGGTCGGCCGGATCATCCTCATCGTCCTCACCATCGGCTTCAGCGCCAGCCTCATCGCCGTCCAGGCCGCGGTGAGCCGGGCCATCTGGGCGGCCGCACGCGATCGCGTCCTGCCCGCCGCCGACGCGCTGGGCGCGCTGTCTGGGCGCCACCGGATGCCGCGTCACGCCATCGCCCTCACCGTGTGCATCGCCGCCCCGCTGCCCTTCATCAGCTTCTCGAAGATCTACACGCTGCTGCTCTCCTTCTCGACCGCCGGCTTCTACATCTCCTACGCCATGCCGATCCTGGCTCTGGTCTACGTCCGCCTGAAGAAGCGATGGGTACCCGGCCCGGTGTCCATGGGCCGCTGGAGCGGCCCGGTCACCATCATCGCCGCGATCTGGATCGTGTTCGAGACCATCAACGTGGCCTGGCCGCGCGACTTCAACCCGCAGTGGTGGCTGAACTGGGGACTGATCCTCATGACCGCCATCCTCGGTGTCATCGGGCTCGTGATGTGCACCCGTATCTTCCGTGGTCGCAGTGGCCGCGCCCCCGGTGTCGCGGGCACCGGCGAGGCCGCGGCCGTCGACCTGCAAGGAGAGACGTGATGTACGAGCCCTGGAACGCCCTCGACGCCCCCCGATTCACCGGACCGAGGACGTATGCCCGCCTGCCCTACATCAAGGACCTGGCCGGTGTGGACGCCGCCGTGTACGGGATGCCCTGGGACGGCGGAGCCTCGTTTCGGTCCGGCGCGCGCTTCGGGCCCGAGGCGGTCCGCTCGGCCTCGGGGATGATCCGGACCTACAACGCCGTGCAGAAGGTGCAGGTGTTCGGCGCGCTGTCGACGATCGACTACGGCGACACCCCGACGGTGCCCGGCTACATCGAGGACACGCTCCAGCGCATCAGCGCCTTCGTCACTCCGCTGGCCCAGGCCGGGGTGGTGAGCGTCGGCATCGGCGGCGATCACTCGGTCACCCTGGCCGAGCTGCGCGCGCTGGCCGCCGTCCACGGCCCGCTGGGTCTGGTCCACCTCGACTCCCACACCGACCTGTGGGACGAGTACAACGGCCACCCCTACTCGCACGGCACCATGTTCCGCCGCGCCCTGGAGGAGGGCGTGGTCGACCCGCGCCGCATGCTCCAGGCCGGCATCCGCGGGCCGCTCTACGGCGAGGCCGACGAGGAGATCCCCGCCACGCTCGGCGTGGACACCATCCCGTGGACCGAGCTGGCCGAGATGGCCCCCGCCGACCTGGCCGCCCGCGCCCGCGCCCGGCTCGGCGACGGGCCCGCCTTCCTCTCCCTCGACGTCGACTTCGTGGATGCCGCCTTCTGCCCCGGCACCGGCACGCCGGAGGTGGGCGGGCCGACGAGCTACCAGGCGTTGTCGTTCCTGCGCGCCCTGGCCGGCCTGCCCTTCGTCGGCTATGACGTGGTCGAGGTGGCGCCGGCCTACGACGGACCCGGCCAGGTGACGGCGCTGTTCGCCGCCAACGCCGTCTTCGAGATGCTGAGCATGATCACGCTGCACCGCCGCGCGTCGGCGGGGGTGGCCGGGGACGGGCTCACGGCGCGCTGACCGGCGGGGACGGGCTCACGACGCGCTGACCGGCGCCGCCGGCGCGCGCGGGATCGCCAGCGCCAGGGCCAGGTCGATCCGGCTGGCCACCGACTCGATCGGGCGCCCGGTCAGCCGCGAGACGCGCTGCAGCCGGTAGTGCAGCGTGTTGTGGTGGATGTGCAGCTCGGTCGCGGTCCGCCGCCAGTGCCCGTCGTTGGCCAGGAACGCCGCCAGGGTCTCCACCAGCTCGGAGTTGTGCTCCTCGTCCCAGCGCTCGACCGGGCCGAGCACCGTGTCGCGAAAGGCGCGCAGCACATGGGGATCCAGGAAGTCCAGCAGCTGCCGGTGCGCGCCGACCTCCAGCCGGCGCACCACCCGCTCCCCCTCCGGCCGCGCCAGCGCCAGCTGATGGGCGCTCATCGCCTCGGCAACGGCGCGGCGCAGGCCGCCGGCACCAGTGGGCGAGCGCCCGATGCCGAGCACGGGATCGGCGCCGCCGTCGCGGACGAGGTCGGCGAGCTCGTCAACGATGTCCTCGTCGCCGGACTGGACGAGGAGCACGCGGGCCCCGCGGTAGGCCGCCCCGAGGCAGTGGGCCCGACAGGCCATGGCGGCGTAGGTGACATCGCGGGTGGAGTTGGCGGACATCACGACGGTGATCGGCTGGTCCGCCACCATGTCCAGCGCCTCCAGGCGCGCGCTCAGCGATCGCATCCCCAGCTCGCCGTCCCACACGCGGGTGAGGAGCTCCTCCACCAGCTCGGAGCGCACGTTCTCATGCTCGCGGCGGCGGGCGTCCTCGAGCACGAGGTAGGCGCTGGCCTGCTCGATGACGAGTCGCGCGTCGTCGGAGACCTCGGCCAGCGGGCTGCCGACGATCACCGCCGTCGACGACAGCGCATCGGCCACTCCGAAGGCGCTCAGTCCCGGCGCCACCGCGCAGGGCAGGTCGCCGCGACGGGCCGAGCGGGCCGCCATGCGGGCGGCGTCGGCGTCGGGAGGCGCATCGCCGGTGAGGCTGTGGCCGCCGGGCCCGACCAGCCACACGTCCAGGCGCGTCTCGCGCCGCAGCAGCTCGACCACGGCGGCGTAGCCCTCCCCGCGAGCCAGCTCCTCCAGCAGCCGGCGCAGGCGCATGAGCTGCAGGCGGACCGTCGCGTCGGGAGCGCGGTTGCGCTCCATCACGCACTCGCCGATCGCACTGAAGGGAAGGTCCGCCGGCACCTCCACGAGCGGAAGGCCGGCGTCGCGGCAGGCCTGCACCACCCCTGGCGGGGTGATGCTCCCCATCTCGCCCACGCCGTAGCCGATGGCCACGACCCCCGCCGCCCGGGCCTCCTGGACCCAGTCGCGCGGATCGGTGGTGGTCAGCCACAGGCCGTTGGTGAGCAGCAGCTCCCCGGGGAAGGCGTACTGGGCGGGATGGTCGAGGTCGGAGACGTGGACGCCGCGCAGCAGGCGGTCGTGGTTGCCGGCGTCGACGAGCACGCGCAGACGCAGCGACGAATCGGCGGCGATGGCGGCGACCGTGCAGGAGCTCATGGGCCTCGGATTCGTACGCTATCCCAACGAAACGGCCGCAGCCTCGGTTGTTGTCCCAATGGCTGGGCCTCTCGAGGCTGCTTAGGCTCGCGCCACCGTGTCCGCCGCGCTCGTCACCGGAGGCAGTTCGGGGATCGGCGCCGCCTGCGCCGCGCGCCTGGCCGCGCACGGCCATCAGGTGGCGGTGGTCGATCTCGCGCCCACGGACGCCGGTGCCGTCGCGCTGAGCCTGTCCCTCGACGTCCGCGACGGACCGGGGCTCGCCGACGCCGCCGAGCGGGTGGAGGCCGAGCTGGGGCCCATCGACTACCTCGTCACCGCGGCCGGCCACTATCGCGCGGGGACCATCGCCGATCCCGACGAGGCCGAGTGGCGGCGCATGCTGGAGGTCCACGTCGGCGGCACCGCCAACGCGTGGCGCGCGGTGGTGCCGCGGATGCGCTCGCGCGGGCGCGGGTCGATCTGCGCCATCGGCTCAGAGCTGGGGATCATCGGGGATCCCTCCGCCCCCCACTACGCCGCGGCCAAGGGCGCCATCCACGCCATGACCAAGAGCCTGGCCGCCGAGCTCGCGCCCGACGGCATCCGCGTCAACTGTGTCGCCCCCGGGCCCACCGACACGCCCCTGCTCAGCGACGACCCGAACATGGCCGGTTACGCCGAGGCGCTCCCCCTGGGACGGGTGCTCACGGCCGACGAGATCGCGGCCGCCGTCGCCTTCGTGCTGCTCGAGGACACCAACTTCGTCGGCCAGGTCGTCTCGCCCAACGCGGGAGCGGTGCTGTGACGGCGGCGTCCGGGCTGGAGGGGCTCGATGGTCGCGTCGCATTTGTCAGCGGAGCCGGACAGGGCATCGGCCGCGCCACGGCGCTGCGCCTGGCGCACGAGGGCGCCGTGGTGTGCGTGAACGACATCGATCCCGAGACCGCCGGCGCGGTGGCCGAGGAGGTGGGCGGACTCAGCGCCCCATGCGACGTGAGCGACCTAGCCGCGGTGCGGGCGCAGATCGCTCGCTGCGAGAGCGAGCTGGGCCCGATCGAGTTGCTGGTGGCCAATCACGCCTTCATGGTCATGGCTCCGTTCGTCGAGCACCCCGAGGCTGATTTCACGCGCACGCTGCAGGTCAACCTGCTGGGCACGGCCTGGCTGCTGTCGCTGTGCGCGCCGGCGATGGCCGCCCGCGGCTACGGCCGCATCGTGGCCATCGCCTCGGAATGGGGGCAGATCGGGTGGCCCAACGCGACCGCGTATGCCGCCACCAAGGGCGGGATCATCGCGCTGGTCAAGAGCGTGGCGCGCGCGTATTCGCGTGAGGGCGTCGCCGTCAATGCCGTCGCCCCCGGCGTCACCGACACCCCGCAGCTCGACGTCGACGCCGCCGACGCCGGCCTCACCCACGAGGAGATGGTCAAGGTCTACGGCCGCGATGTGCCCCTCGGCCGGATCGGCCGGCCTGAGGACATCGCCGCCACGGTGGCGTTCCTGTTGTCCGCGCCGGCCGCCGCGTTCGTGGGCCACGTTCTCGGGCCCAACGGCGGCTCGACCCGGATCTGAGGCTTCGCCCGTGACCGCGCCCGTGCACCCTGCCCTGGCCCGGACCGGCAGCGGCGTATGCGCGTCGGGGTCGTTCTGGATGCCCACTCGGGTGCAGTTCGGCCGCGGCGTGGCGCGCGAGCAGTTGGGTGCGGAGGCGCACCGGCTGGGGGTGGGCGAGGGGGTGGGCGGGACCTCGGGAATCGAGCGGGCGCTGCTCGTCACCGACCCGGGGCTGCGCGCGGCCGGCGCGTGCGACGCGCTGCTTGAGGCGCTGGACGCCGCCGGGCTGACGACCGAAGTGTTCGACCACGTCCAGGGCAACCCCCGCGACGTGCACTGCCTGGAGGGCGCCGAGCTGGGACGGGCGAGCGGCGCCGACGTGCTGATCGGCGTGGGCGGCGGGTCGGCGATCGACACTGCCAAGTGCATCGCGCTGCTCATCACCAACGGCGGACACCCGCGCGACTGGGAGGACTTCGGCGCGCTGCAGACCACGCCGCTCCCCGTGCTGGCGGTGCCGACGACGGCCGGCACCGGCAGCGAGGTCTCCCCCTCGGCCATCATCACCGACACCGAACGGCGCAAGAAGATGAACCTCTTCGACCCCCGGATCTGCCCGCGGGTGGCCCTGGTGGATCCCGATCTCACGCTGTCGATGCCGCCGGCCCTCACCGCGGCCACCGGCATGGACGCGCTCTCGCATGCGGTCGACTCACTGCACTGCGCGCTGGCCACGCCGGCGTCTGACGCCATGGCGCTGGAGGGCGCGCGGCTGGTCGCGCTGTACCTGCGCCGCGCGGTCGCTGACGGCGCCGACACGGAAGCCCGCTGCGGCATGACGCAGGCCAGCCTCACCGCGGGACTGGCGGTGGGCATCACCGACGTCGCGGGATGCCACTGCCTCGCCGAGGCCATCGGCGCGGTCTACGACCACCCTCACGGCGTCTGCTGCGCGGCCACCATGCCCGCGATCATGGAGTTCAACCTGCCCGACCCGGCAACCGCGGGGCGCTACGCCCGGCTGGCCGGCGCCTTCGGCGTCGCCACCGACGGCCTCCTGACCGAGACCGCCGCACGCCTGGCCATCGACTACGTGGCCGGTCTGAATGCCGACCTCGGCATCCCCGCGTTGGCCGAGCTCATCCGTGATGAGGATCTGGACCTGCTCGCCGAGAAGGCCGCCGCCAACACGTCGGCGCCGTCGAACCCGCGACCCGCGAGCGTGGCGGACTTCCGGGAGATGTTCGCGCGCGGACTCGCTGCCCGCTGATCAGCCGGGCCGTGATCCGGCCCGGGTTGTTAGGCGCAGATTAACCAGCGAGGATGCGGGTTTGAAGTTTCTGCATTTAAGGACGCGTTGCTATACCTTCGCGCTTTCCGGACTGAGAGGAGTCTGACGTGAGGTACAAGATCGGTCATCTGGGGATGTGGACCGTAGGGGTGGTGGCAGCTTTAGGGCTCGCCGCCTGCGGCTCGAGCAACTCGTCGAGCACGACCAAGGCGGCCGGCGGCGGTGCGACAACCTCGGCCAGCGCGACGACGTCGTCGACCGCGGCGGGCACCGGCACCAGCGGGACCAGCGTGAACCCCAGCAACTTCAAGGTCGGCGTGGTGACCGACATCGGCGGTCTCAACGACCACGGCTTCAACCACCTGGCCTACGAGGGTCTGCTGCGCGCCGAGAAGGAGCTGCACGTCCAGGGGCGCGTGCTGACCTCCAGCTCGGGCGCTGACTACACGCCCAACATGACCACGCTGGCCCAGCAGGGCTACAACCTGGTCATCCCGATCGGCTTCCTGATGGCCGACGCGACCGACGCGGTGGCCAAGCAGTTCCCGAAGGTGAAGTTCGCGATGGTCGACTCCGACGCGACCGCCGAGAAGGGCGACCCCAAGAACATCGAGGGGCTGCTGTTCGAGGAGCAGCAGGCCGGATACCTGGCCGGCTACCTCGCCGCGCTGTACGCCAAGGAGCACAACTACAAGACGATCTCCAGCGTCGGCGGCCAGAAGATCCCGCCGGTCGACCACTACATCGCCGGTTTCCAGGCCGGCGCCAAGAAGGTCGATCCGAGCATCCAGACGCTCAACAGCTACTCGCAGGACTTCGTCGACCAGTCCAAGTGCAAGCAGATCGCGCTCAACCAGATCCAGCAGGGCTCCAAGGTCGTCTTCCAGGTGGCCGGTGCCTGCGGCCTGGGCGCGCTGTCGGCGGCCCAGCAGCAGGGCGTCCAGGGCATCGGCGTCGACGCCGACCAGGCCTACCTGGGGTCCTACATCCTCACCTCGGCCGAGAAGAAGGTCGACGTCGCGGTGTTCAACGCGATCAAGAACCTGCTCCACGGCCAGTTCGCCGCCGGCGCCAATGTCACCAACAACATCGCCAACGGCGGCATCGGCTACGGCAAGATCGGTCCGGCGGGGCTGAAGTTCGCGCCGCAGATCCAGAAGATCTACGACGAGATCAAGACCGGGAAGATCTCGAACATCCCGAACACGGTTCCGTGAGGACGTCGACGCGATAGTGCATGACGGATAGTTCACCCTCGGCAAGCTCGGGCGCCCCGGCGCTCGAGCTGAGGGGCATCACGAAGAGGTTCGGCTCGGTCGTCGCCAACGACCGAGTCGACTTCGACGTTCGTGCCGGCGAGGTCCATGCGCTGCTGGGAGAGAACGGCGCCGGCAAGTCGACGCTGATGTCGGTCCTATACGGCCTCTACAAGCCAACCGAGGGCGAGATCTTCGTCGACGGCAGGCAGGTGGAGATCGACTCGCCATCCGCCGCGATCAACCTCGGCATCGGCATGGTCCACCAGCACTTCATGCTGGTGCCGGTGATGACCGTCGCCGAGAACATCGTGCTCGGCCAGGAGCCCAAGCGGGCCGGCGGCATGCTGGACTTCGCGGCCGCGCGCGCCCGCGTGCGCGAGCTGTCGGATCGCTACGGGCTGGCCGTCGATCCCGACGCGACGATCGAGGACGTCACCGTCGGCGCGCAGCAGCGCGTCGAGATCCTGCGCGCGCTGTACCGCGGCGCCCGCATCCTGGTCCTCGACGAGCCCAGCGCCGTGCTCACGGCGCAGGAGGTGATCGAGCTGATGGCGGTCATCCAGCGCCTCAAGCAGGACGGCACAGCGATCGTGTTCATCAGCCATAAGCTCCACGAGGTGCTCGAGGTGGCCGACCGGATCACCGTTTTGCGCCGGGGCAAGCGGGTGGACACGGTACCGCGCGCGGGCGCCACCGAGCGCAGCCTGGCCCAGCTCGTCGTCGGCCGCGACGTGCTGCTGGCGGTCGACAAGCACGCGGCCAAGGCCGGAGATCCGCTGCTGCACGTCGATGAGCTGTTCGTCCGCGACGACCGCGAGCTGATGGCGGTCGATGGCCTGTCGCTGTCGGTGAGGGCGGGCGAGATCGTCGCCCTCGCCGGGGTCGACGGCAACGGCCAGCAGGAGCTGGTGGAGGCGATCACCGGCCTGCGCCTGCCCGAGTCGGGCAGCGTCGTCGTCGAGGGCCAGGACATCGCCGGGCGCGGAGTGCGGGCGGCCACCGAGGCGGGGATCGCCCACATCGCCGAGGACCGCCATCGCCGCGGCCTCGTCCTCCCGTTCACGCTGACCGAGAACATGGCCCTGCGCGAGTACCGCCGCCCGCTGTTCAGCGCGCGCGGCTGGCTGCGGCTGCGGCGGATGCGCGAGCGCGCGCGCAAGCTCCTGCACGAGTTCGACGTGCGCGGGGGCGGGCCCGAGGCGTTTGCGGTGTCGTTGTCGGGCGGCAACCAGCAGAAGGTGTGCGTGGCGCGGGAGATCGCGTCTGAGCCCAAGGTGCTCATCGCCCACCAACCCACGCGCGGCCTGGACGTGGGCGCGATCGAGTTCGTGCATCGCCGGCTGATCGGCGAGCGCGACAAGGGCCGTGCCGTCCTGCTGGTGTCCCTGGAGTACGAGGAGGTGCGGGCGCTCGCCGACCGGATCCTCGTCATCTTCGAGGGCAAGATCGTCGGTGAGTTCCCGCCCGACGTCACCGAGGAGACGCTGGGCATCGCGATGACCGGCGGCGATGCCGCCGCGGAGGCCGCATGAGCGATCGCGACGTGGAGCCCGACGTCGAGCAGATCATCGAGGGCGGCGCCGAGCCCGGACAGGAGGAGGCGCTCGAGGCGTCGCTGACCTCGCCCGCCCGGCTGACCGCCTACCTCCGGCGCGGCGGGGTGATCGTCCCGATCCTCACCACGGTCATCGCGTTCCTGGTGGCCGGCGTCGTGGTGCTGCTCACCGGCCATGACCCGCTCAACACCTACAGCGCGATCTTCAAGGGCACGGGGCTCAACTGGCTGTTCCCGTGGGTGAGCGGAACCGAGCGCTCGGCGGCGGCGCTGGCGCTCCAGCAGACACTCATCCAGACGACCGTGCTCATCATGGTCGGTCTGGCGGTGGCGTTCGCCTTCCGCGCGGGACTGTTCAACATCGGCGGCCAGGGCCAGTACACGATGGGCGCGATCGCGGCCGTCTGGGTCGGGTCGTCGCTCTCGGGCCTGCCGCCGGTGCTGCACATCATCCTGGCCATCGCGCTGGCGGCGCTGGCAGGTGCCATCTGGGCGGGGATCGCCGGCCTGCTCAAGGCGGTCGCCGGGGTCCACGAGGTGATCTCGACGATCATGCTCAACTGGATCGCGATCTGGATCGGGGTCTACCTGTTCCAGCTCGGCGGGCCGCTCCAGGACCCCTCCCAACCCTCGACCCCGGTTTCCAAGACCATCGCGGCCTCGGCCAAGCTCCCCGTGTTCTGGGGCTCGGCCCAGCTGCAGGGCCTGGACATCGGGATCTTCATCGCGCTGGCGGCCGTGGTGGCGTTCGCCATCATCATCAACCGCACGCGCCTGGGCTACGAGGTCCGTGCCGTGGGCTTCAACCCCGATGCGGCGAGCTACGCGGGGATGAACGTGCGGCGCAACTACGTGCGGGTGATGTTCATCTGCGGCGCCTTCGCCGGCGTGGGAGCGGCGATGGACATCCTGGGCTGGAAGTTCAGTCTGTTCACCAACGACATCCAGACCTCACAGATCGGCTTCTTGGGGATCGCGGTGGCGCTGCTGGGGCGCAACACCGCGGGCGGCACGGTGGCTGCCGCGCTGCTGTTCGGCGCCCTGCTCACGGGGACATCGCAGCGCAACCTCGACCCCACCGTGTTCGACCCCAACCTGGCCCAGTACCTCACCTACATGATCCAGGGCCTGATCGTGCTGCTGGTGTCCACCGACGTGATCGCGCTGCGCGTGCTCAAGGGGGGCCGCGGAATCGCGGTCGGGCTGAGACGCAAGCCGCGCGGACCGCAGGCGACCGAGGAGAGCGCCGCGTGATGACGTGTAGGACCGAGGAGACGGCGTGACCGCCGGAGCGATCGCCGAGGCACCGACGCGCGCCGCCTCGCCGCGTGCGGTCGGGATCGTGGGCGTGGGGCTGGCCGTGATCGCGTGGTTCATCACCTTGCCGCCCGCGCTGCTTCGCACCCCGGTGCCGTCCATCATCCTGGGGCTCGCAGCGATGCTGGCGGGCGCGTTCGCGCTTCAGGGGGAGGAGCGGCGGCTCGGCTTCATCGACCTCTTCCTGGGACCACTGGCCATCGCCGGCGCCATCGCCTCCACCAAGTCCGGCCTTGGCCATCTCAACACGGTGTTCGTGTGGTCGGCACTGGTGGCGGCCATGCTGCGCTACGCCACCCCCCTGCTGTTCGCCGCGCTGGGCGGCATCGTGTGCGAGCGCAGCGGGGTCATCAACATCGGCCTGGAGGGCATGATGCTGATGGGGTGCTACTTCGGGATCTTCGGGGCTGACGTGCTCGGCTCCTGGGTCATGGGCCTCCTCGTGGCGCTGGTCGCCGGGGGGCTGCTGGCGCTCGTGCACGCGGTCTTCTCGATCCACATGCGCGCCAACCAGGTGGTGAGCGGCACCGGCATCAACTTCCTGGCGCTGGGCATCACCGGGTACTTCTTCACCGCCCATTACGGGCCCAACGGCACGCCCAACAAGATCTCGCAGGTCCCCAACGTCAAGCTGCCGCTCATCCAGCACATCGGCTTCTTCGGCCAGGCGATCGGCGACGCCAACCTCATGACCTGGATCGGTCTCCTGCTCGTGCCGGCGCTCGCGGTGTTCCTGTTCCGAACCCGGTGGGGCCTGCGCCTGCGCGCCGTCGGTGAGAAGCCGCGGGCGGCCGACACCGTCGGGTTGCCGGTGCTGCGCATCCGCTACCTGGCGGTGGTGGTCTCGGGCATGCTGGCGGCGCTCGGCGGCGCCTACCTCTCGGTCGCGTTCGTCGGCTCGTTCACCCCGAACATGACCGAGGGCAAGGGGTTCATCGCGCTGGCGGCGGTCATCTTCGGGCGTTGGCGGCCCGGCCTGGCGCTGGTGGCCACGCTGCTGTTCGGCTTCTCGGAGGCGATGGCCGACCGGCTGCCGACGTTCTCGGGCACACTTGCCACACTGTTTCAGGCGTTGCCCTATGTGCTCACCCTCATCGCCGTGGCCGGTCTGATCGGCGCGTCGCGCCCGCCGGCGGCGAGCGGCATCCCGTACGTGAAGGAGTAGCTGAGTCGATGGCCGTCGCCCGTCTTGCCATCGACAGCCGATCCGAGGGGGCCGTAGGCCTCAGCGACGAGATCGAGCTCTACCAGCGCACGTACAACACGCTGCTGCGCTCCAGCGGCGAGACGCACCTGCGGGTGCTCGAGCCCGCGCATCGCGCCATCGGATCGAGCCTGCATCCGCTGGCGGCCAGCGACGACGTCGACCTCGGCGCCTTCATCTACGCGATCCGCCGGCTCCCCGACGGGATCGTCGGCGCCCGGCTGGTGGCCATGGCCCAGCAGGTCGAGGTGCTGCTCGCCGCCGGCCTGCCGGTCGATGGGTGGGACGAGGCAGAGGCCCCGGCGCGGCGGCGTCGCTGGTATGACGACGGCGAGGGCACCCTGGCCGTGCTGCTGGCCAGCCCCTCGGACCTCGACGACCTGCTGCCGACGCTGGTCGCCTTCCAGATCGAGTGGAACAAGATCCGGGTGCGCCAGCGCGCCGCCGGATGGCAGGAGGTCGTCGACGACCGCGAGCCGACGCCCGAGGAGTGCGCGCGCCTGCTCGGCGGCAGCACCGATGATTGGGGCCGCCTGGCGGAGTCCTGGGGCGAGCGCTTCGCCGAGCACCTGCGCCTGATCGCCCGCGACCGGATGGGCCTGCGCATCCGGATGTTCGGCGGCTCGAACATCGGCTACGCGCGGCTGACCCGCCGCTGGTGGGCGCCGGTGAGCGCCGAGCTCAACCGCGAGGGCGTGACCACCGAGCGCCCCCTGTACTTCGTCAGCTCCAACACCCACAGCCTGGTGAACATCGCCACCTCGGTGGCGCGCGACCGCGAGCAGGAGCTGGTGGCCTTCGTGGAGACCATGCCCGAGGACGACATCCTGCGCCACGAGCTGGCCGCCTTCCGCGAAGGCCGGTCCGAGGGCTCGTGGGAGAACTTCCTGTACTTCGTCGCCCGCATCTACTTCGCCACCAAGGGGCGCGCCGGCAAGGCCGAACGCCGCGACGCCGAGAAGGCCGGCGGGGTCACGCACATGCGCAGCACCACCGGGTTGCGCGTGCCGGCCCAGATCCTGCCGCTGGCGGCGCTGCGCTGTGACGGACTGGACCCGCGCATCGGCGAGATCGACGCCGACGCGCTGGCGGCCTCGGAGGCCGTGATCGTCAACATCGACTATCCGCTGGGGCTGGCGGCGTACAACATCCTGCGCGAGGTGGCCGTGGACCGCGCCGCCCTGCGGGGGGTGTACGTGCTGGGCAAGGCGGCGACGCTCAACGCCGACGTGGGCGACGTGATGATCTCCAGCGTCGTCCACGACGAGCACTCCAACTCGACCTACTGGCTGGACAACGCGTTCGGCGTCGACGACCTGGCCGGGGACCTGCGCTTCGGCACGGGGCTGGACAACCAGCGCGCGGTCACGGTCAAGAGCACGTTTTTGCAGAACCGCTCCTACCTGGACTTCTACTACCGCGAGGCCTACACGGTGGTCGAGATGGAGGCGGGGCCGTTCTGCAACGCGGTCTATGAGATCGCCGACGCCGATCGCCACCCGGTGGGCGAAGCGGTCAACTTCTCCAAGCTGCCGATCGACCTGGGGATCATCCACTACGCCTCTGACACGCCGTACACGCAGGCGCGCACGCTGGGCGCCCGCGGGCTGAGCTACTACGGGATGGACTCCACCTACGCCGGGTCGCTGGCGATCATGCGGCGGGTGCTGATGCTGGAGGGCGTCCTCAAGGGGCGGGGCCGCCGGGCGACCGACCGGGCGCAGACGGGTGGCGAGGCTACGCGCCCACGGGATGCCATGCCGTCTTCAGCTCCGTGACGGCGTCGATGCGCTCCAGCGCGTCGGCAACGGCCATCTCATAGCTGGCCACCGCGTCGCCGTGGCGCGCGCGCTTGATCGTCTCGGCGGCGAGGCGGTCGAGCTCGGCTCCGAGCTCCGCGTCACCGCCGGCATCGACGATCGCGTTGAGGTCGCGGTGGGCGCCCAGCGCCGTGGCCAGCTCGGTGCGGCGGCCCGAGAGGAGGTTGACCACGCCGCCGGGGATGTCCGACACGCCCAGCACCTCGGCCAGGTCCAGCCCGGCCAGCGGCTGGGCCTCGGAGAGGATCGCCACCACGGTGTTGCCGGCGGCGAGCGCGGGGGCGATCTCGGCGACCAGGCCCAGCAGCTCGGGCGCGTCGGGCGCGACCACGCCGACGACCCCGGTGGGCTCCGGCAGCGAGAACGACAGAAACGGGGCGGCCACCGGGTTGATCCCGCCGAGCACGGCCTGGAACTTGTCGGTCCACCCGGCGTAGTGGACGAGGACGTCGACCGCCGCGTCGACCTGGGCGGCGTCGGCCACCGCGGCCAGCTGGTCGCGGCGGGACTCCAGGGCCTCGGCCGCCCGGTAAAGGATCTGCCCGCGGTTGTACGCGGTGCGCGCCGACCACGGGCCAAAGGCCTTGCGCGCCGCGGCGACCGCGTCGCGAACGTCCTTGCGCGAGGCGCGCGGGATGTTGACCTGGCCGGCGTCGCCGTTGGTGCCCGGGCGCGTGGCGTGGTCATGGCGCCCGGACTCCGAGCGCACGAAGGCACCGCCGATCCACAGCTTGTAGGTCTTGCGGACACTGATGCGGCTCGCGCTCATCGCCGCCCCTCGCCATCCGGGCTCGGCGACCGGCGGCGGCGCGAGTCATCCGGCTTCATCGGACCACCTTGAGGTACGGGCGCAACCCGGCCGGGCCGCCCTCGCGCCCGAATCCGGACTCCTTGTAGCCGCCGAACGCCGCCGTGGGGTCGAAGTGGTTGTAGGTGTTCTGCCACACCACGCCGGCGCGCAGCGCATTGGCGACCTCAAAGGCCTTGGCGCCCTTATCGGTCCAGATCCCGGCAGCCAGCCCGTAGCGGGAGTTGTTGGCCTTCTCGATGGCCTCGGCCTGGGTGCGGAAGCTCAGCACCGACACCACGGGGCCGAAGATCTCCTCCACGGCGATCCGGTGCGCGGGCGAGACGTCGGTGAACAGGGTGGGCGCAAACCAGTAGCCGTGCTCGGGCAGGTCGCAGGCGATGGTGCGGCGGTGCGCTCCCTCGCCCTCGCCGGCGGCGACGAGCGTCTCGATGCGCTGCAGCTGCTCGGCGGAGTTGATCGCCCCCACGTCGGTGTTCTTGTCCAGCGGGTCGCCGACGCGCAGGCGGCCCATCCGCCGCCACAGCTTGGCGATGACCTCGTCGAGCACGCTCTCCTGGATGAGCAGGCGCGAGCCCGCGCAGCACACGTGGCCCTGGTTGAAGAAGATCCCGTTGACGATCCCCTCCACGGCCTGGTCCAGGGCGGCGTCCTCGAAGACGATGTTGGCCGACTTGCCGCCGAGCTCGAGCGTGAGGCTGGTGGGGCGACCCGCCAGCGCGGCCTGGATGTCGCGGCCGACGGCGGTGGATCCGGTGAAGGCGATCTTGTCGATGCCCGGCGCGCGGACGAGGGTCGCGCCCGTGTCGCCGCCGCCCGGGAGGACCGAGACGACGCCCTCGGGCAGCTCGGCCTCCTGGCAGATCTCGGCCAGCAGCAGGGCGGTGAGCGGCGTCGTCTCCGCGGGCTTGAGGATCGCCGTGTTGCCGCAGGCCAGCGCGGGGGCCAGCTTCCAGGCCGCCATCAGTAGCGGGAAGTTCCAGGGCACGATCTGGCCGACGACGCCGAGGGGCGCCACCTCTCGGGCATTGACGCCGTAGCGCAGCTTGTCGGCCCAGCCGGCGTAGTGGAAGAAGTGCGCGGCGGCCAGCGGGATGTCGACGTCGCGCGACTCGCGCAGCGGCTTGCCGCCGTCGAGGGTCTCCACCACGGCCAGCTCGCGGGCGCGCTCCTGGATGAGCCGGGCGATCCGGAACAGATACTTGGCGCGGTCGCGGTCGGGCAGCGCGGCCCACTTGGGCTGGGCGGCCCGCGCCGAGTCGATCGCCGCGGTGACATCGGCGGCGCCCGCCCACGCGATCTCGGCGATCGGCTGCTCGGTGGCGGGGTTGAGCGTCGGCTCATAGCGCGACTCGGCCGGGTCCCGGAAGGCGCCGTCGATGAAGATGCCGTAACGGTCGGCGAGGCGGACGTGGTCGGTGGCCTCCGGCGCGGGGGCGTAGTCCCAGACGATGGAGGTGCGCTGTTGCTCGGTGGTCATTCCTTGGAGAAGTCCTCGGGGCGCCCGTAGCGCCCCGTCTCGGTCTTGGCGTACTGGAGGAGCAGGTCGTTGAGCAGGCTCGACGCGCCGATGCGGATCCGGTCGGGCGTGAGCCACTCGTCGCCCAGCGTCTCCTTGACCAGCACCAGGCGCTTGAGCGCCTCCTTGCTGGTCGAGACGCCGCCGGCGGCCTTGAAACCGACGACCCGGCCGGTGCGGTCGCCGTAGTCGCGGATCGCCTCGAGCATGACCAGGCACACCCCGGGGGTGGCGCCGCTCGACGCCTTGCCGGTCGAGGTCTTGATGAAGTCCGCCCCGGCCTCCATGGCCAGCATCGAGGCGTGGCGGATGTGGTCGTAGGAGCCGAGCTCGGCGGTCTCGAGGATCACCTTCAGATGCGCCTCGCCGCAGGCGTCCTTGATCCGGGCGATCTCCTGCTGGACCCGGGCGTCGTCGCCGGCGAGGAAGGCCTCGCGCGAGATGACCATGTCGATCTCGTCGGCGCCGGCGGCCACGGCATCCTCGGTGTCGCGCAGCTTGGCCTCCAGGGACACCTGGCCGGCCGGGAATCCGGTGGCCACCGAGGCGGTCTTCACGCCGCTGCCCTGGAGCGCCGCCCGGGCCGTGGCGACCAGGGACGGGTAGACGCAGATGGCGGCGACGGACGGGATCTCGGGAATGTTCGGCGCCGGGCAGACACCCTTGGCGCAGAGGTTGCGGACCTTGCCGGGGGTGTCGGCACCCTCCAGCGTGGTGAGGTCGACCATCGAGACGGCGAGGCGGATGCCCTGCTGCTTGGCGGTCGTCTTGATCGAGCGGGTGCCGAGCTGGGCGACGCGCTCCTCCACGCCCACCCGGTCGACGTGTCCGAGGCGACGGCTCATGAATGCTGAGGGTACCTCGGCACTGATATCCATTCCACATGCGACGCGCCGCTGTCATCGTCATGGACGCCTGTGGCGTGGGGGCGTTGCCCGACGCCGCCTCCTACGGCGACGAGGGCACCAACACGCTGGGACATCTCGCCGAGTTGGCGGGCGGGTTGGAGCTGCCGGTCCTGGGCGGGCTCGGGCTTGGCTCGATCCTGCCTCTGGAGGGCGTGCCGCCA
>Ga0207664_10000859_pt1 | contig 20553 bp, 25 predicted proteins | sample LARL83metaG_FD_184349 | JGI IMG/M metagenome (GOLD analysis project Ga0207664, IMG submission 184349) | Corn, switchgrass and miscanthus rhizosphere microbial communities from Kellogg Biological Station, Michigan, USA - LAR L8-3 metaG... | ecosystem: Host-associated > Plants > Roots >... | reverse complement strand
AAGTCGGGCGGGTGGGATTCGAACCCACGGCCCCATGCTCCCAAAGCATGTGCGCTGCCGGACTGCGCCACCGCCCGAAGGGCTGAAGTCTAGGAGAGTTCCGCGAGCTCGCCGCTGGCCAGCAGTGCCCGCACCGCGGCCGCGCGATGGCTCCAGCGATGCTTCTCCGCCGGCTCCATCTCCCCGAACGTGAGGTCGGCGCCGCCAGGTACGAAGACCGGGTCGTAGCCGAACCCTGCCGAACCCCGCCAGTCCGGCACGATCTCGCCCGCGACCTCGCCGCGGTGGAAGGTGGTGGCGCCGCCAGGGCGGGCCAGCGCGATGACCGAGACGAACCTTGCCCGCCAGGGGCGCTGCCGGCCACGCAGGCGGCGCAGCAGCTCTTCGGTCCGCTCCACCTGGGTCGGTGCCAGCCGGGCCGAGTGCAGCCCGGGAAAGCCGTCCAGCGCCTCGACCTCCAGGCCGGAGTCGTCGCCGACGGCCCACAGGCCAGTGGCGGCGGAGGCGGCCTCAGCCTTCAGGCGCGCGTTGTCCGCGTAGGTGCCGCCGGTCTCCTCGACGCCGGTGTCGACAGGCACCAGCTCGAGGCCGGTCGGGGCCAACAGCTCGCGGTACTCGCGCAGCTTGCCCGCGTTCCCGCTGGCGACGACCAGCCGGCCCCCCACTAAGAGCCGGTCAGCGCCTTCTTCTGGACCAGCATCAGCTGGCGGATGCCCTTGTTGGCGAGATCGAGCATCGCGTCCAGCTCCTCGCGGCTGTAAGGCTCGCCCTCGGCCGTCGCCTGCAGCTCGATCAGGCGGCCGTCGTCCGCCATCACGCAGTTGAGGTCGGTGCCGGCCAGGAAGTCCTCGGCGTAGTCGAGGTCAAGTCGCGGCTCGCCATCGATCACGCCGCAGCTGACGGCGGCGATGTAGCGCCGGATGGGCAGGTTCGCGATCATCTTCGCCTCGCGCATGCGCTTGATGGCCACGTAGAGGGCGACGAAACCGCCGGTGATCGCAGCCGTGCGCGTTCCGCCGTCCGCCTGCAGGACGTCGCAGTCGACGGTGATCGTCCTCTCCCCCATCTGGCCCATGTCCACGGCCGCCCGCAGCGAGCGCCCGATGAGGCGCGAGATCTCGTGGGTGCGGCCGCCGATGCGGCCCTGCACCGCCTCGCGCTGGTTGCGGTCCCGGGTTGCGCGGGGCAGCATCGAATACTCCGCCGTGATCCAGCCGTGGCCCGTACCCCGCCGATGGCCGGGCACCCGGTCCTCGACCGAGGCCGTGACCCAGACGTGGGTGTTGCCCATCTCGATCTTGCAGGAGCCCTCGGCGTGGCGATTCACGCCCAGCTCGATGCTGACCGGCCGGAGCTGGTCGGGCTCGCGCCCGTCAGGCCTGGCCATCTAGCGTCCGGTGATCCTCAGCAGCAAGGCTGTTCCCTCCCAGAAGACATAAAGCGGCACGAACATCATCACCGGTGTGATGGGATCGGCGCCGGGCGTCAGGAAGTTGGCGGCGACCGCCAGCCCGATCACCCACGCCGGCCGGTGGGCATAGAGCCAGCGCGAGCTCACGATCTTCAGCCGCCCCAGCACGTACAGGACCACCGGCAGCTCGAAGACCACCCCGTAGCCGATGACCAGCAACAGCACGAAGCCGATGTAGTCGTCGATCAGCGGCAGGTAAGTCAGGTCGAGCGGCGCGAACCCGGTGAGCAGGCGGATGAAGAGCGGCAGCGAGAGCAGCGCGAACGCCACGCCCAGCGTGAAGAAGAGGACGGTCGCCAGGAAGAGCGGCAGGACCAGCCGCCGCTCGTGCCGATGCAGGCCCGGGCTCACGAACCACCAGGCCTGCTGCGCGATCACCGGGAACGCCAGCACGAAGCCGAGCTCGAGCGCGACCTTGACCGCGAGGAAGAACGCGCCGGTCGGCGTGGCGTAGTACGCGTGCACCACGCCGCCCCGCTCGATCAGGAAGTGGACCACCCGGGACCAGAAGATCCCGCAGACCAGGCTCGCCAAGCCCCAGGCGATGAGCGAGATCAGGAGAGCGCGGCGCATCTCCTCCAGGTGCTCGATCACCGACATCTGGGGGGCGCCGGCGGGTTCGATCGGGCTCGGGGCGGCAGGCGCAGGTTCGCGCTGAAAGACCCGGTCGCGAAGCGCCATTACGGCGGGCTAGACGTGCGGGGTCTGCGGGTCAGATGCCTGCGTGGTCGGTGCGGCGGGCGGCTCCGGCTCTGAAGACCTGGTGACCTCGTCGCGCAGGTCCTCGCTCGCCTTTTTGAACTCCCGAATGCCGCGTCCGAGCGCGCTGCCGAGTTCCGGGAGACGCTTGGGGCCGAAGATGATCAACGCGATCACCCCGATCAGGACCAGCCAGAGTGGGTGGAAGGGCATAGCTACCTCGCCGCGATTATACGTTCGAGGTTCTGGGCCAAAGCGATCTCGATCAGGCCGAGCGCCTCGTCGTCGTGGGCGGTGGAGAGAAACCAGCCCTCGAACTGCGACGGGGGCAGATAGACGCCGGCCGCGAGCATCGCGCCGTGCAGGCGGGCAAAGGCCTCCAGGTCCGACCGGCGGGCCGAGTCGTAATCCGTGACGCCGTCCGCTGTGCAGAAGAGGGTCAGCAGCGAGCCCGCGCGGTTGATCGTGACCGGGGCGCCCGCGCATGCCTCCTGCAGGCGCTCGGCTGCCGCCTCGAGCCCAGCGTAGGGCTGCTCGCGCTCCAGCACCGCCAGGGTTGCGAGGCCGGCCGCGCAAGCGATCGGGTTTCCGGACAGGGTGCCGGCCTGGTACACGGGGCCTTCGGGCGCGATCATCGCCATCAAGTCGGCTCGCCCGCCGTAGGCGCCCACCGGCAGGCCGCCGCCGATGATCTTGCCGAGCACGGTCAGGTCCGGCCGGACCCCGAACACGGCCTGGGCACCGCCGAGGTCCAGGCGGAACCCGGTGATCACCTCGTCGAAGACCAGCAGCGTGCCGGTCTCGTCACAGGCGGCGCGCAGCCCGCGGAGGAATCCCGGCGCCGGCGGCACCACGCCCATGTTCGCAGCCACCGGCTCCACGATCACGGCGGCCACATCGCCGCCTGCCAGCGCCGAGCGCGCGGCTGCGAGGTCGTTGAATGGCACCACGGCGGTCTCCTCGACGGTCGAGTCGAGGCCGAGCGTGGCCAGACCGGAGCCTCCCGCCGCCAGCATCGGGTCGTAATGACCGTGGTAGGCCCCGGCGAACTTCAGCAGGCGCCGGCGCCCGGTGGCGGAACGGGCGAGCCGAAGCGCCGACATCACGGCCTCGGTGCCCGAGTTGACCAGCCGGACCCGCTCGATCGAGGGCACCAGCCGGCAGATGGTCTCGGCCAGCTGCAGCTCGGGCTCGGAAGGGGCCCCATAAGAGGTGCCCAGCTCGGCCTGCCGGCGCACCGCTTCGACCACCTCCGGATGCGCATGGCCGAGCGGCAGCGCACCCCAGCTCATGACGAGGTCGACGTAGCGGCGGCCGTCGACGTCCTCGACGAACGCCCCCTCCCCACGCCGGATGAACCGCGGGCTGCCGCCGACCGCGCCGAACGCCCGCACCGGGCTCGAGACGCCGCCGGGCATCACGCGCCGGGCGCGCTCGAAGAGATCCTCGGAACCCGCCGTCAGCTCACCTTGATGCTGATCGACACGATGTGGTCGGTCGCGTCGATCGACTGCAGTGCCGCCAGCCCGGCGACGTTCACCTGGCCGAAGTAGTTGTAGGTCACTCCCGGGCCGGGATTCGGCCAGTCGAGCTTCAAGACGAAGAACTGGGCGCCGTTGACGAAGCCGTTGGGCGGCCGCGCCATCCCTAGCGCACCCTGGTGCCAGCCCGCCGCGGGCACCACCGGACCCTCCTCGGGCAGGTAGTAGCCGGGCGACCAGCGGCCGCCGTCATAGGGATCGCCGGTCTGGATGATCCAGTCCTGGATCCGCCAGAAGCGCATCCCGTCGTAGTAGTGGTTGACCGCCAGGACCACGAAGTTGTTGACGGTCTGCGGCGCGTCCTTCGCGTCGAGCTTCACCACCATCGGTCCCTTGGTCGTCTGGATCGTCGCCGTGTACTTCTTGCCCGTGTTGATGCACATCGGCTGGGGCTCGGTGAAGCGGTAGCGGCTCAATGAGGCGGCGACGTGGCAGCCGGCGAGAGCTCCGCTCGGGGCGGCGAAGACGACCTGCTGCAGCGCGATGCCCCCGCCGATCAGGACCGCCGCGAAGATGGCGAAGGCGATCAGGGCTCGCCTCACCGAGGTCGGCGCCGGGTCGAGCGGCAGCTCGCCCGCTCCCGGAGCGGCTGCCCTTACGCGCCGGCGAGCCATCGGGCGGCCTCCAAAGCGTGGTAGGTGATCAGGATGTCGGCTCCGGCGCGGCGGATCGAGGTCAGGATCTCCAGCGTGAGCCTCGGCCCGTCGACCCAGCCCCGCTCCGCCGCCGCCTTGACCATCGCGTACTCCGCGCTCACGTTGTAGGCGGCGAGCGGGACCTCGAAGCGCCGCCGCGCCTCGGCGATCACGTCGAGGTACGACAGCGCGGGCTTCACCATCAGCAGGTCCGCCCCTTCGGCGAGGTCCTGCTCCAGCTCGCGGATCGCCTCGCGGCCGTTGGCCGGGTCCATCTGGTAACCGCTGCGATCGCCGAACTGGGGCGCCGAGCCGGCCGCCTCGCGGAAGGGGCCGTAGAAGGCGGAGTTGAACTTGGAGGCGTAGGCGAGGATCGGGACCTGCTCGAAGCCGCCGCCGTCCAGCGCCGCGCGTACCGCGGCGACCTGGCCGTCCATCATCCCCGACGGCGCGATCAAGTCGGCGCCCGCCGCAGCCTGGCTGATGGCGATTCTCTGGTACACCTCGAGCGTGGCGTCGTTCGCGACGCTGCCGCCCTCGAGCACACCGCAGTGGCCGTGGTCCGTGTACTCGCAGAGGCAGAGGTCTGCGATCACCACGAGGTCCTCGCCGTGCGCCTGCTTGAGCTCCGCTATCGCTCGCTGGGCGATGCCGTCGCGCGACCAGGCCTCGGTGCCCTCCGCGTCCTTGTGAGCAGGCACTCCGAACACGACAACCGACCGGATTCCCAGGTCGAGCGCCTCGCGCCCGACGCCGCCCAAGGCGGCGACCGGCTGGCGGGAATGGCCGGGCAGCGACGCGATCGGCTGCGGCTCGACGATGCCCTCGGCGGCGAAGATCGGGAGCACGAACGACGACGGCCGGAGGTCGGTCTCGCGGACCAGCTCGCGCATGGCAGCCGTGCGCCGAAGCCGCCGTGCGCGGCTGCGTGGGAGCGGTACGGCGCTCTTGATCTGGAGCATCCCTGGGAGTCTAGTGTCTCGGATCACTGCTGCAGTGCCGCGGCGATCGCCGCCGCCAGGCCGCGGGTCGTGAACTCCCGCGCGACGATATCGGCGGGCAGACCGAGCTCTGCGGAGGTCGCGGCCGTGACCGGGCCCATGCACGCCACCCGCGCACCCCTGACCACCTGCCTCAGATCGCGGGACGGGAAGGCCGAGGCGAAGTTCTGCACGGTGGAGGAGCTGCTGAACGTGATCACGTCCACGCCCGGGCCGGCGAACAGCTCGGCCAGCGCCTGGCCCGAGGCCGCCGGCATGACCGTCTGGTAGACGGTCAGCAGCTCCACCTCGGCGCCCCGGCGGGCGAGGAGCTCCGGGAGCACGTCCCGACCGACCGCCGCCCGCGGGACCAGGACGCGCGCGCCGGAGAGATCCCAGGCGCTCAGGGCGTCCACCAAGCCCTCCGCGGTGTACTCGCCCGCCACCAGGGCGGGCTCGAGGTCGCGCTTTTCGAGAGCGCGGGCGGTCTCTGAGCCGATCGCGCAGAGCTTGGCGGTCCCGAGCCTGGACGTGGGCTCCCCCGCAGCGACCAGGAAGTCGCAGAAGATCTTGACCGCGTTCGCCGAGGTGAAGACCACCAGCGCCGTCTCGGGAAGATGCTCGATCGCCGAGCGGATGCGGGGGCTGTCGACCACCGGGCGGATCTCGATGGTCGGGATCAGGATCGGCTCCGCCCCCAGCGACTCCAGCTGGCGCGCGAACTCCGGGGCCTGCGGCGCCGCCCGGGTGACGAGGATCCGGCGCCCGGCCAGCGGGCGCTCGACCTCAGATGCCGGCATCGAGCAGCCTCCGCGCTGCATCAGCCCCGCACGCCAGCGGGTCAGAGGCATCGCCCTCGACCTCCACCCGCTGCAGACCGCGCTCTGTGACCATCACCGCGGCCAGCACCAGCCGGTCTCCCTCCAGCCGCGCCAGCGCTCCGGTGGCGGTCTGGCACCCGCCCCCGACGGCGGCGAGACAGGCGCGCTCGGCGATGACCGCGATCTCGGTCGCCGCGTGCGTCGCAGGCCGGGCCAGCTCCACCCATTCACCTTCGACCAGGGCTTCGAGCGCGATCGCGCCCTGTCCCGGCGCCGGAAGGCAGATCTCAGGTTCGAGAGGATGAGCCGCGCGATCGCCGAGCCCGAGGCGAAACAGCCCCGCGGCCGCCAGGACGAGCGCGTCAAACTCCCCCGCGTCCAGCTTCCGCAGCCGGGTCGGGACGTTGCCGCGAACCGGCTGAAACTCGAGGTCGGGTCGCACCGCCGCCAGCTGTGTGCGGCGGCGAGCAGAGTCTGTCCCCACCCGGGCGCCGGCCGGGAGGTCGAAGAGTCCCCCGTGCGGTGAGACGACGACGTCGCGGGGGTCCTCGCGAGGCAGGATCGCCGCCAGCGCGAACGGCGGCGGGATCTCCGTCGGCAGGTCCTTCAGGCTGTGCACTGCGAGCTCCGCCTCGCCTCGCCCGAGCGCGCGCTCCAGGGCGTCGGTGAAGAAGCCGCGTCCCTCCACCGACTCCAGCGAGACCTCCTGCAGCTCGTCGCCGCGTGTGTGCACTTCGAGGAGCTCGACCTGGAGGTCCGGGTGCACGGCGCCCAGGGCCAGGCGTGCCAGCTCGGCCTGTGCAAGCGCGAGATCGGAACCTCGGGTGGCCAGCCGCACTCGTGGACTGATTACGGGCGGCCGGGCGGCTCCGAGAAGAGTCGCTGCAGCAGCTCGCCGGCGGCCCGGTCGTCCGGGTGGGCGCGCACATACGAGATCGGATGGAGCATCAGGCGGGACACCAGCGACCGGGACAGAGCCTCCACTCGCCTTCGCACCTCGGGGTCGGCGTCGCCGAGAGCCTTGAGAGTGCGAAGCACCTCCCGTTCCCGAATGCCGTCGGCGTAGGCGGCGAGAGCAGCCAGGGTCGGCCCGGCGCCGGCTGTGCGCTGCCACTCCGACCAGTCCCGCAGCTCAGCCTCGAGCACCCGTTCTGCTTCAGCGGCCGCCGAGCGCCGCCGGCTCACGCCGCTGGAAACCGAGGCTGCGACGTCGTCCACGTTCACGAGGCGGACGCCTGCGATCTCGGCGCAGGTGGGCGCCACGTTGCGCGGAACCGCCAGGTCGAGCACCAGCAGGGGCCGGCCCCTCCGCCGCGCGGCAGCCTCCGCCACCGCGTCAGGTGTGAGCAGCGGCTGTGCGGCCGCCGCGCAGAACACCGCCGCGTCGACCTCGGCGAGCGCTGCCGGAACCTCGTCCAGCGCCAGGGTCTCCGCCGCCGTCCGCTGTGCGACCGCGGCCGCCGAGCTCGGGCTGCGCGAAGCGATCCGGAGCTCGGCGCCCGCCGCCACCAGCGCGCGCGCGGCGAGCGTGCCGACCTCGCCCGCGCCGACCACGAGAACGCTGGTCCCTCGCACCGTGCCGGCGTTGGTGCGAAGCAACGCGACAGCGGCGTGGCCGATGGAGGCGGCGCCGCGGCCAAGCCCGCTCTCGCGGCGCGCGCGCCTTGCCGCCGCGACCGCGCGGTCGAATGTCCCGCCGAGCATGCCGTCCAGGGCGCCCAGTGAGCGGGCCTGCCTTCCGGCCGCCCTCAGCTGCCCGAGGATCTGGGACTCGCCGATCAGTGGCGATTCGAGCCCGGTGGCGACTCGGAACAGGTGTCGAGCGGACGCAAGGGCGCTGCGCTCCTGGAAGAGATCGCCCAGCTCGCCGAAGTGGGAGAGGACAGTTTTTCGCATGCGCTTCGGATGGACGCCGGTCACGTAGACCTCCACCCGTCCGCAGGTGGACAGCACGAGAGCACCGTCGATCTCGGCGTCGTCGCTGAGCCGCCGCAGGAGCCGCTCCGCCTGCTCGCCGTCCAGCGACGCACGCTCGCGGACCGCGAGTGGGGCGGCCTGGTGGCCCAGGGAGAAGCTCAGGAGATGGCGCTGCACCGGCAATCCACTGTATCCCGAGGCTCTACAGGTTGCGATCCACCACGTACGTGGTGAGGGCTCCCATGGCTTCTCTGGCCGGCCCGGAGCTGACAGGCGCCAGGGCGGACCGCGCCAGCTCGGCCAGGTGGCGCGCCCGTTCTCGAGTCAGCTCGGGTCCACGCGAGGCGCGGACCAGTTCGACCACGCGGCTGACAGCCGCCTCGTCGATCGGCGTCTTGTCCGGCAGCAGATCGGCAAGTTCCTTGGCAACCGCGGGGTCGGCTCGCGCCAGCATCAGCGGCAGGGTGGCGCTGCCCTCGAGAAGGTCGTGGCCGACCGGCTTCCCGACCTCCTGCTCCTCGCCGACGTAGTCCAGCAGGTCGTCGGCCACCTGAAAGGCCAGGCCCAGGTAGAGCCCGTAGAGCCGCAGCGCCTCGCGTTCGCCGGTCCCCAGGCCGGCGAGCACAGCCCCTGCCTGGCAGGCCGCTTCGAGCAGGCTCGCCGTCTTCAGGCGGATGCGCCGGAAATAGCGATAGAAGCCCGGGTTGTAGCGATACGTCTCGGCCTGCTGGCGCAGCTCGCCCTCGCAGACGTTCATCACCGCGTCGGCAAGCAGGCCGACAACGGCGGCGTCTCCGGAGCGCGCGGCCTCGCCGTAGGCGCGCGCGAAGTAGAAGTCGCCGACCACGATCGCGCGCCCCTCTCCCTCGCTGGCGGCCACGGTCGGCACGCCCCGGCGCGTCGGCGAGTGGTCGATCACATCGTCGTGAACCAGCGTCGAGGCGTGGATCAGCTCCACCGCCCTGGCCGCCGGTTCAAGGCGCTCGTAGGCGGCGCCGCCGAGCTGCCCCGCCAGCAGGACGAGCGCCGGACGGAGGCGCTTGCCGCCGGCTCCGAACAGCGATCCCATCGGCTCACCTGCGAGTTCGGGATCCGCCTGGAAGGTCGAGCTGAGCTCAGCCTCGAACCGAGCCAGATCCTCAGCGATCAGCTCGAAAGGATCGCTCAATCCCAGAGGTTGATCTCGCGGACCGTGGGGACCTCCTCGCCGAAGAGGATGCGCGCCACCTCGTGGAAGCGATCCGGCACCGAGGTCACGATCAGCTCCCGCTGCGCCTCCGCACCGGCGTCGGCCCGGAGCCGGGAGTGCTCCAGGAGGCGTTCCACCTTGGCCGCGGTCGGCTCGGCCGAGTCGACCAGTTCGAAGGCGCCTGGGTAGACCCGCTCGATCGCCGGCTTCAGGAGCGGGTAATGCGTGCAGCCGAGCACGAGCACGTCGGCGCCGAGGTCGACGATCTCCTTCAGATCGGCGCGCAGGACCGCCTCCGCACGCTCCGAGTCCGCCTCCCCGCGCTCGACGATCTCGACCAGCTCCGGGCACGCCTTCTGAAAGACGCCGATCGTCGGATCGAGCTCCTTGACCGCGTGCAGGTACTGCTGGCTGGCGCGCACGCCTTCGGTCGAGATCACGCCGACCAGGTTGCGCTTGGTCGCCTCGACCGCCGCCTGGGCGCCGGGGCTGATGACCCCGACGATGGGGATGTCGAACACCTCGCGCGCCTGGTCGAGAGCGGCCGCGGTCGCGGTGTTGCAGGCGATCACGATCAGCTTGACGTCCCGCGTCTGGAGGTACCGGATGATGTCGAACGCGAAGGAGCGCACCTGCTCCGGGTAGCGCGGCCCGTAAGGGAAGTGCTCGAGGTCACCGAGGTAGATCGTCGACTCATCCGGCAGCCGGCTGTTGATCGCCTTCAGCACGGTGAGGCCGCCCACGCCGGAGTCGAAGACGCCGAGCGGCCGGTCGTCACCCATCGAGGGCCGAGCCTAGGCGGGCTTCGAGGAGAGGCGGTAACCCAGGCCCGGGACGGCCTCGAGTGAGACCCCGGATTCGCCGAGACCGTCGAGCTTCTTGCGCAGACGCTGGATGTGCGGGTCGACCGAGTGGTAGTCCACCTCGGCGAGGTACCCCCAGACCTTCTCGAGCAGCTGGGCTCGCGTCAGCACGCGGCCCGGGTTCGCCGCGAGCAGCGCCAGGAGGTCGAACTCCGTCATGGTCAGCTTGATCTCGCGCTCGCCGACCCGCACCCGGCGGCCCTGCGTGTCGATCTCGACGGTGCCGACCGCGATCACGCCCTCGCGGCTCGGGCTCGGCATCATCGCCGAGCGGCGCAGGTGCGCCCCCAGCCGGGCCGCCAGCTCCCGCGCGTCGAAGGGCTTCGTGATGTAGTCGTCGGCGCCCACCTCGAGGCCGACGACAACGTCGACCTTGGCCGCGCGGCCGGTCAGCATGATGATCGGGCAGGTCAGCCCCTGCCGCCGCAGCTCGCGGCAGACGTCGAGCCCGGAGATGTCCGGCAGCACCCAGTCCAGGAGCACCAGGTCCGGCTGCTGCGTGGCGCCCTGCTGAACGCCGGTGCGCCCGTTCGGAGCCTCGATGACGTCGTAGCCCTCGCGCTTACAGACCTCCGAGACCATAAGCCGGATGTCGGCATCGTCCTCGACGGCCAGGATTCGCTTCTTCCGCCGCGGTGAGGTGCTCAAGACTTCTTCGGCGGAAAGAAACCGACGGGACGGGCGTTGCGCTCGCCGCGCTTGGGGCGCCGGAACAGGATCAAGCTGCGCTCCCCCGCGTCAACGACCTGGACGAAGTCCCAGCCCTCCTTCGACGCCTCGGTGAGGCGGCCGGCGAGAGTGCCTGCCAGCTCGTTCGCCGCGATGTCCTCGCTTCGGTACTCGAATTCGCGACTCGCGCCGCCGACCGACGGCACGACCGTAGGGGTCGCGGTGGCGGCCGGAGCCTGCTCCGGTTCGGGCTCCTCATCCGGCTCTTCCTCGGGAATCTCTTCCGCGCGCATCGGCTCGATTCTAGTGGCGGCGCAGACGGGGCTCCGGCTGGTGCGGGTGGTGGGGGTCGAACCCACACGCCTTGCGGCCCGGCTTTTTAAGAGCCGTGTGTCTGCCAGTTCCACCACACCCGCTCCGCGTCAGCGCGGGAAGTATTCCTCACTTGTCGTAGGTGTAGAAGCCCTTTCCCGTCTTGCGGCCGAGCTCCTTCCGGTCCACCTTCTCCTTCAGCGTCCGGCGCGGCGGCGGGCCTTCCCCACCTTCGTGGCGGTCCTGCATCGCGCCGTAGAAGATGTCCACGCCGCTGAAGTCGAGCAGCTCGAACGGTCCCATCGGCCAGTTCAGGCCCTTCTTCACGGCCGTATCGATGTCCTCGAACGTGGCGTAGCCGCCCTCCAGCAGGTGCAGGGCCTCCTCGGTGGCGGCGAAGAGGATCCGGTTGACGATGAAGCCGTGGATCTCCTTGTTGATCAGCACCGGCACGCGGCGGATGCTGCTCACGAACTCCATCGCGCTGGCGATGGTCTCGTCGGACGTCTCCGGCCCCCGCACCACCTCGCAGAGCTCCATAACGGTGACCGGGTGGAAGAAGTGGAGGTTGCAGCAGCTGCTTGCCCGGCCGGTTACCGACGCCAGGCGTGAGATCGCGATGCTGCTCGAGTTGCTGGCCAGGATCGCGTCGGGCTCCGCCAGCTCGTCCAGCTTCCTGAAGAGCTCCTGCTTCGCCTCGAGGTTCTCGTAGATCGCCTCGATGACCAGGCCGGCGCCTTCGACGGCCCTCTCTAGGTCGGGGATGTAGCTGAGACGCGCCCTGGCCGCGAGCGCCTGCTGCTCTGTCAGCCGCCCGCGCTCCACGGCGCGGCTGAGCAGCTTCTCGTTCTGCTGCTGCGCCCGTTCGAGCTGGGCCGTGTCGGCGTCGGAGAGGGCGACCTCGTAGCGATCGGCGATGGCGGTCTGCAGGGCGATCTGGGAGCCCATCGTGCCCGCTCCGACGACCGCGATCTTGTCGATCTGCGTCATGTCAGCCGCCAGAAGGATCGATCCCAGTGCACCAACGGTTCTCCTCCTCCGCGCTCGGCGTGCGTCAGCGAGCCGACCGCGATCACATGGTCGCCAGCGTCGTGAAGCTGCTCGACCTGGCATTCGAACCAGGCGACGGCCCCCTCGACGAAGGGCAGTCCGCCCGGCGAGAGCCGGTGCGGAACCTCTCGCCAGTCTGCCACCACCAGGGGCGCGCGGCCCGCGAAGCGCTCCGCGAGGAACTCCTGCTTCCTCTCGAGGAGGCTGCCGGTGAACCTGTTCGCCGCTTTGACAGCCTCAGTCGTCGCGCTGAGAGCGTCGAGGCACACGAGCACGAGGGGCGGCTCGAGCGACACCGAGACGAAACTGGTCGCAGTCAGGCCGCGGAAGCCGCCGTCAGCGGGCGCGGCGACGACCACGACGCCCCCCGGGAGCGCCGCCAGGACCTCTCTTAGATCGATGGAACCCATGAGTAGAATTCTTGGGCTGCCGGGGCGACGTAGCCAAGTGGTAAGGCAGGGGTCTGCAAAACCCCGATCGGCAGTTCGATTCTGCCCGTCGCCTCCAACCTGACCTGTCAGGCCTCTTACCCTGGCGCGATGCGCATCGCGGTCGTCTCCACGAGTAGCGGTGCAGGCAAGACGACCCTCGCTCGCGCGCTGGCCGCCCACTACGACGTGCCGCACATCGAGCTTGACGCCTTTCACCACCTGGCGGGCTGGCAGCCAAACCCTGAGTTCGAGCTCCAGGTCGCGGACGCGGTGCAGCAGCCCGGCTGGGTGGTCGACGGCAATTACTACGGGCGTCTCGGGACCTCGGCCACCGGCGCCGCCGACCTCGTCGTCTGGCTCGATCTTCCGATCTGGGTCTGCCTCTGGCGGATGGGTCGCCGGACGGCCAGGCGCTGGCTGACTCGCGAGGAGCTGTGGAACGGCAACCGCGAGACCTTCTACGCCGCCGTTCTCGCGCGCGACAGTCTGTTCCGCTTTGCGCTCTCCACCTACCGGCGCCGCCGGAGGGAGATGCCGGCTCGGCTCGAGGGCCGTCCGGTGGTGCGGCTTCGCTCCCAGCGCGACGTGGACGCCTGGTTCGCCAACCTTCGAGCCGCTGATACGCTGACCCGGTAATGGCCGTCGCCCCGATCAAGATGCCGCAGCTCGGCGAGTCAGTCACCGAGGGCACCGTCGATCGCTGGCTCAAGAAAGAGGGCGACTTCGTCAAACGGGACGAGCCGATCGTCGAGGTCGTCACCGACAAGGTCAACGCGGAGATCCCCTCCCCCTTCGAAGGCAAGCTGGTCAAGCTCGGCGTCCAGGAGGGCACCACGGTGGCCGTCGGCACTGTGATCGCGGAGATCGAGGTTGAGGGCGCGGCGGCGGAAGCGGCGCCACCTCCGGCGGAGGCAGCTCCAGACTCCGAAGACTCCTCCCCATCCCATGGGGAGGTGGACTCCTCCCCGCTTGGCGGGGAGGTGCCGGACCAAAGGTCCGGCGGAGGGGCCACACCGGCAGAGGCAGCAGGCACCGACCGCCCTCGCTTCAGCCCCGCCGTCCGCCGCCTGGCCGAGGAGCACGGCATCGACCCGCTGCAGATTCCGGGCACCGGCGACGGCGGCCGCGTGACGCGCGACGATGTGCTCGCGTTTGTCGAGCGCGGCGGGGCTGCGGCTACTCCCGCTCCAGTGCAGGCCCCTCCCCAGCCCTCCCCAGAGGGGAGGGAGATGGCCCCTCCGCAACCGTCATCAGAGGGGAGGGAGCCGCGCGAGGAGCTGGTGAAGCTCACGGCGATGCGCAAAGCCATCGCGGAGCACATGACGCGGAGCCTCGCGACCTCGCCGCACGCGTGGACGCTCCAGGAGGTGGACGTCACCGAGCTCGTGAAGTACCGCGAGTCCGAGAAGGCCGGCTTCCAGGAGCGCAACGGCATCCCTCTCACCTACCTGCCCTTCGCCGTGCAGGTCGTGTGTGACGCGCTGAAGGAGTTTCCCTTCCTCAACTCGTCATGGACGGACGAGGGCGTCGTGCTAAAGCACTACTACAACATCGGCCTGGCGGTCGCCGTGCCCGAAGGCCTGATCGTGCCCGTGATCAAGGACGCCGACAAGCTCGGCTTCGTCGACCTCGCCCGCGCGGTCAACGATCTCGTGACGCGAGCACGCGACAAGAAGCTGAAGCCGGACGACGTACAGGGCGGCACGTTCACGCTCAACAACACCGGGCCGACGGGCTCGGTCGCCTCGCAGCCGATCATCAACCAGCCGCAGGCCGCGATCCTGACCACCGAGTCGATCGTGAAAAGGCCGGTCGTGATCGGCGACGGGATCGCGATCAGGCAGATGATGAACGCGTGCATCTCGTTCGACCACCGGATCGTGGACGGCATGATGGCCGGCCAGTTCCTGGGGGCCGTCAAGAAGCGACTGGAGTCCTGGACCCCCGCCGCGATCAGGCTCTGAGCTGATGGCGCAGGTCATTCAGCCGGAGCGCCGCATCCCCGAGTGGATCAAGGTCCGGATCCACGAGGGCGAGAACTTCAAGGAGCTGCGCACGCTGATGCGGGAGCAGCGCCTGCACACGGTCTGTGAAGAGGCGCGCTGCCCGAACATCTTCGACTGCTGGAACCGGCGGACGGCAACCTTCATGATCCTGGGCGACGTCTGCACGCGTGCCTGCCGGTTCTGCGCGGTGACCTCGGGCCGACCGACCGAGCTGGACCTGGGCGAACCCCTTCGCGTGGCTGAGTCCGTGGCGACGTTGGGCCTGCGTCATGCAGTCATCACCTCTGTCGACCGCGACGATCTTCGCGACGGCGGCGCCGACATCTTCGCCCGCACCATCCGCGCTATTCGCAGACGCAGCCCGGAGACCACGATCGAAGTCCTCACCCCCGACTTCCAGGGCGACCATGACGCGATCGCGACGGTGGTCGCCGCGGGACCCGACATCTTCAACCACAACACCGAGACGGTGCCCCGCCTGTACTCGCGGATCCGCCCCAAGGCGGTCTACGAGCGGAGCCTGGAGCTGCTGCGTCATGTGAAGTCGCTGGAGCCCGCGATGGTCACCAAGTCCGGCGTCATGGTCGGCCTGGGCGAGTCCCACGAGGAGCTGCTGGACGTTTTTCGCCGCATGCGCGAGCACTCGATCGACGTCCTGACCGTCGGGCAGTACCTGCGGCCGTCGGCGAAGCACGCCGAGGTCGTGCGGTACTACCGCCCAGAGGAGTTCGCCGAGCTCAAGACGGCGGCGCAGGCGATGGGTTTTGCGCATGTCGAGTCCGGGCCGCTGGTCCGCTCCTCCTACCACGCCGATGAGCAGGTTGCCCCGGCTAGAGCCGCGCTGGCTGGGTAGCGTCCCCTATCGGGACGCCTGGGACCTGCAGCGAGAGCTGGTCGAGGAGGTCCGCACCGGAGCCCGACCGGACACCGTCCTGCTCCTCGAGCACCCGCACGTGTTCACGATGGGCCGGCGGGCGGTCGTCGAGCATGTCCTCTGGGATGAGGAGGAGCGGGCGCGGCGCGAGGTCGACCTCGTCTCGTGCGACCGCGGCGGCGACGTCACCTACCACGGACCCGGCCAGCTGGTCGGCTACCCCATCCTCGACCTCCGCCGGCATGGTGGCGACGTCCTCCTCTACCTCCGCCGGCTGGAGGACACCCTGATCGCCTACCTGCGGCAGCTCGGCATCGACGCCGGGCGCGCGCCCGGCTTCACCGGTGTTTGGACCAGCGGGGGCAAGGTCGCGGCCATCGGGGTCAGGCTGACGGAGAACGTGGTCAGCCACGGTTTTGCGCTCAACCTAGCCCCCGACCTCGGGTACTTCGCCGGCATCGTTCCCTGCGGAATCGAGGACCGGGCGGTGACCAGCGTCGAGGCGCTGCTCGGCGCGGCCCCGTCGTCCGAGTCGGCGGCCCAGGCCTGGAGCGAGGTGTTCGCCGAAGCCTTCGGCCTTGACCTGCCAGAGGGACGTCCCCAACTCATTTCCCGCATCCAACCTGCGTAAAAGGTGATAGGATGCCTGTCATGAGTGCCAACACTGTGACGCGTGGGTTGGTCGCCCTCGACACGGTCCAGCCGGACAACGAGGTGATGATCCTGCCGAACTTCCCGGCCCTCGTGGACGGAAGCAACGTCTGGGTCACCGCCGTCCTCGAGCGCACCGCGGTGGTCGAGCCGGCGCCCGGGCAGCCCAAGGTGCTGGTCAACCGGCGCAACGTCCACGTTGACCCGGACGTGCTCCGCTACGGCCCTATCGCCGCCCGCATGGCCGCCCGGCGTGGTCGCGAGGCCGCGCGCCGCAACCGCCTGCAGAACCAGGAGAACGCCGCCTAGGGCTCGCGGCCGGTCAACCAGCGGGCGCCCGCCACGAGGACGGCCGCGGGTGGGAGGACGGCCGCTGCCAGCATCAGACCGGCGGCGGCCGCCGTCCAGGCGGGCAGCAGGCTGACCCACACGGCAGCCATCGGGTCCGTTCGCCCGGCCAGGGTGAAGGAGATGTAGAGGACTCCGAAGCCCGCCACGCTCAAGCCGCCGAAGACCAGCGCACCCAGCAGGGCGACCAGCACCCCCTCGAGCCCGACCGAACGCCGCGGGTCGTCCACCTCCAGGCGCGGCGCGATGGCTCCGGCGCCGACGGAGATCAACGTGAACCCCATCGCGAGCCAGACCGTGGAGGCGACGATCCACCAGGACTGGCTGGAGAAGCCCTGCACGGCGATCGTGAGCACTGCCGCCACGACGCTGAGTCCCACCACCGGCAGCGCCGACGCCAGCGTCTTGGCCCACAGCAGCCGCAGCGGCGAGATCGACGCCAGGCGCAGCAGGTGCAAGCCCTGGCGCTCGGCTGCCACCGACGGGAGGCCGAAGATCTGCGCCAGGAACCAGGGGACGAAGCCGATCACCCAGAACCCGCTCGAGTGCGAGGAGCGGAAGAAGAGCAGCGGGTACGCGAAGGCCAGCACGGCGCCCGGGAGCAAGCGCACGAGCCGCCGGCCGTCGCGGCGGAGCGTCAGCCAGTCCTTCCGGACGATGGCGGCCGTCGCCGAGAGGGCCTCGCCGGTGCGAGCCAGGCCGCGGCCGAACCGCCGGCCGCCGGGGGCAGTCTCCAGGAAGGCCGCCAGGCCGGGCAGGAACGTCGCCCGGAAGAGGAGATAGGCCACCAATGCAAGCGCGATGGCAAACGCGAGCGTCTGCAGCAGCCAGGACGTCGAACTGGCGGTGCCCCAACCGGCCAGCGCCTGGGCCGGCCAGGAGGTCGGGAAGATGCGCATGCGTCGCCCGATGACGGCGAATCCGCGCATGACCTCGGCCAGCGTCTGGGCCTGGCTGGAGAGGCCTGTTCCGGGGGCGCGGAAGGCCAGCCAGCCGACGTAGAAGATCGTGGCGGCGAACGCGGCCAGGATGTTGGCGCCGTCCTTGATCCGGGTGGCCGGAAGCGCCCGGACCGCCAGCGCCAGCAGGATGACCTGCAGCGACGTCAGCGCAACCACCTCGGCCAGCGCCAGGATCAAGGCGGCGCCGAAGTAGCCCGCGCCCTGCCTCGACCCGGCCCCGAACCCCCAGAGGGCGAACAGCAGCATCGCCGCCGTCAGCGAGTTGGCCCAGCTCGCGCGCAACAGGCGGGCCAGAAAGATCGCGCCGGTCGAAACCGGCGCCGCCGCGATCAGCAGCAGGTCGCGGTCCGCGTAGAAGACCGACACCACCGTCGAGAAGCCGAAGACCAGCATCACGACCGCCAGCGCCGTGAAGGCGAACGTCAGCATCGCCTCCACGGCTCCGGGCGCCAGCTGCGTGCCCAGGTGCGCGACCGCCACCCCGGCGCTGAAGACCGCCCCCAGGGCCACGATCAGCCCTGCCAGCACGGCGATCATCAGCACGGTGGCCGCGCGCCGCTGCCGCAGGCGGTTCCACGCGCCCTGGAGGTCAGCTCTGACCAGCGCGACAGCGATCACGCCGACGGGGTTCGACGGCATGATCGCCTGATCACGACTCGGCGACCCAGAGCGACTCCGCGCCCGATTCGGCCGTCAGCCGCAGGAAGAGGTCCTCGAGGTTGGCGTCCGACACGCCCGCCTGGCGCTGCAGGTCCGCGATGGTGCCGATGGCCACGATATGGCCGCCGTCCATGATCGCGATCCGGTGGCACAGAGCCTGCGCGATCCCGAGGATGTGCGTCGAGAGCACCACCGTGCGGCCGGCGACGGCCAGCTCCTCGATGAGGTTCCGGACGAGTCGCGCCGAGCGCGGGTCGAGGCCGTTGGTCGGCTCGTCGAGAAAGAGCACCTCCGGCTCGTGGATCAGCAGTGCCGCCAGGCCGATTCGCTGCCGCATGCCCTGGCTGTAGCCGGCGACGAGGTCGTGCTGCCGGTCCGCAAGGTCGAGGGCGGCGAGCAGACGGTCCGCACGATCGTCCCGATCGGCCGCCGCGACCGAGTACAGCGCCGCCACGAAGTCGAGGAACTCACGCCCGGTCAGGTGCGGGTACAGGAATGGCTGCTCGTCGAGATAGCCGATCCTGGCCTTGGCCTTGACCGGCTCGCGCAGGACGTCCGCGCCGGCGACCCTGATCTCCCCGGCGGTCGGCCTGAGCAGGCCGCAGAGCATCCGCAGGGTGGTGGTCTTGCCCGCACCGTTGGGACCGAGGAAGCCGAAGACCTCGCCGCGCGCGACCTGGAAGCCGATGCCGTCGACGGCGGTCTGGGCCCCGAATTTACGGGTGAGATTGGTTGTCTCGATGGCCCAGCCGCCACTCACGTCCGACATGTCTTCACATCATGGGCTGCATCAGGCCGGTGGTAAGATTGCGCTTCCATTACTCAGGAGCGCCTTTTTTGGCCGCTCCCGTACCAGGAGGTACTCCGTTCATGAGCAGCACCGCCGAGTTGGTCGCGCTGTCGGCCGTCGTCCCGCCGGAGAACCACGAGGTCGGCACCGGGTTCGAGGCCACGGTTGATGGTCAGCGCGTCCGCGTGCGTGCCGTTCTCGAGCGGACCGCCGTCGTGGAGAGCCTCACCGACGGCGAACGGAGCCTGGTTCGCAAAGACCTGATCATGGTCGAGCCGCAGTCGGTGCCCTTCGTCCCGGGCAACCCGGCCGCCGGCGTGGGCCCGCGCCAGTGGCGCCGGCTGCCCGGCAAGCCGCCGCAGAACCCGCCTCCCGCCGCGAAGTAGGGGCCCTCCCGTAGGGTCGGCCTCAGGAGGTGGTCCTCATGAGCCCTCGCTGTCCCGGCGCTGAAAATCTTCTAAGCCTTTAACAGCGGGTCCTCGGACTGTCTGCTGAGGAGACGAAGAATCGATGTCAGCGATGACAACGCTTCACTTCCCGGTCACGGCCACGGAGCAGGTTGCTCCACCCAGGCTCTCCGAGATCCTGGCCGAGAGCGCCGCGCTGCTCGAGGCGTCCCGCGATTCAGACGACGCCGAGGTTCGCGACGCCTCGATCGAGCTGGCCATCCGCTCGCTGCGGGCCGCCAGCATGGCTCTTCACGAGGAGGCCGTGCCGCAGCGCTCTCGAGATCGGCGGCCGGTCGGCAAGATCCTCCAGGGCCCCTGGGCGGCTACGACCGAATCCGAGTCTGACTAGTCGAGTAGCTCGTACGCGCTGAGCGTCAGGAATTCCACGAATTCCTCGCTCAGCGCCACTTCTTCGAACACGCGCCGAGCCTCGCTGAAGCGCATCTTGGCGAACGTCTCCTCACCGTAGGCCTCGCGCAGCTTCTCCAGCTCCTCGTCCTCGAGCTCGCGCACCAGGTCGGCGCTGACCGTCGGACCCTCCTGCAGGCGGGCGCCGTTCCGCACCCACTGCCAGATCTGGGAGCGGGAGATCTCGCAGGTTGCGGCGTCCTCCATGAGGTTGAATATCGCTGCCGCCCCCACTCCCCGCAGCCAGGACTCGAGGTACTGGACGCCGACGCTGATGTTGCTGCGCAGCCCGGCCTCGGTGATGGCGCTGCCCTCGATCCTGGTGTTGAGCAGCTGAGCCGCCTCGACGTGGACGTCGGCCCGCAGCTTCTCGAGCTGGTTCGGCCTCTCGCCGAGCACCTTGTCGAAGATCTCGGTGGCGATCGGGACCAGGTCGGGATGCGCCACCCAGGTGCCGTCGAAGCCGTCGCCGGACTCCCGGAGCTTGTCCTCGCGGACCTTCGCCAGGGCCGTCTCGTTGATCTGGGCGTCCCTGCGGCTCGGGATGAACGCAGCCATGCCGCCGATGGCGTGCGCGCCGCGCCGGTGGCAGGTGCTGACCAGCAACTCCGTGTATGAGCGCATGAAGGGCACTGCCATGGTCACCTGGGCGCGGTCGGGCAGGACCATGTCGCCGCGGTTCCGGAACTTCTTGATGATCGAGAAGATGTAGTCCCAGCGGCCGGCGTTGAGCCCCGAGGAGTGCTCACGGAGCTCGTAGAGGATCTCCTCCATCTCGAAGGCCGCCAGGATCGTCTCGATCAGGACGGTGGCCTTGATAGTCCCGC
>Ga0207664_10000858_pt1 | contig 20574 bp, 21 predicted proteins | sample LARL83metaG_FD_184349 | JGI IMG/M metagenome (GOLD analysis project Ga0207664, IMG submission 184349) | Corn, switchgrass and miscanthus rhizosphere microbial communities from Kellogg Biological Station, Michigan, USA - LAR L8-3 metaG... | ecosystem: Host-associated > Plants > Roots >... | reverse complement strand
CCGAGGCGTTGCCGCCGTAGCTGATCACCACCACCTGGCGCGAACGGCCGCAGGCCTTGCGGATGCGCGTCTCGTCCGGCTGGCCGACCTCGATCCACAGCTCGATTTCCTCGGTGTACGCCTTGCGCCACAGCGCCGGCTCGTCCTCGTCGCTGATGCCCTTGCCGAACTCCAGCCGCTCGTCCGCATACAGCGCGAACGCGAGCAGGCGCGCCATCAGGCGCTCCTCGGTTTCGGACGGATGCCGAGCGAGGGTCAACGCATGCGTGGCGTAGTAATGCCGATCCATGTCGCTGACCTGCAGTTCGACCTTGTAGATGGTGGAGTTGAGAGCCATGGGGATGCCTTGAGGACAGCCGACCATTCTACGCGCAGGGGCGACTCGCCCGATGGTTCGGAAACCGGGGCGTTCGGCGCACGCGGATCGCCCTAGACTGTTCGGATGCTTCCATCCGCTCCGCCCGTCGCCGGCGTTCGCCCCAGCACCGTGCATCTGCCGCCCGGCTCGTGGTCGACCGTGCTCGATGCCCTGTGCGCACACTTCGCCACGATCAGCCGCGCGCAGTGGCTGGATCGCATCGCGCGCGGTCTCGTGCTGGACAGGCAGGGCGTCGCAATCACGGCGGGCACGCCGTACAGCCCGGGGCTGCGCATCCATTACCACCGCGAAGTGCTGGATGAAGCGCCGATCCCGTTCACCGAAACGCTGCTGCACGTGGATGACCATCTGGTGGTGGCGGACAAGCCGCATTACCTGCCGGTGACGCCGGCAGGCGAATATGTCGAGCAGACCTTGCTGCGACGGCTGATCCATCGGCTCGGCAACGCCGACCTTGTACCGCTGCACCGAATCGACCGTGCCACGGCGGGGCTGGTGCTGTTTTCGGCCAACCCGGCCAGCCGGGCGGCGTACCAGTCGCTGTTCCGCGAGCGCCGGATCGACAAGCGCTACGAGGCCTTGGCGCCGCCGTTGCCGGCGAGCGGATTTCCGTTGCAGCGCCGCTCGCGCATCGTCGCGGGCGAGCCTTTCTTCCGGATGCGTGAAGCGGCCGGCGAGCCGAACAGCGAAACGCGGATCGAGGTGATCGAGCGGGGCGAATCGTGCTGGCGCTATGCCTTGCAGCCGATCACCGGCCGCAAGCATCAGCTGCGCGTGCACATGGCTGCGCTGGGTGCGCCGATCATCGGCGATACGCTGTATCCCGCACTCGCCGAAAAATCCGCCGACGATCATCTGCGGCCTCTGAAGCTGCTGGCGCACCGCCTGGCCTTCATCGACCCGCTTTCCGGCGAGCCGCGTCGATTCGCGAGCCGCCTGCGCCTGTGACGCATCGCGGCGCGGCGATCGGCCGGGTGCGCCGCGAATAACCACCCGCGCCCGTTCCGCTGCTATCTTCCGACGCAGCATCCATCCGGGGGAGAACCATTCGTGAGTGCAAAACCACTGTCCGTCGCGGCACCGCGCACCGAGCTGACCGTACGCGGCCTGATCATCGGCATCGTGATCACGCTGGTGTTCACCGCCGCCAACGTGTTCTTCGGCCTCAAGGCCGGCCTCACCTTCGCCACCTCGATCCCGGCGGCGGTGATCTCGATGGCGATATTGCGGGGCTTCAAGAATTCGACGATCCAGGAAAACAACATCGTGCAGACGATCGCCTCGTCGGCGGGCACGCTGTCGGCGATCATCTTCGTGTTGCCCGGCCTGGTGATGATCGGCTGGTGGAACGGTTTCCCGTTCTGGGTGACGTTCGGCATCTGCGCCACCGGCGGCGTTCTCGGCGTGATGTACACCATCCCGCTGCGCCGTGCGCTGGTGACCGATTCCGACCTGCCGTACCCGGAAGGCGTGGCCTGCGCCGAGGTGCTCAAGGTGGGCAGCGGCGACGAATCCGAATCCTCGGCCGAGGAAAGCAGCAAGTCGGGGCTGCTGGCGGTGGCCGGCGGCACGGTGGTGTCGGCGGTGTTCGCGGTGGTGGTGGCGACCAAGGTTTTCGCCGGCGACGTGGCGCAGTATTTCCGCATCGGTGACCGCGGTGCGGCGAGCGGATTCGATTTCAGCCTGTCGTTCGCGCTGCTCGCGGTGGGCCATCTGGTCGGGCTGTGGGTCGGCCTGGCCATGCTGCTCGGCGCGGCGATCGCGTGGGGCTGGGCGGTGCCGCACTACACCGCGCTGGCCGCGGCGACCGGCGTGGCGGCGGACGTGGCGCAGGCGGCCTGGAGCACCAAGGTGCGCTTCCTCGGCGCCGGCACGATCGGCGTGGCGGCGATCTGGACGCTGGCCAAACTGGTCAAGCCGGTGATCAGCGGGCTCAGCTCGGCGATGGCGGCCTCGCGCGTGCGCAAGTCCGGCCAGGGCGCCTCGCTGCCGCGCACCGAGCAGGACATGCCGATCGGCATCGTGGGCCTGATCAGCCTGATCTGCCTGCTGCCGATCGCCTGGCTGCTGGGCAACTTCGGCATCGCGGCCGGACTCGGCGATCACCTGTGGCTGCTGGTCGCGGGCGGCCTGGTGTTCGTGGTGGTGATGGGCTTTCTGGTTTCCGCGGTATGCGGCTACATGGCCGGCCTGATCGGCTCGTCCAACAGCCCGCTGTCGGGTGTCGGCATCCTGGTGGTGATCATCGCCGCGCTGTTGCTGGTGGCCATCGTGCAATCGCAGTTGCCGGTCAGCGCCGGCAAGGGGCTGGTCGCATTCGCGCTGTTCATCACCTCGGTGGTGTTCTCGGTGGCGACCATCGCCAACAACAACCTGCAGGACCTGAAAACCGGCCAGCTGGTCGACGCCACGCCGTGGAAACAGCAGGTGGCGCTGGTCGCCGGCGTGCTGGTGGGCGCCGCGGTGATCCCGCCCGTGCTCGACCTGCTCAACAAGGCTTACGGTTTCGCCGGCATGCCGGGGGTCGATCCGACCGTTGCCCTCGCCGCGCCGCAGGCCGGCCTGATCTCGGCGCTGGCGCAGGGCGTGATCCAGGGCAACATCGACTGGAGCCTGATCATGCTGGGCGGCGGCATCGGCGTGGCGCTGATCGTGCTGGACGCGGTCCTCGGCCGCTCGACGAAGTCGGCGGCGCTGCCGCCGCTCGCCGTCGGCCTGGGCATTTATCTGCCGACCTCCACCACCCTGATGATCGTGGTCGGCGCCCTCGTCGGCTGGTACTTCGACAAGCGCGCCGAGCGCGGCAGCGCACCGGAGGCGACCAAGCAGCTGGGCGTGCTGCTGGCCTCGGGCATGATCGTGGGCGAAAGCATCATCGGCGTGCTGATTGCAGCGATCGTGGTGTTTTCCGGCAAGGGAGCGCCATTGGCCCTGGTCGGGCCCGGCTTCGAAACCGCTGCGATCTGGATCGGCGGGTTCGCGTTCATCGCGGTCAATGTCGCGCTGTACCGTTGGGTGGCCAGGCTGGGCCGCACCTCGGCGAGCGCATGACAGGCTGATCCCGCGGCGATCGGCTGCCGGCGTTGATCCGCCGGCAGCTCGAGGGTGGCGCCACGTACATCCGGTGGCCGATATCCATGCGCCATTCCAGGGGCGCACTATGGGCGACCACGGTCGGGCGTGGTGCCCGGCCGTCATCGCAGCGAGGTGATTCCCATGTTGGATTGGCTGGGTTACCGCAAGGAACTGATGGGCCGCATCGGCGAGATCGGCAAGCTGAGCCCGGATACGTTGAAGGGTTATCAGGCCCTGTCCGGCGCCGGCGAGAAGACCGGCCACCTGGACGCCAAGACGCGCGAGCTCATCTCGCTGGCGGTGGCGGTCACCACGCGTTGCGACGGCTGCATCACCGTGCATACCGGCGAGGCGCTGAAACACGGTGCCAGCCGCGAGGAAATCGCCGAGGCGCTCGGCGTGGCCGTGGCGATGAATGCCGGCGCCGCGCTGGTGTATTCGGCGCGGGTGCTGGACGCGGTCGACGCGCACGGCGGCAGTTGAATCGCGTCAGCGGTATCGCACCGCAGCCACGTACAATGCCCCTCCGTTTTCACTGACGAAGACATGACGTGACAGCTGCCGGATTTTCGGCGGCCGCGCCGGATGCGGCGCTGGCCGCCCTGTTTGTGCCCTTCGAATCGCCGGCCTTGCGCCTGCCGCCGGATGGCCGCGTGTTGTTCCTGCGCGCGCGGGCCGGCGTGCAGTTGCGCGAGATGGCGCAGCCCGGCTGGTTGTGCGAGCAGGGCTTCATGCCGTTCGCCGACGAACTGGCGCGCAACGGTTTGCGTGTCGGCGAGCCGGCCGCCGGTGACACATTCCCGCTGGTGCTGCTGCTGCCGCCGCGCCAGCGCGATGAGGCGCGCGCCCTGTTTGCCCGTGCGCTGCTGCACACGGCGCCGGGCGGCACGGTGCTGGCCAGCATGCCGAATGCCGAGGGCGCGAAGTCGGGCGAGGCGGATCTGGCGAAGCTGGCCGGCAGCGTGCAGCACCTGTCCAAGCACAAATGCCGGGTGTTCTGGAGCACGCCGAACGTGGGCGCCATCGACCAGGCCATGCTGGCCGAATGGCTTGCGCTGGATGCACCGCGCGCGATCGTCGACGGTTATGTCAGCCGCCCGGGCCTGTTCGCATGGGATCGCATCGACCGCGCGTCGGCGTTGCTGGCCGCGCATCTGCCAGACGATCTGCAGGGGCGCGTGGCGGATCTCGGAGCCGGCTACGGCTACCTGGCCAGCCAGGTCATCGCGCGCTGTCCGCAAGTCGGCGCCGTCGACCTGTACGAGGCTGAGGCACGCGCGCTGGAGCCGGCGCGGATCAATCTGGCGAGGGCGCAACGCGAATCCGGCCGGGACGTGGACGTGGCCGTGCACTGGCGCGACGTCACGCGCGGCCTGCCGCAACGCTACGACGCCATCGTCAGCAACCCGCCATTCCATCAGGGACGTGCCGACCTCCCGGAGCTCGGGCGCGCCTTCATCGTCAGCGCGGCGGAAGCGTTGCAGCCGGATGGACGCCTGTTCATCGTGGCGAACCGCCATCTGCCGTACGAAGCGATACTGTCGGCACGTTTTCGCAACGTGCACACGCGCGCAACGCAGGAAGGATTCAAGGTGATCGAAGCGGTGGGAGTGAAGCAATGAAACTGGTCAAGCTCATCGCGAACCTTGGTTATGGCAGCCGCAAGGACGTCACGCAGTTGTTCCGCGCCGGGCGCATCACCGATGCCGATGGCGAGGTGCTGTACGCCGACGACGTGGTGCCTTACGAGACCATCCGCGTCGACGACGAACCGCTCGACCCGCCGCCGGGCCTGGTGCTGATGATGAACAAGCCGCTGGGCGTCACCTGTTCGCGCAAGGATCCCGGACGGGTCGTCTACGACTTGCTGCCGCCGCGCTACAACGTGCGCTCACCGGTGCTGTCCAGCGTGGGCCGGCTCGATCGCGATACCAGCGGCCTGCTGCTGTTCACCGACGACGGTCCCCTGCTGCACCGGATCATCTCGCCGAGGGCGCAGGTGACCAAGGTCTACGAGGCTACGCTGGCGCAGGACTTGCGCGGCGACGAAGGCGAGCTGTTCGCCAGCGGCACGCTGATGCTGGAAATGGAAAAGGAACCGCTGGCGCCGGCCGTGCTCGACGTGCTGGGCCCGCGGCATGCGCGCCTCACCGTCACCGAAGGCCGCTATCACCAGGTACGCCGGATGTTCGCCGCCGCCGGCAATCACGTCGAGACGCTGCAGCGGATTTCGGTCGGCGCACTTGCGCTGGGTGAGTTGCCGCTGGGCGAGTGGCGTGCGCTCGACGCCGACGAGGTCGCGTTGATTTTCCAGGCGGGTTGATGCTCAACATCGCTAGCCCGGCGATGCGGAAGGATCTGGATGCCGCCGCCCGCGAGCTGGACGCAGCGGGTTTCGCTACCGGTGCCGCGATGGCGAAAACACCGGCAACAGCGGGTAGCTAAAGCAGGTGCACGGCCGTGGGAATCGCCGCGCCGAACCATTTGTGCCGTTCGTCGCGGCAGCTCGGGCTGCCCATCGCGTATTTGCGGCAGATGGTGGGGCGATCATCGTAGATCGTGCAGCCGGAGGTGTTCGGGTTGACCGCGGCGCACCAGCCGTCCTCGCCCCTGGCCAGAATCTCCAGCCCGTGCTCGTCGTGGTCGACCAGCCATGCGGGCACGCGGTCTTCCGGCATCAGTACCACGGTGAGGCGGCAGCACACGGCTTCGCAGGTGGTGCATTGCACGCTGGGGTCGACGCTTTCCGCGTAGGGGTCGGGGAGATTTTTCACTCGTCAGCATGACAGCATCGCCCGGCGCGGGTGTGAATCATCCGTTGTTCATTCGTTGCGATCGCGCCACAGCGCCTGCCATCCATCGATGCCCAGGCGTTGCAGCGTATCGATATTGCGCCGATAGATGCTGTCGGTATCGCTCATCGCATCCATCGCGCGTTCGATGCTCGATTCGCGCAGCAGATGCAGTGTGGGGTAGGGCGAACGGTTGCTGAAATTCTCGATCGCATCCGCTGCGCTGTCGGCAAACTGGTAGTCGGGATGGAAACTGGCCACCTGCCATTCGCCTTCCAGCCCCAGCGTCTGCACGGCCGCATCGGCGACATCGAGGAAGTCGTTGTAATCGAGGAAGTCGGTGAGCACGAAGGGATGGATGAGCAGGCCGGTTTCGCATTCGTCCGGCGTGAGCGCGTTGAGCGACTGCAGTTCGCCGCACAAGTCGTCGAGCAGCGCATCGGCGTCGCGCGCGTGGCTCACCCGCAGGCGCAGCTTGCCTTGCACATGCGGGGCGCGGGCGAACGGGCACAAGTTGAGGCCAATCACCGCGCGTTCCAGCCAGCGCGTGGTGGCCGCGATATATGGCACGTCCGCCGGCAATGCATCGGCGTTGAGGCTGGTGGACGGCGCTGTGTCGTTCATGCGTTTCTCGCAGAGGCGGATCGGCGCCGACTATAGCGGCTGCCGCGCGGGTACCCCCAGCAGGTTTGCGGGCAGCTTCCGGCTGCACGCAGGAACTTGGGTTGCAAAAGCTGTTTTAATGGCGACCCCCGACGCGGTGGTGTCATCTGCCCGCTTCTGACCAGGACGCACCCGTGGATGGTTTGACCCCGACGACCACCGATGCCATGCACGGCGAAAGCCGTGAGCACGCTCAGGTCGATGGGTTTTCGGCGACGTTTTCCCGGGCGAACCCATGGCACGAATACCCGCCGGCCAGGCAGGGTCGTGCGCATCGCGTGGTTGTGCCTGGCGGCCTGTCCGACGTGCTGGTACGGGGACAAGAGCGGCCATCGATCGCGCGTCGCGCCCGGCACCGTCCACCTGCGGGCGCGTGCACCGGAACGGGCGCAGCCAGGCCGCAGGGCGCAGACCCCACGGCAGTGCCAGGCACAGCTCAGGCATCGGATCGCGTGCATCTGATGGCGCCGGCGCGCTGGAAGTCCGGCCTCGTTGCGGCAGCCCGCACTGAGCGGATGGTTGCCATGCCGGCGCCCGCCCAGTGGAAACGTTCGCGCGTCGTGCGGGGCCGTTCGCTCTCCAGGCCGCCAGCACCATCGGTGCAGGCGTGGCTGTTGCCGCCCTTGTGGCCGCTGGATGGATGGCGCCTGGCGGCGGCCGATTTGCGCCATGTCGTCGGCGTGCGGATCGCGCCGCAGATGAGGATACGGATCGTATCGTGGCTGGCATGGGCCAGCGCACGCCGCTACAGGCTCGCGGCGGGTCTCGCGATCAGCGTCATCGGCCTCGCCCTCATGATGCTGCGCGCCGGCGTGCCGCATGCCGGTCGGCAGCCTGCACCGGCCGGCGCATGGGCGGCGGTGCCGGCAAGCCCTGCTGTTTCCATTCCGCCGTCTTTGCCGGAGAAGCCGGTGCCCGCGGCGGCCATCGCCGCACCGATCTCGACAGGCGAGCCGATGGACTCGCCGTCCGTTAGCCCCGGGCCGGCCGAAAGCGGTGATCGCCTGCTGTCCGACGTCAGCACGATGGATTTGATGATGCCGGTCGAGGAGCCCGACCTGGACATCGCTTCCCGCCAGAGCCTGTGGTCGGAGGTCGGCAAAGCATCGGGAGTCGATCCGCTGTTGCTGTACAGCGTCGCCCTGGTGGAATCGAAAGCGCTGTATCCGGATGGCAAGATCGCCCCCACGCCATGGCTGTTCCGCGTCAACGATCATCTGGTTCGCGGCGATCGGCATGACGTGCAGCTGGCGATGGCAGCCGCGAGCCAGTTCGGGTCGGCTGTGCAGGACGTCGGCATCATGCAGGTCTACTACCCGATGCACCGGGACGCCGTACGCGATCCGCTGGCCTTGTTGAATCCGCGTACCAATATCACCGTGGCCGCGAAAATCCTGCGCGAAGGCATGCATCAGACCAGCGACCGGGTGCTTGGCGTAGGCTATTACCACAGCCACACGCCGGCCCTGGCCAGGGACTACGGTACGGCGGTGCTGACCGTTTACCAGCGGCTGAAAGCGATCCGCCGCCCGCCGGGACATGCACGGATCCTGGCTCGCTAGCGGGCAGGCCGCACGCGGTGGCGGCCTTGCATCGAGCCCATGGCGCCCGGATATAGGCGGCATCATTCCGGTTTGCGCAACCCACATGTTCAGCTTGAAGTTCGACAACGCGTTCGTGCATCAGCTGCCCGGCGACACCGAGCAGGGCACACGTTTGCGCCAGGTCGAAGGTGCGCTGTATTCACTCGTCGAACCTACCCCGGTGGCCGCTCCCCGCCTGCTGGCGCATTCGGCGGAAATGGCGGCGACGCTCGGATTCAGCGAGGCGGATATCGCTACGCCGCAATTCGCGCAGCTGTTCGGCGGCAATGCGCTGCTCGATGGCATGCAGCCGTACGCGGCGAACTACGGCGGACACCAGTTCGGCCAGTGGGCGGGGCAGTTGGGCGATGGCCGCGCGATCGCGCTGGGCGAGGTGGTCGATGCGGCCGGCGCGCGCTGGGAACTGCAGCTGAAGGGCGCCGGACTGACGCCGTATTCGCGCGGCGCCGATGGCCGCGCGGTGCTGCGTTCATCCGTGCGTGAATTCCTGTGCAGCGAAGCGATGCATCACCTGGGCGTGCCGACCACGCGCGCGTTGAGCCTGGTGGAAACCGGCGAGCCGGTGTTGCGCGACATGTTCTACGACGGCCACGCGGCACCGGAGCCCGGCGCGATCGTCTGCCGCGTGGCGCCTTCGTTCCTCCGCTTCGGCAACTTCGAATTGCCCGCGTCGCGCGGCGACACCGCGCTGCTGCGGCAGCTGGCCGACTTCACCATCCGGCGCGACTTTCCGGAGCTCGCCGGGCAGGGCGAGGCGTTGTACGCCGAATGGTTCGCTCAGGTGTGCGAACGCACGGCCACGATGGTCGCGCACTGGATGCGCGTGGGTTTCGTGCACGGCGTGATGAACACCGACAACATGTCGATCCTCGGCCTCACTATCGACTACGGCCCGTATGGCTGGATCGACAATTACGACGAGCAATGGACGCCGAACACCACCGACGCCCAGCGCCGCCGCTACCGCTACGGCCAGCAGCCGGACGTGGCGTGGTGGAACCTGAGCCGGCTGGCCGGCGCGCTGGCCCCGCTGTTCGAGAGTGTCGAATCGTTGCAGGCGGGGCTGGATCGCTACGCTGCGGCGTACGCCGCCGCCGACCGCCGCAACATCGCCGCCAAGCTGGGCCTGGCCGAATGCCGCGACGACGATGTGGCGCTGATGGCCTCGCTGCGCGATCTCATGCAACAGGCTGAGATCGACATGACGCTGTGGTTCCGCGCGCTGGCCGATCTCGACGCGCAGGCGCCGACGCTGGCACCGATGGACGATGCGTTCTACGACGCATCGAAGCGCCGTGATGCCGAACCGGCGCTGCACGACTGGCTGCTCAGCTACGCCGCGCGGCTGGCGCAGGATCCGCTGACGCCGCAGCAGCGCCGCGAACGCATGCGGACGGCGAACCCGCGTTACGTGCTGCGCAATTATCTGGCGCAGCAGGCGATCGACCGCGCCGAACAGGGCGATGCCGGCGGTATCGCCGAACTGCTGGAGGTGATGCGCCACCCCTACGACGACCAGCCGGGCCGCGAGGCCTTCGCGCAAAAGCGTCCGGACTGGGCACGGCACGAGGCCGGCTGCTCGATGTTGTCGTGCAGTTCCTGAAGCGCGAAACGCAAAGGCCGGCGCATGGCCGGCCTTCGTGGTCGAGATGGTGCCCTCGAGACGATTCGAACGTCCGACCTGCCCCTTAGGAGGGGGCCGCTCTATCCAACTGAGCTACGAGGGCAGCAGCGAGGAAGGATACCGGGGACATGGCGAAAGCGAAACTGACGGAGCCCGTGCCGAAGGGCTCCAGGCGAGCGCGGCAGTCGGCGACGTCACGTTTCCATCAACGGCTGCGACGTACCGTCGGAGCATGCCCGGCGTGGCCCGGGCGTCCTGCGATGGAGACGATCATGCCCAACCCACAGCCACCCGCAGACCGCAAGCATGGCAGCGGCGACCGCAACGAGAACGACGTCGCCAGGCTGGACGAAAAACTCCAGGCGCGCCGCGACGAAAAAAAGGAGAAAGCTGCGCAGAAGGTGAAACGGCAATCGCACAAGGACATGGGTATTGAACACCCGTGAACCTGCGCGGTTCCGCCTGCCTTTTCTCCCTTTGCGAGAGGTCATCATGAAAGAACGCAAGCTCGCGTCACCGGGTACCAGCGGCTATCCCGAACCGCAGCCACAGCGGAACGACAGGAAGAACATGCCCGGGCCGCAGACCCCGCACGAGCACCAGAACGACCCGGCGCGAAAGCCCAGGCCCTCGGGGCATTGAGCGCCGCCGAAGCGCGACGCCGTTCCTGCGCCCTTGAGTGCGGCGCGGTCGATGGACGTCAGGACGGGCAGGCTTCCGCCGCCTGCTAGAATGGGCAATTTCCAGCTTCCATTCAGGTGCCGCCAGGCGCCGCATGTCCAGGAGACCTCCATGTCCCACGCAATCCTCAGCGCGCTCGGCCTCGACGGCGAACAGTCCGGCAGCTATCTCGGCCAGGGCGAATGGTCGAAGACCGCCGATGCCGGCGCGTTGCAGCCGGTGAACCCGGCGACCGGCGAAGTGCTCGGCACGGTGCATGCGTCCAGCGCCGCCGATTACGAGGTGATCGTCAAGCGCGCGCAGGCCGCGTTCAAGGTTTGGCGTACGACGCCCGCGCCGGCACGTGGCGAAGCGGTGCGCCTGTGCGGCGAAGCGCTGCGCAGGCACAAGGATGCGCTGGGTTCGCTGGTCGCGCTGGAGATGGGCAAGATCAAGCCCGAGGGCGACGGCGAAGTGCAGGAGATGATCGACATCGCCGATTTCGCGGTGGGCCAGAGCCGCATGATGTACGGCTCCACCATGCACTCGGAGCGCCCTGGCCACCGCATGTACGACCAATACCACCCGCTGGGCCTGGTCGGCATCATCAGCGCGTTCAACTTCCCGGTCGCGGTGTGGGCGTGGAACGCCATGCTGGCGACGATTGCCGGCGACATCTGCATCTGGAAGCCGTCGCCGAAAACGCCGCTGTCGGCGATCGCCACGATGAAGATCTGCAACGAGGCGCTGAAGGCCGGCGGTTTCCCCGACCTGTTCTTCCTGTTCAACGACGCCGGCACCGATCTGTCGCAGGCCTTCGTCGACGACAAGCGCATCCCGCTGATCAGCTTCACCGGCTCCACCAAGGTCGGCCGCATGGTCGGCGAGCGCGTGGCGCAGCGCATGGGCCGTTCGCTGCTGGAGCTGGGCGGCAACAACGCGATCATCCTGGATGAAAGCGCCGACCTGAAGCTGGCGATCCCGGGCATCGTGTTCGGCGCCGTCGGCACCGCCGGCCAGCGCTGCACCACCACGCGCCGGCTGTTCGTGCACGAGTCGATCTACCAGAACGTGCTGGACACGCTGGTCAAGGCGTACAAGCAGGTCGAAGGCAAGATCGGCGATCCCACGCTCGCTACCACGCTGATGGGCCCGCTCAACAGTTCCGAAGCGGTGCAGGGCTATCTCGGCGCGATCGAAAAGGCCAAGGCCGCGGGCGGCACCGTCGCCACCGGCGGCGCCGCGCTGACCGACCGCAAGGGCAACTTCGTGCTGCCGACCATCGTCACCGGCATCGCCAATTCGCATGAGGTCGTGCAGACGGAAACCTTCGCACCGATCCTCTACGTGATGCCGTTCAAGACGCTGGACGAGGCGATCGACATGCAGAACGACGTGCCGCAGGGCCTGTCCTCGTCGATCTTCACCAACAACCTGCGCGCGGCCGAGCAGTTCCTGTCGGCGGCCGGTTCGGATTGCGGCATCGCCAACGTCAACATCGGCACCAGCGGCGCCGAGATTGGCGGCGCGTTCGGCGGCGAGAAGGAAACCGGCGGCGGCCGCGAGTCGGGTTCCGATGCATGGAAGGTCTACATGCGCCGCCAGACCAACACGATCAACTACTCCGATGCGCTGCCGCTGGCCCAGGGCATCAAGTTCACGGTGTAATCGCTGAAGCCGGTCGGGCGCGGTTCGTCCGCTCCGACCGGTGTCCCTGCACGACGGCTGTTCCTTCTCCTTTCCGAGTGAGCGACCCGATGAGCTACCAACCTTCCTATCGAGCCGGCACCGGCACCAGTTCGCTGGCGGTGGTGAGCCTGGTGTTCGGCATCCTCACCTGGTGCCTCCTGCCGTTCGTCGGCGCGATCGTGGCGATCATCTGCGGCCACCTGGCTCGCGGCGAGATCCGCCGCAGCCCTGCCGATGCCCGCATCGAAGGCGACGGCATGGCGGTGGCCGGGCTGGTGCTCGGCTACGTGCACTTGCTGCTCTGCGTGCTGGCGGTGTTCGTGGTCATCGCGGCGCTGATCTTCGGGTTCGCCTTTTCGAACTGGCATTGATGCCGCGCGCGCCTTTCGATTTCCACGGGTATCGCGTCGTCGTCGCGGGCGGCAGCCGCGGTATCGGCCGCAGCATCGCGCTGGGTTTCGCCGAGGCCGGCGCGGCCGTATCGATCTGCGCGCGCGGCGTCGAGTCGCTGGAGGAAGCCCGTCACGCGCTCGCCGTCTACGGCACGCTGGTGCACGCGCAGAGCTGCGACCTGGCCGACCCGTCGGCCATCGCGTCCTACGTGAGCAATGCCGCCGATGCGCTCGGCGGCATCGACGTGCTGGTCAACAACGCCAGTGGCTACGGTTTCGACGATGACGACGAAGGCTGGATCGCCGGCTTCAACGTCGACCTGATGGCTGCCGTGCGCGCGTCGCGTGCAGCACTGCCGCATCTGAAGGTGTCGCCGCAGCCGTGCATCCTGCACACCAGCTCGATCGCCGCCTTCCGCCCCCGTGCCAGCGGTGCGCCGTATGCGGCGGTGAAGGCCGCGCTGAGCCAGTACGCCACGTCGCAGGCGCTGGCGCTGGCCGAACACCGCATCCGCGTCAACGCGATCGCGCCAGGTTCGATCGCGTTCGCCGACGGCCTGTGGGAACGCCGCAGGCTCGAACAGCCGAAGCTTTACGAAGCGACGCTGGCGAAGATACCGTTCGGCCGTTTCGGCAAGCCGGAGGAGATCGCGTACGCGGCCTTGTTCCTCGCCTCGCCATTCGCCGGCTGGATCACCGGGCAGACCCTGGTGGTCGACGGCGGCCAGATGCTGCATGGCTGATCCGTCCCGTGAGGTCAACGACATGAAAGGGCTGCATGCCACCGCGCGCTTCAGCGATCGCGTCGAGGATTACGTGCGTTACCGGCCGGATTATCCGCCGGCTTTGCTCGATTGGCTGCAGCGCGAACTGGGCGTCGATGCCGGTTGGCGGGTGGCCGACGTGGGCGCCGGTACCGGCATCTCGTCGAAGATGTTCCTCGATGCGGGCTATCGCGTCACGGCGGTGGAGCCGAATGCGCCGATGCGCGCCGCTGCCGAGAAATGGCTGCGGGCGTACGAAAAATTCGACGCGGTCGATGGCCGTGCCGACGCGACCGGTCTGTCCGATGCAAGCGTCGACCTCGTCACGGTGGCTCAGGCATTTCACTGGTTCGACGAGGAAGCGACCCGGCGCGAGTTCGCCCGCATTCTGCGCCCGCATGGGCTGGTGGCGATCTGGTGGAACTCGCGCCGCCTCGCCGGCACGCGCTTCCTGGAAGGGTATGAAGCGCTGCTGCAGAAATTCGGCACCGACTACACCAGCGTGGCCGAGCGCTACGCCGACGATGCGCACATGCGCGCCTGGTTCGGCAGCGGCTTGCGCGGCAGCGCCCGTTTCGAGCACGCCCAACGGCTGGATTTCGAAGCGCTGCGCGGGCGCCTGATGTCCTCATCGTATGCACCGCAGGCGGGCCATCCCCAGCACGAACCGATGCTGCGCGCGCTGCGTGAACTGTTCGACGCCTGCGCTGCGGACGGCAGGATAAGTTTCGATTACGACACCCGCATCTTTGCGGGCCAACCGGCCTGAACCATGTACGACCTGCTGCGCCCGCTGCTGTTCAAGCTCGATCCCGAAACCGCGCATCGGCTGACCCTGTACGGGCTCGGGGTGGCCCAGCGCAGCAACTTCGCGCAATGGATCGCCAGGCCGCCCGCGGACCTGCCGACGACGGTATTCGGCATCACCTTCCCGAATCCGGTGGGCCTTGCCGCCGGGCTGGACAAGAATGCCGAACACCTCGATGCGCTGAACGCGCTCGGCTTCGGCTTCATCGAGGTCGGCACGGTGACGCCGCTGCCGCAGCCCGGCAACGACAAGCCGCGCATGTTCCGTCTGCCGCAGCACGAGGCGATCATCAACCGGCTCGGCTTCAACAACGGCGGCGTCGACGCGCTGGTGCGCAACGTGCAGCGGTCCGGCTATCACGGCGTGCTCGGCATCAACATCGGCAAGAACAAGGACACGCCGAACGAGAAGGCGGTCAACGATTACCTGACCTGCCTGCACAAGGTCCACGAGCACGCCAGCTACGTCACGGTGAATATCTCCTCGCCGAACACGCAGGGCCTGCGCGACCTTCAGCAGGAAGCCACGCTGTACAAGTTCATCTCGCTGCTGCGCGCGGCGCAGGAGCGGCTGGGTTCGCAGCAGGGCAGGCGCAAGCCGATGCTGCTGAAGATCGCGCCCGACCTTTCCGAAGGTGAGCTCGACGCCATCGCCGAGGTGCTGCTGCGCACCGGCATCGACGGGGTGATCTGCAGCAACACCACGGTCGACCATGCGGCGGTGGTCGACGATCCGCATGGCGGTGAAACCGGCGGCCTGTCCGGCAAGCCGCTGTTCGAGCGGTCCACCGCGGTGCTGGCCGGCATGCACAAGCGGCTGCAAGGGCGCATTCCGCTGATCGGCGTGGGCGGCATTCTCGACGGCAGCGATGCCGCCGAGAAGATCGGCGCCGGCGCGTCGCTGGTGCAGGTCTATTCGGGGCTGATCTATCGCGGGCCGCAGCTGATCGAGGAATCCGTCAATGAAATACGCCGCCAGCGCGAGCATGCCCATGGGCTCTGAACGCAACGACATGCCCGCGGTGCGAACGGACATGGGCGGCTACACGCTGATCGAGAACGCCTCGCTGGCCAACCGCAACACCTTGCGCGTGGATGCGCGTGTCACGTTGCTGGCGGAAATCCGCGACGCCGCCAAACTGCCCGAACTGCTCGATTTTCCCGCCATACGCCATGGCCGCCTGCTGGTGCTGGGCGAAGGCAGCAACGTGCTGTTCACCGGCGACTTCGACGGCACCGTGCTGGCGATGGAAACGCGCGGCGTGCAGGTGGAAAGCGATGGCGACAGCGCGCGCATCGCGGTGGCCGCCGGCGAACGCTGGGACGACTTCGTGCGCTGGACGCTGGGCCATGGTTACGCCGGCCTGGAAAACCTGATCCTGATACCGGGCACGGTTGGCGCCGCACCGATCCAGAACATCGGCGCCTACGGCTGCGAAGTGGCCGAGTTCGTCGAGAGCGTCGAAGCGTGGGATACCCGCGAACACCGTGTGGCGACGCTGGATCACGCGACCTGCGCCTTCGCCTATCGCGATTCGCTGTTCAAGCGCGAGCCGGGCCGCTACATCGTCACCGCCGTGCGTTTCGTGCTGCCGCGCAGCCGTCCGCTGCGTACCGATTACGCTGGCATCGAGGAAGAGCTGGCGCGCATGGGCGTGGACAAGCCCGCGCCATTCCATGTCGCCGAAGCGGTGGTGCACCTGCGCACGCGCAAGCTGCCCGATCCGGCGGTGATCGGCAACGCCGGCAGCTTCTTCAAGAATCCGATCGTCGATGCTGCGCTGGCGGATGCGTTGAAGCGCGAGTATTCCGGCCTGGCTGCATGGCCGCAGCCGGACGGCCGCTGCAAGTTGTCCGCCGCATGGCTGATCGAAACGGCTGGCTACAAGGGCATGCGCGAAGGCGATGCGGGCATTTCCGGCCGGCATGCGCTGGTGCTGGTGAATCACGGTCATGCCACAGGCCCGCAGCTGTGGGCGCTGGCGCAGCAGGTGATGCTCGGTGTGCGCGAAAAATTCGGCGTTGCGCTGGACCCCGAGCCGGTGGTGATCGGCGCACGCTGAGCTTTTGGCTTTCATGTGGGAGCGGCTTCAGCCGCGATGCTCTTGCCCTTTGATGATCAAGGACAGGAGCTTTCGTCTGCCTTTGGCCGCCGGGTTACTTTCTCTTTGGCCACGCGCGAGAGAAGTGACTCGGTCGCCGAAGGCGATCGAGCGCTCTGCACTTCCCGGGGGCATTTATGCGGCGTGCGTTCTAGTCAACGACAAGCAGAGCATCGCGCATAAGGTGCGGTCCTGCACCAGCATCAAGCGCCAGTCCGCTTCTCGATATCCGGCAGGAACACCGTAATCAATCCCATCAGCGGCAGGTACGCGCACAGCCGGTAGACGTATTCGATGCCATGCGTGTCGGCCAGTCCGCCGAGCACGGCGGCGCCGATGCCGCCCATGCCGAAGGCGAAGCCGAAGAACAGGCCCGAGATCATGCCGACGCGTCCGGGGATCAGTTCCTGCGCGTAGACCAGGATCGCCGAGAACGCCGACGCCAGGATCAGGCCGATCACCACCGTCAGCACGCCGGTCCACAACAGGTTCGCGTGCGGCAGCAGCAGGGTGAACGGCGCGACGCCGAGGATCGATACCCAGATCACCCACTTGCGTCCGATCCGGTCGCCGACCGGGCCGCCGATCAGCGAGCCGGCGGCTACCGCGAACAGGAACGCGAACAGGTGCACCTGCGCGCTCTGCACCGAAACGCCGAACTTGTGGATCAGATAGAACGTGTAATAGCTGCTGAGGCTGGCCAGGTAGAAATACTTGGAGAAGATCAGCAGGCCGAGCACCGTCAGTGCGCCGATGATCTGGTTGCGCGGCAGCGACACGGCGCGATGCCGCGCTGTGGATTTGCCGCGTGCAACGTGATGCCGGGCATACCAACGCCCGACCTGCAGCAGCACCACGATTGCCAGCAGCGCCGCCAGCGAGAACCACGCCACGCTGCCGCGGCCGTGCGGCACGATGATCCAGGCCGCGAGCAGTGGCCCCAGCGACGAGCCGGTATTGCCGCCGACCTGGAACAGCGACTGTGCCAAGCCATGCCGCCCGCCCGATGCCATCCGCGCCACCCGCGAGGATTCCGGATGGAACACCGACGAGCCGGTCCCGACCAGCCCGGCGGCCAGCAGCAGCACCGGGAAATTCGGCGCCACCGCCAGCAGCAACAGCCCGCACAAGGTGAAGCCCATGCCGACCGGCAGCGAGTACGGCATCGGCTTGCGGTCGGTGACCACGCCGACCAGCGGTTGCAGCATCGAAGCGGTGATCTGGTAGGTCAGCGTGATCAGGCCGATCTGCGCAAAACTGAGGTGGAAATCGCCCTTGAGAACCGGATAGATCGCCAGGATCAGCGACTGGATCATGTCGTTGAGCATGTGGGCGAAACTGATGCTGCCAAGCACACCGAAGGCAGGGCCTTCTGCCGGGCTCGTCGTGGGTTGGGCCATCGATGGATCGGACAGGCTCGCTTCGTCGACGCGGGTGGTCATCTGGAACTCTCGGGGAAGGGAGTGGCCGGCCGTGTTGCACTGCCGGAGGCGCCACTCTAGAGTGACCGGACTCGGCCCGCACGCACCGATGGGTCAAATGTTGTCGAATTCGGGCCAGAATCCCGCCCATGCGCAACGCACGCGTCATCCATTACGAAGACACGCCACGTGATGTCGTCATCACCGGCAACGACTATCCGCCGCACTACGTGTTGCCCCGGCATGCGCACAAGCGCGGCCAGCTGCTGTACGCCGCCACCGGCGTGGTCACGGTGATCACCGACGAGGGCAGCTGGGTGGTGCCGCCGCGTCGCGCCCTGTGGATCCCCGCCGGCGTCGCGCACGAAGTGCGCATGAGCGGCGCGGTATCCACCCGCAGTGCTTACGTGCGCAACGAAGCGTCCGCGCGCTTGCCTGCGCACTGTCGGGTGATCGGCGTTTCGCTGCTGTTGCACGCCTTGCTGCTGGAGGCGGTGGATCTTCCGGCCGAGTACGCGCTGGACGGCCGCGATGGCCGGGTGATGGCGCTGCTGCTGGACGAGATTGCCGCAATGCCCGCTCTGGCACTGAACACGCCGCTGCCGCGGGATCCGCGGCTGGCCCGTCTGTGCCGCGCACTGATCGCTGCCCCGGCGCTGGAGATCGACATCGACGCCATGGCGCACAAGGCCGGCATGAGCCGCCGCAGTTTCACCCGCCTGTTCCGCCAGCAGACCGGCATGAGTTTCAGCGCATGGCGCCAGCAGGCCTGTCTGCTCACTGCGCTGACCCGGCTGGGTGGCGGTGACTCGATCACGCGAGTCGCGGTCGAGCTGGGTTACAGCAGCCCCAGTGCGTTCACCGCCGCGTTCCGGCGGGTACTCGGTACCGCACCCAGCCGTTACCTGGCGTCCGACGAACGCATCGCCCATGCGCTTGCCGGCGAATGATGGTTGCGCACGGCACCGACAATCGCACGAGCGCCATGGCCTAGCCTTCAAGTTCAAACCGATCGTGTCGCCACGACCGGCGGCACGTTGGAAGCACGGCGCGCCGGTACCAGCACCGCAACCTGACCGAGCACGAGCATGGCAAGCGCGCCCATGGCAACGCAGGACAGCGGAAGATGCGCCATTTCGTAATGCTTCATCAGCCACACGTTGAGGCCAACGGCGCACAGCGCGCCGATGAGCGCGCCGCCTCCGGCGATCAGCAGATTCTCCATCTGGAAGTGACGCAGGATGTCGATCCTGCGCGCGCCGAGTGCGCGCCGTACGCCAATCTGACGGTACCGCTGAACGACCCAGAAACTGGTGAGTCCGACGATGCCCGCGGCGGTAACGCACAACAGAATGATGCTGATCACGCTCATCAGTAGCACCATGCCGCGATCCGACCGATACGCCTTGGCGCGCAACTCGGAGAACGAATGGACGCCAGCCCAGGGCTCGGGCATCAGGCGCATCGGATTCACGGCGAAGAGCGCCCGGCGTACTTCACGGATCGCGGCCTGTTCGCGGCCCGGCCGGGCGCGAACCAGGTAACCGGTATAGGAGTCATCGGTTCGCAATGGCTCCAGTACCGAATGGTAATTCCATGGGCTGTCCGATCTTATCGGTGTCTGCAATCGCTCGACGATGCCCACGATGGTGGAGGGCTCGCCATCCTGATACACCGTCTGGCCGAGTGCGTTGCCGTTAGGGAAGAGCGCATTGGCTACGGGCAGGCTCACGATGATGACGGGTGAATCCGCACGGGCCCGTCCATGTCGGATCTCGCTGGCCTCGAAGTCGCGCCCGGCGATCAGATGCAGGTTCAGGGTGGGGCGCAGGTACTCGTCGCCGTAATAGTAGGCAGCGTGCACGGTGCGGCCTTTCTGTTCGGCGTCGAGAGAAATTTCGCCGGTCGTATAGCCACCGAGCAGTGGGATGGAGGTCGATGCAGCGACCTCCTGCACATCCGGCAGACTCCGCAACGTGGCCAGGTCCGTGCGCTGCAGGGCATCGAGAAGCTCGATGGCGGCGGCCTCATTGCCTGCGGGCGCCGCCGGCCATAGCTGCGAAACCCGGATTAGATCCTTTTCGTCGGCACCGGTCGGCCGATTCATTCGCTGGATATGCTGGCCGACGATGAAAGTCGCGTTGGCGACGATCGCCAGCGTCATCGCCACTTGGAGCACGATCAGCAGCACGGCGACCTTGTGCTGGCGCAAGGCGGCCAGAATCGGATGAACAGTCATGGCCCGATCCTCACGGAGCCTTAAGGTGCAACGCAGGAGGTACGCGCGAGGCGCGAAGGGTCGGGTACATGCTGGCGAGCAGAGTGGCGATCACGGCCGTCAGAATGGCAAGCATGAGCAGTGGCGTATCGACATGCGCCTGATCGGCATAGGCCGACGACAGGACCTGACCCATGCAAAGCACGCCCACGACCGTGAGCATCACGCCCAGCACGCCACCGCCGATGCCGATCACGCCCGCCTCGACGAGGAACTGCGCGTGGATCGCTCCGCGTGAAGCGCCCAGTGCCCGTCGTAGGCCGATCTCCCCGCTGCGCCGCAGGAAGGTGGCGAGCAACAGGCCCGTCGCGTTCAGCAGGCACA
>Ga0207664_10000857_pt1 | contig 20580 bp, 23 predicted proteins | sample LARL83metaG_FD_184349 | JGI IMG/M metagenome (GOLD analysis project Ga0207664, IMG submission 184349) | Corn, switchgrass and miscanthus rhizosphere microbial communities from Kellogg Biological Station, Michigan, USA - LAR L8-3 metaG... | ecosystem: Host-associated > Plants > Roots >... | reverse complement strand
GGTTTCACCTCATTGAAACGGACGCCGCTCAGTGCTCTGTACTGCCTGGCGTGTGGGCGTGGCCGTGGGCGATCTCTTCTTCGGTGGCGTCGCGCACTTCATTGATGGTCACGTCGAAATGAAGCGACTTGCCCGCCATCGGATGGTTCACGTCCACGTCGATCGTGCTCATGCCGACCTTGTGCACGGTCACCGCGCGCTGGCCGCCGTCCTTCAGCTGCAGCACCGTGGTCATGCCCGGCTTCAGGCGATTGGCCTGGGGGAAATACTTTTTCGACATGCGCTGGATCTGGCCTTCCTGGCGTTCGCCATAACCCTCGGCGGCAGCCACGTCCACCGACAATGTTTCGCCGGCCTCGTGTCCTTCAAGCGCGGTTTCCAGCCCCGGAATCAGCTGCCCGTGGCCGAGCAGGATCCACAGTTGCTCGTCGCGATCGTGCGAGCTTTCCACCTTTTCGCCATCCACCGTCAGCGTGTAGTGGATTGCGATGACCTTGTCCTTGCCAGCCTTCATGGGGTGTCTCGTCGATGGGATCAAACGCCGGATTCTAGCAGCAGGCGCGATCCGCAGCCGCGCTCAGGACGATGGCCGCGCGTGGCTGAAGCCCACGCCGCGGGCCTCCGGCCCCAGCCACAGCAGCAAGGCCAGCAGCAGGGCGACCAGCACCATCCACAGCGACATCGCAAAGGCGAAATCGCCGCCATGCCATTGCGCGAGCCAGGTTTGCGCCGTGGCCGTGACGGCGGCCAGAAGGTTTCCCATCTGGTAGGCGAACCCGGGCAGCGTGCCGCGCACGGCTGCGGGCGACAGTTCGTTCAGATGCGTCGGCACCACGCCCCAGGCACCCTGCACCATCACCTGGATCAGGAATGCACCCAGCCCCAGCAGGATCAGCGAGCCGCCATACATCCACAGCGGAATCACCGGGATCGCCAGCAAGGCAGCGATCATCATGGCCTTGCGCCGGCCGATCCGCTCCGACAGCGCGCCGAAATACAGCCCGCCCACCAGCGCCCCGAGATTGAGCAGCGCCACCAGTACAAAAGCCGTCCCCGAGCCGGTGGGCAGGTGCAGGTTGGTTTCCTCGAAGGTGTGATACATGTCCTGCGAGCCGTGGCTGAACATGTTGAACGCCATCATCAGCAGCATCAGGTAGATCGCCAGCTTCCAGTGCCCGCGCATCGCCTCGAACAACCCCGGTCGCCGTTCGGCGCGCACACCTTCCTTCCAGACTTCCGACTCCGGTACCTTGCGGCGTATGTAAAGCACCAGCAGGGCCGGCACCGCGCCGACCACGAACAGGCCGCGCCAGCCGATGTGGTCGACCAGCAGCCAGTTCGCCAGCGCGGCGAGAAAAAAGCCGCAGGGGTAGCCGCTCTGCAGCAGACCCGATACCGCGCCGCGCGCCTTCGCCGGTATCGACTCCATCGCCAGCGACGCCCCGATGCCCCACTCGCCGCCCATCGCCACACCGAACAGGAAGCGCAACACCAGCAGCATGGTCAGCGAGGTCGAGAACGCCGTGGCGAACTCGAACAAGGAAAACAGCACCACATCGAGCATCAGGATCGGCCGTCGACCAAAGCGATCGGCCAGTCGCCCGAACAGCAACGCGCCCAGGGGCCGCGCCGCGAGGGTCAGGAACAGCGCGTAGGTGATCTGCGCCGTGCCGACCTCGAACTCCTTCGCCACCGTCACGATGACGAAGGTCAGCAGAAAGTAGTCGAAGGCATCCAGCGTCCAGCCGAGGAAGCTGGCCAGCACCGTATGGCGCTGGGTGGAATCGAGTTCACGCAGGGGCGCAAGCAGCGACATGTCGTGCACCTTGGTCACGCCCGGCATGGGCGCGGTCGGCAACGTAACACAAACGTTTTCCATGGATAATTCGGCGTGGCTTGAAACAAGTCCACACACGATCCAAGGAGGACGGCATGCATTACACCGTTGGACCTTTCCAGCTTCGGCTCCGGGCCGAAGCGAACAAGACAGCATGACGCCCATCGACCGCGCCGCCCGCCGTCGAATCGCCACCCGGTTCCACACTCGATCGCAGCGCGTCTATGTAGCGGTCAAGCTGGCTACCGACCCCGTCTATGCCGCAGCCGCCTCGATCGTTGCCGGCACCTCGTTGCCCCTGCTGGACATCGGGTGCGGCATCGGCCTGCTGGGGCATTACCTGCTCGCGCAGGGACACGTGCAGCCGTATCTCGGACTCGATCACGACAAGCACAAGATCGCCGCCGGCTCGCTGGCCCTGCAGCATGCCGGGAACACCGGCATGAGCCTGCGCCACGCCGACGTTGCCGAGCTGCCTCCTTTGCAGGGCCACGTCGCCCTGCTCGACGTGCTGCACTATCTGCCCGCCGGACGCCAGTCCACGTTGCTCACGGAGGCTGCGCGCCACCTTGCACCGCAGGGCCGCCTGATCATCCGCAACGTGTTGCGCGAACCGAACTGGCGCTTTCATGCGACGCGCGTCGAGGAGTTCTTTCTGTGCGCGTCAGGCTGGATACCCGGCGGTGCGCAGCACTATCCGAGCGCCGACGAACTGCGCGTGCCGCTGGAAAACGCCGGGCTCGATGTGCGTATCGAACCGTTGCGCGGGCGCACTCCGTTCAACAGCTACCTGATCGTGGCGCGGCTGCGGTGAGCGCGCTGTTTCGGCGTTTCGTTCAGCTTGGCATTGGTCGTGCAAGCACCGCGGCGCCGTATCCGATATACTTGCCGGCGCAGTCGCTCTGATTGCTGCGGCAATGCCGCCCCTTCCCCTTAGTCTGCAACACGGTATGAACACTCCGGGTTGCTCAGGAGTGTTTCCAATGTCTTTTGATTCGCTGGGCCTTGCGCCCGCGTTGCTGCGTGCGCTTGCCGATTACGGCTACACCCAGCCCACCCCGATCCAGGCCGCTGCCATCCCGCCCGCGCTGGAAGGCCACGACCTGCTGGCCGCCGCCCAGACCGGCACCGGCAAGACCGCCGCCTTCGCGCTGCCGCTGCTGCAGAAGCTGTCCACCGCCGGCCAGACCATGACTCGCCGCCCGCGCGCGCTGGTGCTCACCCCGACGCGCGAACTGGCCGCCCAGGTGCATGAAAACCTGCGCGACTACGGCAAGCACATGCAGGTCAGCGCCACCACCATTTTCGGCGGCGTCAGCATGGGCCCGCAGATCAACGCGCTGCGCCGCGGCGTCGACATCGTCATCGCCACGCCCGGTCGCCTGATGGATCACATGCAGCAGCGCACGCTGGACCTGTCCGCCGTGGAAACGCTGGTGCTGGACGAAGCCGACCGCATGCTCGACATGGGCTTCCTGCCGGCGCTGAAGCGCATCCTGCAGGCGTTGCCGAAAAAGCGTCAGACCCTGCTGTTCTCGGCCACGTTCGCGCCGGCGATCAAGGCGCTGGCGATGGATTTCATGCACAACCCGCGTGAGATCTCGGTCTCCGCGCCGAATACCGTCACCACCCTGGTCAGCCATCAGGTGCACCCGGTCGACGCCGCTCGCAAGCGCGACCTGCTGCTGCACATGCTGTCGGCCGACAGCCGCCGCCAGACCCTGGTGTTCAGCCGCACCAAGCATGGCGCCGACAAGCTGGTGACGTTCCTCAATGCGTCGGGCCTGCGCAGCGCCGCGATCCACGGCAACAAGAGCCAGAACGCGCGCACCCGTGCGCTCAGCGATTTCAAATCCGGCCGCGTCACCGTGCTGGTGGCCACCGACATCGCCGCCCGCGGCATCGACATCGAGCAGTTGCCGATCGTGATCAATTTCGATCTGCCGTCGGTCGCCGAAGATTACGTGCACCGAATCGGCCGCACTGGCCGCGCAGGCATGGAAGGCCTGGCCGTGTCGCTGGTGAGCCACGACGAATCGGGCCTGCTTTTCGACATCCGCAAGCTGCTCAGGCAGGACATCGCGATCACGCCGATCGCCGGCTACGAGCCGTCCGCACCGCTGCGTCTGGATGCCGGTGCGCCGCGTCCGAAACAGGGCGGCGGCGGTCAGCGCCAGCAGTCGCGTGCGCCGCGCCAGGGCAAGCCCGCCGGCTCGGCGCGGCCGGGCGGCTATGCACCGCAGGGCCGCGGCGATCACGCCGCCGGCAACCAGCGCCGCCGTTCCAGCTCGCGCCCGGCCGCCAAGGCCTGAGCGAGCGCTTCAACGACACCGCACAGGGCGGCCTTCGGGCCGCCCTATTTGTTGGGGCTGCCAGGCACTTGCGGCAACAACGCCGCCGCATGATGACGCAGATGGTCATCGATGAAGCTGGCGATGAACCAGTAGCTGTGGTCGTAGCCGGCATGCCGGCGCAACAGCAGCGGCTGCCCCGCCTCGGCGCAAGCCTGGTCGAACAGTTCGGGTTTCAGCTGGGCATCGAGGAACTGGTCGGCCTCGCCCTGATCGATCAGGATCGTGCCCGGGAAAGTCTGCCGCCGCACCAGTTCGCACGCGTCGTAATCAGTCCAGCGCGAGCGGTCGTTTCCCAGATAGCGCGGCAGCGCCTTGCGCCCCCAGGGCACCTGGCTGGGCGCCACGATCGGCGCAAACGCCGATACCGATCGGTAGCGCGTCGGATGTCGCAGGGCGATGGTGAGCGCGCCGTGGCCGCCCATGGAATGGCCGCAGATGCCGCTGCGCGAGGCATCCACCGGGAACTGCGCGACGATCAGCGCGGGCAATTCGTTCGCCACGTAATCGTGCATGCGAAAGCGTGAGGACCAGGGTGCCTCGGTGGCGTCGACATAGAACCCGGCGCCTTCGCCGAACTCCCAATCGCCGGTGGCGCCTTCGATGCCGGTGGCGCGCGGACTGGTATCCGGCATCACCAGCATCAGGCCCAGCTCGGCCGCCAGCCGTTGCGCACCGGCCTTGATCGTCGCGGTTTCCTCATTGCAGGTCAGCCCGGCCAGGAAATACAGCACCGGGCACGGTTGCCGCGCGGCTTGCGGCGGCTGATACACGGCAAAGCGCATCGACCCCGCGGTTGTCTCGGAATGGTGTCGATAAAAGCCCTGCACGCCACCGTGCAGGCGCTGTTCGGAGATCGTTTCGAGCATGCGCGTTCTCGCGTTCGGCAAGCTGCAGAGCATAACCCTGTGGCGCGCGGCATCGCGTTCAGCGAGAACGCGGGCGCGCCCTTGCCGAGACTGTTAGAATGCACGGCTTGCGCGCCGCATCCCCGACGCTGCCATCTGGTTCGAGGTACCCCCATGTCTTCCCCCGTTTCCGACAACGCCCCGGTTCCGTCCGGCTTTGGCGCACTCGCGCTGCACCCCGACGTTCTGCGCGTGCTCGCCGACGTCGGCTATGAATCGCCTTCGCCGATCCAGGCAGCCACCATTCCGCCCTTGATGGAAGGCCGCGACGTGCTCGGCCAGGCGCAGACGGGCACCGGCAAGACCGCTGCTTTCGCGCTCCCGATCCTGTCCCGCATCACGCCCCGCGCCGGCAAGCCGCAGGCGCTGGTGCTGGCACCGACGCGCGAATTGGCCATCCAGGTGGCCGAAGCGTTCCAGCGTTACGCCGCGCACATTCCCGGCTTCCAGGTCCTGCCGATCTACGGCGGCCAGAGCTACGGCCCGCAGCTGCATTCGCTCAAGCGCGGCGTGCACGTGGTGGTGGGCACGCCCGGCCGCGTGATCGATCACATGGACAAGGGCACGCTGGACCTGTCCGAGCTGAAGTACCTGGTGCTCGACGAAGCCGACGAAATGCTGCGCATGGGCTTCATCGATGACGTCGAGAAAGTGCTGCAGGCAACGCCGCCGGAACGCCAGGTCGCGCTGTTCTCGGCGACCATGCCCAGCGTGATCCGCAAGATCGCGCAGCGGCATCTCAAGGATCCGGTCGAGGTCACCATCAAGTCCTCGACCAGCACCGCGCCGAACATCCGCCAGCGCTACTGGTTCGTCAGCGGCATGCACAAGCTCGATGCGATGACGCGCATCCTGGAAGCCGAGCCGTTCGACGCGATGATCATCTTCGCGCGCACCAAGCAGGCCACCGAGGAACTGGCCGGCAAGCTGCAGGCGCGCGGGCTGGCGGCCGCCGCGATCAATGGCGACATCGCCCAGCCGCAGCGTGAACGCGTGATCCAACAGCTGAAGGACGGCAAGCTCGACATCCTGGTCGCCACCGACGTGGCTGCGCGCGGCCTCGACGTGGACCGCATCAGCCACGTGCTCAACTACGACATTCCCTACGACACCGAAAGCTACGTGCATCGCATCGGCCGCACCGGCCGTGCGGGCCGCGCCGGCGACGCGATCCTGTTCGTCAGTCCGCGCGAACGCGGCATGCTGGGCGCGATCGAACGCGCCACGCGCCAGCCGATCGAACAGATGCAGCTGCCGTCGGTCGACGTGGTCAACGACGTGCGCATCGGCAAGTTCAAGCAGCGCATCAGCGACATGCTGGCGCAGGGCGACCTCGGCCAGTTCCAGAAGCTGATCGAGCAGTATGAGCAGGAGCACAACGTGCCGGCGATCGAGATCGCCGCCGCACTGGCGCGCATCGCCCAGGGCGACCAGCCGCTGCTGCTGGCGCCGCCGCCGAAGCGCGAGAAATACGAGCCCGCCACGCGTGAACGCATCGACCGCGCCGCGCCACGCGAACGCACCAGCAGCGAGCGCCGCCCGAGCGCGCGCGACAGCGCCGCGGCCAGCCCTTCGCCGCGCGAGTCCAAGTCGCATGAACAACGCCCACGCGAACATGGCGCCCACGAACGTGCCGGACACGAACACGCGCCACCGCGCGACTTCGGGCATCGCCCGGTGCGCGCCCACGCCACCGAAGAAGGTAAACGCACCTACCGCATCGAGGTCGGCCACGAGCACGGCGTGAAGCCGGGCAATATCGTCGGCGCGATCGCCAACGAAGCCGGGCTGGAAAGCCAGTTCATCGGCCGCCTCAGCATCCGCGATCACTACAGCCTGATCGACCTGCCCGAAGGCATGCCGGCCGAAGTGTTCGAGCACCTGAAGAAAGTGTGGGTGGTGCAGCAGCAATTGCGCATCCACGAGTGGGATGGCACCGACAACGGCACCAGCGCACCGCCGTCGCACAAGCCGGGTGGCTTCAAGAAGCCCGGCGGTTTCAAGCCGCGGCCCAGCGGCGGCAAACCGCCCCGCCGGAAGTAGCGCCGACACGCGGTCGCGGCAATTCCGTCGGCGACGACGTAACATCGGGCGGATAGCCACCGCCGCGCAGCCGACCGCATGTCCAGCCCGACCGCCGAACACCGCCCGTCCAGCGGCGCCGAACCCCGGCTGACCGGTCTCGCACCGGACGCCGTGGCAGGCCTGCAGGCAGCAGCGCGCGCCATCCGCGATGGCCACGAAAGCCATGCACGGCACGCGCTGGATGGTGTGCTCGCCGCGGCGCCCAGCCATCCCGAGGCCTTGCGCCTTTACGGCATCCTGCATCATCGCGCGCAGCGCCATGCCGAGGCGCAGGCCATGCTGCAACAGGCCATCGCCGAATGGCCGGACTATGCGCTGGCACATTCCGACCTCGGCAACGTGCAGCAGGCTGCCGGCCAGGTGGAAGCGGCCTTCGCCAGCTGGCGACAGGCCTGCGCGCTGGCACCGGATGCGGCGATGCCGTGGTTCAACCTCGGCCGCAATCTGCAGTTGCATGGCGACACCGATGCCGCGATCGAGGCACTGACCCGCGCGCACGAGTTGGCTACCGATTTCCTGCCCGCGCTGGTCCTGCTCGGCGATGCGCTGGTGCACGCGGGGCGGTTCGATGAAGCCGATGCACGTTACCGGGCCGCGCTGGCGCTGCAACCGGCCTGCGGCGATGCCTGGCGCGGGCTGGCAAACATCAAGACGAGGCCGCTGTCCGAGCTCGATCGCGAGCGTCTGGCGGCAGCACTGGGGCGGACCGACCTCGCCACCGCCGACCGGATCGCCATGGGCTTCGCACTGGGCAAGGTCTGCGAGGATCATGGCCAATACGAGCAGGCCTTCGCCGCACTGAACCGGGCCAATGCCCAGCAGCGCGAGCTGGCAGCATGGAATGCCGGCGCTTTCCACGCGCATGTGGAAACGATGCTCGCGGCCTGCGCCAGGCTGCCGGCGCCGATCGACCTCACGCTTGGCCACCAGGTCATTTTCATCGTTGGCCTGCCGCGCTCCGGCTCCACCTTGTTCGAGCAGATCCTCTCCGCGCACCCCGAGGTCGAGGGCGCCAGCGAACTGCCGGATCTGGACCAGGTGCTCGGCGAGGAATGCGCACGGAGACAGCAGCCGCTGCTGGCCTGGATCGGCGCCAGCACGGCGGCCGACTGGCAACGACTGGGCCGGCGCTATCTCGAACTGACCGAGCGCTGGCGGCGCAGCAAGCCGCGGCATACCGACAAGCTGCCGGCCAACTGGCTGCTCAGCGGCGTACTGGCGGCGATGCTGCCCGGCGCCCGCATCGTGGACGCGCGCCGCGATGCGCTGGAAGCGGGCTGGTCCTGCTACAAGCAGCAGTTCTACCGGCTGCCGCATTTCGCCTGCACGCTGACCGACATCGCCGCCTACGTCCGCGACTACGAGCGCGCGATGAGCGTGTGGCAGGCAAAGGCGCCGCAGCGCATCCGCATCCAGCGCTACGAAGCCCTGCTGGCCGGGCCGGAAAGCGAGGTGCGTGCGTTGCTGGCCTTCTGCGATCTGCCGTTCGATCCCGCCTGCCTCGACCACCAACGTGCAAAGCGCAGCGTGCGCACGGCCAGCGCCACCCAGGTGCGCCAGCCGCTGCAACGCGATACCGCACGCGCCGACCGCTATGGCGCGTTGCTGGATCCGCTGCGATTCGGGCTGGGCATCCCCACGATCGGGTAAGCACGAAACCGTGCACGGCCCGGTCGTCGGCAGACGCCGAGCGCTCCACTCACTGCACGATGACCGTGCCGACCATCATCGGATGGATCGAACAGTAGTAGGCGTAGGTGCCCGGCCTGGAAAACGTCACGGCGTAGGAGTCGCTGGTATCCATTCCTTTCGAGGATGCGAACTGCGCACCGGCGCTGGTGATCACGTGCGGCTCTTCGTCCCGATTGGTCCATACCACCCGGGTTCCGGCCGGCACCGTCAACGTGGCGGGTACGAAGGCAAAGTTGCGTATCTCGACCTGTTGCGTGCTTATCGCCTTCGCGGCCGATGCATTTGCAGCCATGGCGGCTGGCGAGACAACACCGATGCAGCAGAGCGCGCCCGTCACCAGCAGCGCTCCGATATGCCGGCGCAGCGCGCGCAGCCGTGCAGATCCGCAGGGAATCGTCTTCACGGCAGCACCTCCTCGGTCACGGCGAGCGCCTGCCTGCCTTGCACATGGCGTACATCGCGGATGCCGAGATAGCGATGCAGCGTACCGGCCGTTACACCCTTCATGGGTCCCGGTCCGGGGCCGACGCCCGGTGCAGGCTGCGGATACGCCGTCGAGCGGGCCGTATGGAACGTGATGGTGCCTTCCACTTTCTGCTGGATCTGGTGGATATGGCCATTGAGCACGCTGACCGAACCAAAGCGCCGCAAATAGCTCATCGCCTCGGCACTGTCGTCCGTGCCCCAGCCCCACGGCGGATACAGCGGCCACAGCGGCATGTGCGCGAACACCACCAGCGGCGTTTCCGCGGACCGCCCGGCAAGATCCTTTTTCAGCCAGGCCAGTTGCTCCGCTCCCAGCGAACCCAATCCGCCTGCCTTGAGGTTGAGCACGTTGATCAAGCCGACGAAATGCACGCCGCGATGATCGAAGCTGTACCAGCCACCCGCATGCTGGCGCTCGCCGAAACGGCGGAAGAATTCCGCGCCGTTGTCGCCGATCACGTCGTGCTCGCCGGGTACGTAAAACACTTTGTGCGTGCGCGACTCCTGCATCACGCCGGCCAGCGTGTCGAACTCCTCCGGCTTCGAAAGATGCGTGAGATCGCCGGTATGCAGCAGGAAATCCGGACGCGCGGCCTGTGCGTTGATCCGTGCCACCGACACACGCAGCGTGCCGACCACGTCCATGTTGGGTTCCTTGTGGAAGCCGATGTGGGAATCGCTGATCTGCGCGAAGCTGAAGCTGGCGTCCGCCGCAGATGGCGTCGGCGTGCCGTCGCCGAACGGCTGGGCGTGCAGCACGCCGCCTTTCATCAGCCACAGCGTGCCGGCTCCGGCCCAGGCCATGCATTTGAGGAACTGCCGGCGGCTGCCGGCTTCGTTGTCGTGATTGTCTTGCATGATGAAGACTCCGCAGAGACGGGCGGTCGAATGACCACTCCGGAAACCGGAAGGCCGGCGTACGCCCGGCTCTCCCTCGTCCTCATGCAATACCGGCCCGAGGGATCGCCTATTCCCGCTTTGGGGCGCGGGGAATAAAGTCGGGCCGGCCGAGGTATCTCTTTCATGCCCGTCGATTTCCACGTCATCCCGTCACGCCTGGACAACGTCCGCAGTGCACGCTTCGAGGCGCTCGTGCTGCCTTGCCTAGACGCGGCCTACAACCTGGCGCACTGGCTCGCGCGCAACCATGCGGATGCGCAGGACGTGGTGCAGGAAGCGATGGTCCGGGCGCTGCGCTATTTCGACAGCTTCCACGGCAACGACGCACGGGTCTGGCTGTTGGCCATCGTGCGCAACACCTATTACACGCTGCGCACGAAACCCCACCAAGGCAGCTCGCACGAGACGCTGGACGAAGCGTCCCATCCGCTCGTCGATGAAGGGCCATCCCCGGAAACGCTCACCTTGCTGGCGCTGGACATCGGCACGCTCCGGCTCGCCCTCGAACGCCTGCCCTCGCCGCTGCGCGAAGTGCTCGTGTTGCGCGAGCTGGAAGAGTGTTCCTACAAGGAAATCGCCACGATCACCGACCAGAAGATCGGCACGGTCATGTCCCGGCTCGCCCGTGCCCGCGAACGGCTGAAGGCGGAATTGGTCCACCAGCCCCAGGAGGCAAGCCGCCATGACGTGTGACGACGCCCGACTGTTGGTGCATGCGTATCTCGACGACGAACTGGACGCGGCGCAAAGCGCGGCCATGGCCAGGCATCTGCAGGATTGCGCCGAGTGCGCGGCGAGCTACGAAGTGCATGAAAGGCTGCGCCGGTCACTCGCCCGGCCCGGGCTATACCAGCGGGCGCCGGACGCGTTGCGCAAGCATTGGAGTCCCGCGCCGCCGACACCGGCACCCGCCCCGGCTGCATCCAGCCGGCCCCGGCGCGCGCCGCTCGCCTATGCGATGGCTGCCGGCTTTGCCGCGGCGCTGCTGCTCACCAGCCCGGCCTGGATCGGCGCGCTGCGGCCGCACGGCGCCGAGAGCAATCCGGTCGTGGCCGAGGCCATTTCCAGCCACATCCGTTCGCTGCAGGCGCAGCACCTGATGGACGTGGTGTCCACCGACCAGCACACGGTCAAACCCTGGTTCGAGGGCAAGCTCGATTTCTCGCCTCGCGTGACGGATCTCGCCAGCGAGGGCTTTCCCCTGATCGGCGGCCGTCTCGATGCGCTCGGCGGACGCAGCGTCGCGGCCCTGATCTACAGGCGGCATCTGCACGTGATCAACCTGTACCAGTGGCCGGCGGATTCGGCGGCGACGGCGCTGGATGAAGAGCAGCGTCACGGCTACACCGTCATCCGCTGGACGGCCGAAGGCATGCGCTACCTCGCCATCTCGGACGTCGGCACCGGCGATCTGAAGCAGTTCGTACTGGCCTTCCGGAGCGCTTCCGGCACGCCGCCGTAGGCCGTGCGTCAGGCGATCTGCGTCAGCGGACCGGCGGGATCGAATGGCTCCAGCCAGTCATCCGGCGTCAGCAGCGGCATGCCATGCGCCAGCCGTGCCTTGTCGCATTGCGGACTGGCAGCGCCGAACTCCCACGACGGTGGCACCTCGCGGCATACCGAAGGGCGCCGCGGGTAGATGCCGCAGTGCGCGGCCTCGCCCGGCGTACCCTGCAGGGCGACGCAGTGCGGCTGCGCGGCGTTGGTGCCGCGCATCGCGAGTCGATGGTGGTCGAGCTTTTCGGTAAGTTCGGGCGGCACGCATCCGCCCAGCGAGGCGTCGGCTTCGGACCAGTGGAAGGACACGCGGAAGAACTGGCAGCACACGCCGCAGCGCAGGCAGGGATGTTGCATCGGATGGACTCAGGCGCACCCCGAGGCGCGCAGCCCGCGAATTCTAGAACCTGAAAGGCCCGCCGTGCGGCGGGCCTTTCAGGACAACGGAAGAATCCGTGCGATCAGGGCTCGCCGGCAAACGTGTTGCACTGATCCATGTCGCCACCGCTGAAACCGGTCTTGAACCATTTCACGCGCTGCGCCGACGTGCCATGCGTGAACGTGTCCGGACGCACCCGGCCCTGCGCCTGCTGTTGCAAGGTGTCGTCGCCGATGTGGCTGGCGGCATTGAGCGCCTCCTCGATGTCGCCAGGCTGCAGCCAGTTCAGTTCCTGCTGGCTGTGGTTGGCCCATACGCCGGCAAAGCAGTCGGCCTGCAATTCCTGCCGCACCGAGAGCCCGTCGGCTCCCTCCATCGGCGCACCGCGGCGGCGCGCAGCGTCGACCTTGTCGAACACCCCGGCGAGCTTCTGCACGTGATGGCCCACCTCGTGCGCGATCACGTAGGCGCGAGCGAAATCGCCCGAGGAATGCAGTTCATCCTGCAGTTGCTGGAAGAACGCGAGGTCGAGATAGACCTTCTGATCGCCCGGGCAATAGAACGGCCCCACCGCCGTGGTGGCGCCGCCGCAGGCCGTGCTCACGCCACCGCTGAACAGGTGCAGCTTGGGCTCGATGTAGGTGGCGCCCTTCGCCTGGAAGATCGCGCCCCAGGTCTGCTCGGTCGAGTGCAGGATCGCGCTGACGAACGCCTTCTGCCGTGGATCGACCTCGGTCGGCGTGCTGTTCTGCGTCGGCGCGTAGGACTGCCCGCCGCCCTGATCGAGCAGCGCCAGCGGGTTCTTGAAGAAGACCCAGCCGATGATGGCCAGCACGATGAGGCCGCCGATGCCCATGCGTCCGCCGCCACCGCCGAAGCCGCGACCACCGCCACCGCCGCTGCCAACTTCGATGTTGTTGCTGCTGCCGCCTTTCTGCCAATCCATAAATCCCTCGCTGACTGATGCTCGCGTCCGGATGCCGCCGGCCGACGATAGCGCGCCGCTCGCGCCAGCGCCAAGGCGGCGCTGCGGCTAAAGTAGGTCACCTTTCGTGAGGAATAGCGCATGACCCATCTGCCCGCCCTGGTCACCCTGCTCACCGTGATCCTGCTGTTCGGCACCATGTGGGCGGTCGGCCACGCCCGCGGCAAGTACGGCGTGAAGGCGCCGGCGACCAGTGGCGATCCGGCGTTCGAGCGCGCCTACCGGGTGCAGATGAATACGCTGGAGCAGACCGTGATGTTCCTGCCTTCACTGTGGCTGGCCGCGAACTACGGCTTCACCGGCTGGGCCGGCGTGGCCGGCCTGGTGTGGATCATCGGCCGGGTCTGGTACGCGGTGGCTTATCTTGCCGATGCCGGCAAGCGCGGTCCGGGCTTTGCGGTCGGCATGGTTGCCTGGATCGCGGTACTGGCGATGGCGATATTCGGCGTGGGCCGCGCCATGCTGATCGGATGAGCGCCGTATCGTGCCCTCGCGGCAGGTCGCAGCCACCCCATCCGGGCAGCCTGCTTTGCCGGTGGACGTGATCAGCCCGGGCACGGTTGAGCCAGCCTCGCCCCGATCATTCCCGCCTCCGCTGCGGGAACGCGCCCCCGGCCTGTGGACAACAGCCGGATTGATCGCCACGTATTTCGTGCTGCAGATGGTAGTCGGCATGCTGGCAGCGCTGGTGATCGGGCTGGTGGCCGAGCTTCGCGCAAGCGCCGGGGCCGGCGCCGCCTTTTCCACGACGCTGGAGCAGCCCGCCATGCAGGCCTTGCTGGCCACGCTGTCGCTCGGCATCGCCGCACCGGCGACGCTGTGGCTGGCCCGCCGCCGATGGCCCCGGCTGTGGTCGCAGGCCGCGCCGCCGGGGCTCGGCGTCGCACTGCCCAGCCGACGGCGCTTTTTCGCGCTGGCGGCAGCGGTCGGCTTGATGGCGCCATGGCTGGGCGCGTTGCTGACCGGGTTACTGGCGCACGGGCATGCCGTGCCGCAGGACATCCAGCAACTGGGCAGCAGCACGCCGCTGGCGTTGCGGATTCCGCTGATGCTGGTAGTGGTGAGCGTGGGGCCGCTGGTGGAAGAACTGCTGTTCCGCGGCGTGCTGCTGTCGGCGCTGCTGCAGCGCTGGCGGGTGGGCTGGAGCGTGGCGATCGGCTCGCTGGTGTTTGCGCTGGTCCACCTGCCCGGCCTGGATTACCGCTGGTATGCGTTGCCTGACCTGTTTTTGCTCGCGCTGATGCTGAGCTGGTTGCGGCTGCGTTCGGGTTCGGTCTGGCCCGCCGTGCTCGCGCACGGCCTCAACAATCTGCTGGGCGTGGCGGGCTGGTTTGCACTGTCCGCATTCTTGACCGGATAAGCGGCCTCACGCCGACATGACGCCGAACTCGCGCAGCAACCGCGCCGTCTCGAATACCGGCAAGCCCATCACGCCGGAATAGCTGCCCTCCAGATGCTCGACCAGCATCGCGCCGCGGCCCTGGATCGCATACGCGCCCGCCTTGCCGAACGGCTCGCCGCTGGCGACATAGCCCCGGATCGTGGACTCGTCCAGCATCGCGAAACGCACCTGCGACACGCACGCCCCGCACCGTTCGCGGCCGGCGCCGACCAGCCATACCACGGAGATCACCGCGTGCGTGCGCCCCGACAGCCGCCGCAACATCGCGGCCGCCGCGTCGGCATCGGGCGGCTTGCCGAACACTTCTTCGTCCAGCACCACTTCGGTGTCGGCGCCGAGCACCACGGCGTCCTCGGCGTGGCCGAGGCTGGCCCAGCCGGCACGAGCCTTGTCGCGGGCGACACGGCTCACGTATTCATGCGGCGATTCCCGCGCGGCCCGCTGCTCGGCCACCTCGACATCGAGCACGGCGAACGGCACGCCGATCTGTTCCAGCAGCTGGCGTCGGCGCGGTGATTGCGAAGCGAGATGAAGCATGTGGTTTCCGCCGGGCGGGAAAGCCACCAGCGTAATGCCTCACAGGGCGAGGCTGTACTCGCAGAAGTGGCGGTCGCGTTCCCAGCCCATCGATTCGTACAGCGCCTGCGCCGGCGCGTTATCCAGCGCCGTGGACAGCGACAGGCTGGCCGCGCCCAGCGCCCGCGCGTGATCCGCTGCCGCAACCAGCAGCGCCTTCGCCACGCCTCGCCGGCGCGCGTTCGCGGCGACGAACATGTCGTTGAGCAGCCAGGTGCGCACCGTTCGCACCGAGGAAAACAGCGGGTACAGCTGGGTGAAGCCCAGCCCTTCGCCGCTTTCGTCGTCGCGCGCCAGCAGGATCACCGATTCATGCAGGCGGATGCGCTCGGCCAGAAAATCGTGCGCGCGCGCCAGGTCGGCTGGCTGGCCATAGAACTGGCGATAACTGTCGAACAGCGGGGCCACGGTATCGAGATCGAGAACGGTGGCTTGCCGGATCTGGAAAGGCATGGCGTCTGGCCGCAAGGAGAAACAGGGCAGAGCATATCGCGCCTAGCCGCGATGGTAGGGATGCCCGGCCATGATGGTGGTGGCGCGATACAACTGCTCGGCCAGCACCAGTCGCACCAGCATGTGCGGCAGGGTCAGCGGGCCGAGCGACCAGTGCTGGTTCGCACGCGCCAGCACGTCGGGCGCATGGCCATCGGGGCCACCGATCAGGAACGCCAGGTCGCGGCCGGCCATGCGCCATTTCGCCAGCTGTTCGGCCAACTCCTCGCTGGACCACGTCCTGCCGCGGCCATCGAGCGCGATCACATGGACGTCCTGCGGCAAGGCCGCGAGAATCGCTGCGCCTTCGTCGTGGATCGCCCGCGCGTCATCGCGGCCCTTGCCGCGGATGCCCGGCTTCAGTTCGACCAGCTCCAGCGGCAACTCGTGCGAGAGCCGCTTGCGGTATTCGGCGAAGCCTTCGGCCACCCAGCCGGGCATGCGTTCACCGACGGCGATCAGGCGTGCGCGCACGTACCGCTCTCATGAAGTGAGGTCACGCACATCGTGCGTTCGCATCCTCTCCCCCACGGGGAGAAGGGAACATGGATCAGCCGGCTTGCGCCGCATCGGCCTCGTGGCCGTGGTCGCCCACCGTCCACAACCTTTCCAGGCCGTAGAACTCGCGGATGCGCGGCAGCATCACGTGGACGATCACGTCGCCCAGGTCGACCAGTACCCATTCGCCCTCCTGTTCGCCTTCCACGCCCAGCGGCATCACGCCCGCCTTTTTCGCGAACTTGCTGACTTCGTCGGCGATGGATTTGACGTGGCGGGCGGAGGTACCGGAGGCGATCACCAGCAGGTCGGCGATGGAAGTCTTGCCGCGAACGTCGATCTCACGAACGTCCTTGGCTTTCAATGTTTCCATCGCGTCGATGACCGACTTGCGCAGGGTGGCCGTGGTAACGGACTTGTTCGTGCGGGCAGTGCTCAAGAGGAAGAGCCTCGGTGCGGAAGGGCAGCGCGAAATGGCGCGGCCGCAGTATAACCGGCTTGCCGTCAAGGGCGCCTTGACGCGGCCAGCCGTCAGGAGGCCAGCGTCCGGCGCGCCAGCCGGTATTCGTACATCAGCCGCGCCACCAGTTCGGCGGCCGGCTGCGGCCGCACCAGGCTGGCCGCCTGGCCGCACCACTCCGACAGCAGATCGCCGCGACCGGCCGCCGCGGCAGCCCGGCGCAGCGGCGCGGTGAGCGCGTTCAGCACCGGATACGGTAGCCCTTGCGCCGGCTCCGGCATGGCCTCGACGAAGCGGTTGCGCAGGCCGCGCGCCGCCCGGCCGGAAAAGCCGCGGATCGTGGTGACCAGATGGTCCTCGGCCTGCGGCAGGTCGCGCTTCCATGCATCGGCGGCCGAACATTCCGGGCAGGCGAGGAAGGCGGTGCCGAGCTGGCTGGCCGCTGCGCCGAGCACTTCCGCGGCCAGCACGCCCCGTCCATCCATGATGCCGCCGGCGGCGATCACCGGGATCTTCAAAACGTTCACCGCCAGCGGCAACAGGGCGAACAGGCCGATCATGGCGTCCTCTGCCCGGTGCAGGAACGTGCCGCGATGGCCGCCGGCCTCGGCGCCTTGCACGCACACCGCGTCGGCGCCGGCGTCGGCCCATGCACGCGCTTCGGCCACCGTGGTCGCAGTGCCGATGAGGTAGATGTCGCGCTGGCGAAGTTCGCGCCGCTGCGCCGGGCTGATCAGGCCGAACGCGAACGTCGCCACCGCCGGCCGCGCCTCGCACAAGGCGGCAAACTGGTCGGAAAAACGCGGCGCCCAGCGCGCCGGCAGGCTGGTGCGCGCCTCGATGCCCTCGCGCGCCATCAGCTGGTCGAGCTGCTCGCGGGCCTTCGCGACCGCGGCCATGTCCGCATCGAATTCATCCGGCAACACGAACAGGCCGATGGCGTAGGGCTGCCCGGTCGATGCCCGGATCTGCTCCGCGTTCTCGATGATCGCCGACGGCTCCAGATAACCGGCACCCAGCGAACCCAGCGCACCGGCGTTCGACACGGCAGCCACCAGCGCCGGCGGTGTCGAGCCGGACATCGGTGCCTGGATCAGCGGATGTTCGATACCGAGCTGGCTGGCGAACGTCGACATCATGAGCGATGGCCTGCGGGCGGAGTGCCCAAGTATCCGCCGCTGTCGCGCGCAGCAGAAGCTGCCGGCGCAACGGTCGCGACGAAGGTCAGCCGCCCTGCCCGGCCACGATGTTCACCGTGATGGCGATGATGAACACGTTGAAGAAGAACGCGATCACGCTGTGCAGCAACACCACGCGGCGCAGGTAGTCGCTGGTGATCTGCACGTCCGAGACCTGGAAGGTCATGCAGATCACGGTGGAGAAATAGGCGAAATCCCAGTAGTCCGGCTCCGGGGTGTCGGGAAATTCCAGACCCTTGTGCTTGTCGCCGAAATCGCCGTAGTAGCCGTGGGCGTAATGCACCGCGAACATGGCACTGAGGAACAGCCAGCTCAGAACGACGCTGGCCACGGCCACCGCCAGCTCCAGCAGGCCGCCACCCTTGGCCGCGTGCAATTCGCCGCCGAGTGCGATCAGCACCACCGCCGACAACGCCACGCCACCCCACAGCACGCCCCAGCGCCCGGTATCCAGTGCTTCGGCCTGGCTGCGCATGTGCGCGGGCACGGCATGGTTGAACAGGAACGCGAGCCCGCCGAGGAACACCACCGCCGCCAGGTCAAAGCTGAGCAGTATCGCGTTGGAGATCCGCATTCCGGACGCGAACAATCCCGCGGCAACGCCAACGAAAAGCAGCAGCGACACGATCATGCGCGGACGGCCTTTCACAAAGCGCCATGGACGCCATCCGCCCGCCTTCCTTGCGCTCCCGCCGGCCGGCTTGCTCATGAAAGATTTCCCGGCATGGCAGCGATCGATAGGGCGCAATCAAGCAAACGGGACAAGGCATGCTCCGGATCGGTAGTGATGTCGTCCATCGGACGCATGATAGCGAAGCTTTCAAGCCAGCAGATCGCGATACGCCGGGTGTCGCTGCATCCACACGGCAGCATATGAGCAGGCCGGCACAACCCGCCAGCCTTCCTCGCGGGCGGTTTTCAGCGCCGACTCCACCAGCGCGGCAGCGATGCCGCGGCCGCCCACCCGGGCCGGCACGCCAGTGTGCGTGATCGTCATGACGGGGCGTTCCGCACCCTGCGCCAGGCTGTAGTCGAGCTCGCAGCGGGCGTCCTCCACCAGGGTTTCGAAGCGATGCGCGGTGCGATCGTGCTGTATGGAAAACGACATGCGAACTCCGAAGATGTCGGGATCACAAGCATACGATCCGCGCGGGACAACCGCGCGTGAAACGGCGATGCGTTCGCGACATGACATGGAAGCGTGGTGCCGGCCCGCAACGTCTTCGTCAGGCCTGTGCGCCCAGCTAGACTGCCATCCATGCCATCGAATTTCCTTGCCCGCGTAGCCGCCGCGCCGATCCGCCCCGTCCGCGCCGCGATCCGGCACGGCGTGCTCAGCGCCTTTCCGCGCGCCCAGGCCGGCAGCGTCGACTACGACCATCCGCACGGCGATCCGGGCTGGTTCGGCCCTGACAGCGCCACCTGGCGCGTGCATTCGGATTTCCCCGGCATGCTGGCCGGCGGGCTGGCCGCGCTGACCCTGCAGTCGCTGCACCCGCTGGCACTCGCCGGTGTCTGGGACCATTCGAACTTTCGCGGCGACCTGCTCGGCCGGCTGCGCCGCACCACCGCCTTTGTCGGCGGTACCACCTACGCACCGCGCGCGCAGGCCGAGGCGCTGGTGGAACACGTGCGCGTGATCCACACGCACGTCATCGGCCATGCCGAAGACGGGCGCCCCTATGCCGCGGATGATCCCGCGCTGCTGACCTGGGTACATGTCACCGAGGCCCACAGTTTCCTGCAGGGCTATCGCCGCTACAGCCACGTGGAACTGCCGGCCACCGCCGCCGATCGCTACTACGACGAGGTGCGCCGGATCGCCGAAGCGCTCGGTGCGCGCGAAGTGCCCGCCTCGGAGCAGGCCGTCCACGATTATTTCCGGCGCATCCAACCCGAGCTGGCCTTTACCGAGCGCTCGCGCGTGGTGCTCGGGTTGCTCTCGCAGGTGCGCCTGCCGATGCCTGCGGCGGGCCTGTCGCGCGATCTGTTCCTGCACGCCGGCACCGCGCTTCTTCCCGACTGGGCGGTTGCCCTGCTGGAGCTCACGCCGCGCCGGCAGCGCCAGGCCCGCTTCGCGGCCCGAGCCCTGTGGGCGGTTGCTCCCGTCTTTCGCGCAGCCTTGAAGGACGGCATCGCCAGCCGCGCCTGCCGCCGCGTGGACGTGCCGCCGGAACAATTGCAGCGCTGGTGATCGGCGGGCTCGTCGCCCGGCCGGGCGGAGTCGGCCAAACCCTGCATTTCGGTCGGCATTGACAGCCCCGTCCTATCGGCTAACGTCGACCGGACACGTCAGTCAGGGGCCCCCGTGGCAACACTCATTCCCTCCCGCAACAGCTGCCTGCCGCGCATGACCGGCGGCGAGAAGCGCGTGTCCGAGCGGCTGGAACAGAAGCTGGAGGACGACTACCTGCTGTGGTACGACGTGCCGGTCGGGCTGAAGCAGCGCCACCCGGACTTCGTGGTGTTCCATCCGCGCCGCGGCCTGCTGGTGCTGGAAGTGAAGGACTGGAAGGCCGACACCATCCGCCACGCGGACAGCACGCAGTTCACCCTGGTCACCGATCGCGGCCTGGTCAAGGAGAACAACCCGCTGCTGCAGGCGCGCGCCTACGCACTGGAAATCGGCGTGGTGCTGGAACGCGACCCGGCGCTGCGTCATCCGCAGAACTCGCGCCACGCCGGCAAATTGATCATGCCGTGGGCCTGGGGCGTGGTGCTGGCCAACATCACCCGCCGGCAATTCGAGGATGGCGCGCTGGGCGACGTGCTGCCCGAGCATCTGGTGATCTGCCGCGACGAACTGTACGAGACGGTCGACGCCGAAGAATTC
>Ga0207664_10000856_pt1 | contig 20600 bp, 15 predicted proteins | sample LARL83metaG_FD_184349 | JGI IMG/M metagenome (GOLD analysis project Ga0207664, IMG submission 184349) | Corn, switchgrass and miscanthus rhizosphere microbial communities from Kellogg Biological Station, Michigan, USA - LAR L8-3 metaG... | ecosystem: Host-associated > Plants > Roots >... | reverse complement strand
TCGATGCCCATCGCATTCATCTTGGCGATTATCGACACGTTGTCGGCGATGTCGTCGATGGCGTTGCGCAGGTTGCGATAGGTGGCCTTGGCGCCGTACACCCACGAGTCGCCCAGCTTCTTGTCGAAACCGAGGATGTACTCGTCCTGGTACTCCGACTTCAGATTGGTCGACGCTGCCGTGCGCGGATCACGGCCCTGGCCGTACTCGCCGTTGTTCGACAGCGGCTGCCCGGCGCCGACGCTGGTATCGATCGGGGTCAGGCCGGTGGGCACGCCATTCGCGTCGATACCGGTGTAGGTGTAGTAGGTGCTGGTGAACAGCGAGGTGCCGGCCGAACGCTGCGCCACGCTGCTCGGCAGGGCGAGGTAGTAGCGGCCGGCGTTGCCGTAGACCTTCATGCTGGAGTCGCCGTTGACGTCCCAGCTGAAGCCCACGCGCGGTGCCCACTGCGGCGAGGTCAGGCGCAGATAGGGCTGGCCGTCGCCACCGTAGTTGGTGAACTGGTCGTTGCGCAGGCCGATCTTGACCAGCCAGCGGTCGTTGACCTGCCAGCTGTCCTCGATGTACTGCGCCCGCTGCGTGACGCGGAACGAGCCGTTGTCGTGATAGCGGTACTGGTAGACGTAGTAGCCGTTGCTGCCCGGGCCGGCGGCGGCGACCCACGGCGAATTGCGCCAGTCGGCGCCCGCGGCGGCTGTTCCCGGGCCGCCCAGGATGTACTGGTTCGGCAGCGGGTTGCCGTCGCCGTCGGTCATCTGATCGTAGTACCACGCATAGCCGAGGCCGTTGGGCGGGAAGTACGTGCCGGCATCGACGTTGGACGAGTTCTGGTTGTCGATGCCCGCGGTCAGCGTGTGGTCGCCGAGCTTGTAGCTCACATCGAGGCGCAGGTTGGTGTTGGTCGAGCGATGACCCGGCAGGCTGATCGTCGACACCGTCTGGTTGTTGGTGATGATGTCGCCGCCGGTGATGTCCGGGTTCTGGTTTTCCGGATGGAACAGGTACGGGTTGGTCGGATCGAATCCGGGCGTGTCGCTGTAATAGGTGCCCTTCATCTTGCCGTACAGCGCGCTCACCGTGAGGTCGTCGGTGATGTAGCTGGTGAACTTCGCCGAATAGAGATCGGCGCCGTTCTTGGTTGAGGTCGCACCACCGACGTAATCGGTCTGCTTGCCGCTGTCGTAGTCGTAGTTGTACGTCGAGCCCTCGTACGAATCCTTGCTGGAGGCGCCGGTCAGCTCCAGCACGTTGCTGTCGTTGATGTTCCAGTCCAGTTTGCCGTACCACTTCGGGCGATCTTCGCGCGTGTGCGTGATGAACGGCGCCGTCACCGGGCCCACGCCACGGTCGACCGCGCTGTTGGCGTTGCCGAGACCCTGCTCGCGCTCGGCTTCGACGGCGGCGAAGAAGAACAGCTTGTCCTTGATCAGCGGGCCGCCGACGTAGGCATCGACCGTGGTCGTCCACGACTTGTTGTCGTTGCGGCGGCGGTAGATGCTGCCGCGCGAACCGTCGCCGTTGACGTAATAGAAGTTTTTCGGATCGCCCTGCAGGCTGGTGGGCGTCCACTGCACCTGTCCACCGAAATGCCATTCGTTGGTACCGCGCTTGCCGACCTGGCTGATCACGCCGCCGTCGGAGCGGCCATAGGCGGCGCCGTAGCCGCCGCTGAGCACTTCCTGCTGGTCGATCGCGCCGTAGGGCAGGGTCAGGCCGCCGAAGCCGCTCAGCGGATCGGTCGTGTTGAAACCGTTGATGTAGTACGCGTTCTCCACGACGGACGAACCGCCCAGCGAAACCACCGAGCCGCCGGTGGTGCTCAGGCCGTTGAACAGGCCGCTGCCTTCGACCACGCCGGGAGCCAGCAAGGCGATCGCCTCGGCGCTGCGAGCCAGCGGCAGCCGCGCCAGTTGCTGGGAGGTGATGACGGTACGGGAGTCGACGCCGGTCACGTCGATGCTGGGCAACGCATTGGCCTGTACGGTGACGGCGCTCAGGGTCTGCGCGGCGGTCGTGTTCGGCGCGGCGAAGGACACCTCGGTGCCGGCGCCCACGCGCATCGTGATGTGCGAGCGCGTGTCGATGGTCTGCCCATCGCGCTGCAGGGTCACGGTGTAGTCGCCCAGCGGCAGCGAGTCCACGACGTAGCGGCCGTTCGCATCCACCGCGACCTGGCGCGAGACGCCGGAGTTGCTGCGGACCAGTACGGTTTCGCCGCTGCCGGCCGGCGCCTGGCCGAAGATGCTGCCGGTGGTGGACTGCGCGTGAGCCGGTGCGAATGCGAAGGCGCCGTACAGGCCGAGGCCGGCGGCAATGGCCAGGCTCAGGGCCTGGCTGGCCGCGCGGTGCTTGCGAGGCTTGTGCTCAAAGCGGGTGCGGTTGTTCATGTAGCTCCTCGTCTCAGTGGTAAGGGGGATGTGCAGGACCGAATCGCTTCGGTCCCGAGGGGATATCCGGTGGGTTGTCCGTCGTGTTCGGACGGCCGCGGCGAACCGCGGATTCGCGGTGGAACGACTCAGGCGGTCAGCGCACGGTTGCGCCGCAACTGGCTGCCGAGCGTGTGGTGAAAACTGACCAGGCGGCCGGCATGGGCGGGATCGCCGGCGTGCTGGAGGATGTCGTAGAGCTCCGCCACCCGGTCCGCCCGCGCATTCGAATCCAGCGAACCGCCGATCAGTCCTATGTACGACTGCAGCAGGCGCATCGCCGCGGCCAGCAGCTTCGAATCGAGATCGGGGATGCGAGCCGGTGCGGGCCGCTCGGGCTGGACCGGAAGACTCGACGGCGCCTGCTCACGCTTTCCGGGGTCGATTTTCATCGGGCCTTCGCCAGCGACCAGCCAGATCAGCGAAACGCCCAGTGCCTGGGCCATCGTGACGCAGCGCTCGCGCGAGAGATCGCTGCGTCCGTCGCGCCAGTTGCGCACGGCGCCCTCGGAGAATCCGCAGCGTTCGGCAAGCGCGCAGACGCCGCCTTCCAGTTCGATCAGCTGATGGATGCGCGCGGGCAGGCCAGGGTCGGCCACGGGTGTCGCCGGCAGCGGGGCTTCCGCAGTGGGCGGCGTTATCGCGTACGTCGCAGGTGCCTGTTTCAGCATGGCCAGGCGCGCGACGAGGTCGTCGCACATCAAGGCAGCTGTGTGACCGTGGTCCGTCTCCACGCATGGAGGATCGAAGCGAGGTGCAATCGCCGGCATTGCTGTGATCTCCGTAATGGGGAATGCAGCCCGATGCCAGGCTGCAAAACGAAGTTCTGTTTTTTTGGGGTGGGGGAACGCGCCTGTATCGACGTCAACATTTCGTTACAAAAGCGTCTCTTTTGTAGCGTAGGTATCGAAGGCCGCGGGATACATAGCCAATTCGCAGGAATTTGGCGATGCCAATTTGCGAAGCGGCCTGTTCGGCGGGGCGAACGGCCCCTGGCGCGGATGCGTCTGCCGGGTGGTTGTCCATGGCCGGGATCGCAGCGTCGGTGCTTGCCAGCTCATGGGCGGCGTGACGCAGCGCGATGCAAGTCGGTGCCGCGATGCCCGGCAACGTAGAAAGACCCGTGACTTCATGCGGCCGACCGCGTGGCCCTTGCGGGCAGGGTCGCGCACACGTCGGTGGATCGCGCGCCGCCCGCTCGCGGCACGAAATTCATCCAGGGCGAGCGGCGCATTCGAAGTGCGCCGCTCGCCGCTACCCTGCGGGCTGTACTACTTCAACTGGTCCCACAGGAAGTCGTAAGCCATGGCGTGCATGTGCGCGGATTGCTGGTTGTCCGCGCCGGCGCCATGGCCGCCTTCCAGGTTCTCGTAGAACCATACGTTCGGATGGCCTTGCGCCTGCATCTTCGCCGCCATCTTGCGCGCCTGCACCGGGCCGACGCGGTCGTCGCTGGTCGCGGTGTAGAACAACACAGGCGGGTAGTGGCCGGCCTTGCTTACGTCCTGGTACGGCGAGAAGGTCTTGATGAAGTTCCAGTCGGCGCTGTCCGGGTTGCCGTATTCGGCCATCCACGATGCACCGGCGGAAAGGTGGATGTAGCGCTTCATGTCCAGCAGCGGCACTTCGCAGGCGATCGCGCCGAACAGCTGCGGGTACATCGTCAGCATGTTGCCCATCAGCAGGCCGCCGTTGCTGCCGCCTTCGGCGCCGAGATGTTTCGCGGTGGTCACGCCGCGCCTGACCAGGTCCTCGGCGACAGCGGCGAAGTCCTCGTAGGCGCGCGGGCGGTTTGCCTTCAGCGCCGCCTGATGCCACTGAGGGCCGTACTCGCCGCCGCCGCGGATGTTGGCGATCACGTAGACGCCGCCGCGTTGCAGCCAGGCGCGGCCGATGCTGCCGCTGTAGTGCGGCTGCAGCGAAACCTCGAAGCCGCCGTAGCCGTACAGCAGGGTGCGGTTGGAGCCGTCCAGCTTCATGGCTTTCGGCGCGATCTCGAAATACGGCACGCGGGTGCCGTCCTTCGAGGCCACGAAGTGCTGGCTCACGGTGAAATCCGCCGCGTCGAAGAAGGCCGGTTCCTGCTTGATCGTCTCGGCCGCCTGGCTGCCCAGGATGCCGCGTTCGAGCGATGACGGGGTGAGGAAGCTGGTGACGTCGAGCCAGTATTCGTCGCTGTGGTCGGGGTCGGTGTCGACCACGCTGATGGTGCTCATCGCCGGCGCGCCGGGCATCGTCTGGCGTGCCCAGTCGCCGCCGGGCGTAGCCATCTGCGGCGGCGTCAACACTTCCAGCCGGCTCTTGACGTCGTCCATCAGGTTGAGGATCAGGTGGTTCCTGGTCCAGGCGTAGGAATCCAGCGAGGTGTGCGCATCGGGCTGGAACAGCACGCTGAAGTGCGCTGTGCCGGCGACGAAACTGTCGAACGGCGCGGCCAGCAGCGCGCCGGCCGGGTAGGTGGTGCCAGCGACTGTCCACGGCGAGCGGATGCGCACGATCAGCCACTCGCGATGCGCATCGGCATCCGCGTCGGTGGGCACGTCGAGCCGGGTGAGCTTGTCGCCGCTGCGTTGGTACAGCTCGCTGTGGAAAAAATCCGTGGCGACGGAAACGAAGTCGCGCTCGTAACCGGGCGTGCGGTCGTGATAGGCGCTCACCGCCAGATCCTTGGGCTTGCCTTCGTACACGGTGGTCGCTGCGGACAGCGGCGTGCCGCGCTTCCATTGCTTGACGATGCGCGGGTAGCTCGATTCGGTCATCGAGCCCGGGCCGAAGTCGGTGCCGACATAGATCGTGTTCTCGTCGATCCAGCCGACCTGGCTTTTCGCCACCGCGAGTTCGAAGCCGCCTTTCACGAAGCTTTTGTGCGGAATGCTGAATTCGCGCACCGCGATGGCGTCGCCGCCATCGGGCGACAGCGAGACCAGGCAGCGATCGAAGTCCGGCTTCAGGCACTGCGCGCCCTTGTAGACCCAGCGCTTGCCCTCGGCCTTGTTCAGCGCATCGATGTCCAGCAGCACCTCCCATGCCGGCTCGGCCTTGCGGTATTCCTGCAGCGTCGTGCGCCGCCAGATGCCGCGCGGATGCGCCTTGTCGCGCCAGAAGTTGTACAGGTGGCCGCCCATGCGGGTGACGTAGGGAATGCGCGCATCCGAATCGAGCACTTCGAGGATGCTGTCGCGGGTGTGGCCGAACCCGGGCTTGTCGACGAATTGCTTCGTCGTCACCGCGTTCTGCTGCTTCACCCAGTCCATCGAGCGCGAGCCGTGGATGTCCTCCAGCCAGAGGAACGGATCATCGATGGCCTTGCCGTCGGCGGCGACCTTCGGCGGTGGGTTGGTGCTTGCATGAATGTCGTTCATGCCCGCCAGTGTGACGCCGAGTGCGAGCATCAGCCAGACCGGTTTCATCGTATGCCCCTTGTGCGAATGGATGCGGCGGGTTTTCGTGCCCGCGCCTGAGCGTAGCGAACCGATCCTAGCGCCGCCTGTGGGTAAAGTCAGGGTGCAAAGAAAAACCCCGCATGGCGGGGCTTTTCCTGGTTCGCATTGTGCTTCGATTTACAGGAGCGGGATCAGCAGCAAGGCCACGATGTTGATGATCTTGATCAGCGGATTCACCGCCGGGCCGGCGGTGTCCTTGTACGGATCGCCCACGGTGTCGCCGGTGACCGCCGCCTTGTGCGCCTCCGATCCCTTGCCGCCGTGATGGCCGTCCTCGATGTATTTCTTCGCGTTGTCCCACGCGCCACCGCCGGTGGTCATCGAGATCGCCACGAACAGGCCGGTGACGATGGTGCCGATCAGCACGCCGCCGAGCGCCTTCGGGCCCAGCAGCAGGCCGACCACGATCGGCACCGCGACGGGAAGCAGCGACGGCACGATCATCTCGCGGATCGCCGACTTGGTCAGCATGTCCACCGCGCGCGAGTATTCCGGCTTGGCGGTACCGGCCATGATGCCCGGGATGTCGCGGAACTGGCGGCGAACTTCCACCACCACCGCACCCGCCGCGCGGCCCACCGCTTCCATCGCCATGGCGCCGAACAGGTACGGGATCAGGCCGCCGATCAGCAGGCCGATGATCACCATGTGGTCGGACAGGTCGAACGCCATCGTCTGCGCGGCGACGCCGGTGAGCGCGGCCTTGGCCTGGGTGGCCACTTCGAGGTTGTGCGTGTAGTCGGCGAACAGCACCAGGGCGGCCAGTGCGGCCGAGCCGATGGCGTAACCCTTGGTCACCGCCTTGGTCGTGTTGCCCACCGCGTCCAGCGGATCGGTGACGCCGCGCACTTCCGGCGGCAGGTCGGCCATCTCGGCGATGCCGCCGGCGTTGTCGGTAATCGGGCCGTAGGCATCCAGCGCCACGATCATGCCTGCCATCGACAGCATCGCGGTCGCCGCGATGGCGATGCCGTAGAGGCCGCCCAGCGCGAACGCGGCCCAGATCGCCGCACACACGGCAATCACCGGCCACGCGGTGGATTTCATCGACACGCCGAGGCCGGCGATGATGTTGGTGCCATGCCCGGTGGTGGACGCGGCGGCAATGTGCTGCACCGGCTTGTATTGCGTGCCGGTGTAGTACTCGGTGATCCACACGATCGCGCCGGTCAGCGCCAACCCTATCAAGGTGCAGCCCCACAGGTTCATCGCGCCGTGGCTGAAGTCGGGCATCAACCGCGTGGTGATCGGATAGAACGCGGCGGCGGCGAGCACCGCCGAGACAATGACGCCCTTGTACAGCGCGCCCATGATCGAGCCGCCTTCCTTCACCTTGACGAACAGCGTGCCGATGATCGAGGCGATGATCGACACGGCGCCCAGCAGCAGCGGATACAGCACTGCATTGGCGCCGACTTCGCTGACCATCAGGCTGCCGAGCAGCATGGTGGCGATCACGGTCACCGCGTAGGTCTCGAACAGGTCGGCCGCCATGCCGGCGCAGTCGCCCACGTTGTCGCCCACGTTGTCGGCGATCACCGCCGGGTTGCGCGGGTCGTCCTCCGGAATGCCGGCCTCGACCTTGCCGACCAAGTCGGCGCCCACGTCGGCGCCCTTGGTGAAGATGCCGCCGCCGAGACGGGCGAAGATGGAGATCAGCGAACTGCCGAACGCGAAGCCGACCAGCGCATGCAGCGCCGCTTCGCCGGTGATGCCCATGTGGTTGAGCAGCAGCCAGTAGCCGGCGACGCCCAGCAGCGCCAGGCCGACCACCAGCATGCCGGTGATCGCGCCGCCGCGGAACGCCACGTCCATCGCCTTGCTCAAGCCGCCGCGGGCCGCCTCGGCGGTGCGCACGTTGGCGCGCACCGACACGTTCATGCCGATGTAACCAGCCGCACCCGACAGCACCGCGCCGAGCAAGAAACCTATCGCGGTAGGCCAGCTCAGGAAGAATCCGATCAACAGCAGCAACACCAGGCCGACCATGCCGATGGTGGTGTATTGCCGGTTGAGGTAAGCGCGCGCGCCTTCCTGGATAGCCGCCGCGATTTCCTGCATCCGCTCGTTGCCGGGCGACTGTGCCAGGATCCAGCGCGCGGAAAACGCGCCGTATAAAACCGCCACCACCGCACACGCCAGAACGATCCACCAGCCATACTGCTGCAGCATCGGAGCCTCCCCATGGGTTGTAAGTGGCCGTCCGGATTGGGCGGTCCCCGGGAGTATAGGCAGACGATGACGCACAGGCTGTTGTGCGGCGCAGCGCATGCAGCGGCGCGTTTCACCCAAAGAAAAAGGGCCATGCGCGAAGGCATGGCCCTTGATCATTCGCGCTGCTGCAGCTCAGTGCAACGCCACGTCCAGGATGATCCCGGTGGCGATCGCGACCAGCAGGTAGTCGTTGTCCGCGCGCACCCAGTGATAGCCGCGCGGTGGCGGGCGCAGGCGGTAATAGCCGTAGTTGCGCACCACGTAGGTCGGGCCGTAATAACGATGGCCGCGCTCCCAGCGATGCGGGTGACCGTAGTAGCGCGGACCACCGTAATAACGCGGACCACCGTAATAGCGCGGGCCGCGATGGTCATAGCCGTAGCGGCGATGATCGTCACCGTGCCAGCGACGATCGCCGCCATGGCGGCGGTGATCGTCGTGGCCGCGGTCGTGCCCGTGACGGCCACGGTCATGGTCATGGTCGCCGCGGCCGTGGTCCGGGGCGGCCAGCGCGAAGCTGCCGCTGGTAAGCAAGGCAGCGGCAATGAGCAGGCGGCTGATGAGTTTCATCATGGTCTCCTCCGTGGTCGTCGCGGCCGCAACGGCACGGCCATCGACTTCGGATGGACGGATCGTAGGAACGTGCGGCTGAACGGAAGGCGGACGAGCGCCGCCTCGTTCAAGCGAGGCTCAGCGACCGCGCACTGCTTCACATGGTTGATGTCTAGCGCTGGAAGCCGGCCAGCTTTTTCGCGACCGCGGCATTCTTCAGCTGCACGTAGCGCGGCAGGCCGTCCTTTCCGTACGGCGGCGGCGCCTCGCCGTGGATCAGCGGCGACAGGTAGCGGCGGGCGGCGGCGGTGATGCCGAAGCCATCGCGCGTGATGAAATGCTTCGGCATCTTCTTTTCGCGGTTGGCGATCTTCGCCAGCGGAGCCGGCTCGATCTTCCAGCGGTAAGGCGCGTCGGATGTGCGCACGATCACCGGCATCACCGCGTTCATGCCGGCCAGCGCGTAGCCGACCGCGGCCTTGCCCACGGCATACGCCTGTTCGGCGTCGACCTTCGATGCGGCGTGCCGTGCCGAGCGTTGCAGATAATCCGGTAGTGCCCAGTGGTATTTGTAGCCGAGCTTTTCCTTCACCAAGGCCGCCAGCACCGGTGCGACGCCGCCGAGCTGCGCGTGGCCGAACGCGTCGCGCGTGCCTGCTTCGGCGAGGAACTGGCCGGCCGCGTTGCGCACGCCCTCGGACGCGACCACGGTGCACCAGCCCACGCGCTCGACGGTGGCTTTCACCTTGGACAGGAACGCCGTTTCGTCGAACGGGTTCTCGGGAAACAGGATGATGTGCGGCGGCGCGTCGGCGCCCTCGCCGGCGAGACCGGCGGCGGCGGCGATCCAGCCGGCATGGCGGCCCATCACCTCGAGGATGAATACCTTGGTCGAGGTCTCGGCCATCGAGGCCACGTCGAGGCTCGCTTCCAGCGTGGAGATCGCGGTGTATTTGGCGACCGAGCCGAAACCGGGGCAGCAGTCGGTGACAGCGAGGTCGTTGTCCACAGTCTTCGGCACGCCGATGCAGCGGATGTCGTAGTTCATCGCCTTGCCCAGCTGCGAGATCTTCAGCGCGGTGTCGGCCGAATCGTTGCCGCCGTTGTAGAGGAACCAGCGGATGTCGTGGGCGCGGAACACCTCGATCAGCCGCTCGTATTCGGCGCGGTTGTCCTCCAGCGATTTCAGCTTGTAGCGGCACGAGCCGAACGCGCCGCCGGGGGTGTGGCGCAGTGCGGCGACGGCTGCGGCGGTTTCCTTCGAGGTGTCGATCAGCTCTTCGCGCAGTGCGCCGAGGATGCCGTTGCGCGCGGCGTAAACCTTCACGCCCTTGCCGCGGGCGGCTTCGATCACGCCGGCGGCGGTGGCGTTGATCACCGCGGTGACGCCGCCGGACTGGGCATACAGCAGGTTGCCGGTGGCGGTTGATGGGCGACGGTTCGGGCTCATGGAGGTTCCTCTCGGAGAACGGGTGCGGGGCTCGTGGTCGGCGGCAAACCTTTTGGCAACAAATACTTGCCGCGAACCTTGGCATGCCGCCGTTTGACGGCACCCGGCGCAGCCGCTAATTTGACAGCCAATTTCTGGGAATCCGGCGGGCTGCTGCAGTGTGCGGCAGCCCGCCGAACTTGTGGAGCATTATGCGACTCGTCCTACTTGGTGCACCCGGTTCGGGCAAAGGTACGCAGGCTGCGCGGCTGAAGGCTGAATTCGCGGTGCCGCACATCTCCACCGGCGACATGCTGCGCGCCGCGGTCGCCGCGGGTACGCCGATGGGACTGAAGGCCAAGGCCGTCATGGATGCCGGCCAGCTGGTTTCGGACGACATCCTGCTTGGCATGCTGGAAGACCGCCTGACCCAGGACGACGCCAAAGCCGGCTTCATCCTCGACGGCTACCCGCGCAACCTGGCCCAGGCCGATGCGCTCGACCAGCTGCTGGCGAAGATCGGCCAGCCGCTGGATGCGGTGGTGAAGCTCAAGGTGCCCAGCGAAGTGATCATCGGCCGCTGCGAGATCCGCTTCGCGGCTGAAGGTCGCGCCGACGACAACCCCGACACCGTGCGCAAGCGGCTCGCGATCTACGCCGAGCAGACCGCCCCGGTGGCCGATTTCTATGCCCGGCGCGGCAAGTTGCAGGTAGTCGATGGCGTCGGTGAACTGGGCGAAGTCACCGCTCGGGTCAAGCAGGCGCTGCAGAACGAATCGGCAGCGGCAAACGGCTGAGCACGCCCGTTCCGCGGAGCGGCTTCAAGGGATCGCCTCACCAATGCGCCTGCACATCCTCGGCATCTGCGGCACCTTCATGGGCGGGGTCGCCGCTTTGGCATGCGAACTCGGCCACGCGGTGGAAGGTTCCGACGCCAACGTCTATCCGCCGATGAGCGATCAGCTCGAAGCGCTCGGCATCACCTTGATGAGCGGATACACGGCCGAACATCTGCAACCCGGCCCGGCGCACGAGCGTCCTGATCTGGTGGTCGTCGGCAACGCGATGACCCGCGGCAACCCGGCCGTCGAATACATGCTGGATCAGGGTCTGCGCTACATCTCCGGGCCGCAGTGGCTGGGTGAGGCCGTGCTTTCCGGCCGCAGCGTGCTGGCCGTCGCCGGCACCCACGGCAAGACCACCACCAGCAGCCTGCTCGCGCACCTGCTCGACAGCGCGGGCATGAAGCCGGGATTCCTGATCGGCGGCGTGCCGGGAAATTTCGGTGCTTCCGCGCGGCTGGGCCAGGGCGGGCCGTTTGTGATCGAGGCGGACGAATACGACACCGCCTTCTTCGACAAGCGCTCGAAGTTCGTGCACTACCGCCCGCGCATCGCGATCCTCAACAACCTCGAATACGACCACGCGGACATCTTCCCCGACGTGGCCGCGATCCAGCGCCAGTTCCATCACCTGGTGCGCACCGTGCCGGGCAATGGCCGGCTGATCGTCAATGCCCATGACGAGCGCCTCGCCGAGGTGCTGGCAATGGGCTGCTGGACGCCGGTGGAAACCTTCGGCATCGGTTGCGGCCACTGGCAGGCCCGCCTGATCGACGCGGATGGCTCGGCGTTCACCGTGCATCGCGGCGCCGAGCGGATCGGCGACGTGCACTGGCCGCTGCTCGGCAACCACAGCGTGATGAACGCGCTGGCCGCGCTGGCCGCTGCAACCGCCGCCGGCGCCGATCCGGTGGCGCTGCTGCCGGCATTCGCCAGCTTCGAAAGCGTCAAGCGGCGCATGGAGCTGGTGGGTGAGGTGAACGGCGTGCGCGTCTACGACGATTTCGCCCACCACCCGACGGCCATCGCAACCACCCTGGCCGGACTGCGCGCGAAAGTGGGCGCGGCGCGCATCCTGGTAGCTCTGGAACCGCGTTCCAATTCGATGCGCCAGGGTGCGCACGCCGACGCGCTGGCGCCGTCGCTGGCCGACGCCGACGCGGTGGTGTTCCTGCACCGCCCGGCGTTGCCGTGGGACGCGCATCGGGTCACCGACGCGCTCGGCGGGCGCGGCAGCACCGTACCGGACGTGGACGTCCTGATCGCCACGCTGCGCGCTCTCGCGCAGCCCGGTGACCAGGTGGTGTTCATGTCCAACGGCGGTTTCGAGAACGCACCGCGCCGCTTCGTCGAAGCCTTGCGCACGCACGGCTGAGTGCAAAACCGTCGCGCGCCGCACGCGGCATCAGCTGGCGACGCGGTGAACGCCGGCCCGATCGAAGGCTGCGTGGCGCGGAGCGCGTTGGGTACACTCAAGCGATGGTCACCCAGTCGCCGCTGATCGAGATGCCGCTGTTCCCGCTGTCTTCCGTGCTGTTTCCGGGCGGGCAGCTGCAGTTGCGGATCTTCGAGCCGCGCTATCTGGACCTGGTGCGTGAATGCACCCGCCAGGGCACCGGTTTCGGCGTGTGCCTGATCCTGGAAGGGCACGAAGCGGGCGCGCCGGCCGTGCCGGCCGCGGTCGGTACGATTGCGCGGATCAACGATTTCCATCGCGACGAGGATGGCCTGCTCGGCATCGTCGCCGTCGGCGACCAGCGCTTTCGGGTGGCGCGCAGCCGTGTCCGCGCCGATGGCCAGCTGCGCGGTGAAGTCGAGGTATGGCCGGCGGAGCCCGAGCCGCCGGTTCCGGTGGAGTTCGCCCTGCTGCAGAGCATTCTCCAACGGCTGATCGACACCATGGCGCCGCACTGGCGACTGGCGCCGCCGAGCGCGTACGACAACGCCAGCTGGCTGGGCATGCGGCTGGCCGAACTGCTGCCGCTGGATCCGACCGAACAGCAGCACATGCTGGAGTTGAGCGAGCCGCTGCAGCGGCTGGCGGAGCTGCGCGATATCCTGCCGCGCTTCCAGAAGGCCTGAGTCGCCGATCCCGACACTGGCCGAACTTCCCGATCTCCCTGCAACGGAACCGACTCCATGGGCACACTGGCCGGCAAGACCTTGTTCATCACCGGCGCCTCGCGCGGCATCGGCCTGGCGATCGCGCTGCGTGCGGCCCGCGATGGCGCCAACATCGTCATCGCGGCCAAAAGCGGCGTGCCGAATCCGAAGCTGCCCGGCACCATCCACACCGCCGCTGCGGCCGTCGAGGCCGCCGGCGGCAAGGCGCTGGCGCTGCAGGTGGACATCCGTGAAGAGGATCAGGTGCGCGCAGCCGCCGCGCGGGCGGCCGAACATTTCGGCGGCATCGACATCGTGGTCAACAACGCCAGCGCGATCTGGCTTGCCGGCACGGCCGATACGCCGATGAAGCGTTTCGACCTGATGCACCAGGTCAACACCCGTGGCACCTTCCTGGTGACGCAAAGCTGCCTGCCGTACCTCCGTCAGGCGGCCAATCCGCATGTGCTGATGCTGTCGCCACCGCCGAACCTCGAACCGAAATGGTTTGCGCCGCATACCGCCTATACGATCGCCAAGTACGGCATGAGCCTTTGCGTACTGGGCATGAGCGCGGAATTCGCCCCGCTTGGCATCGCGGTGAACGCGTTGTGGCCGCGCACGGTGATCGCCACGGCCGCGATCGGCATGATCGACGGCGTCAAGGGCGAGCACTGCCGCAAGCCCGAGATCGTGGCCGATGCCGCCCACGCCATCCTGACCCGGCCGGCGCGCGGGTACACCGGCCATTTCGCCATCGACGAGGCGGTGCTGCGCGAGGCCGGCGTCAGCGATTTCGGTCCGTACGCGGTACAGCCGGGCATGCCGTTGCTGCCGGATCTGTTCCTGGATTGACGGCGCCGATCGCGGGAGCGGCCTTGTAGGCCGGGGCTCACGGCGACACACGGTAGGCGCTTACGCTTCAGGGCGACAAGCCCGGCGCTGCACAAAGGTGGCGCCGGCCGCCACTTCCGCACGTTCACGCAATCGTCGCGAACGCGGAGTATCGTGTGCTCCGCTTCACGTTCCTTGGCAGGCTGAATGCAAGATCCGGCCTGGAGGTATCGGGTTCATCGCCTGCCCAAGGCGGTCTCGTCCCGAACCGCATGGGCAGTACAGGGGGATGGTCATGACCGGTGAACAGGCGTCCAGGCGCTGCGTCGTCTGGTTCGGAAAACCGACCGCCGAGGAGTGCGCCTCGCTGGCGCAGGCGGGTTGGCTTACGCGGATCGGCGACGTGGCGATGCGCGATGGCGTAGGCAAGCGCCGCGACGACGTGGTGGTGGCGCTCGCCGACCTGCGGCGCAGCGATCTGGGTACGGTGCAGTCCATGGGCCATCTGATGGACGAGCATCCGTGGCTGCCCTGGCTCGCCGTGGTGTTGCAGGAAACCTCGGCCGATACGCCGGAAGTGGAACGGATCCTGCGCGCCAGCGCGGACTTCTTCACCGCGCCGGTGGACATGAAGCGGCTGCTCGACACGCTCACGAAGATCGGCCGCGGCTGGTCGCCGGCTGCCGACAGGGCGGATGTTCCGGGGATCGTGGGCGCGATCAGTCCGGTGATGCGGTCGACCATGGTCAATTTGCGCAAGTACGCGCCGGTGGAACTGCCGGTGCTGATCACCGGCGAAACCGGCAGCGGCAAGGAAGTGGCCGCGCGCGCTTTGCATGGCTTGTCGAAACGATGCGGGCGTCCCTTCGTGGCGATCAATTGCGGCGCGTTGCCGCTGAATCTGGTGCAGTCCGAATTGTTCGGGCATGAGCGCGGTGCCTTTACTGGCGCGAACGCGCGGCGCGTCGGCCACTTCGAGGCTGCCGACGGCGGTACGGTGTTCCTCGACGAGGTCGGTGACCTGCCGCTCGATGCGCAAACCAGCCTGCTGCGCCTGTTGCAGGAAGGCACCTTGCTGCGGGTGGGCTCCAGCCAGCCGATCAAGCCCGATGTCCGCGTGCTCGCCGCCACCCATGTCGATCTGGAGCTCGCGGTGGCGCAAGGACGTTTCCGCCAGGATCTCTACTACCGCCTCAACGTCCTGCGCCTGCACATGCCGGCGCTGCGCGAACGCATGGGCGATGCCGAACTGCTGGCGCAGCATTTCCTCGATGCTTTCCGCTTGCGCCACAAGGGCCGCGCCCGCGCGTTCAGCAGCGGCGCGTTGCAGGCCGTGCGCGATTTCGCCTGGCCGGGCAATGTGCGCGAACTGCTCAACCGGGTGCAGCGCGCCGCCGTCGTCGCCGAAGGCTCGTTGATCAGCGTGGCGGACCTCGACCTGAAAAACATCCGCTCGGCCACGGGACGCTCCAACCTCGATCTGACCCGCGTATCGGCCGAACGCGAAGCGATCCTCCGCTGCCTGCACGAGAGCCGCTTCAACATCAGCGAATGCAGCCGGCGGCTCAACGTATCGCGGGTCACCATGTACCGGCTCTGCAGGAAGCATCACATCGCGCTGGACGAATTGCGCGACGGCGGCCTGTCCGGCAGCACGCCGCGTTCGCCTGCAGGTAGGGGCGAGCGTGCGGCGAGTCAGAACATGTAGGGAACCTTGAAGGTGAGGCTGTAGTCCGGCGCGTCGGGGCTGAGGCCCACGCCCAGCAGGGTAACCAGGGTGGTATGCGCGCTCAGCGCATAGGTCACGCCGAGGTTGAACGTGCCGGCGTTGGCGTCGCTTCCGATCACCTTGGCCCAAGGCTGCTTGCCGCTGCGCAGCGAGGCTTTCGCGCTGAGCCGGTCGCTGAAGGAAAGGCTGAGGCTGGTGCGCTCGTTGAAGGCGAACGCCACGCCGGCTCCGAAGTAGTAGGAGTTGCCCAGCTTCACCTCGCCGGGAGTACGCGTCTGCGGGTCGGTATCGATGTCGCCGAAGCGCCGCGGGAACGAATGGATATAACCGAGGTTGGCGAACACGATCGCCGGGTCCATCGTCTTTACCGCCGACACGCCGATGTTCGCCTGCCACAAGCCATTGCCGGTCGGCTGCTTCTGCGGCACGGCGAAACGGATGAACTTGTCGTCGCCGCGCTCCAGCACCTTCCAGTCGATGCCGTAGGGCGCGCGGCCGGTGGGCGCGGTGACGGCCAGCGTCAGCACGGTATCCGGCCGGGACGTGGTCTCGGCAAACAGCTTGTAGTTCGCGCTCAGGCTGGCGTCGCCGATGCCGTTGCCGCGGGTCTGCTCTTCCGCGATCGCGGCGGCGGAGCCGCCCGCGCCACCTTTCAGGTACGCCGTCTGCCGGGCGAGGTACGGCACGTCGAGGTTGAGCGTGAGCCGTGGGCTCACGCCGTAGCGTGCGGCGAAATTGTAGGTGAGCGAATCGGACTTCACGTTCTCGATGGCGATGTTGCCGAGAAAGATCGCATCGAGTGCGAGGAAGCCGTTGAGGGTGAGCTGCTTGCGATCGTAGCGGCTGTAGCTGAGGCTGTTTTCGAGGGTAAGCTTGCGATCGAACACGGCATGTTCCTGCAGCAGCGCGTCCTGCATGCTGCGCGTGGGCGCCTGATCCCTGGCCTTTTCGGCATCGGCCATGCTGCCGGCCTGGCTGGCTTCGCTGCCGGGCGTGTTGCCGTTGTCCGGCGCGGCGGCCGCTGTGGCAAGCGCCGGCAAGCTGCCGGGCGCGGCCTTGCCGGCCAGGCGCGCCTGCAACGCCTGCACCTGCATGTCCAGTTCGCGCAGCCGGCGCACCTCCTGCGCGTAGCTGTTCTTCAGCGTCTGCAACTGCTGGACGAGTGCGTTGACTTGTTGCTGGTCGGCGCCCGCGGTGTCCTGTGCAATGGCCGTGGGCGCGGCAAGCAGGAGCGCGGAAGCGATCGCGCCGGCGAGCATGGTCTGCTGCGTTTTCATGTCCTTTCCCCTGAGCTGAAGCAACGGACAGACGTCCGCCTAATGCATGCCGATGCCCTGCATCTGGTTGATGGCCTGAGCGACGTCCTGTGTGAGGCGGCTGTTCATCGCCACCGTCTGGCGAACCAGTTCGATCTCCATGCGGTTGTTGATCAGCTGGTTGTCGGCGGTGAGCTGCACGCTCTGGCCGATGCTGCCGTCACGGATCCACTGCCGGACCGAGCCCTGGCCGTCGATGCTGAGCAGCAGGCTGGCATTGCTGCCGTCGAAGCTCGCCACGGCACGGCTGCCGCCGTTGATGGCGGAGACAGTGCCGCTCGGCGCACCCGTGCCGCTGCCGGCAGGGGCATGGTCGCCATCGCTGACGGTGAGCCGGGTGACGTTGCTGGCGAGATTGCCGTCGCCCGCCACCTGCACGCTCTGCACCATGCCGCCGACGTTGGCCAGGCCTGCGGCGTCGACGCTGCGAGTGGATGGCGTGCTTCCGGTGGGAGGCGGCAAGGGCGCGTCCGCACGGGTGATGCTGACGATCGGCTCGAAGCTGATCTGCGGCTTCACCTTGTCGCGGGTGAAGTCCATGTTCAACGCCAGCGTGCCTTGCAGGACCTGCCCGCTGCTGGTCTGCCAGGTCGAGATCATCTTCACGCCGAACCAGGCCACCGCGTTGTCGCCCACGGTGTAGCGGCCGCGCATGCCGCCCATTTCCGCATCGCTGATCTCTTCCAGCCTGCTGGCGGCCGGTGCGGTGGCGGCCAGCGATGGCGAGGCCCAGTGGCCGAGCGCCAGCGCAGCGGAACCCAGCAGGTAGAGACGGGTGTGCTTCATGGCCGCAGTCCTAGAAGAGGTCGGCATGGGTGAAACCGAAATCGAGCAGTTCGGCGTCGGTGATCGAGCCCTGACGGGCGAACAGCGCACGCGCACTGGCGTGATCGGCGGGTTGCAGCAGGGCGGTGTGGCGATCGAAATCGTTGCCGATCACCACGAACACGGCCCGCGACGGCCAGGCCTTGACGAAGTCGGCCAGCGGGATGCTGCGGTTGCCGAGGATCGGATCGGCAAGCTCCACGATGTCCGCATGCACCTGCTTGAGCACCACGAAGTGGCGAAAGCCGCGAACGTCCATCAGCACCAGGCCCGGCACATGCAGGCTGCGCAGGCGTGCCTCGTTGATGCGGTAGCCGCGGCCGCGCATGCCCAGCGCCGTGACGTAGCGCTTGATGTCCAGCAGCGAGAACCCACGCTGCCGGACCAGTTCGGTGTCGGCCACGCCCATCATGCCCTGGATCACCGTGGTCTCGTCCACGTCGAGGTGATAGGCGTAGCGAAGAATGGTGGCGAGCGCTGCCGCGCCGCAGCTGTAATCGGTGTGCTGGCGCACGATGTTCCGGTAGCGCCCTTCCTGCATGCTCTCGACGTGGCTGACGTAAAGGCCGCCGTTGGGCAGCACGCCGCCGAAGCGCACCTCGCCGGCGCGTGCGGTCGGGCCTGCCAGGCCGAGCGAAAGAAGTGCGATCAAGATCGTTGGATGGCGCATGCCGGTCTCTCCGGGGAAGGCCCCCGGCCCGCAGGGGACGGGCCGGGGGTTCCACAGGTATCCGGCGTCAATGCCACCGGATTACCGCCCACATCGGTCGCCGAGGCGACCCCTTGTACTGCCGGGTTGCGCTTATTCGCCGCCGCCCGTGCCACCGCCGGTGCCCGGCTGCGCGACGGCCATCGCCAGACTGTTCGCCTGCTGGTTGCCGCTGCCCGACGAGACGTTGATGCCGATGTTGCCCGACGCGTTCTGGAACGCATTGCCGCTCAGGCTGGCGGTGTTGGTCGCATCCACCACCACCCAGCGCGTGGTGGTCACGGTGCCGCTGAGGTTGGCGTAGAGGTCGTTCGCCGAGAGTTCGACGAAGCCCAGTCCGCCGGACTCGGTGCCGCGCGTGGTGCCGCTCTCGCTGCCGCTGCTGTGGCTGCCGGTATCGAAGGCGAAGCCGCCCACGCCCGGCCGGTTCGGGTTCTGCACCGCGCCCTGCGCTTCGCTGTCGAAGTCGATGTGGCCGGTCTGGTTGCCGCTCGGGTGGGTGTCGCCGTTCCAGCTATCCGGATACAGGTTGCTGGCCTGATACGCCATGCCCGTGCTGTCGGAGGAGGAGTTGCCCGAGTAGCTTCCCGACGTGTGCCCTGCGTAGCCGCCGACGCCCAGGCCGAGCGAATAGCCCTGCACGGCGCCGCTCATCGAGACGTCGACCGTGTCGTTGTACTGCTGCACGTAGCCGGCGTTGCTGACCGAGTTGTGCGCCGACGCCTGGTCGGACGACACGGTGGACTGCGCGAAGCTGGTGGTGGCCACAGAGGCGGCCATCGCGTTCTTCTGCTGGTTGTTGTTGCCCGAGGTGACGTTCACGCCAAGGTTGCCGGAGGCGTTCTGGAACGCGTTGTCGCTGACTGTGGCGCTGTTGGTGACGCCGGCGTTGGCGGTGTCGTTGAACACACCTTGCTGGTTCACGAACACTTCGCCGTCGGCCATGCCGAAGGCGAAGCTGGCGTCGGCGGACGACAGGGCCGCAGCGTTGTCCTGCTGGTTGTTGTCGCCGGAGCCGATGTTCACGCCGATGTTGCCCGACGCGCCGCCGGCGACATTGCCGGAAGCCGAAGCGCTATTGGTGAGGTTGGTGTTGTCGCCTTCGTTGGCGACGCTGGATTGCTTGTTGTCGACGATCGCGATCGCGGCGGCGTTGATGTCGATGTTGCCATGCACGCGCGGGTCGCCCTTCAGCGAGACGTCCGTGCTCAGTTCGACGCTCTTGTCGATCCTCACCTTGGAACTGCCGGAACGGGAATCGTGCCGATCGCCGCCGTTATGCGCGTACGCGGTAGCGGTGCTGAACAACGTGGCGACCGCCATGGCCAACAGTGTTTTCTTGAAAGTGGCGTTCATGATGTCCTCTCTTTTCGTGCGTGGTGCATTCACCGCGGTGGCGACGACACGGACAGCAGCAGCTGATTTCCGGTGGCGTTGCCTGACCCCGCGGCCTGATTGAGTTGCATCACACCCTGATACCCCTGCATGGCCGACGCTTCGACCGCCGCAGTGCGCGGGCCGTCGCCGGATGAAGAGGTAATCGGGGGGCGTTGCTCCCCTGCCGACGCTGAAACGGCGGATGACAGGGAACCGTCCGTCGTTTCGCGTATTCCTTGTGCAGCCAGTTCTCCGGCTACGGCGTTGAGCTGCAGGTTGCCGCTGCCGCTGGCCTGGTTGATCGCGGCCAGTCCGCTGGCTTGCGTATAGGCCGCGCCGCCGATGCTGGCGCTGGCCGCATAAGGCCGGTCGAACCGGTTGTCCTGCTGCGTCTGCCGGCTCTGCACCGTGGCGCTGCCACCGCTGGCGAACGCACGCAGGTTGGCCTGCTGGTTGAGATCGCCCGCCGCCATGTTCACGCTGCTGGCGCCACTGCTGCCGCGCATCGCGTTGCCGTCGATGCGACTGCTGGCGAGGTAGCCGAGCATCTTCGCGTAATCGTCGTCGGCGGCCCGGCTCGCGCCGAAGGGAAGCGCCAGCATCGAGGCGAGGAGCGCGCTCAGGCGTGCATGACGTGGCGACATGGCGCTCAATGCCCGGCGGGACCGGAAGCGGTGAGCCCGGGCAACTGGGACAGCGCGCCCTGCACCTGATTACCGATGCCGCCCGTGGCTCGGCCGAGGCTGCCCATCGGCGCGGCGATCACAGTGCTGAAGCCGTTGCTGGTGCCATGGCTGG
>Ga0207664_10000855_pt1 | contig 20615 bp, 22 predicted proteins | sample LARL83metaG_FD_184349 | JGI IMG/M metagenome (GOLD analysis project Ga0207664, IMG submission 184349) | Corn, switchgrass and miscanthus rhizosphere microbial communities from Kellogg Biological Station, Michigan, USA - LAR L8-3 metaG... | ecosystem: Host-associated > Plants > Roots >... | reverse complement strand
CGACCTGGCCTTCAACCTGGCCGAGACCGCCGACTACATCTTCGACCACGCGATCTTCAACGACTGCATGGCCAACGTGGACTTCTGCGAGCAGATGGTCAAGGAGACCAACCCCAGCCTGCTGGCCAAGGCCGAGAGCACCGCCGCGCCCAGCTCGGACATCCACGGTTACAAGACGATCGCCGACATCATGCGGGCTCTGAACCCGTTCACCGGCGAGTTCTATCTGGAGACGCTGCACGTGGCGCGCTACACGCGCGAGATGTACTGCCTGTTCGGTGGCCGCCACACCCACCCCTCCACGATCATGCCCGGCGGGTGCAGCGCCGACATCACGCACCAGACGTGCACGGACTACTACGTGCGGTTGATGCGCTATTTCGATTACGTCAAGCGCAGCGTGCCCATGCACGACGACCTGTATGACTTCTTCCTGCAGGAGCTGCCGGGTTACGACATGGTCGGCTTCCGGGAGACGAATCTCGTCAACTGGGGCTCCTTCGACGATCCCGACTATGTCGACTACGACTACCGCCACATGACCGACTGGGGCCGCAAGCGCTACATCACCCCCGGCGTGGCCATCGGCGGCGAGCTGATCTCGACCGACCTGGTGGAGATCAACCTCATGATCCGCATCCTGCTCGGGTCCTCGTATTTCGACAGCTGGGAGAACGAGCCGACGTTCGTCACTCACGACCCGCTGGGCAACCCGGTGGACAAGAACCACCCGTGGAACAAGGTCACCCTGCCGCGGCCGCAGAAGCGCGACTTCGCCGACAAGTACACGTGGGTGGTGTCGCCGCGCATCTACGACAAGCGCACCGACACGCACGTGTGCTGCGACACCGGCGGCGGCCCCTTCGCCCGTCAATGGTGCACGGCCAAGGCCGGCCTGGTGGACTTCGGCTACGCCAAGGCCACCGGCGAGTCAATCCAGATGGTGTTGCCCCGCTCCCCCAACATGCCCGAGATGGAGCTGGAGTGGAAGGTCCCCGAGAAGTCCAACGCGATCGAGCGCGATCGCGCGCGGACCTACCATCAGGCCTACAGCGCCCTCATCGCACTGCACTGCCTGGAACGGGCCATGAAAGAGGTCCAGGCCGGGCGGACCAAGAGCTGGAACAGCTTCACGGTCCCCGAGAGCGCGGTGAGCTGCGGCTTCCACGAGGCCGCCCGCGGGGTACTGTCGCACCACATGGTCATCCGCGAGGGCAAGATCGCCAACTACCAGCCCTATCCGCCGACGCCGTGGAACGCCAGCCCGCGCGATGTCTACGGGACGCCCGGCCCCTACGAGGACGCCGTCCAGAACACGCCGATCTTCGAGGAGAACGGCCCGGACAACTTCAAGGGCGTCGACATCATGCGCGCCGTGCGCTCCTTTGACCCCTGCCTGCCGTGCGGTGTGCACATGTACACCGGCGCCGGCAAGGTGCGCAAGGTCATGCACACCCCGACCGCGATGGCCTAGCCGATGGCGACCGCCGCGGGAGTCGGCGAGGTGGGCCGAGACAGCGTGGGCGGGCAGCGTGTCCCCGAGCAGCTGGTCGGGCACATCCAGGAGCTCCAGGAGCGTCTGGAGGCGACGGGCGATGCGGCCACCCGCGAGGTGGCCGAGCAGCTGGTCTCGGCCGTGGTGCAGATGTACGGCGCCGGCCTTCAGCGGATCGTGGAGCTGCTTCAGAGCGCGCCGAGCGACGGGCGGCAGCTCGCCGACGCCCTGTCCGCGGACGAGCTGGTCTCCACGCTGCTGCTCATCCACGACCTGCACCCGGTCCCCTTGGAGGACCGGGTTGGGGCGGCGCTGGCCTCGGTGCGGCCCTACATGGAGTCCCACGGGGGCAACGTGGAGCTGCTGTCGCTGAAGAACGGCGTCGCCACCATCCACCTTCGCGGGAGCTGCTCGGACTGCTCGGCGTCGGCGGTGACGCTCGAGCTGGCGATCAAGCAGGCGCTGGAGGAGGCCGCCCCCGATCTCGAGGGCCTGGAGGTGCTCGGCGTCGCCACCCAGACGGCCGGTAGTCCCGGACTGCCGATGGTCAACGGGGCTATGGCGGCCTCGGGGATGGAGCTCCCGGTGGTGATGAGCGATGCGGATGGGGGCCATCTCCCCCAGCCCTCGTGGGTCGAGGTGCAGTCGGTGACCAGCCTCGCCGACGGGGCGCTGGCCGCGGTGAGCGTGGCCGGCTCAGACCTCGTGGTCGCCAACATCGACGGGACGCTGCTGGCCTACCGCGACCGGTGCGCCGGCTGCGGCGCCCCCCTGCATGACGGGCTGCTGTCGTCGGGCGCGCTCGCCTGCCCCGAGTGCCGGCGCTCCTTCTTCCTGCCGCGGGCCGGGCGCTCCCTGAACGACGAGCAGCTCCAGCTCGTCCCGGTGCCGCTGCTATGCGACGAGGGCCGCGTCAGGGTGGCGCTCAGCCAATGACGGCGCGGCGCCCGGTGGCCGACGCGGTGGCCGCCCGGCGCCGGGCGGACCTCGTCTCCGGGCTGCGCGGGCTGGCGCGACCGCGCGCGAGTGTCCCGGCCCCGGTCCCGTCCTCAGCTCCGCCGCCAGGCGCGACCGACGCCGAGGCGTGCGACCTGTGCGGCGTCGGTCTCCCGGAGGATCACCGCCATCTGCTGCACCTGGGCGAGCGCCGGATCGTGTGCGCGTGCGAAGCCTGCTGGGCGATGCGCTCGGGCGAGGGCGACTACCGCCCCACCGGCAACCGGACGGTGTGGCTCACCGGGCTGGAGGTGCCCGACGACCTGTGGGCCGGCTTTCAGATCCCGATCGGCCTGGCCTTCTTCATGGAGTCGACGGTCACCGGGTGCATCGTCGCCATGTATCCGAGCCCCGCCGGGGCGACCGAGAGCGAGCTGCACTTCGAGTCCTGGGCCCGGATGCGTGCGCTCAACCCGGTTCTGGACACGCTCGAGCCTGACATCGAGGGCCTCATCGCCAACCGGATGTCCGACCCGCCCAGCTACGTGATCGCGCCCATCGACCGCTGCTACGAGCTCACGGGCACGATCAAGGCGGCCTGGCAAGGGATCTCCGGAGGCCCGGAGGTGCACGCGGCGGTCGACGGGTTCTTCGAGCGGCTGCGCGCGAAGGCGGGCGCGTGATGGAGAGCGCGACCCCAGCCCCCGCGGGCGCGGCCCTTGACCCGCCGCCCGAGGTGGCGTTCGCCGTCCTGGGCGCCCGTCCGGTCAAGTACGCCGCCGCGCCGACGCTGGCCCTGGACCTCGAGATCACCGAGAGCCACGGCCGCCACGTGTACATGCTGGCGCTGAGCGTCCAGCTGATGATCGAGCCCGCCCGCCGGGCCTATGACGACAGGGCCCACGAGCGCCTGGTGGAGCTGTTCGGCGCGCCCGAGCGATGGGCGGTGACCACCCGCAGCCTCGTCTGGTCCACGCGCGATGTGGTCGTCCCCGCCTTCACCGGGCGCACGACGGTGACGGTGCCGATCGACTGCCACTACGACCTGGAGCTGGCGGCGGCCAAGTACCTGCACGCGCTCACCGACGGCGAGGCCCCGCTGGCGCTGCACTTCAACGGCATGGTCTATTACCCGGGCGAGGGCGGCGCGCTGCAGATCGTGCTGCTGCCGTGGTCCAACTCGATCGGCTTCCGCATGCCGGTGGCCGTCTGGCGTGAGACGATCGAGCACTACTACCCGGGGACCGCCTGGGTGGGCCTGCGCGCCGAGACGCTTGAGGCGCTGCAGCGCGCCAAGCTCGCGCGCGGCCTGGCCACGCTGGACGACACGCTGACCGCACTCCTGGGCGAGGCCGGCGATGCCTGATCATGTGGAGGAGCTGCTGGAGTCCCTGCTCTGGGAGGGCTACGCCCTGTACCCCTACACGCCGGGCGCGACCAAGAACGCCACTCCCACCCCGTTCGGCATCGTCTATCCGCCCGTCTACGCCGCGGCGCTGGCCAGCACGTTCGATCACCTCGAGCTGCGCTGCCTGCTCCGGTCACCGCCCGACGGGGTGCTGAGCGCCGAGGTCCGCTTCCTGGCGGCCTCGGGAGTGCGCCACCAGGCCGCCGCGCACCGCGTACAGCTGCCCGGAGCCATGGCGGGGGCACTGGCGGGACGCCCGGCGCGCAAGGAGGTGTCGGTGGGCGGACTGACCATCGGCATGGCGCTCGAGACCACGCCGCAGCGCGGCGAGGATGCGTACGAGGTGCGGCTGCGGGTGGACAACCTCACGCTCGCGCCCTCGGGGCTTGACCGCGCCGGCGCGCTGCGCCGCTCGCTGATCTCGACGCATCCCGTCCTCCGCGTGACCGGCGGGCGGTTCGTCTCGCCGCTGGAGCGGCCCTGCCACTCGGTCAACACGTTCCCGGTGCTGGCCGGCGACGCCGACGACGTCGTGCTGGGCGCGGCGATCGTCCTCCCCGACCACCCGCAGCTCGCCCCCGAGAGCCTCGGCGGCCTGTTTGACTCGACCGAGATCGAGGAGGCGCTGCTCCTGCACGTGCGCACCCTGTCCGACGCCGAGCGTGCGGAGATCGAGCGCCAGGACCCCGCCGTGCGCGAGATGATCGCGCGGGCCTCGGCCGCGAGCGCTGAGGACATCGTGGCCCTGCACGGCCGCGTGGAGCTGCGCGATCGGGAGACGCGCGAGCCGCCCACCGAGCCGCCGGGCCTGGTCGACCCGCGCGCCGGCGACGCTGTGCTCGACGTCGGAGGGCGGACGTTCCGGCGTGGCGGCAAGGTGGTCATCCGTCCCGCCCCCGACGCCGATGTGCAGGCGCGGATGCTGAACGGGCGCACGGCCACCGTCGAGCGGATCTTCACCGACTACGACGGCAAGGCCCATCTGGGCCTGACAATCGACGACGACCCGGGCCAGGAGCTGATGCGGGAGACCGGCCGCTACCTGTACTTCTTCGCCCCGGAGCTGGAGGTGGTGGAGCCATGAGCGAGGACGCACTGCGCAGCATCCTGGTCGCCGGGGTGGGGAACAGCTGGCTGCGCGACGACGGGTTCGGGGGCGAGGTGGCGCGCCGCCTGTCCGAGCTCCGGCTGCCGGCCGGGGTGTCGGTCATGGACGCCGGGACCGGAGGCCTGGATCTCGCCTACGAGGTGATGCGCGGCTATGACGCGCTGGTCATCCTCGATGTCTCGCCCCAGGGCGGGGAGCCGGGGACGCTGTATGTCATGGAGCCCGACGAGGAGGCCGTGCCCGGCGGCATCGAGGACGGCGACGTCATCAACCCGCACGCCATGGACCCGCAGACAGTGCTGCGCTTCGTCAAGTCCGTCGGGGCGTGGCCCGGCAAGGTGGTGGTCATCGCGTGCGAGCCCGAGCAGGTCTCCGAGATGGGCTGGGGCCTGTCCGAGACGGTCCAGGGCGCGGTGCAGCGGGCCGTCGAGCTGGTGCTGCAGACGGTGGGCGAGCTGCGCGCCGGCACGGTCGCGGCGCGCGCGGAGTGAGCGCGTGCACGAGCTGTCGCTGTCCAGCGCGATCGTCAACACGGTGGCCAAGCACGCGCATGGGCGCCGGGTGACCGTGGTCAACCTCCGGGTCGGCCGCCTGCGCCAGGTGATCCCCGACACGCTGGAGTTCTACTTCCAGTTCGTGGCGCGCGACAGCGTGTGTGAGGGCGCGCAGCTGATGCAGGAGGTCATCCCGGCGCGCCTTCGCTGCCGCACGTGCGATCACGAGTGGGCCATCGAGATCCCGGCGTTCCGGTGCCCGGCCTGCACGGGCAGCGACGTCGAGGTGGCCAGCGGAGACGAGTTCGAGGTCGAGTCAATCGAGGTCGAGGAGGCGGAATGCATCGCACAAAGGTGAAGGTGGTCGAGGAGGCGCTGGACGCCAACAACACGATCGCCGCGGCCAACCGCGCCGACTTCGAGCGGGCCGGGGTCACCGTGATCAACTTCATGAGCGCGCCGGGGGCCGGCAAGACCACGTTGCTGGAGCGCGTCGTGGCCGATCTGCCCGGGGTCCGTGTCGGCGTGCTGGAAGGCGACGTGCACGGTTCGATGGACGCCGACCGCCTGGCCGGCCTGCACGTGCCCGTGACCCAGATCAACACCGACGCGGGCTTCGGCGGTGAGTGTCACCTGGACGCCAACATGGTCCGGTCGGCCATCCCGTCGCTGCCGCTGGCCGACATCGATCTGCTCATCGTCGAGAACGTCGGCAACCTGGTGTGCCCCGCCGAGTTCCGGATCGGCGAGGACGCCCGGGTCATGGTCAGCGCGGTCACCGAGGGCGTCGACAAGCCGCTCAAGTACCCGCTGATGTTCCGCGCGTGCGAGCTGGTGATCGTCAACAAGATCGACCTGCTCCCCCACCTGGACGTCGACCTCGACCATCTGCTCTACAACATCGACCAGGTCCACCCCGACGTCGAGCGGATGATGCTCAGCGCCCGGACGGGCGAGGGCGTCGACGCGTGGCGGGACTGGCTGACGCAGATCGCCGTCCGCGAGGAGGCGGTCGTGTGACCGAGGCGGCGCTCGCGGCCGCCGCCGGCGCGCGCCTGACCGCGCTGCTGGCGGACCGTACCGAGGCCAACGCCCGGTTCTTCGACGCCGAGGCCGAGCGCCTGGCCCGCCTGTGTCACCTCATGGCCGAGCGATTCGCCCGCGGCGGGCGTCTCGTGGCATTCGGCCGCTCTCCCGCGGCGCGCTCCGACGCTCGCCACGTCGCCGTCGAGTTCGTGCACCCGGTGATCGTGGGCAAGCGCGCCCTGCCCGCGATCGGGCTGGCCGGCGAGGGCGGAGAGCTGGCCGGCCAGGTGGCGCTGCTCGCCGGGCCCGACGACATCGCCATGGCCTTCGGCGCCGGCGACGACGATGGTGAGGCCGACGCGGCGATCGCGGTGGCGCGCGAGCGCGGGTGCCTGACGATCGCCTGTGCCACGGCCGCCGCTGGTGTGGTCCCCGCCCGGGCCGGGGGAGCCGAGTACGTGTTCGTCCCGCCGACCCCTGACCGCGACGTCGCCCAGGAGCTGGTGGAGACGCTCTACCACGTCCTGTGGGAGCTCGTCCACGTGTTCTTCGAGCATCGGGGCCTGCTCAGCGGCCGCTCGGAGCGCCGCTCCCACGACGCCGGCGCATCGAGCTTCCTCTACCCCTTCCTGGATGAGCGTGAGGACCAGCTCGAGCCCGTGGTCCAGGACGTGCGGCGCTCGGTCCTGGCCAAGGCCGCCGACATCGGGCGGCTGCGCGCGCAGACGCTCGGCGACAACGCCGAGGCGCTGGCCGCCGCGGCGGACGCGCTGCGCCACTGCTTCGCGCGTGGCGGCAAGCTGCTCGCGCTGGGCAACGGCGGCTCGGCCACCGACGCGATGGACGTGTGCGCCGATTTCCGCGCCGCCGGGCGGCCGGCCATCGACCTCACCGAGGACCCGGCGATCATCACCGCGATCGCCAACGACATCGGCACCGAAGCGATCTTCAGCCGTCAGGTGATCGCCTACGGGATGGCTGCGGACGCCCTGCTCGTGCTCTCGACCTCGGGCGGTTCCGCGAACGTGATCGCGGCGCTGGGCGAGGCGCGGCGGCGAGGCCTGGTCACGCTCGCCATGGTCGGCTATGACGGCGGGCGCATCGCCGCCGAGGGCCTGGCCGACCACGTCGTGGTCACCCGCTCCGAGCACATCCCCCGCATCCAGGAGGCCCAGGCGAGCGCCTACCACGCGCTGCGGGCGCTGGTGCGATGAGCCTGCATGCGCCGGTGGACGACCAGCGCATGCGGGCGCGCGTGCGTGTGCGTGTGCGCGGCACGGTTCAGGGCGTGGGGTTCCGGCCCTACGTGTACCGGCTCGCCCGCGAGCTCTCCCTGGCCGGGTTCGTGCTCAATGACGCCCACGGAGTCCTGGCCGAGGTGGAGGGATCCGCGGCGGCGGTCGACGCCTTCCTGGCCCGGCTGGGCCCCGAGGCGCCCCCGCTGTCGGTCGTCGAGGACATCGCCTGTCAGGCGCGCCCGGAAAGCGGCGAGCGCGGTTTTGTCATCCGCGAGAGCCCGCATGGCGAGGTGCCCGATGCGCCGGTCACGCCCGACACCGCGGTGTGCGCGGACTGCCTGCGCGAGCTGCGCGACCCCACCGACCGCCGCTTCCGCTACCCGTTCATCAACTGCACCAACTGCGGGCCGCGGTTCACGATCGTGCGCGGCGTCCCCTACGACCGCCCGCTGACGACGATGGCCGGGTTTGCCATGTGCCCGGCGTGCCGCGCCGAGTACGAGGATCCCGGCGACCGCCGCTTCCACGCCCAGCCCAACGCCTGTGCCGACTGCGGCCCCTCGTTGACGATGGTGGGCGAGGCCGGCACGGCGACCGGCGACGCTGCGCTGGCCGGGGCCGTGGCAGCGTTGCGGCGAGGGCAGATCGTCGCCATCAAGGGGATCGGCGGTTACCACCTCGCCTGCCGCGCCGGCGACGCGGCGGCGGTGGGAGCCCTGCGTGCGCGCAAGCATCGCGAGGAGAAGCCGTTTGCGCTGATGGCTGCCGACCTCGCGCAGGCGCGGCAGCTGGTCGTGGTGGGCGAGGCTGAGCGTCAATTGCTCGAGGCGCCGGAGCGGCCGATCGTGCTCGCCCGGCGGCAGGTCGATGCGCCCGTGGCCGCGGCGGTCGCGCCCGGAGCGCCCGAGCTGGGCGTGATGCTGCCCTACTCCCCCCTGCATCACCTCGTCATCGACGACGCCGGCGGCCCGCTGGTGATGACGAGCGGCAACATCTCCGACGAGCCGATCGCCTACCGCGACGACGATGCGCGGCAACGGCTGCGCTCCATCGCGGACCTGTTCCTCCTCCATGACCGCCCGATCCACACGCGCACCGACGATTCCGTCGTGCGCGCGCACCCCCGGCCGACGCAGCTGCGCCGCTCGCGCGGCTATGTCCCGGCGAGCCTGGGCCTCCCCAGGGGCGGCACGCCGCGCCCGCTGCTGGCGTGCGGCGCCGAGCTGAAGAGCACGTTCTGCGTGGCCAAAGGGAAGCGCGCGTGGGTCAGCCACCACATCGGCGACCTTGAGAACTACGAGACGCTGCGCTCGTTCACCGACGGGATCGGCCACTTCCAGAGCCTGTTCGCGGTGACTCCCGAGGTCGTCGTCCACGACCTGCACCCCGAGTACCTGTCCACCAAGTACGCGCTGGAGCGCGACGGGGTCGAGGTGATCGGCGTTCAGCATCACCACGCGCATCTCGCGGCCTGCCTGGCCGAGTACGGCGAGCCGGACACCGCGCGCCCGGCGCTGGGCGCGATCTTCGACGGGACCGGCTACGGCGGCGACGGGACCGTCTGGGGCGGAGAGTTCCTGTTGGGGGATGCGCGCACGTGTACGCGGGTGGGGACGCTGATCGCGGTGGCGCTGCCCGGCGGGGCGGCCGCGATCCGCCAGCCGTGGCGGATGGCGTGCGCGTGGCTGTGGGCCGCGCTGGGCGACTCGCCCGAGCTGCCCGCGTCACTGCGGGGGGCGGTCTCCGAGCGGGCGTGGGCGCAGGTCGGCCGCCTGGTCCAGACCGGCACGGCCTCGCCGCCGACGACGAGCATGGGCCGGCTGTGCGACGCCGTCGGCGCGCTGTGCGGAATCCGCGCCGAGGTCACCTACGAGGGCCAGGCGGCGATCGAGCTGGAGGCCGCGTGCGACCCGTCAGAGCGCGGCGTCTACGAGATGCCGGTGCGCGAGCACGAAGGCATGGCGGTCATCGACCCTCGTCCCGCGATCGCCGCGATCGCCGCCGACGTCGCCGCGGGCGTCGCGCCGGGCGCGATCGCCACCCGCTTCCACACCGGTGTCGCGCGGGCGACGGTGGACGTGTGCGTGACGCTGGCCGCGGCCCACCGGTGCGAGCGGGTGGTCCTCTCGGGCGGGGTATTTCAGAACCGCAGGTTGCTGGAGTTCATCTCGGCCGAGCTGGACGCCGCGGGACTGCGGGTCCTGGTGGCGCGGCGGCTGCCCGTCAACGACGGCGGCATCGCCTACGGCCAGGCGGCGGTGGCCGCCGCGACCCTCCGTGCCTCATGACCGGGCCGGCCGCCTCAGTGGACGAGGTCCTGGCCCAGACCGTGTTCTCCGGCGGCGCCAACCGCCCGTTCGGATCGCTGACCGCCGACGACGCGCGGGCTCACGCCGACGAGCTGCGCGCTGCAGTCGGCTGGGGCCCCACCGCCCGGGTGGCCCCGGTGGCGCAGGCGTGGCGCGAGCTCTCGCTGGCCCTGGAGCAGGCGGGAGCGGCGACCGTCGCCGACCTGGAGCCCGCCGCGGTGCTTCAGCTGGCGCCGCGCCTGTGGGTGAGACTGCCCGGCTGAGTGGCCCGCCCGCGCCGCCGCGGGCCCGGCGCACGGGTGGCTGCGCGAGCGGCTGGTGGCCACGGCCGCAGCGCTGGGCGGGCGCTGAGCCGGCCGTGGTTGTGGTATACGTATGCACGAGGCGCCGGCCCCGGCTTCCCGCGCTCGCCTGATGCCCCACACCCCTCCCCCCACCAGCCATGACGTCGCCCGGGTCGCGGGGGTGTCGCAGCCGACGGTGTCCCGCGCGTTGCGCGACGACCCGCGGCTGTCGGAGGAGACGCGGCAGCGCGTGCAGGAGGCGGCGCGTGAGCTCCACTACGTGCCCAGCCAGCGCGGCCGCTCGCTGGCGACGCGCTCCACCGGGCAGATCGGGATCGTGGTCTCCGACCTGGGCAACCCCTTCTACCTCCAGGTGCTCGACGCGCTGCACGAGGAGCTTCGCCACGCCGGGCTGCGGATGCTCGTCCTCACCCCCGACGACGACAACCGGGTCCCGCTGGAGCGGGTCGTCGACGGGTCGCTGGACGGCGTCATCCTCACCACGACACAGCTGCAGTCCACCCTGCCCGCGCAGCTGAGCGAGCGCGGCTTCCCCTTCGTACTGCTCAACCGCGAGGTCGATGACGCGCCCGGCGACGTGTGCGTGGTGGACAACACCGAGGGCGCGCGACTGATCGCCGAGGAGCTGCTCGCCCTCGGCCACCGCGCCATCGCCGCGGTGTTCGGCCCCGAGACCACGAGCACCGGCCGCGACCGCGAGGCCAGCTTCCGCGCGGTGCTCGCCGACGCCGGCGTCGAGCTGCCGCCCGAGCGCTGGCGCCGCGCGCCGTTTGATTTCGCGGAGGGCCATCGCTGCACCCTGGAGCTGCTGCCCTCCGAGCCCACCGCACTGTTCGCGGCCAACGACATCCTGGCCCTGGGCGCCTACAACGCTCTGTACGCGCGCGGGGTACGGGTGCCGGCGGACATCACGCTGATCGGCTTCGACGACGTTCGCTTGGCGGCGTGGGAGGCGTTCCAGCTCACCACCGTCTCCCAGAACATCGAGCACATGGTCAGGACCAGCACCGAGCTGCTCCTGTCGCGGATCGCCGCCGCGCCCGACGAGCACCTGGCGCCGCGGCGCGTCGTGCTCCCGGCGCGGTTGGTGCGGCGCGCGACGCATGGGCCGCCTCCCTCCGCGGGCTCGTAGGCCTGGCTGGGTGCGCGGGGCCGGGTCGGGGGCGGATTTGCAGCTATGTCATGCACTCTCCGCCAAAGCTCGCGGGCCCCGGGCCGGTTTGTCGGCTTGTGCACGGTGGAAGCCCTCGACCAGCCGCGCGGCGCGCATATTCAGTTCTGGCTTATATAAGTAGAAGCTGATACTGTCCGTGCCCATGGCGGTTCATGCCTTTGACGTCCTTGGCGATCCGGTCCGCCGGCGCATCCTCGAGCTGCTGGCCGGCAGCGAGCTGAGCGCCGGGGCCATCTGCGAGGTCATCCGGGACGAGTTCGGGATCTCGCAGCCGGCGGTGTCGGCCCAGCTGCGCGTGCTGCGCGAAGCCGGCTTTGCCTCGGTGCGTGCCGAGGGCACGCGCCGGCTCTACGCGGTCGCGCCCGAGCCGCTGCGCGAGGTGGACGACTGGCTTGACCGCTTCCGGGCGTTCTGGACCCCACACCTGGATGCCCTGGCCACCGAGGTGGCGCGGGGGCGCCGGGCGCGACGCACCGCCGCGGCGGGCCACGCCGCCACAGACACCGAGAGGAGACAGCGATGACGGATCTCAGCAGCGAGCTCACCGCGATCGAGCGGCGGGTCACCACGGGCGCCGGCGAGGCCGGCGAGACGCGCGCGGTCATCCTCGCCCGCACCTACCCGACCGACCTTCACGACATGTGGGATGCGTGCACCAACCCCGACCGGATCCCGCGCTGGTTCCTGCCCGTCTCGGGCGATCTGCGACCCGGCGGGCGCTTCGAGCTGCAGGGCAACGCCAGCGGGAGGATCGAGCGCTGTGACCCGCCCACCGGCTTTCGCGCCACGTGGGAGTCCGGCGGCGCCGTGAGCTGGATCGAGCTGCGCCTCACCGCGGTGGACGAGGACGCGACCCGGCTGGAGCTTGAGCACATCGCCCGCGCCGACGACACCACGTGGGCGCGGTTCGGTCCCGGCGCGGTCGGGGTCGGGTGGGAGCTGGGGCTGGGCGGGCTGGGACGCCATCTCGGCTCCGGGGCGCCGCTCGATCCACAGGCGGCCCAGGCCTGGGCGGTCTCCGAGGAGGGACGTGAGTTCGTCTCGCGCAGCAGCGAGCGGTGGGGCGAGGCGGCGGTCGCCGCGGGCACCGATCCCGCCGTGGCGCGCGACTGGGAGGCGCGGACGACCGCGTTCTACACCGGTGCGCCGCAGCCCGACTAGCGCGCCGGGCGCCCGCCGCCGGACGAGGTAGGCTGGCCCCGTTGATGGCCTCTGTCACCTTCGGCGGACCCGATCTGAAGACCGTCTATCTCGGCAGTCTGATGGGATTGCGCCTGCCCTCGTTCCGCTCCCCCGTCGCGGGGCTCCCCCTCCCCCACTGGCATGACTGAGCCGTGGCGCAGCCCGCGCCGCCAGCTGGGCGGCTCGTCGCTGGAGGTCTCGCGCATCGCGCTGGGGTCGTGGCGCACGTTTGAGCGCATGGAGCGCGCCGACGCCGAGGTCGTTCTGGACCACGCCCTGCGCTCCGGGATCGACTTCCTAGACGACGCCCGCTACAACGATGAGACCGGCCGGGCGCCGCTGGCCACCGGCTACTCCGAGGTCCTCTTCGGCGAGCTGTTCCGGGCCGTTGGCGCCGACCGCGAGGCGGTGACGGTGTCCAACAAGCTGTGGTGGGAGTTCTGGCCCGAGCAGGACGCGGTCTCCGAGGTCCACGGCTCGCTGGAGCGGATGGGGTTTGACCGCCTCGATCTTCTCTATTCCTCCACCCTGCCCGATGAGGTCCCGGTGGAGGTGGCCGTGGAGCAGATCGCGGCGGTGCTCGACGACGGCCGGGTGAGTGCGTGGAGCGTGGTCAACTGGAGCGCGGAGGCGATCGCGCAGGCTGCCGTCGCGGCCCAGCGCCAGGGGATACCGCAGCCGTGCGCGGCTCAGCTCCCCTACAGCCTGGCGCACCTGGACTGGGTGGAGGACCCCGCCATGGACGCGGCGCTGGAGGCGACCGGCGCGTCGCTGGTGCCCTCGGCGACGCTGGCCGGAGGCGCGCTGACGGGCAAATACGCCGACGGGGGCGCGTCCGGGCGTCTGGGAGCGCAGGTGGCCGAGGGGCGTGGCGCCCGCGAGCTGGCCCTGGGCGCTGCCCTGCGCCGGCCGGCGGCGCCGCTGGACACCACGCCCGCGACGCTGGCGATCGCCTTCACCCTGCGCCATCCGCGGACGGCGAGCACGCTCATCGGGGCCACCGCGCCGGCGCAGATCGACGCCGCCCTGGCCGCCGTCGAGCTCGCCGAGCGCCTCACCGACGACGACGTGGCGCAGCTGCGCGCGCTGGCGCAGGACGTCTCCGCGTAAGCGCCCCGCGGCGGGTCGTCACCGGCCACGACGCGTCCGGCCGCGGGGTGGTCATCAGCGACGGGCCGGCGCCGGTGTCGCGTGCTGCTCGGTGGACGCTTCGGCGACGCCCTGCTGTCAACGCTGCCGGCCGACGTCCGCGGCGCGCTCATGCGCGACGTCCCGTAGGCGCAGCGCCAGCGTGGGGCAGGCGCGCACGGTCCGCCGCGCCAGTCCCGCCAGCGAGGCGGGGATCGGAGCGGCGTCGATCAGCGGATAGCCCCACTCGTCCAGCGTGATGCGCTCGGGCAGCAGCTCGGCGCACAGGCCGTGGGCCTCGCATTTGATCGGATCCACCTCGATGCGCTGGCTCATGCCACCACGCTGCGCTCGCGGGGGGTGATGAGGACGGGCCGGCCGGCGCAGGCGTCGCAGGGGCCGTGACGGGCGTGATCCTCGAACTCGGCGGCGAAGACGCGCAGCGCGCTGGTCACGAATGCCGCCGCGCCGTCGGGGTGCGCGCACGCGCCGCGGCCGACGACCAGCTCCGACCAGCGCCTGATGTCCGAGAACGCACTGTGGCGCGCACGGCCTTCGGACAGGTCGGCCAGCGCGTCGGCGATCGAGGCCAGGCCGTTGACGCAGGGTCCGCACTGCATCGCGCTCTGGTCAGACATCCACCCGGCGACGCGCGTGACCTCGGCCACGGGACAGGCGCTGCGCGGCAGGGCCACGATGATGCCCGCCCCCAGCGAGGCGCCCAGCGGTCGCAGCTCGCCGCTCGACAGGCGGAGCGCGCCGGCGCCCACCCCGTCGACCCAGGTGCCGGCGTAGCCGCCCAGCAGCAGCGCCCGCACCGGCTCGCGCACCCCGCCCGCCGCCCGCACCAGGGAGTCCAGTCGCGACCCGTACTCGATCTCATAGACGCCCGGGGCGCGCACGGCTCCGCTGAGGGTGACCAGCGCCGAGCCCGGCTCGTCGGAGGGACCGAGGCCGCGGAACCACTCGGCGCCATGGCGGGCGATGAGCGCCACGTGGGCGAGCGTCTCGACGTTGGACATGAGCGTGGGACGCCGGGCGATGCCCCGTTCGCTGACCCGCGGCGGCTGGGTCACGGGTCGCGGGATCCCGCGGTTGACGAAGTTGACCACCGCGGTCTCGTGGCCGGTGACATAGCCCGCCGGGACGCTGACGATCCGCGGCTGGCCCATGCGCCGCCCGGCCTCCGGTCGCTCGCGGACGGCGCGACGGACGGTCTCGTGCGCCTCGCCCATCGATTCGTCGAGGGCGATCACCACGTCGCCCGTCCCCAGTAGGTCGGCCAGGCAGTAGGCGCCGTCGAGCACGAGATGGGGCAGCGATTCCAGGAGCATGCGGTCCTTGACGCTCATCGGCTCGCCCTCGGTGCCGTTGACGACGACAACCGGGCGGCCCTTGGCCCGTTGCACCGCCTCCAGCTTGGCCGCCAGCGGGAACGCTCCGCCGCCGCGACCGCGCAGCATGGCGCGCGTCAGCTCGGCGACCAGCGGCGCGGGTCGGCCGTTGCGGGCACGCCGTGCACCGCCGGGCAGCTCGCCGTGGACGCGGACGTGGGTGGCGTAGTCCATCGTGTCCGCGCCCGCCCCGAGCAGGATCCGCGGCAGGCTCACGCGTGCCTCCCCTTGCCTGAGGAATGGCTCAGCAGCGACGGCGGGGTGCCGGCGCGGCGCGCCCAGCCCTTGCCCAGCGGTCCGGAGGGCAGCCATATGGCCAGGCCGCCCGCGAACACGGCGGATACCGCCAGGGCGCCGATGCGCACCCGGAAGTGGTCGGGCCAGCCGATCATCGCCCGGCCCACGACGGCGGCGAGAACCGCGAGGACGCACGCGACGGTGATTAGCTGGAGCCAGCTCTGGTGGACGTCTGAGCCGGTGCCGAGCCCGTGGACGACAGCCACCGGCCAGGCCAGGTAGGCCAGCCAGTGGACGCCGCGCCAGGTGGCGTGTCCCATGCGATCGCGCACGAGGCTGGTGATCGCCACGGCCAGCAGCAGATCGAAGGCGACTGTCCCCAGGCCCAGCCACAGCGGCCGGTAGGAGCCGACGAACGGGATGACCGCGTCCACCAGCGAGATCGAGGCGAAGCTGTCCAGCACCGAGGTGATGATGTGGACCGCGAGGAAGGCCACGGCCAGCAGGGATGCCGTGCGATGAACGCCGTCCACGACGAAGCGCGGGACGCCGGGGCCACGCACGCGGGCGATGGCCGCGATGCCGATGACCACGCTCGCCGTGAGCAGGATCAGCGAGACGGTCCCGCTCGCGCGCGTCAGGTACCAATAGACGCTCGGACCGACGGTCACCGCGGCCAGCCTCCCTGGGCCACCACGCTTCCGTCCAGGGCCACGAGCCGCGCCGGCAGGCCCTGCTCGGCCAGCCAGGCGCACGCGTCATGACCCAGCACCAGGGCGGCGGTGGTGGCGATGTTGGCCTCCGCGCAGGTGGCCGCGGCGACGCTCACCGTCCGCCAGGGGCCGCGGACGGGCTCGCCCGAGCGGGGATCGAGCACATGATGCATGGCCCGCCCGCCTTGGCGCCAGCGGCGCGTGACGATGCTCGAGGTCGCCACGCCGCCGGATTGGATGGCGATCGTCTGGCCGGGGGCGTCGGGGCCGGCACGGTGGTCGTCGGTGACGTGGATGGTCCAGCCGCCGGCGGGCCGGGTGCCGTGAGTGGCGATGTCGCCGCCCAGTGAGACCAGCACGCCCACCCCAGCGGCCTCGTGCGCGGCCCGGGCGGCCCGGTCGGCGGCCATCGCCTTGGCCGTCGCGCCGAGGTCCAGGTCCACGCCGGCGGGGAGCGTGATCCGCGCGGGGTCTCCGGCGATCTCGATCTCCTCCCAGCGGGGGCGCCGGCTGCGGTACACGACGATGTCGCCGCCCTCGCTCAGGGGCGCGGCCACGGGGACCGCGCACAGCTCGTGCCAGTCGCGGTCATAGCCGAGCGCGACGAGCTCGGCTCCGAGCGTCGGGTCGACCGCGCCGTCGGAGGCATCGGCGGCATGGATGGCCAGGCGGACGGCCTGCGCGAACAGCGGGCCGGCGATCGCCGTGCGCGGGCCGGGGCCGGACATCGCGTTGAGCCGGCTGAGCTCGGAGTCGCTGCGAAAGCGGCTGGCGGCGTGGTCGATGGCGTCAAGCTCGCGCTCAACTGCCGCGCGCGCCGCCGGGTTGGGGGGCCCCTCGTAGCGCAGGACGACGGTCGTGCCCAGGGCGCTCCACGTCTCGGTGCTCCCGGGCGCCGCGGGCGGCGCGGCGGGCGGCGGCGTCATCACGACCCGCCGGAGACCGTCGGCGCGGGGGCCGGGGCGGGCTGGGGCTGGGGCGTGGGGGCCGCAGTCGTGGTCGCCGGCGGAGGCGTGGTGGTGGTGGAGGTGGCCGGTGGCGCGGTGGTGGTGGCCGGCGGCGCGGTGGCGGTGGCGGTGGCGGTGGCGGACGTCGGAGCACTGGCCGGCGGGCGCAGCGCGGGGCGCCGGTGTTGGCGCGCGTGGTGGCGTGCGTGCTGCCGCGCATGGGCGCCGGCGGCGCGCGCCGGCGCAGGCACGGTGGCCGGCGCACGGGCGCTGACGCGACGCGCATGGCCCGGGAAGGCGTGGGCGGTGACGTCGGTCAGCAGCGCAGTGGCGGCGACGGCGCCGCCGATCAGGACTCGGTTGACCCTCCGGAGGCGACGCAGTGCGGCGTCGCGACGGGCATGGGCCGACGCTCTGAGTGGGCCACTCATGACCACGACTCTGTCCATGTTCGCTTAAGAGGCATTTATCCCTCGATGAGAACTCTCTTGACCCGGTTTGCAGGGGGAAAGGAACGTATGATGTGCGCGTGGCGAACATCGTCCTGATCGAGGACGAGCCCGGAATCGTGGATTTCATCGACCGTGGCCTCAGTGTCCATGGGTTCGAGGTCCTGTCGGCGCTCGACGGCGAGAGCGGCTTGGAGCTCGCGCTGAGCGACCACGTCGATCTGGTGGTGCTCGACCTCATGCTCCCCGGCCGCAGCGGGATGGACGTGCTGCGCGACCTCGCCTCCGAGCGTCCCGAGCTGCCGGTGATCGTGCTCACCGCGCGGGGCGAGCTGGAGGATCGCGTCGGGGGCCTGAACGCGGGTGCCGTGGACTACCTCGTCAAGCCCTTCGCGCTGGCCGAGCTCGAGGCCCGCATCCGGGCACAGCTCCGCGCCGCGCGCCACGCCCCGGCGACGGCCATCCGCAGTGGTGATCTGGAGGTCAACCTGCTCACACGCGAGGTCCACATGGGCGGCGAGCTGGTGCGCCTGACCAATACCGAGTTCGATCTGCTCGCCTACTTCATGAACCACCCGGGTCAGGTGCTCAACCGCCAGCAGATCCTGCGTGCGGTGTGGGGCTACGGCCACGATCCGGCGACCAACATCGTCGACGTCTACATCGGCTACCTGCGGCGCAAGCTGGCCATTGGCGGGCGATCGGTCCCGATCGTCACGGTCCGCTCCCGCGGCTACCGCCTAGAGGAGGACACGGGATGATCTCCCGCACCAGCGTCCGGTGGCGTCTGGTGGCTTGGGTGACGGGAGTGCTGTTGGCGGTCGCGGCGGTCATCTTCGTGGTCGTCTATGAGCAGACGGGCACCGAGCTGCGCGCCGAGATCGACCAGGACGTGGCGGGCGACCTCTCCCAGCTCGGGCAGACCGTCAAGGGGGTCCAGACGCGCTCGCCGAAGGCGCTGCTGGACCAGGTGGGCGTGTATCTGCGCGCCCAGCCGTTCAGCGCGACCTCGTCGCTCCTGTTCGCCTCGATCGACGGCTATGGGTCGGTGAGCAACCCACCGGCGCTGCTGGGCAGCCCGGTGCCCGACGACGGCGAGACCGTCGCCAACCAGGCCCAGGAGAACGCGCTGGGACGGGCGCTGTTGCGCGCGCCCACCCGGATCACCACCCAGCAGGCGCCCGACATCGGCGCCGTCAGGCTCGACGAGCGCGTGATCGACATCGGGCACCTGCGGGTGCGCGTCGGGGCCGGCGAGCCGCTGGCCATCGTCACCCGGGCGCAGCGCAGCATCGTGCGCTCCTTCGTCATCGCCGGGGCCCTCGCCCTGGTGCTGGCGCTGATCGCCTCATATCTCGCCGGCGCCTCGGTCTCGCTGCCGCTGCGCCGCATGGCCCGCGTGGCGGCGCGCGTCGACGACGGCGATCTGCATCCGCGGATGGACACCGACCCGATGGCGGCGGTCGAGATCCGCGTGCTGGCCGAGTCGTTCAACCGCATGCTCGACCGTCTCTCCGAGGCGTTCGGGGCCCAGCGTGATTTCATCGCCGACGCGTCGCACGAGCTGCGCACGCCGCTCACCGTGATCGGCGGCCAGCTCGAGGTCCTGGCGGCGCAGGAGCACCCGGCGCCCGAGGAGGTCCGGCGCGTCGAGCGCCTGGTCGCCGCGGAGATCGCGCGGACCTCGCGCCTGGTGGACGAGATGCTGCTGCTCGCGCGCTCCGAGCGCCGCGACTTTCTCCAGTACCGCGAGTTCGAGCTCGAGCCGTTCGTCGCCGAGCTGTGGCTGGGGGCGCGCATCGGAGTGGAGCGCCACTTCGAGCTGAGCGCGGTGCCCGACGCGATCCTCACCGCGGACCCCGACCGCCTGGCCCAGGCGCTGCGCAACCTCATCCGCAACGCGGTCGAGCACACCCGGGCTCCCGGGGGCCTGGTGCGGCTCGAGGTGATCGAGCGGCCGGGCGGGATGGTGCGCTTCGTGGTCCTCGACGACGGGCCGGGCATCGACGACGACGAGCTGGAGCAGGTGTTCGAGCGCTTCCATCGCACCGACGACGACCGCAGCCGCAAGACCGGCGGGGCCGGCCTGGGCCTGGCCATCGTGCGGGCGATCGCCCGGGCGCACGGTGGCGATGCCCGCGCCGTGCGCAGCGAGTCCGGGGGCGCGCGGCTGGAGCTCGACCTTCCCCGGCTGCGGGTCAGGCGCGCCGCGCCCGGCGGGGAGATGGCCGGGACGACCAACGCGGTGCCCGAGCGGCTCTCGGGCCCCGTGGAGGCGGGGGCGGTTAGAGGTCCGCGGCGGTCGGCAGCTGATCCGCCGGGCGAGAGCTGAGGAACTCCGACAGCGCCTCGGCCTCGAGCGGTCGCGCGAACAGGAAGCCCTGACCCGAGTCACAGTGGGCTCGCTGCAGGTGCTCGAGCTGTGCCAGGTCCTCGATGCCCTCGCCGATGGTCTCGAGGCCGAGCGCCTTGCCGAGGTCGATCAGGGTCTGGATGAGGGCGGCGGACTCCTTGGAGGAGGCGATGCCCTGGACGAAGGCGCGGTCGATCTTCAGCGTGTCGACGGGGAACTGGCGCAGATAGGCGAGGGAGCTGTATCCGGTGCCGAAGTCATCGACGGCCACGCGCACCCCGAGCTCCTTGATGGCGTTCAGGCGCCGCGCCGTCGCCTCGGGATCCTTCATCAGCGCGGTCTCGGTGATCTCGACGGTGAGCGCGGACGGTTCCAGCCCCGACTCCAGCAGAGCGCTGCGGACATCGTCGACGAGCTCGTCGTGATCGAGCTGACGACCCGACACGTTGACGCTGATCGAGAGGTCCTGGCCCTGGGCACGCCACTGCGCCGCCTGCCACGTGGCGGTCTGCAGCACCCAGCGCCCGATCGGGAGGATGAGTCCGCTGCGCTCGGCGATGGGAATGAAGACATCGGGAGCGATGACGCCGCGCGCCGCGTGGCGCCAGCGCAGCAGCGCCTCGACGCCGGTCGTGCGCTCGGATTTGAGGTCGAACGTCGGCTGGTAGACGAGGAACAGCTCCTCGGCGGCGATCGCGTCAGCGAGGTCCATCTCGAGC
>Ga0207664_10000854_pt1 | contig 20617 bp, 13 predicted proteins | sample LARL83metaG_FD_184349 | JGI IMG/M metagenome (GOLD analysis project Ga0207664, IMG submission 184349) | Corn, switchgrass and miscanthus rhizosphere microbial communities from Kellogg Biological Station, Michigan, USA - LAR L8-3 metaG... | ecosystem: Host-associated > Plants > Roots >... | reverse complement strand
TATGCAAGGACTGGAAGGAATCCTTCAGCGCATAAGAGAGCACTGTCGGGTCATTTTCTCAGTCGACCTGATCATGCGCTCAATCGCGGTCGAAGTCGATGAGGCTGATGTGGAGTTGATCTGAGCCTTGTGATGCTCGCGCTGTGGAGAGAGTCAAAGAAAATGATGCTAACGTCCCTAGAATCCACGTTCATGAAGCTGCCTTGGAGCACCGTGCGCTGTGCGGTCTTCATCGTCGCCATCTTTTGCCAGTTGGCGTTTGGCCAAATCCAAGGGAATGAAACCCCGCGTACGCAGTCGCGTGCATCTCAGGCCAACGCCACTTCTGAGCTGTCCGGTCTCGCAAAAGATAACCTCGATCGGGTAGCAGCGTCAGCGCTCCAGATCCGTGAAGTGCTGCTCAAGGATGCCGGGCTGTTGGTGGAGTTAAAACGATGGGTAGCGAAGGAGGCTACTGACAATGGGCAGGTCGTGCAGGATTCAGATCTCTCGGAGCAAGCTCTGTTCGACCGGCTTGAGCGAGATGTGGCGTTTCGTTCTGTTGCGACACGTCTGCTCCAGCGGTACGGGTATCTACTGCCGTCACCGAATCCGGACTCGAGCTTCGCGAAAGAGCAAGAGTTTGTGTTAAAAGAGCGCGCTCGTCGGCTGGTGCAGATTGAGTCGCAGGAAGATTCCGAATCGCTCCAGCCGAAAAAGAACGAGGGAGAACCGGAACGCACTCGCACCTGCGATCCAGAGCAAGACGGCGAGTGCCCCAAGCCGGGATCACGCGACACTCCTCCCAGTCGCCAAACGGGAAATGAGTTGCCCAATCCAGAGGCGAATCCCGGTACGCAGCAAGACATGCCGCCATTGAGTTCCCCACTTCGAACTTTGCGAACAGGTCTTTCAGGCGGGGAAGATGGCCAACGCGACCGCACGTCTTTAACTGAAATCGAATTGGCAGCCAACTCAGTCAAGTATGGACTGGATGCTTCCTTTGCTCCTCAGTTCCACGACCCTTCTGCACCAGATGATTTGCTCTCCGCGCGCAACAGCACATCTTCCGCAGCCAGAACCACCACGCGAGAGGTTACGCCGCGAAGCGATATTCCGTCACAGACGGGGCGTTCGAACTGGAAACGTCCAATCCCGGGCCAACTGGAAGAGACGGAGCTCGCGAAGACCGTGCGTCGACCCAATCCGTACGCCGATGTTCCGTCTCTGTACGACATGTACGTACAGCCCGCAGTCATGCAGCGTGCCGCGGAGCGATTCGGAGTCGACGTATTCCGCAATCCAACGAACCGGCCCGACGCAATTCCCATGGACCTGCCCGCGGGACCGGACTACGTGGTGGGAACAGGAGATAGTTTGTCGATTGATCTCTGGGGTGGCATTTCCCAAAGGCTGGTGCGCCTTGTCGATCGCGAAGGGCGCGTCTCATTGCCTGAAATCGGTCCGATGATGGTAAGCGGTAAGAACCTCGGCGACGTCCAACTCGAGATCCAACGCGCTCTGAGAACGCAGTTCACCAATGTGTCGGCAGATGTCTCCCTTTCGCGCTTACGAACCGTGCGCGTCTATGTTGTCGGAGACGTTGCCGATCCTGGTGCGTATGACATCAGCTCCCTTTCCACTCCGCTCAATGCGTTGTTTGCGGCGGGTGGCGTGACCACCCGCGGCTCGTTGCGCGCTCTGAAGCATCTCCGTGGGAACCAACTTGTGGAGAACGTGGATGCATACGACTTACTGCTACACGGCGTGCGTTCGGACCTGAAGAGGCTGCAGAACGGCGACACGTTGCTTGTGCCACCCATGGGTCCACAAGTGACAGTCGAAGGAGTGGTTCGCCGCCCAGCGGTGTATGAATTATTGGGAGAGACCTCGCTGGCGGAAGTTCTGGAGCTAGCCGGGGGAATTCTTCCCACCGCGGCTCTACGGCACATCGAAGTGCAACGGGTGGAAGCGCATGAAAAGCGCACGATGCTCACCCTCGACCTCACCTCAACAACGGACGCGCAGCAAATTACCCAGCAATTGCAAGCTTTCAAAATCCAGGATGGCGACCAGATACACATATTCCCCATCGCCGCCTACAACGAAGACGCGATTTATCTTCAGGGACATGTCTTGCGACCGGGACGTTATTCCTACAAGCGGGGAATGAAGCTGACCGACCTGATTTCATCCTATGGCGATCTGCTGCCTGAGCCCGCCTCTCACTATGCGGAAATCGTCCGTTTGAATGCGCCCGACTTCCATCCCAGCGTTGAAAGTTTCGATCTCTCTGCCGTGCTGGCCAGTCCGGCGACCGCGCCAGCGTTGAAGCCGCTCGATACGATTCGGATATTCAGCCGTTACGATTTCGAGCGTCCACCCGATGTGTGGGTCGGCGGTGAGGTTCGGGCGCCGGGATCGTACCGCACCTCCGGTCAAGCTCACTTGCGCGATGCAATTTACCTGGCGGGCGGAGTTACGCCGGATGCAGCGCTGGATTCAGCGCAGTTGGTTCGCACGCAGGCCGACGGCACTCTAAGGATTCTGAGCGTTGATCTGCATGAAGCGTTGGCCGGAAACCCGGTGGACAATGTTCTGCTTGAGTCGCGCGATCGTGTGCTTGTGCATCGCAACCTGGCGAAGGTCGACGCCCCCACAGTAAACATTCAAGGTGAGGTCGCCAAGCCCGGCCATTATCTGTTGACCTCCAACATGCGAGTCGAGGATCTGGTGCGGGTTGCGGGAGGTCTGAAGCGCAGCGCCTTTACCGACAGCGCAGATCTCACACGGTTCGCGGCCGGTAACGGCTCCAGCCAGCACGTCGAAGTCAAGCTCGCCGCGGCCCTCTCCGGAGACGCCAACGAAGACGTCGCGCTGCACAACGGAGATGTTCTGGCGGTTCAACAGATTCCGCAGTGGAACGACCTCGGTGCATCCGTCACCGTGAGAGGGGAAGTCCAGCATCCCGCCACGTACGGCATCCAGCCAGGAGAGCGCCTCAGTTCCCTGCTTGCACGTTGTAGCGGCTTCACCACGGAAGCTTATCCGTACGGCGCGGTGCTCATCCGCCGCGAAGTCCGCGAACTGGAAATGAAGTCTCATATCGAGTTAGTGAACCGCATCAAGGCGGAAGAGGGATACCTGAAGGCAATGCCAGACGGCGATACCGATCAGAAAAATGCGAAGCTCACTGCCATCGCTCAAACGGAAACGGCGCTCAACCAGCTCGAGGCAACCGCTCCCGTCGGACGAGTCGTGATTCACATTCCCGCGGACCCGAATAAGCTCGCAAAAACTCCGGCTGATACTCCTCTACGGGACGGCGACGTTCTCATCATTCCCAAGAAAACGAATTATGTATCGGTGAGCGGCCAGGTTTTCAATCCCACTGCCGTCAGCTATTTGCCGGGTAAAAGCGCAAAGTGGTACCTGAGCCAGTCCGGTGGCTTGACGCAGATCGCCGACAAAGGCGCAGTGTTTGTCCTGCGCGCCGATGGCTCCGTGCTGTCTGCAAAGAATAACTCTGGTTTCTGGTCGGGGGATCCCATGGGTGCCGTCTTGAAGCCGGGAGACTCGATCGTCGTACCGGAAAAGGCGCCCAAGATCGCTCCGAGAAATTGGGGAACTATCTTGCAGGCAGCCCAGGTTGCAACGTCGGCCGCTCTCGTCGTTTCGTACTTGCATCCATAGACCAAGGGATTCCCGGTTGAATGCGAAAATCCAATTCTTGCTTCTGATCATTGGGATGAACTTTTGCCTTGTAGTTGAAGCGTCGCCGCAAGAAACACCCGATCACCCGCCGATGGACACGCCCATAACCATAGCTCATGAACCCACGGTTGAAACGGGGATGATACGTCCGCGCACCTTCGATGTCGCGGACCAAACACCGCGGTCCGGATTTTCGGAGCACGTTTTCGATCTCTTCGAGGATCAGAAGCAGATTTGGACGAGCCCCGCGCGAATTCGGTTTTCGGATGCAACCTGGTTGGTACCACTTGGCGGACTCGCCGCCGGCCTTTTCGTGACCGATCGCCAGCATAGCGCTTCGCTTTCTCAGAACCCCACAACCATCCGCCACTACAAGACATTTTCCAATGTCGGCCTTGCCAGCCTGGTTGGAACTGGCGCGGGACTCTATCTGTTCAGTTATCCCATGCACAACGATCATTGGCGCGAGACAGGATTCCTGGCTGGCGAGGCGGCTCTCAACAGTCTCATAACCGTTGAAGCGCTCAAGTATTCCTTGCGACGGGCGCGACCGTATCAGGACAACGGTAGTGGATCTTTTTTCAATGGTGGCACTTCGTTTCCCTCAGAACATGCCGCGGCAGCGTGGTCCATCGCCGGCGTTATTGCTCATGAGTATCCGGGAAAACTTCCCACCCTGTTGGCCTACGGCATGGCTTCCGCAATCAGTTTCTCGAGGGTTCACGCGCACCAGCACTTTCCATCGGACGTCTTGGTTGGCAGCGTACTCGGATATCTCATTGCACAATCTGTTTACACGAGGCGTTACGACCCGGAGACTGGAGGCAGAGCGTGGTCCTTGCCCAGCGAATACGTGGATGGCATGACAAGTCGTTCTCCGGCCTACATGGGATCACCCTATGTTCCCCTCGATAGCTGGATCTACCCCGCTATGGAACGGCTGGCTGCTTTCGGTTATTTCAAGTCGGAGGCTCTTGGGATGCGCCCCTGGACGAGGCAGGAGTGTGTACGCCTGCTGAGCGAAGCAGCCGAACGCCGGCCGGACTCCGACGGTCCATCAGAGGTTCAAAAGCTATACGCGGCACTTACTCGAGAATTTTACAGCGACGTCCAGGCGTCAGAGGGCGCGGAAAGCTTCCACGTGGAACTGGAATCTGTCTATCAGCGAACGGCAGGAATTTCCGGACAGCCGCTCACCGACGGCTATCACTTCGGACAAAGCATTTCGAACGATTATGGAAGGCCTTTTCAGGCAGGCTTCAACACCGTGGTTGGATCTTCCAGTTGGGCGAGTGCCGGACCTTTTGTGATTTACGCTCGTGGCGAGTATCAGTATTCGCCATCTGCTCCGGCAGTTTCTTCGGCAGTGCTTAACTTCATTAGCGGAGCCGATAACCTGCCCTCGAATGCTCCCTCCACGCCGATCGCGGCAGTTGCGCGCTTTCGACTCCTCGATGCCTACGTTGGAATGACTCTCGCCAACTGGCAGATCTCATTCGGCAAGCAAAGCCTCTGGTGGGGATCGAGTGAAGGCGGAACGATGGCGTTCACCAACAACGCGGAACCGATCACAATGTTCCGGCTCAACCGGGTCAGCCCTTTTCGCTTGCCTTGGTTCTTTCGCTATCTCGGCGACATCCGAACCGACTTCTTTCTCGGTCAAGTCGCGGGACAGGAATTCATTAACCATGGGACCGTCGGAATGCAGCCTCAAGGACAATACGGTCGCAGCCTTACTCCTCAGCCTTTCCTCAGCGGTGCCAAATTTAGCTTCAAGTTCACACCGAACTTCGAATTCAACATATCGAAGACCAGCCTATACGGCGGACCCGGGAATCCTCTGACGCTCAAAACGCTGTTCCAGAGCTTTCTCGGATTGCACGTAAACGGAGAAGCTTTGGGTGACGGCCGCTCGTCGCTTGATTTTGCTTATCGCGTCCCGAAGCTTCGCAACTGGCTCAGCTTCTACGGGGATGCATTTCAAGAGGACGAAATCTCCCCGCTCAACCGTCCCTACAAGGCCGCGTTTCAGGCGGGACTTTACCTGTCCAGGGTTCCGCGGGTGCCAAGGCTGGACTTAAGAATTGAGGGAGGCACGACGAGCCCGATCAACTTCCCAGACTGCAACGGCTGCTTCTACCACAATTTTCAATACGTCAATGGATATACCAACAACGGCGTGTTGATGGGAACTTGGATCGGCCGTGCCGCTCAGGGCGAGTCGATCTGGAGTAACTATTGGCTCAGTCCCACAAAGCGGATCGGAATCGAGCTCAAACACAGAAAAGTCGACCGTCAATTCCTTCCCCAAGGCGGAACGCAGAACGATGTCGCGCTGAATTTCGATTTCCTGGCCAAATCGGGATTTCGCGTCTCTGGGCTCGCGCAGTACGAACGCTGGCAGATTCCAGTGCTGGCAACAAATCAGCAATCCAACTTCAGCGCGTCGTTTCAAATCGGATACTGGCCGCACCGGCGGGCGCGATGAATGTCCCAATATTCCGCATCGTGTGCGACCGACATTTCCACTCCCTATCTCGCGAGGTAGGGTGCAGAAGTGCGTGTGAGCAGCAATCACTCTGCGGTGACCCCAAAGTGACCAATGGCTAGCAACCCCGTTCAATTGAGTCCCGAGCAAGAAACCACGGCCTCCCCCGTCGCTGCACCAATCCGGGTGCGCGGGTTCGAAGAGCACGGCAATCGTGCGGTCTTCGATCGTCTCCGGCTCTTAGTCGACCAGCGTGCTTTCCTGCTCCGAGTCACGCTTTATGGACTGGCACTGGCTACGTTGGTGGCGTTTCTCACTCCGTTCCGCTACGAGGCACATACTCAAATCATGCCGCCGGACAGCCAGTTTGGATCGGGCTTGGCATCTCTATTGGCAATGTCGGGACAAGGCGGAAGCGGGCTTGGAATGCTGGCGGGAGATCTACTCGGGTTTAAGACTTCAGGATCACTCTTTATTGGAATTCTTCGAAGTCGCACCGTCGAAGACCGAATCATCGACAAATTCAGTCTGAAATCTGTTTATGGTGTGCCCCGCATGCAAGATGCCCGGCGCCGACTCGAGGAGAACACACAGATCTCGGAAGATCGAAAGAGCGGGATCATCGCCATTGGGGTGACGGACCACAGTCCCCAACGGGCGGCTGCGATCGCCCAGTCTTACATCGCCGAACTCGACCGTCTGGTGGTAGATCTGAATACTTCCGCGGCTCACCGCGAGCGCGTTTTCCTCGAGGACCGCCTCAAATCCGTAAAGCAAGACCTGGATTCATCTTCCAAAGAATTCAGCGAGTTCTCCAGCAAAAACACCGCCATTGACATCAAGGAACAAGGGAAAGCCATGGTGGAAGCGGCCGCCAGCTTGCAAGGGCACCTGATCGCATCGCAAGCGGAGTTGGAGGGGCTGCGGCCAATCTACACCGCCAACAACGTTCGAGTTCGCGCCGTGCAAGCCCGGATTGATGAACTCCAGAAGAAACTGGAGCAAATGGGGAACGGCGATCTTGGCAACGTAGCGGCAATTGGTGGTAACGACTCACTCTATCCCTCGATTCGCAAATTGCCTCTGCTCGCCGTCACCTACTCCGACCTTTATCGCAAGACCAAGATTCAGGAGACGATCTTCGAGGTGCTGACTCAGCAGTGTGAGATGGCAAAGGTTCAGGAAGCCAAGGAAACTCCAAGCGTAAAAATCCTAGACGAGCCGATCGTTCCCGAGAGGAAGTCATTCCCGCCACGCCTGCTCATCATGTTCATGGGAGCGCTGTTCTCCTTGATGTTGGGCACGATATGGGTGTTTGGCAGTACCAACTGGCAAAACATGGATCCACAGCATCCGGCAAAATTGCTGGCTCAAGACACTTTCACCATACTCAAAGGGGACCTCAGGATAACCTCCGGAAACGGAGCGCGCTTTCGTCAGGTGCGCGACAAAATCCTGTGGTTCAGGCGCCCGTCGAGCGAGTCCTGAGACCACCTTCTCCAGTGTTACCCAACCCGCAGGGCATGTGAGTTAAGGCTTCTTGTGACTGCGGTGCGAATTGTTCACATGACGAATTACTTTGCCAATTTTTCAACCGAGGAGAAACAATGAGGATTCTCGTTCTGGGCGGCGATGGCTATTGTGGCTGGCCCACTGCCCTATACCTTTCACGCCGCGGCCATGATATCGGCATTGCCGACAACTTTCATCGCCGGTCTTGGGACCACGAACTGGGCGCACAAACGCTGACCCCAATCCGACCGTTGACCGAGCGACTGCGGACCTGGCAGCGCCACACCGGCAAAGAGATCGAGAGCTTCGTCGGCGACATCCTCGATTACGATTTCTTGGCCGGAGTCATGAGAGAGTTCGCCCCGGATGCAGTGGTCCATTTTGCCGAGCAGCGATCTGCACCTTATTCGATGATCGATCGGCAGCACGCGGTCTTCAGCCAAGTGAACAACGTCGTTGGGACTTTGAATGTCCTTTTTGCGATCAAAGAATTCCAGCCCGATTGCCATTTGGTCAAACTGGGGACGATGGGGGAATACGGGACTCCGAACATCGACATCGAAGAGGGTTTCATACGCATCCAGCACAATGGCCGCGAGGATCTGTTGCCGTTTCCTAAGCAGCCCGGTTCGTTCTATCACTTATCGAAGGTTCATGACAGTCACAATATCCATTTCTGCTGCAAGATCTGGGGGATTCGCGCAACGGATCTGAATCAAGGCGTGGTCTACGGAACGGTTACCGATGAAACCGCACTCGATGAAGCTCTGGTCAACCGCTTCGACTACGACGACGTCTTCGGAACGGCTCTCAACCGCTTCTGCGTGCAGGCCGCTATTCAACATCCGATCACGGTTTACGGCAAAGGGGGCCAGACGCGAGGATTCCTGGACATTCGCGACACGGTTCGCTGCATCGAACTGGCTTGCCTGAATCCCGCCACTCGCGGAGAGTTCCGAGTTTTCAATCAATTCACCGAGCAATTCTCCGTACTAGAACTCGCACAGATGGTGCAAATCGCAGGCGGGAGGCTCGGTCTCGATGTGACGATCGACCACTTGCCGGATCCTCGGGTTGAAGCGGAGGAGCACTACTATAACGCCAAGCACACGAAGCTGACGGAACTCGGCCTGAAGCCGCATCTCCTCTCTGAGTCCTTGCTCGATTCGCTGGTCAATATCGCCATGCAGCACCGCGACCGAGTGGACCCGAGCCTCTTGCTGCCTCGAGTGAACTGGCGGAACAGCCGCAACGACCGACGGTCCAGGCCGGCTCAAGTCGCAGTGGCAGCAGACTAGCGATGGCTTCGGAGCAAATAACCGGGAGGTTGCTGACGCGGAACTGGATCCTCAACCTCCTGGGCTGGGTAATCCCGCTCTCAGTCGCACTCGTTGCGATTCCTTACGCTATCCACGGCTTGGGAGCGGAGCGATTCGGAGTCCTTTCGATTGCTTCGGCGCTGCTTGGCTATTTTGGAATCTTCGATTTGGGCCTCGGTCGAGCAACCACAAAGTATGTGGCCGAAGCCTTGGCACTCGGCGACTTGGAGCGACTCCCGAAGGTTGTTTGGACATCACTCTGGACCCAGGTCTTGTTCGGTGCATTTGGCACTCTGGTCACCGTGGGCCTGGTCCCTGTCGTCGTAGATCGCTTTCTGAAGATCTCGCCCAGCCTGGTTGCAGAAACGAAGACCAGTCTGTTTGTGCTTTCCAGTTCGCTGTGCATTGTGCTGGTTGGCAATGCCCTGCGCGGCGTCCTGGAAGCTGGGCAGATGTTCAGCGTGGTCAACTATGTCAAGGTTCCCACAAACACTTCGATGTTTTTGTTACCTGCGGTTGGGGTGTTTTTCCATTTGAGCCTTCCTGGAATCGTGTGGCTTCTGGTCGGAGCTCGGGTGGCCGCGACTCTCGCATATCTTGCTGCCTGCCTGCGATTGTTTCCAACTCTGAGAGGGCATTATTTTCCGGATCGAAGTTCACTTCGTCCCCTGCTCGTGTACGGAGGATGGGTCACCGTTTCCAACTTCATTACTCCGCTGTTGGCTTACGTGGATCGCTTCTTTATCGGCTCGCTGATCTCGATGGGTGCCGTTGGGTATTATTCAGCACCCTACGAGGCGATCAATCGGGCATGGGTCGTTCCAGCAACGTTGGCCGCAACTCTATTCCCGGCATTCACAAATTTGGACGCAGGTGGTTCTAAAAAGCGGTTGGAGGAACTGTGCGCCCGATCGCTCAAGTCACTACTGCTGATTTCTGCTCCCACTTTGCTGGCCCTGGCGCTTTTCGCCAAACCAATACTGCGCTGGTGGTTGGGATCAGAGTTCGCTCACGAGAGCACCTTGACTTTGCAAATATTGGCGTTGGGAATGCTAGTCAACTCGGTCGCACTCATTCCGTTCAGCCTGCTGCAAGGAGTAGGCCGGCCAGACTTGACAGGAATCTTCAGCTTGGTGGAGTTTCTGTTTCAGGTTGGCGCGTGCTGGGTGCTGGTAAAGCAATTTGGTATAGCGGGCGCAGCTGCGGCATGGACTCTCAAATCGCTGCTTGACGCTTTGCTTACTTTTGGAGCGGTGTTCTGGCTGAACTCCGTCTCCTTTAGAAGCCTTCTTCAAAACGGCATTCGCAGAACTCTGCTAGCCATTTCTGCTCTCGGGGTGTCGCTCGCAATTGTTTGGCGACTGGACGAACCGTTCCAGGTTCAGGTTCCGGTTGCAGCGATTCTCCTGCTCGTGTTTGCGCTCCTTTCGTGGACGCATGTGTTGGACAGCACCGATAGAAATCTCTTGGTCGGCACGGCGAGTCAGGTCAGGCTTGCATTCGCAAGAGGGAAATAAGATCGCCTGGACCCGCCTCGAATCGCCAGATTCCGTATATGGATACAATCGAAATTCGGCAGAGACACCTGCATGCTGGACTTATCAGCGCGGTCGCCGCAGTCTCTGCCGTATCCGTAGCGACCGTCGGTTATCAGGGAGCTTCTGCTGGCACCTTTGCGTTCCTAGGCGTCGGTCTGCTGGGACTGTTCTGGTTATCTTCCTTGGTTTACTTGCGGCCACAAGTTACATTCCTGATCGCACTTGTGTTCTTGACCAGTCCGCTCGCACTCGCGCTCAGCCTCCAATGGTCCGCATTGATCAGCGCCTTCTTGCTCGGCGGAGCCAGCTTGGGATTCACGATCCGCACTCCATTGCGATCGTTCGTCCCCGATCCATTGTTCTTGCCAATCGGGATCTTCGTCGCCTGGACCATTTTCAGTGCTGCCTATGGCCTCTCGGTTGGCAATGAAATCTCTTACGTTTTGGGCGACTGTTTCCAGGTAATTGAGTTTGCCCTTGTCTATTTCCTGGTTGTGCAGTTGGTCCGAGACGAACGGAGAGTTCTCCAAGCGCTGAGGGTACTGCTCTCTTCAATCCTGGTCACAATCCTGGTCGAACTGCTGTTATTTGCCATCGGCTCCAGCGCCGGGAGCATTCTTCCTGCATGGTCAGGAACGTCAACGTCAGAAGTGCTGGTTCGCACTATCGACATCGATGCCACGATCCTGTTTGCTGTCCTCATTAATCTTTATCCGATCGCCCGCACGCGGAGGCAGCGACTGTGGATCTGGATGGCCTTGATTCCTACAATCGCCAACATCGTCTTGAGTCTCTCACGGGGTCTATGGCTCTGTAGCTTGGTTGCGATCGTTGCTTCGATCGTCTTGCAAAAACGAGAGGGTAGAAAGGGACAGCTGAAGGCTTTTGCTTTGATGGGTATTTGTGGCGCGCTCATCGCAGGAGCGTGGAGGATGGGGTCCAGTTCTGACGGTAGTCTGCTTGGCGTTATGGAGGAAAGAGTCTTTCACGGAGTAGACCAGGTCGAGGAGGGGTTCGCTGGAACGGAAAGCATGGCGACGCGCCGCTTCTTGGAGATGGTCATTGTCGGCCCACAAGTGCTGTCTAATCCTTGGATTGGGCACGGCCTCGGAGCCACCTATGTCATTGCTGGTTTCGCCGTACTAGACGCGGGAACTCGAGGGCTGATCGATCATCACTTCATTCACAACCTTTATCTGGTAACCGCTTTTCGGATGGGCGTGATCGGGCTTGGGCTTTTAGTGTGGGTGTTGTTCCGGTATTTTCGATCGACTCTGGGCGCTTACAGAAAAATGCCTCTTGTCCTGAACAAGGCATTGGTCGCAGGATTTGCGGCCGGCATCATCGGCCAGTTGGTCCTCTCTTTCACGCAGCCAACCGTGATCGATCACCCGACCTGCGCTCTTATCGCGTGCGCCATGGCCCTCAGTCTTCGGTTAGTGCCAACCGTGGGCACAAGACGCTCGATGGAACTGAAAAATGGCGTATAGCACGTTTCTGGTTTCAGCCACGGTGGTCCTGTATACCTGGATCGCCTACCCTTTTCTCTTGCGTCTGCTGCGCTTATTCCGCCGCCATACCATCCGGCCGAGCGGCCAAAATTACTCTCCGTTCGTGACCATCATTGTTCCCGTTCACAACGAACAACAGAGAATCGCAGTGAAACTGGGCGACTGCCTGGAGTTGCTCTATCCACAGGACCGGCTGGAAATTATTGTGGCATCAGATGCGAGTACGGACGGGACGGAAGAAATCGTGCGTCGCTTCGTCGTGCGCGATTCGCGAATCCATTGGCTGCAGAGTGGCAACCGGGTGGGAAAGAGTGGCGTCCAGAATCTCGCAGCGGCGCAAGCACAGGGCGACATCCTTTTTTTTACCGATGCAAACACGTCCATGACTCCCGGAGTTCTGCGGACCATGATTGACAATCTGTCGGATCCAGCAATCGGAATGGTCTCGGCAACGGTTCACTTCGGTCATCCACAGGACGCGGTTGAGAAGGGGCAAGGATTCTACTGGAGCTATGAACTGTTCCTGCGTGCCGCTGAATCGGATCTGGGCATCCTCGCCACCGGCAGCGGGCAGGCGATTGCGGTTCGGCGAGAGCTGTTTCGACCTCTACCAGCTTGCTATGGCGACGACTGCATTATTCCATTGGATGTTCGCCTGCAAGGCTACAGAGTTATCCAAGATAGAAATGCTACGGTTTTCGACGCGATGCCTCACAGCATCCAGGGAGAACTTCGTACCCGAATTCGGATGACGGCGCGGAACTGGACCGGCACGCTCGCTCGGCCCGAAATCCTCAACCCGCTGCGCTTTCCCTTGACGGCCCTGGGGTTGATCTCTCACAAGCTACTGCGCTGGCTCACTCCGTTTTTCCTGGCGGTCGTCTTTCTCTCCAATGCCTGGCTAGCGCTCGGTGGACGCGCAGTCGTTCTTTGGTGGTTGCAAGTCGCCTTCTACGTCTCCGCCTTCGTAGGCTGGGAGTTAACCCGAAAGCAGCGACGCGCATGGGTATTCGGATATCCATTTTCGTTCTGCCTGGCAAACATAGGATTTTTTCTGGGAATGGTGAAAGCGTTTCGCAATCAAAAAATCGTTGCCTATTGATCTCGCCGACGCTCCCTCTTCTCACTCTTCACTCGTGAGCAAACCTTATGTCGATACCTTGGAATCGTTTGCCATACTTGGCTCGCGTTTGGATGGGTAGTCAATACTCCCCCAAGCTGCTGCCGAGCAAAGTTAGACCGTTGTCCGCGAGCCTTAAGCTCACGGAGAACTGTCAAGCCAAGTGCGTCACTTGCAACTACTGGCAGACACGGTGGGAAGATGGTCTCAACACGGAGAGGGCAGTCGGAATCATCAACCGGCTCGGCAATTTCGGGATTCGCTACCTTCGCTTCACCGGAGGAGAGCCATTGCTCCGGCGCGATCTTTTCCAGATCATGCAGCAAGCGAACATGGCGCGCTTCAAGCGCGTGACCCTGCAGACCAACGGGCTTCTGCTCAAGAAATTGCATAAGGAGATCAATGAATCTCCAATTACAAAAGTAGTTGTTTCCCTCGACGGCATGGAGGCCTCGAACGACCAGATTCGAGGAATCCGAGGTTACTTCAAGTTGGCGATGGAGGGCATTGGCCTTTTGAAAGGAAAGCAAGTCAATATTGTGGCCACGCTAAATGGGACCTCGGCAGGCGAATTGGAGGAGTTGGCCGAAATCGCGAAGAAAGCCGGCGCGGGTTTCGGCTTCAATATTTTGGATGATCGCTCGTATTTTCTCCGCCATACCTCCACATCTGACCTATGGCCAAACCAGCCGGAAACCGCAAAGATCATTGCTTTCCTTCGCGACAAACTGAAGCGCCCGGCTTACGAACTCGAATATATATACAAGTATTTCAGCAGGGAGAGCCCTGCAGAACCTCCATGCATCCTCGGGTTCCTGGAACTCTTCGTTGTCTCAAACGGAGATGTGCTTGCCGGCTGCTATGTTCTCGAGCCGCTCGGGAATGTACTACGTCAGGATATTCAGGAGTTGGTCAGTTCAGATCGCTATCGCGACGCGTGCCTGGGAATGGTCCGGAGGGAGTGCCCCGGCTGCACCTGTGGGATCACAGTTTCGTTGGCATTTAAAAACGCGGCATCTCCCTTAGCTTATCGTCATCACCCTGTGCCAACTGTGCAGATTGAACAGCTAACCCCCTCCGAATAGCCCGGCCGGATTCTCCGAAAGTCATTGCACAGTGAATGCTTCACTGCAACGGATGCCAACTACTGCCCACTCCGTCGTTAGAAGCGCTGACGAGCGCGACGAACTCGATCGTCTGCGGCGAACCTATGAGCATCGCAGTGGTTCAGCTCTCTCCGAACGATACTCCCGGACGAATCCTGGTCACTTGTACGCCCTTCATGAGCGAGAAGCAGCGATGGCTTCCCTCCTAACAAAGGCAGGCCTGAAGTCACTGGCGGGTTTGCGGATTCTCGATGTCGGCTGTGGCAGGGGCGCTACGCTTCGACAATATCTGGAATACGATGCCGACCCGTCTTGCCTTTGGGGTATAGATCTCATGCCGGAATTCACTCAGAAGGCGAACGCCGGGCTGCCGAACCCGCAAGTGACTTGCGGCAGCGCCTCAGAGCTCCCGTATGCCGACTCCAGTTTCCATTTCGTATCGCAGTTCATGTTGTTCACGTCCGTGTTGAACGTCGAGATGAGGCATCAAATCGCCCGCGAAATTAACCGGGTGCTGGCTCCGGGCGGCTGGTTGTTGTGGTATGACTTCGCCTTCAATAATCCGGCCAATCCGGACGTTCGGGGGATCCCAGTCGCCGAAGTCCGCCGCCTCTTCCCTGGATTCCTGATGACGAGTCGCAGGATCACCCTGGCACCGCCGCTAGGCAGGGCAATCGGTCGCCTTGGGGCGCCATTCTACTTCCTCACTTCCAAGCTCCGGTTCCTGTGCACTCACTATCTTTGTCTGCTGAAGAAACCATCGCTATCTAAATAATCGGAGATCATTTCTACTATGCGCGATAAATTCCTGCCGTTTTCCCCTCCTTTGATCGGGGAAGATGAAATCAATGAGGTCGTGGATACGCTGCGCTCCGACTGGATCACCACCGGTCCCAAGGTCAAGCGCTTCGAGCAGGATTTCCGGCAGTTTGTAAAAGCTCCGGATGCCTTCGCGGTCAGTTCTTGTACCGCTGCCATGCACCTATCGCTCTTGGCGCTAGGAATCGGCCCGGGAGACGCCGTCATCACCAGCCCTCTTACATTCTGTTCCGGAGTGCACGTCATTGAACATGTGGGCGCAAGGCCCATTCTCTGCGATGTTGCACCGGACACGCTGAATCTGGATCCGGACGGCATTCGCCTCCAGATCGAGAGGGCCAGACGGGATCTCGGATTACGCGTAAAGGCCATCATGCCGGTGCATTTGTATGGTCATCCTTGTGACCGGGACGCTATCTTGAAGATCGCCGCGGAGTGCCATCTGGCCGTTGTCGAAGACGCCGCTCATGCTTTGCCTGCTGCATACAAAGGCCATCCCATTGGATCGCTATCAGCGAATGACAGTGTGCCAGTGCTCACCTGCTTCTCTTTCTACGCTACGAAAAATCTCACTACTGCGGAAGGGGGAATGCTGACGGGGAATAAGAGGTTGCTCGATGAGGCCAGGCGCTGGAGCCTGCACGGAATGAATCGCGATGCATGGAAGAGATACGACGCCAATGGTTCCTGGTTCTACGATGTAGTTTGCCCCGGCTTTAAGTACAACATGACTGACATTCAGGCGGCCCTCGGCCTGCATCAATTGAGAAGATTGCACGAGGTCCATGTGAGACGTCGCGCCATTGTCAAGAGATACGACGCTGCTTTCCAGTCCTGCGAGGAATTAGAACTCCCAGTCGAACGCGATGATGTTCAACACGCATGGCATCTCTATGTTCTGCGCCTGAATCTCGACTGTGCACGGATTACGCGGGATGAGTTCATCAACAGGATGCGAGATCGGAACATTGGCTGCTCTGTGCACTTTATCCCAATCCATCTTCACCAGTACTACCGCGACAAATATCAGTACAAACCTGAGGACTTTCCAATCGCGTTGCGTGAGTATGAACGAATGGTGTCGCTGCCACTGTCTCCGCGCATGACCGAAGAAGACACGGAAGACGTCATAGAGGCGGTAACAAGTATCGTCGGGGAGAATAGGCGCGTAGATTCTGATCGACCAGTGGACGTTGCCAGTGCATAAAGAATCGGAAATTTTGGGAGAATGTTGTTCAATTCACATCCCCCTAAAGACCGGTGCGATCAATCGCACCTTCGACATTTTTTGTGCGACGACAGGATTACTTCTTCTATCACCCTTACTCTGCGCGATCGCACTGGCAATTAAGTTTGATGACGCAGGCCCAGTGCTCTATCGGCAGGTTCGTGTGGGCAGAAATTTCCGGACTTTTCGTGTTCTTAAGTTTCGCAGCATGGTTCCCGGCGCCGACCGCGATGGCTTGCTGACCGCTCCCAGGGATTCTCGCACGACGCGCGTTGGGCGCTGGTTGCGCCGGTACAAATTGGATGAACTGCCGCAATTGTTCAATGTCCTAAATGGCGACATGCAACTAGTGGGTGCCCGCCCCGAAGTGGAAAAGTACGTTCAAATGTTTCGCCACGCGTACGCCGTAATCTTACAGGAGCGCCCCGGCATCACTGATCCCGCGACCTTGGCCTATCGTCGCGAGGATGAGATGTTCTCGAATACCGGCATGGAAGAACAATATGTGGAGGAAATCCTGCCCGCCAAGCTCAAGCACTCGCTGAAATATCAGAAGCAGCGCAACCTTTTGTCTGACGTTCAAATTCTTTTCCGCACGGTTTTCGGATTAACCGACTAGTTTCTTCCAGCTCTTTCCATTTCGGCAGTCACTCTTTGAAGCGAGTTCAAACAATCGAATGAAGATCATCCATCTCGCAAAGGCGCTTCTGCGCAAAAACTCGTGGTTTGTGGGCGCGTTTCAGGCCGTCCTCATCTTCGTCTCTCTCATCCTGGCCTGGTTCCTGACCTATGACTTCACGCTGCCCGAGCGGCAGGTGCTCCTCTACGCTGCGTGCCTTCTCGTCGTGATTCGTCTGTCAGCGATCGCCACCTTCGGGTTGCTGCATGGTTGGTGGCGCTACACCGGCATGAAGGACGCGCTCGATGTCGCGAAATCTGTATTGTCTGGATCCGTGGTATTTTTTCTGGTCATGCGATATATCTTCCGCGTGACAACTTTTCCCGGACCTGTCTACGTTCTCGAACCTCTGCTAACGGCCGGGATTCTGATTGGAGTGCGCATTTTCAGCCGCGTTTTGGCTGAATCGGTTCGTCAGGATCTGACCGCTTCGAAAAAGGTGCTCCTCATCGGAGCTGGAGTTGCGGCGCAGACGGTGGTTCGTGAAATCGGGCGGCTCGGAAGAGAATACGCTCCGCTCGGATACGTCGACGACGATCGCTCGAAAGTCGGACTAACCATTGAGGATATTCCGGTCTTGGGTACGGTCGATCAGCTACCGGAATTGATAAGCACATACCCGGTCGATGAGGTACTGATCGCCGTACCTTCCGCAACTTCAAAGCAGATGCAGCGTTTCGTGGAAATGTGTGAGCGGACGACGGTGAAATTCCGCACCGTGCCGGCTCTGCGGGACGTAATTGCACAAAGAGTAAGCATCAGCGATTTTCGTGATGTAAACGTCGACGATCTATTGGGGAGGGATCCCGTTGAAATCGACCTGCAATCGGTCAGGGCCGCGATTCACGGACGCTCAGTGCTGGTGACAGGAGCTGCTGGTTCCATCGGCTCAGAACTCTGCCGCCAGATTCTCGAACACGAGCCGCGTATCCTGGTGTGCGTCGATCAGAACGAAACCGCAATGTTTTATCTGGATCGTGAACTACTGAAATGCCAAGGCACGACAGCTGTGCAATGCCACGTTGCGGATGTCGGAGACCGCAAACTGATGGATCGCATCTTTCAGCAGAATCGCCCCGACACAATATTCCATGCGGCGGCTTACAAACACGTGCCACTGATGGAGGTAAATGTTGCGGCGGCTGTTCAGAACAACGTCTTCGGTTTGATGAATCTTCTCGACGTCGCCAGCGAACATGAGTGCAAGAGTTTCATCTTCATCTCTTCCGATAAAGCAGTGAAGCCTTGCAGTGTGATGGGGGTGACCAAGCGGATCGGGGAGTTGATCATCGCTCGCCAGCGTAGCGCTGGATTGCGTTGCTTGTCGGTGCGCTTTGGCAACGTTCTGGGATCGAACGGGAGCGTCATTCCGGCGCTTCAGCAACAGCTGAGAAGAAACGAACCTCTCACGGTCACTCATCCCGACATGAAGCGCTTCTTTATGACCGTCCGCGAAGCGGTCTCCCTGGTTCTGCAGGCGTCCGTGATCGGCGACAGCGGCGATACGCTTGTGCTGGATATGGGTGAACCCATCCCAATCCTGGAACTCGTGCAGACTCTGATCAAACTCTCCGGCAGGAATGAGAAACAGGTGGCGATCCAATTTACCGGCTTACGACAAGGGGAGAAACTCATCGAGGATCTCTTTTACGAGAATGAACAAGTCGATCAAACGTCGTTCCCTAAAATAAAGAGAGCCTGCGGACTTCTGCAAGACTGGACAAGACTTGCATGTCTGTTGGATGAACTCGAAGCTACCCTGTTCCTGAACGGTCCTGACAGCATTCGTACGAAAATGAAGGAGATTGTCCCCGAATATTCGTATTTGTCGGCCAACGAGACTGATGTGAACGAAGAAGAGTCGTGGCCGATAACAGCTCGGCAAAGAACTGCCTGACCCACCATACCCACCCATCGGAAGCTCAAATCCCTCCGACCTGCCAGGAACGCTCCCCATCAAGTCCCCAACGTGTCACAGTCTGCAAGTTCACCGTATGCTCGCTTCAGCGCGGCGGTCTAGCGCGCGTTCGCAGGGGCAGAGCCACCGGTAGAACGGCGAGAATCATCGCCGCCAACCGTCGCAGAACCAGTCTCCGCCGCCCACCGCCAAACGCGCTTTCCATTGGCCGCAACCGTGACCTGCGCTTCGCCGTAGGTGACCAGGCGAGTCAGAATCGTAGTGACGGAAGCCATTGAGTCCTTGTGCCCGGTCAGGATCGTCGGAGCTGTTTCCTGAATCTGATCGCGGACTTCGCGCGCCCCCATGGCCCGGCCGGCTTTCATCAAGACTACGCGGCAGGCTTGTGTGAGTCCTGGCTTGTGCGTGCCGGCGCTTCCATGCACTAACTCCCGCAATTCACTGTTCAAGACGTCATCTTCCAGGAGCGAGGCCAGCCCTACGATTGTCTTCTTGATGGTGCAGATCCGCTGTACGACACTTGCACGCTGCTGAAGCAACTGGCGAAGCTCTTGCTGTACCTGCTGCAATACTTCCTGCACACGAAGCGCCTTGCTCTCAGCGTCTTTCGCGAAGTCCTCGCGAATCGTTTCGTTCTCCATACCCCTCCCCCTGCGACCGGCTCGATCTAGTGGACTAGCTTCACTAGAGTTCACATGTCCGAGTCTTTGGAGACGTGTTCTCTCGGTTAGACGAACAGCACAGAAGAATCAAGTGGAGATCGGGACATGTGGCAGGGATACTGGTACGAACGTCAGAGAAATGAGGACCGAATTTTCACATTTCCCGACAAAGCTGAGCGCCCGCGAACTGAGTCTCGAATCTACATTTTCTCAACGTACAAGAATCGGGAGCGATCGGCCTCGCCACGGCAAGTTCATCGATTTCGGGTCGCACTCCAATCTCGTCATTAAGCAGTCTTAAACGAAAAACGGGGAGCCGGAAATTCCGGCTCCCATGTGATCACCAACTGCATTGCTCACTCAGAAGGTAAACTTCAACTGAAGGCGGATGGTGCGGCTGTTCTGGTAGTACAAGGGTTGACCGTACTGACTACTCAGGGCCAGCGGTCCACCAGTGGAGCTATTGTTCAGGTTTTGTGACAGGTTGAACGGAGCCATCGCGGCTGCGTAGAAATCCACGCCGTTCGCAATGAACGTACCGCCTGGAACCAGGAACTGCTGAGCAGCGCCCGAATCAACCTGTGCGTTGTAAGCAGTGACGGAGTGCTGGTTGAACAGATTCTGGAAGGTGGCCGAGAAGCTGATCGCTTTCGTCTCGCTCAACTTATAGGTCTGCTGCAGGTTAAAATCGCTCTGCATATACCAGGGCGTGCGGAAGGTGCGTGGGCTGCCTACAGTGATCTCGCCTGTAGTTGGATCTTGCGCGAGGTCTACCCATTTTCCGCGATTCACTACATCCACCGGCCACCCGCCATTTCCGAAGAAGTTGGGCGCAAAGCTATACCCTACATCCGCGAAGGTTGTGGTGGGAGATCCCTGATACATGTACTGGAACAGGCCGACGTTGGTGGTGAATTTCTTGAGCCAGCCAAATTCGTGGTACGCATATCCTTTGAATTTATTCGGACGATCAGTCGGCAACAGGCCGCTGGAAGAGCCGCCGTCCGCGTTCCACGAGAAGAAC
>Ga0207664_10000853_pt1 | contig 20620 bp, 18 predicted proteins | sample LARL83metaG_FD_184349 | JGI IMG/M metagenome (GOLD analysis project Ga0207664, IMG submission 184349) | Corn, switchgrass and miscanthus rhizosphere microbial communities from Kellogg Biological Station, Michigan, USA - LAR L8-3 metaG... | ecosystem: Host-associated > Plants > Roots >... | reverse complement strand
GCGGCGCAAGGATCTTTCCTACGGCGAGCGCGAGCGGGAATTCCAGACCTACCGTCGCGGCCGCTACGTCGAGTTCAACCTGGTCTACGATCGCGGCACGCTGTTCGGCTTGCAGTCGAACGGCCGCGCCGAGGCGATTCTGATGTCGCTGCCGCCCGTCGTCAGCTGGCGCTACGACTGGCGTCCCGAGCCGGGCAGCGCCGAGGCGAAGCTGTACAGCGACTTTCTGGTCGCACGCGACTGGCTGGGCGAGGCGGCGCGATGACCGGCGACGACGAACACGCGGGACTGCGCGAAGTCGGCCTCGATTCCGAGGACGTCTTCCGCGGCCGGCTGCTGCATGTCAAGCGCGACCTCGTCCGCCTGCCCGACGGAACAGAGGCGACGCGCGAATACATCGTGCACCCCGGGGCGGTGATGATCATTCCGCGTCTACCCGACGGCTCGCTGCTGTTCGAGCGTCAATTCCGCTATCCCCACCAGCGGGTGTTCATCGAGTTTCCCGCCGGCAAGATCGATTCGGGCGAGGATCCGCTGGCGACCGCGAAGCGCGAACTGCTCGAGGAAACCGGGTACACCGCCGCGCACTGGGCCTACGTGGCGACGATGCATCCGCTGATCACCTACTCGACCGAGTACATCGCGATCTACGCTGCCGACGAACTCAGCTACGTCGGCGCTCGACTCGATGCCGGCGAATTCGTCGAGACTTTCACCGCGACACTGGAGGACGCTCTCGGCTGGCTGGAGCGCGGCGAGGTGACCGACGCCAAGACGATGCTGGGCCTGTTGCTGCTGGCGCGCGGGCTCGCCGCGCCGCAAAAGGCGTGAAGGCCGCCCGAGCGGTACCAGAGGCTAAGCGCTCCGCCCATGCGGGCAGCGCAGCGGCGGCTTTGACGAAGCCCGCCGCACGCGTGCGGGAGCCGTGAGCGCGGCGCCGATCGCGCGGCGTCTGGTCATCGCCGGACGCGTTCAAGGCGTCGGATTTCGCTATGCGTTCGCCGACGAAGCGCGCACGCGCGGTCTGAGCGGGTGGGTGCGCAACCGGCGCGACGGCCATGTCGAGGCGCTGATCAGCGGTCCTGCGCCGGAGGTCGAGGCGATGATCGCCTGGGCGCGAGTCGGGCCGCCGGCGGCACGGGTTTCCTCGATCGACGTCGAGGAAGCACTTGCGACCTCCGGGGCGTTCGAGATCGTCGCGACGTTGTGACCTGTCGCGGCCGGCACCCCGGCGCGGATTCGCCTGCCGCGGTTAGACCGACTCGCCGAGATAGGCTTCGCGCACCTTCGGATTCGACAGCAGCTGGCGGGCGTCGCCGGAAAGCGTGATCGTCCCGCTTTCCATGACGTAGCCGCGATTGCTCACTTCCAGCGCCAGCTTGGCGTTTTGCTCGATCAGCAGGATCGTCACGCCTTCGCCGGAAATTGCCAGTACCGTCTCGAATACCTTCTGCACCATCAGCGGGGCAAGTCCCATCGACGGCTCGTCGAGCAGCAGAAGCTTCGGCCGCGACATGATCGCGCGCGCCATCGCCAGCATCTGCTGCTCGCCGCCGGACAGCGTCCCCGCTGTTTGTCTCTCCCGTTCTTTCAGGCGCGGAAACAGACCGAATACCCGTTCGACGTCTTGCTTGATTTCCTTGCGGTCGCGGCGGCTGTACGCACCCATTGCGAGGTTTTCCTCGATCGTCAGCGCACCGAACACGCCGCGTCCCTCGGGCACCATCGACAGACCCTTGCGCACGAGCTGGAACGCCGGCTTGCCGGTGATGTCGTTCCCGTCGTAGACGATCTTTCCGGCTTTGATCGGCTGCAATCCGGTGATGCCCTTCAGCGTCGTCGTCTTGCCGGCGCCGTTGGCGCCGATCAGACACACGAGCTCGCCCTGTCGCACGACGAGGTCGATGCCCTTGACCGCGTGAATGCCGCCGTAGGCGACTTCCAGCTTCTCCAGCTCGAGCAGCGCCGCAGCGGCCATCAGCGGGCATCCCTGACGTGCAGCGTGACCTCGCCGCCCAGGTACGCGGCGATCACCTTCGGATCGTTCTGCACGTCCGCGGCGCTACCTTCCGCGATCTTGCGTCCATAGTCCAGGACCAGCACCCGGTCGCAGACGCTCATCACCAGCTTCATGTCATGCTCGATCAAGAGGATCGTCGTGCCGTCGCGCCGGATGTCCTCGAGCAGACGCTTCAGCGCCTGTGTTTCGGTCGCGTTCATGCCGGCGGCGGGCTCGTCGAGCGCGAGCAGCTTCGGGTCGGTCGCCAGCGCACGCGCGATCTCCAGCCGGCGCTGGTCGCCGTAGGCCAGATGCTTGGCCAGGTCGTTCGCGCGCGTCGCGACGCCGACATACTCGAGTAATTGGTAGGCGCGGCTGGTGATCGCCGCTTCCTCGGCCAGTGTGGTGCGGTCGCGGAATATCGCGCCGAAAACGCCGGCGCGGGTCCGTACATGCCGGCCTATCATCACGTTCTCCAGCGCCGACAGATTCTGGAACAGGCGGATATTCTGGAACGTGCGTGCGATACCGCGCTCGGCCACTTCGTTCGGCTTCAGGCGATTGAGCGGCGCGCCGTCGAACGTGAAGCTGCCGCCGTCCGGTACGTAGATGCCGGTCAGCACGTTGAACAGCGAGGTCTTGCCCGCGCCGTTCGGTCCGATCAGGCCGTAGATCTCTCCGTAACGGATGCTGAAGCTGACATCGGCCAGCGCCTGCACGCCTCCGAAGCGCTTGCCGATATCCTCGGCGGAGAGCAGCGTTCCTTCGCTCATGTGGCCGAGTCTCGCACTGCGCCGCTTCAGGCCGCTGCCTTCCGCACTTCGAGCTCGCGCTTGCGCACCGCGGACGGCCAAAGCCCCGCCGGCCGGAACAGCATGATCGCGACCAGGGCGACGCCGAACACCAGCAGGCGGATCGTCTCCGCGTCGATCAGCACGCGGCCGAACAGCCCCATCTGCAGCGGTTCCATCGTGTAGCGCAAGACTTCGGGCAGCAACGTCAGAAGGACCGCGCCGAGGATGACGCCGGGAATGTTCCCCATGCCGCCCAAGACGACCATCGCGAGCACGATGATCGACTCGAACAGACCGAAACTTTCCGGACTGATGAACTGCTGCGTCGCCGAGAATACGGCGCCGGCGATGCCTCCGAACGAGGCTCCCATCGCGAACGCGAGAAGCTTGACGTTGCGCGTGTTGATGCCCATCGCCTTGGCCGCGACCTCGTCCTCGCGTATCGCCTCCCAGGCCCGGCCCAGTCGCGAGTTCTGCAGCCGCAGATTGACGACGATGACCCCGATCGTCAGCAGCAGCAGCATGTAGTAGTACTTCTGCGGCCCGGTGAAGGTGATGCCGAAAAACGATTCGGTGCTGGCGAACGAAAACCCGCCGATGCGGAACGGATCGATCAGGTTGATGCCTTGCGGTCCATTGGTGAAGTTGATCGGCGCGTTCAGGTTATTGAGGAAGATCCGGATGATCTCGCCGAAGCCGAGCGTTACGATCGCCAGGTAATCGCCGCGCAGCTTCAACGTCGGGGCACCGAGCAGCACGCCGAACAGGCAGGCGATGCCTGCGCCGATCGGCAAGATCGTCCAGAACGGCAGGTGGATTCCGAACTGCGGCGAGGAGAGCAGCGCGTAGGTATAGGCGCCGACGGCGTAGAACGCGATGTAGCCGAGGTCGAGAAGTCCGGCGAAGCCGACGACGATGTTCAGCCCGAGCGCGAGCATCGTGTAGATCATTGCGAAGTTCAGGATGCGGACCCAGGCCTGGCCGGCAAGCGCGGCGACGAAAGGCAGCAGGCCCAGCGCGATCGCGACGAGGGCGACGCCGGCCCAGACCTTTAGCGGTATTCCGCTGCGCCCTGCGTTGTTCATGCGCGATCGGCGACGCGCTCGCCCAACAGGCCCGATGGCCGGAAAATCAGCACCAGGATCAACACGAAAAACGCGAAAACGTCCTGGTAGTTGCTGCCGAACAGGCTTACTTGCCCGTCGTTCGCCGCGCACTTCTGCTGCAGTGCCTCGCTCAGCGACGAAAGGCCGCAGACGTTGGAAACGTCGCCGATATACCCGGCGCCCAGCGCCTCGATGATCCCGAGCAGTATGCCGCCCAGCATCGCGCCGGCCAGGTTGCCGATTCCGCCCAGCACGGCGGCGGTGAACGCCTTGAGGCCGAGCAGGAATCCCATGTAGTAGTGCGCAATGCCGTAGTAGGCCATCACCATCAGTCCGGCAACGGCCGCCAGGGCTGCACCGATGACGAATGCCGCCGAGATGATGACGTTGATATCGATGCCCATCAGACCCGCCACCTGCGGGTTCTGCGCGGTGGCACGCATCGCCATGCCGAGACGGGTGCGCTGAACGATCAGCACCAGGCCTGCCATCAGCAACGCCGCCAGGACGACGATCAGCATCTGCAGGTCCGTCATCGCCGCGCCGAAGATGAAGTGGGGCGTCGGCGTGATCAGCGTCGGAAAGGTGCGATAGTTGCGGCCCCAGACCATCAGTGCGACGTTCTGCAAAACGATCGACATGCCGATGGCGGTGATCAGCGGCGCGAGCCGCGGCGCGCTCCGCAACGGGCGGTAGGCGATCTTTTCCATGCTGTATGCGATCGCCACGCAGACGAGTATCGCAACGAGCAGGCCGGCGAGGATGATGATGACCGCGGGAAGCGAGGTATTCGCGCCGACCAGTCCGGTGATGACCGACAGCGCGACCATCGCTCCTATCATCACCACTTCGCCGTGCGCGAAATTGATCAGGCCGATGATGCCGTAGACCATCGTGTAGCCGAGAGCAACCAGCGCATAGACGCTGCCGAGCGTGAGGCCGTTGATGATCTGCTGCAGGAAGGTTTCCACGATGCGAATCTCCTATCGCGCCGCGGCGGCCCCCGGCTAGTGGCCGATTCTCCGCTGTGGCCAACGCCGCGGCAATCCCCCCGGGCGACGCGACCCCGACATGGCACAAATGGAAACGGCGCCCGAAGGGCGCCGTTTCTGTTTTGCGGGAGTGCTAAAGGCGAGAAGCCCGCGTCGTCCTATTTCTTCGCCGGCGCTTCCGACTTCATCGCGTCCGACTTCGCCGGCTCGGCCGGCGCGGGCGTTGCCGGTGCCGCCGGCGCCGCCGCGAGCTTTTCGGTCTTGCCGCCGACGTTCATTGCCAGCGGCACCAAGGCGCCATCCTTGACCGTGTACAGCGTGATCGCGCCGTTCTTGGTGTCGCCGTGCTCGTCGAATTCGACCTTGGCCGTGATGCCGTCGTACGAGATCTTGGAAAGCTCAGGCAGGTACTTGGCCGGGTCGGTCGAGTTCGCCTTTTGCATCGCCGCGATCAGCGTCATCGCCGCGTCGTACGAATACGGAGCGTAGACCTGGATCGGCCCGTACTTGGCGGTGAAGCGCGTGACGAAGTCCTTGGCATTGGCCATCTTTTCCGGCGGAACGCCGGCCTGCGTGCAGTACTGGCCTTCGGCTGCGCCGCCGGCAAGCTTGGGCCACTCGGCCGAGCACACGCCGTCGCCGGCGATGAACTTGGCCTTGATCCCGAGCTCTTTCATCTGCTTGACCATCGGGCCGCCTTGCGCGTCCATGCCGCCGTACATGATCAGGTCCGGGCTCTTGGCCTTGATCTTGGTCAGGATCGCCTTGAAGTCGGTCGCCTTGTCGTTGGTGAATTCGTGCGCGACGATCGTAGCGCCGGCCGCCTTGGCGGCCTTCTCGGTTTCTTCGGCCAGGCCCGCGCCATAGGCGGTCTTGTCGTCGATGATGGCGATCTTTTTCGCGCCGAGCGTGGAAACGGCTTCCTTGCCGATGACGCTGCCCTGCTGCACATCGTTGGCCATCACGCGGAATGCGGTCTTGAAACCCTGCAGCGTGTACTTCGGATTCGTGGCCGACGGCGAGATCTGCGGAATGCCGGCGTCGCTGTAGAGCTTGGAGGCGGGGATCGTCGTGCCCGAGTTCAAATGGCCGACGACACCGGCGACCTTTGCGTCGACCAGCTTCTGCGCCACGATCACGCCCTGCTTCGGGTCGGCCTGATCGTCTTCGGCGACGAGCTCGAACTTGACCTTCTTGCCGTCGATCATGATGCCCTTGGCATTGGCATCGTCGATCGCCATCCGGGCACCGTTTTCGTTATCTTTGCCCAGATGGGCCTGCGGGCCGGTCGTCGGGCCTACGTGGCCGATCTTGACGACCGCTTCAGGCGCGGCCGGCGCGGCGGGCGCGGCCGCCGGGGCTTCGGCGGCCTTCTTCGGCTCTTCCTTGCCGCAGCCGTACGCGGTCATCAACGCTGCGGCGACAAGCGTCAGGCCGAGCGTGCGATTGAATCTCATGAATGTCCTCCACTAAGGGGGCTGATCGGAAAAACGGGGAGCGCGAAATTATGGGCGGGCCGGCGTATGCTGTCAATTGCGCTGCTCTAGCCGAGCGCCTTCCGTCAGGCTCGGCCTTGCGCTTCATCGCCGCTTGCCGCGTTTGCCTCCGGGTGCCGGGCGTTTCGTCGGCTTTGGCTTGTGTCGAAAGCGGCCGGAAGCCTAGACTCGCGCAATTTTTGAATCCGCCCGCGCGGCCCGGCGCATCCAACCGGCAGCACGGGGCGCGTTGAGTCGCAAGGCGGCCGGACTGGCCGGGCGATCGATACGAAGAGGGGACATATTGGTTATGGGACGCTGGTTTACCCGGCGCCGCACCGTCGGCGCCCTGGTTGCGATTGCCGTCGTAGGCACTCTCGCGGCCGTCGTTGTCATACGGTCGAGCCAGCGCGCGTCCGCAGCGACCGGTGATGGGCCGCCGGTCGCCCTCGAGTTCAACCCGGCCGACCTGGCGGGAGTCGAGGCTCGTGCCCTTTCGCGCTGGCTGCCGGTATCCGGTGCCCTGCAGCCGGTCAACCAGAGCACCGTCCGGTCGAAAGTGTCGGGCGAAGTGCGCCAGGTCATGGTCCGCGAGGGCGAGACGGTTCGCGCAGGACAGACAATTGCCCGTTTTGATACGGCCGACCTGGAGGCGAAGCTCACCGACCGCATGGGTGCGTTGGAATCGAGCCGCGCGCAGCTCGCTCTGGCCGAGAAGACGCGGGCGCAGAACCTGGCGCTGCTCAAGCAGAATTTCATTTCGCAAACCGCGTACGACAGCGCGGAGAGCAATCTTTCGGTGAGCCAGGGCACGCTCAAGTCCAACGAGGCACAGGTGCAGCTGGCGCGCAACGCGCTGCGCGATGCGGTGGTGACCGCGCCCTTGTCCGGCACCGTAGCCAAACGCCACGTCCAGCCAGGCGAGAAAGTGCCGTTCGACGCTCCGCTCGTCACTATCGTGGACCTGACGCAGATGGAGGTCCAGGCGATGGTCCCGGCCAACGATATCCCGGAGCTCAGCGTCGGCATGAAGGCCACGCTCGCCATCGACGGCTTCGGTGAACGCCGCTTCACCGGCACGATCGATCGCATCAACCCGACGACGGAAGCCGGCACGCGCGCGATCCTGGTATTCATTCATGTGCCCAACCCCGACGGGGCGCTGCGCGGCGGCATGTTCGTCACCGGCCGCGTCACGCTGGCGGCGGGCGCCCCCGTGCCTACGTTGCCGGCCATCGCGGTGCGCACCGAGGCAGGGCAGAATTTTGTCTGGACGATCGAGAACGGCAAGCTCGCGCGGCGCCTGATCACCGTCGGCCGCCGCGACGACAGCGCCGGCCTCGTCGAGATCAAGACTACGCTCCCTTCGGGCGTCCCGATCCTGGCAGCTCCTTTCGATAATCTGAAGATCGGGTTGCCGGCCGCGGTTCGGGCGGCAACGGCAGCGCGCAGCGGCACCGCCGGCTGACGCCGGCGCAACAAGCAAGGGAAACCTCCCATGTTGATTACCCGCGTCTCGATCAAGAACCCGGTCTTTGCCACGATGGTCATGGTCGGAATCGTCGTGCTCGGTCTGTTCGCCTACGCGCGCCTGGGCGTCGAGCAGATGCCGGACGTCACGCTGCCCTTCTGCAACATCATCACCGTTTATCCGGGCGCGTCGCCGGAGGCGGTCGAAACCGATGTCAGCAAGCCGATCGAATACGCCGTCAACACCGTGTCGGGCGTCAAGCGGATCTATTCGAATTCGCGGGAAGCGCAAAGCCAGGTGTTCGTCGAATTCCGGCAGGGCACCGACATCACCCGGGCAATCCAGGATGCGCGCGACAAGATCGCGCTGATCCGGTCGAATTTTCCCCGCGACGTCAAGGATCCGCAGGTCGTCCGCGTCGATGTCGAGGACAACCGGCCGACGGTCTCGCTGGCGGTCCTTTCCCCGACGGTCGACCTGCGAGAGCTCACTTCGCTCACCGATCAGACGATCGTCAAGGCGCTGGAGAACATTCCGGGCGTGGCGCAGGTCGACGTCAACGGCCGCGTGACCCGGCAGATCCTCATCCAGATCAAACCCTCGCAGCTCGCGTCGCTCGGCATCGGCGTCGATCAGGTGATGACGGCGGTGCAGAACGCCAACCAGGATGTGCCCGCCGGACGCATCACGCGCGGCCAGAACGACTCGGTGGTGCGGGTCGAGGGCAAGATCAAGGACCCGGTCCAGTTCGGCCGCATCATCGTCGCACAGCAGGGCGGCGGACCGGTCTACCTGTCCCAGGTCGCCGACGTGATCGACGGCGAGAAGGAGCTCGACTCGATCTCGCGCATCAACGGCCGGCCGTCGATCACCATCGATATCCGCAAGGCGCAGGACGCGAATATCGTCGAGACCGGCCGCGGCGTCCGCGACGCGATCAAGGCGCTCAAGGCGCGCCTGCCGGCGGACGTCGAAGTGAGCATCGTGTACTCGCAGTCGGACCAGGTCGAAGCCAGCGTGGCGCGCGTCAAGGCCACGATCATCGAAGGCGCGCTCCTCACCGTCCTCATCGTGTTCCTGTTCCTGCACTCGTGGCGCAGCACGATCATCACTGGTCTCACGCTGCCGATCGCGGTCATCGCCACGTTCATCGCCCTCTACGCCTTCGGCTTCACGCTGAACATGATGACGCTGATGGCGCTGTCACTCTGTATCGGCCTGCTGATCGACGACGCGATCGTCGTGCGCGAGAACATCGTGCGCCATCTCGGGATGGGCAAGAGCCATCCGGCGGCGGCGCGCGAGGGCACCGACGAGATCGGGCTCGCGGTGATGGCGACGACGTTCGCGATCGTGGCGGTGTTCGTGCCGATCGCGTTCATGAAGGGCATCGTCGGCCAGTTCTTCTTCCAGTTCGGGCTCACCGTCGCGGTGGCGGTGCTGGTATCGCTATTCGTGAGTTTCACGCTCGACCCGATGCTTTCGTCGGTTTGGCACGATCCGCCGGGGTCGCGCTTCTCGCGCGTGCCGTGGCTCGGCCGGTTCATGGACCGCGTCGAGGATGTCGTGCAGTGGTTCCACGCCGTTTACGGACGGCTGCTCGAGTGGGCGATTTCCGAGAGGAGGCGCCGCCTGTACCTCCCGACGATCGGCGTCTTCGCCGCGCTGCGCACCGGGAGCTCGAAGCCGCTCCGGCCGCGATGGGTCACGATAACTAACCGCGGCATCGTGCTGTGGACTGCGCTGCTGATCTTCCTGGGCAGCTTCGGGCTGCTGCCGTTCATCGGCAAGGAGTTCTCGCCGCAGGTCGACGAGAGCTTCATCTCGCTTCGACTCAACACGCCCGTCGGCACGAGCCTCGAATTCACCGACAAGAAAGTGCGCGAGGCGGAAGCCGTGCTGAAGAAGTTTCCCGAGATCCTGTTCGCAATGACGACGGTGGGCAATGCCTGGGACGGCCGCAACTACGCGCGTATCAACCTCAAGCTTACCGATCGCGACAAGCGCGTTCGCACGCAGAAGGATCTCGAGCGCGACATTCGCAACGCGCTCAAGCCCATTCCGGGCATCGAGCTTGCAGTGGGCTACGATCGCCCCATCTGGGTCAACCTGCTCGGTCCCGACCCGGAAACACTGACGAAATTGATCAACGAGTTCGCGGCAAAGGTGGCCAAGGTTCCGGGGATAGCCGACATGGAAACCTCGGAGAAGGCTTTGAACCCGGCGCTGTCGATCCGGCTCAACAACGATGCCGCCGCCGACCTGGGCATCTCGGTGCAGCGGGTCGGTGCGACGGTGCGGCCGCTGCTTGCCGGCGAGACCGTCACCTATTGGCTCGGACCGGACGGTCAGAACTACGAAGTCAACGTACAGCTGCCCAGAGAAGGGCGTCAGCTTGCCTCGGACCTCGGCAACTTGTATCTGTCGACGAACAAACGCGGCCCCGACGGGGAGCTGCGCATGGTGCCGCTGCGTCAGGTTGCCGACATCGTCGAGAGCACCAGCCCGCAGATCATCAAGCGGCAGGATCTGCAGCGGCGCGTGGCCCTCTACGCCAACGCCGAGGGACGTCCCTCGGGCAACGTGGGCGACGACGTCAAGAAGATCATCGACTCGACCGTGCTGCCGCCCGGATACCGCTTCGCCATTGCCGGCCAGCAGGAAGACACGCAGGAATCGATGTCGGCGCTCGTCGCGGCGCTCGGACTGGCGATCATCTTCATCTACCTCGTGCTCGCGTCGCAATTCGCGAGCTTCACGCAGCCGCTGGCGATCATGGCCTCGCTGCCGTTCACGCTGATCGGGGTGCTGCTGGCGCTGATACTGACCGGAACCACGCTCAACATCCTGTCGATGATCGGCTTCGTGATGCTGATGGGCCTCGTCACCAAGAACGCCATCCTGCTCGTCGATTTCGCAAACCGCTCGCGCCGCGGCGGCGCGTCGCTGCACGACGCGCTGCTCACCGCCGGTCAGGTCCGCCTGCGGCCCATCATGATGACCACGGCGGCGATGATTTTCGGGATGCTGCCGCTGGCGCTGGGCCTCGGCGAGAGTGGGGAAACGCAGGCTCCAATGGGCCGCGCGATCATCGGGGGAGTGCTGACATCGACGCTGCTTACGCTGGTCGTCGTGCCGGTCATCTACACCTACCTTGACCGTTTCACCGAATGGCGCCGCGCCCGGAAAGCGCGTCACACCGCGCGCATCGCCCACGCAGATGCGCCTGCTCCGGGCGATTGACATGCGATAATGCGCGGCGCCGCGAGGCCGACCGTGCGCTGCGCGACCGGTGGCCTGGCATCGCGAGGAGGCTGGATGGATTTCGAGCAGGCGCGGTTCAACATGGTCGAGCAGCAGATCCGCACCTGGGACGTGCTCGACCAGCGTGTCCTGGACCTGCTGCTCGAAGTGCGGCGCGAGGACTTCGTGCCGCCTGCTTACCGCACGCTGGCCTTCGCGGACCTCGAAATTCCGCTCGCCGACGGCGAGCGCATGTGGGCGCCGAAACTCGAGGCGCGTGTCCTGCAGGCGCTCGAGCTCGATCGCAACGACGAAGTGCTCGAGGTCGGCACCGGCAGCGGCTATCTGACGGCCCTGCTCGCGCGCTGTTGCGCGGCGGTGACAAGCGTGGAGATCAGCGCGAGACTTTCCGCCGACGCCGCGGGCAAACTGGCCCGCGCCGGCATCGTCAATGCGCGCCTGGAGATCGGTGACGCCGCACGCGGATGGGACGATAGACAATACGATGCGATCGTCCTCACCGGCTCGACGCCGGTTCTGCCCGATTCGTGGCTGCAGCAGCTGAAGCCGGGCGGCCGGCTGTTCGCCGTCGTCGGCGACCCTCCGGTAATGACGGCGCGGCTGATCCGCTCGACTGCACCGGGCGCATTCGCGACCGAGGACCTTTTCGAGACGGTGATCGCGCCTTTGCGCAATGCCGCGCAGCCGGCGCGCTTTGTGTTTTGACTCCGTGCGGCAGCAGCCTCGCCGCGCTGCGCGCGGCGAGCCGCGACCCGAGCCCTAACGATGACTGGACCGCTACGATGGTGAAAAGATTGCTTGCGATCGCGCTGGGGGCTGCCTGCAGCGGCGCGCTGTCACCCGCCGCTGCCGACGACCTGCTGCAGATCTATCGCGACGCTCTGGCGAACGATCCTGTGCTCGGGTCGGCGCGCGCCACTTGGGCCGCCACGCAGGAAAACGTCCCGCAGGCGCGCGCCGGATTGCTGCCGACCGTCGGTCTTGCCGCCAATGCCAACGAGTCGGACTTTTACGAAAGAATCCACGTCGACCCGGCGGAAAAAGTCCGCGAGCGGTTCCCGCAGCTGAACTACACGGTATCGGCCAGCCAGCCTCTGTACCGTGCGCAGAATTCGATCGCGCTCGCGCAGGCGAAACAGCAGGTCGGGCAGAGCGACTTCGTGCTGTCGTCCGCGCAACAGGACCTGATCGTCCGCGTCACCCAGGCGTACTTCGACGTTTTGCTGGCGCGGTTCAACATCGAGCTGACCGAGAGCCAGAAGGCCGCCGTGAGCGAGAACCTGGCGCAGGCGAAGCGCAACTTCGAGGTCGGCACCGCGACGATCACCGATACCAACGATGCGCAGGCCAAGTACGACCAGATCGTCGCGCAGGAGATCGCGGCGCGTACCGACCTCGACAACAAGCTGGCGGCGCTGCGCGCCATTATCGGACACTTTCCCACCGACCTCCGCCGCTTTGGCGACAAATTCGACCCGCAACTGCCGTCCCCGAACGCGCTCGATCCCTGGGTCGAACAGGCGCTGAGCCAGAACCTCCAGGTGCGCATCGCGCAGGCGAATTTCGATATCGCCACGCTCGAGGTCGAGCGGCAGAAGGCCGCCCACTACCCGACGATCGATCTGGTCGCCAGCATCAACCAGGGCTACGCCGGCGGGTCCGCGTCGACGTCGTCGGTCTCGTCCGCCGCCTTCGACTCTCGGCTGGCGCAGATAGGGGTGCAGCTCAACGTGCCGCTGTACCAGGGTGGCGCGATCGAGTCGCGCGTGCGTCAGGCGATTGCCAACCGCGACCGCGCCCGCCAGGATCTGGAAGCCGCGCGCCGCAGCGCGCAGCTGCTGGCGCAGACCTCGTTCTCGGGCGTGACCAGCGGTGTCGCGCAGGTCAAGGCATTCGAGCAGGCGCTCGCGTCGGCGCAGGTCTCGTACGACTCCAACAAGCTCGGACTGGAGGTCGGGGTGCGCACGAATCTGGATGTCCTGAACCAGCAGCAGCAGGTGTTCCAGACGCGGTTCAACCTGACGCAGTCCTACTATAACTTCCTGATCAACCAGCTCAAGCTCAAGCAGGCGGTCGGTACGCTGACCGAAGCCGACGTCGAGCAGATCAACCGCGATCTGCGCGTCTAAGACTGGTGGCCGCCTCGAGCTGAGGCGCGAGCCAGGACCACAGTCGATCGGCGGCGCCCTGGTGCGCCGCGTGAAAGGCGCGCGCTGCCGCGCTCATCGCCTCGAGCCGGGCCGGGTCCGACAGCAGCGCGCGCACCGCCGCGATCAGCGCATCGGCGTCGGCGACGATCTCGGCGGCTCCTGCCGCAACCGCACCGGCTGTCGCTTCGGCGAAATTGAAACTGTTCGGCCCGATCAGCACCGGCACGCCGAGGGCCAGGGGCTCGATGAGGTTCTGGCCGCCAAGCGGCAACAGGCTTCCGCCGACAAAAGCCAGATCGGCAGCCGCGTAATAGGAAAACAGCTCGCCCATCGAATCGCCGAGGACGACGCGCGCCTCGGCGGGGACCTGGCCATCGTCGCTGCGCCGCACGAATGGAACTCCGCGCTCGCGCAAGAGATCCGCGACGCTGCCGAAGCGCTGCGGATGCCGTGGCACGATCACGAGCAGCGTCTCCGGCGGCAGCGGCGCGCGCGCCAGCGCGTCGAGCAGCAGCGCCTCCTCCCCTTCGCGTGTGCTTGCCGCGATCCATACGTGGCGGTTCGAACCGAAGCGCGAGGCGAATTCGGCGCCGAGCCCGCGAGCGGCGTCGGGGACCGTGATGTCGAATTTGAGATTGCCGGTCACCACCGTCTTGCGTGCGCCCAGCGCAGCCAGTCGAGCCTCGTCGGCGCCCGACTGCGCGGCGACGCCCGCCAGCCGCGTCAGCATCGGCCGGGTCAGCGCGGCGTAGCGTCGGTACCCGGCGGCAGAACGCTCGGACAATCGTGCGTTAACCAGGTAAACGGGAATATGCCGCGCGGCGGCGTGCGCGATCAGGTTGGGCCATAACTCGGTCTCCAGCAGGAACCCGGCGGCCGGACGAAAGTGCCCGAGAAAGGCTTCGACGGCAAAAGGCAGGTCGTACGGCAGCCAGGTCTGGATGACGGTGTCGCCGTAGAGCGCGCGGCCGGTGTCGCGGCCGGTTGCGGTCATGTGCGTCAGCACGATAGTCATGTCGGGATAGGCACGGCGCAGATGCTCGAGCAGCGGCAGCGCAGCGCGCGTTTCGCCGACCGACACCGCGTGCACCCACCAGACGTACGGCGAGACCGGTGCGGCGCGATAGCGGCCGAAGCGCTCGCCCCACGCGCGCCGGTAGCCGGGCTCGTGGCGTCCGCGCCACCACAGCCGCAGCGGCAGGAACGGCAGCAGCGCCGTGCCGGCAAGCGTGTACAACGCGCGCGCTAAGTCCATCAGCACTCCGGCAGGGTGCGCAGCAGCGCACCGACGGCGGCGATGACCGCCCGCGGTGTCGGGACGTTACCTATCCCTCCCAGATCGCGGCAATGCGGGCCGGCGCGCGCGACACCGGCAAGCCGTGGATCGGTCGCGACGAACAGCGCGACCGTCGGTGCGCGCAACGCCGCTGCCAGATGCACAAGACCGGTGTCGACGCCGCAAACGACCTCGGCGCGGGCCAGAAGCGCAGCGATCTCGGGCAGCTCGCGCCGTGCGCCAACGACCGCGCCTGCGATGCCCTCGGCGAGCCGGCTGCTGCGCTCGGCTTCGTCGCTGCTCCCCCACGGCAGCAGCACGGCGAGACCGGCCTGCGTAAAGTGGGCGATCAGCGCGCGCCAGTGCGCTTCGGGCCAAAGCTTGTCGGCGCGGCTGCTCGCATGCACGAAGACAGCGTACGGCGACTCGGGCGCGACGACCAAGGGTGGTGGAACCAGATCGAAGTGCGGCGGACCGTCGAGCGAGTAGCCAAGGGCAGCGGCGGCGAGCTGCCGGCAGCGGTCGATCAGATGCTGCGCCGGATCGATCCGGTAGCGGCGGCGATAGGTCAAGCTTGCCGCGGGCTCGCGGATGCTGGCGCGGTCGGGACCATGCACCGGCCCGTGCGCGAGCCAGGCCAGCAGCGCTCCCTTGACCTGCTCCTGCAGATCGAGCACCAGGTCGTAACGATCGCGGATCAACGCGCGGCGGAAAGTCGCGGCTTCGCGCCAGGTCGTGCGGTCGAAGACCTTGTGCCGCCAGCGACGCAGCGCGACCGTGATGACGCGATCGACACCGCGATGCATGGCGAGCAGCGGAGCAAAAGCTTCCTCGGCGAGCCAATCGACCGCGATGCCGGGACGATGTCGCTGGATGTCGTGCACGATAGGCAAAGCATGCACGATGTCGCCGAGCGACGAGGGTCTGATGATCAGCACGCGACTCACCGGATACACCTCACGAGGATCGCGGCGGACGATGCCGCCTGCGCTTTGCTTGCGGCCGGCCGGCGGATGACTTGCCGGTGCGTTGCACGTAGAATGGGCCGCGCCCTCCGTCGCATGCCGCATCGGAGACTCTTCTGCCCCGACGCCCGACGCGTTGTCCGATCTTCAGCCCCGCCTGCCCTTGCCTGAATTGAGCCTCGTGGTGATCACGCGCGACGCCGGTGCGCAGCTTGCCGCATGCCTCGATTCGGTGCGCTTTGCCGCGGAGACGCTGGTCGTCGATTCCGGCAGCACGGATGATACCGTAGAAATCGCCCGCGCTCGCGGCGCGCGCGTGGTCGAGCAGCCGTGGCTGGGATTCGGCGCACAGCGGCGCCATGCGGTGGAAGCGGCCGCGCACGACTGGGTGCTGTGCCTGGATGCTGATGAGCGGATTTCGCCCGAGCTTGCGAGCGCCATCGGCGCGGCGCTGCGCGAGCCGGGTCATGTCGCGTTCGAGATGGCGCGGCGCAACCGTTTTTTTGGACGCTGGCTTCGCCACGGCGAGGGCTATCCAGACTGGACGATTCGCCTGTTCGACCGCCGCCGCGCGCGCTGGACCGATGACGTCGTCCATGAGCACGTCGTTGCCGACGGCCCCGTCGGACGTCTCGAAGGAGACCTTCTGCACGCGTCGGCCGAGTCGCTCGATGCTTACCTTGCCAAGCAGAACCGCTATTCCACGCTGCAGGCCGAAGCGATGCACGCGCGCGGCGAGCATTTCTCCTGGGTGCGTCTGGTCGGCTCGCCGCTCGTGCGCTTCTTTCGCTTTTATCTGCTGCGTGCCGGTTTTCTGGACGGCTCGGCCGGTCTGGTCCACATCGCGATCGGTTGCTTCACGAGCTTCTGCAAGTACGCGAAGCTACGGGCGCTCGAGCGACCGGCGGACCGATGAAGGCTCTTGTCACCGGCTCGGCAGGATTTGCCGCCGGGCGCTCGCTTGACCCGCTGCGCGGGTTAGCCTCCGCCGAGCCCAGCGGCGGGGCTACGACGCGATGAAAATCCCGGGGCCATGAAAATCCTTGTCACCGGAGCCGCTGGTTTTATCGGCATGCATCTCGCGCTGCGGCTGGCGCGCGACGGCTCGGACGTGATCGGCGTGGACAACTTCGATCCGTATTACGACGTTGCCTTGAAGCGCGCGCGCGCGGATCAGCTGGCGCGCGCCGGTGTGCGCTGCATCGAGCTCGACCTGGCTGATCACGTGGCGACGGCGGCGTTGTTGCGCGACGGTCGATATACGCACGTCGCGCATCTGGCCGCACAGCCGGGCGTTCGATATTCGCTGCAGAATCCGGCCGCCTACATCCGCAACAACATCGATGCGTTCGCTTCGGTCATCGAGGCATGCCGCCACGCCGGCGTCGAACACCTGGCCTACGCATCGAGCTCGAGCGTATACGGCGCCAATCACACACTGCCGTACTCGGAAGATCAGCCCGTCGATCATCCGATGAGCCTGTACGCTGCGACCAAGAAGGCCGATGAGCTGATCGCGCACAGCTACAGCCATCTGTACCGGCTGCCGACGACGGGCCTGCGCTTCTTCACCGTCTACGGCCCGTGGGGCCGGCCCGACATGGCCGCTGCGCTGTTCACGCGCGCGATCGTCGACGGCACGCCGGTCAAGGTGTTCAATTTCGGCCGGGTCCGCCGCGACTTCACCTATATCGACGACGTCGTCGAAGGCGTCGTGCGCGTGCTCTCGCTCGTACCCGGAGCCGCCGACGCAGGCGCGACGCCCTACGCGATCTACAACATCGGCAACCATACGGCGATCGATCTGGAATCGTTCATCGGCGAGCTCGAGCGATTGCTGGGCAAGCGTGCGATCCGTGAATACCTGCCGCCACAGCCCGGCGACGTGCCGGCGACGTTTGCGGCGATCGACCGGCTCGCGGCGGCGACGGGATTCGCACCGGCGACACCGCTCGCCGAAGGGTTGCGGCGCTTCGTGGCGTGGTATCTCGACTACTATCGAGTCGACGGATCGGCTCGCGCGACATGATAGAATCCGCGCCCCGGGCAGGCACCTCGCTCGCCTTCGGGCGCATGGAGCTCGCATGATCCTGGTCACCGGCGGAGCCGGATTTATCGGCGCCAATTTCGTGCTCGACTGGCGCGCGGAAGGCCACGAGCCCGTCGTCAACGTCGACAAGCTGACTTACGCAGGCAATCTCGGCAGCCTGGCCGCGCTCAAGGACGATCCCGATCATCATTTCGTGCGCGCCGACATCGGCGATCGCGCGACCATCGACGCATTGCTGGCCGCGCATCGGCCCGCTGCGATCGTCAATTTTGCCGCGGAGAGTCACGTCGACCGCTCGATCCATGGTCCGGCCGCGTTCATCGAAACCAACGTCGTCGGCACGTTCGCGCTGCTCGAGGCTGCACGCGCCTACTGGTCGTCGCTGCCGGATTCCGAGCGCTCGCGCTTTCGCTTTCTGCACGTTTCGACCGACGAGGTCTATGGCTCGCTCGCGCCCGATGCCGGCGGATTCTGCGAGACGACGCCCTATGCGCCGAACAGCCCGTACTCGGCGTCGAAAGCCGCCTCCGATCATCTGGTGCGTGCCTACCATCACACTTATGGTCTGCCGACGCTTACGACCAACTGCTCGAACAACTACGGGCCGCTGCAGTTTCCCGAAAAGCTGATCCCGCTGATGATCGTCAATGCGCTCGCGGGCAAACCGCTGCCGGTGTACGGCGACGGCAAGAACGTCCGCGATTGGCTGTACGTCGGAGATCACTGTGCGGCGATACGCACGGTCCTGGCGCGCGGCGCGCCGGGTGGCACGTACAACATCGGGGGCAATGCCGAAAGGACCAATATCGAGGTCGTGCATACGCTTTGCCGGATACTCGCCGAACTGCGCCCCGGCCGTGATTACACGGCGCAGATCAGCTTCGTGCGCGATCGCGCGGGACACGACCGCCGCTACGCGATCGATGCGTCGAAGATCAGGAGCGAGCTCGGCTGGACGCCGCGCGAAACGTTCGACTCGGGGCTTGCTCGCACCGTGCGCTGGTACCTTGATAATTCCGCTTGGCTGCAAGCGGTCAGCAGCGGCGAATACCACAAGTGGATCTCGCTCAACTACACGGGCGAAGCGGCATGACGGCGCGCAAGGGCATCATCCTGGCGGGCGGGTCGGGAAGCCGGCTGTATCCGGCTACACAGGTGCTGTCGAAGCAGTTGCTGCCGGTTTACGACAAGCCGATGATCTACTATCCGCTGTCGACGCTGATGCTCGCCGGCATTCGCGACATCCTGCTGATCTCGACGCCGGAGGACACGCCACGTTTCGCCCAGCTGCTAGGCGACGGCCAGCGCTGGGGCATCGACTTGCACTATGCGGTGCAGCAGTCGCCGAATGGTCTCGCGCAGGCGTTCGTCATCGGCCGCGACTTCGTCGGCGGCGCGAGCTCGGCGCTGGTGCTGGGCGACAACATCTTCTACGGTCACGATCTGCAGCCGATGCTCGCGCGGGCCACGGCGCGCGCCTCGGGCGCCACCGTGTTCGCCTATCCGGTAGCCGATCCCGAGCGCTACGGCGTGGCGGAGTTCGACGCCGAGGGCCGGGTGCTGAGCCTGGCCGAAAAGCCGCAGCGGCCGAAATCGCGCTATGCGGTGACCGGGCTCTATTTCTACGACCATCGGGTGCTGGATATCGCCGCCGATCTGAAGCCTTCGGCGCGCGGCGAGTTCGAGATTACCGATGTCAACCAGGCGTACCTTCGTCTGGGCGAGCTAGCCGTCGAAGTGATGGGCCGCGGCATGGCGTGGCTCGATACCGGCACGCATGAATCGCTGCTCGAGGCCGCGCAATACATCGCGACGATCGAGCGCCGCCAGGGACTCAAGATCGCCTGTCCCGAAGAGATTGCCTATCGCCAGGGTTACATCGACGCCGCGGCGCTGGAAAAGCTGGGCCAGGCGATGGCCAACAACGGCTATGGACAGTACCTGCTCAGCCTGATGCACGGGCCCGCGATACGATGAAGCAACCTCCGTGAAGGTCGCGCCGACCGAGTTGCCCGAGGTGCTGCTGCTCGAGCCGAAAGTATTCGGCGACGAGCGCGGGTTCTTCTTCGAGAGCTACAACCGCCGCGCGCTTGCCGAGCTGGGGATCGACGCCGAGTTTGTGCAGGATAATCATTCGCGCTCCGCGCGCGGGGTGTTGCGCGGGCTGCACTACCAGATCGAGCACGCCCAGGGCAAGCTGGTGCGCGTGACCGAGGGTGAAGTGTTCGACGTCGCGGTCGATCTTCGCCGCAGTTCGCCACGGTTCGGCCGCTGGTCGTCGGCGCTGCTTTCGGCCGCGAACCGGCGCATGCTGTGGATTCCGCCCGGCTTCGCGCACGGATTCCTGGTCGTTTCCGATGCCGCGGAATTCCTCTACAAGACGACCGACTACTGGTATCCGCAGCACGAGCGGAGCCTCTTGTGGAGCGATCCCGCGCTCGGCATCCGGTGGCCGCTGTCGGGCGCGCCGCTGGTCGCAGCCAAGGACGCAACCGGACGCACGCTGGCGCAGGCCGACGCCTATCCGTGAAGCGCCCGGTGATTCTGCTCACCGGCGCGGCAGGGCAGCTCGGCTTCGAGCTGGCCCGGCTTCTTCCAGCGCATGGCGAGGTGCAAGCGCTCGACCGCGCTGCGCTCGACTTGGCCGATGCCGATGCGATCGCCGCCGCCGTGCGGCGGATCGAGCCGCAGATCATCGTCAACGCGGCCGGCTATACCGCGGTCGACCGCGCCGAAAGCGAGCCTGCGCTGGCTGACGCGATCAATGCCCGCGCACCGGCGGTCCTGGCCGCGGAAGCGAAGCGCCGGGACGCACTGCTGATTCATTATTCGACCGACTACGTGTTCGACGGCACGTCGGGGCAGCCGTACCGCGAACAAGACCGTACGCATCCGCTGAACGTCTACGGCAGCAGCAAGCTCGCCGGCGAGCGCGCGATTGCGGCGTCCGGTGTCGCGCATCTGATCCTGCGCACCAGCTGGATCTACGGCTGGCACGGTCAGAACTTTCTGCTGACGATGCGCCGCCTCGCGGCCACGCGGGACGAGTTGCGTGTCGTCGCGGACCAGTTCGGCGTG